>MRWG01000081.1_pt1 | contig 310352 bp, 293 predicted proteins | sample 1013341 | NCBI WGS metagenome assembly MRWG01 (sample SAMN06117577, study PRJNA244670) | biofilm metagenome | biome: Water; feature: Cathode Biofilm; material: Biofilm; isolation source: microbial consortium enriched at the cathode of a solar microbial fuel cell | place: USA: District of Columbia... | reverse complement strand
GCTGCCAACGCTCCCCTCGGCTTCGCCTCGGGTCCGGCCCGCGCGCGGTATCGCGCGGGCGCTGCGCCGGGCCAAAGCGGTGCTTTGGCGTTTCCGGCTACGCCCAGCTGAGCTACGGGCGCAAAACTTTCCACATTGTTCGAGCGTTGGTCACTGGATTGACCCTTGAGCAGCACGTTGTGCTGCCAACGCTCCCCTCGGCCTGGCCTGAAGACCCGCAGGGCGCGGCGTCTGGCCAGCGTTGCGGAAGGCGGATGATACCGGCTCATGGTTGCTGCCGTCCAGCGCGTTGCGTGGGTGGGGAGACCTTGGCCGCCTGCCTGTTTTACAATCTTTTCAGCCCACAGGGATGCGGGGTGATTACCCTGTCCAGTAATCAGCACAGGAGTTTGATGCGTGCGTATTGCCTATCTGGAAGACGACGCTGACCAGGCGGGACTGGTCAGGGAATGGCTGGAAGAGGCCGGACACAGTTGTACCCACTGCGACAGTGGGCGGGATTTCATGGGGTTGCTGCGTCGGGACACCTTTGACCTGCTGGTGCTGGACTGGGAGGTGCCGGGCATGTCCGGGATTGCCGTGCTCGAGGAGCTGCGCGCCAGTGGCAACCGGGTGCCGGTGATCTTCACCACCCAGCGTGATGATGAAAGCTCCATCGTCGGTGCCCTCAGCAACGGCGCGGATGACTACATGGTGAAGCCGCCCAAGAAGGCGGAACTGCTGGCACGCATCAACGCCCTCGGCCGGCGCAGCGGTGTGGTCGACGACAGCGACAACGGCGTCTTCGAGCTGGGTCCCTGGTCGGTGAACCGGGAGGCGCGCCGGATATCCCTGGACGGGGAGCCGGTGAAGCTCACCGACAAGGACTACGAGCTTGCCAGCTACCTGTTCCAGAACGCGGGCAAGCTGCTCTCCCGGGCCCACCTGCTGGAGAAGGTCTGGGGCATCATGGGGGCCATCGAGTCACGCACCGTGGATGTGCATATCAGCCGCATTCGCCGCAGTCTGCAAATCCGGCCCGAACGGGGGTATCGTATCAAGACGGTGTACCAGCACGGTTACCGTCTTGAACGCGTAGATGCCGCCGACGCCTGAAGGCGGCAACAGGGATGTGACTGCCATGAAAGCTGCTGTCCTGAGACTGTTCTGCCTGATGATGCTGGCCTTGCCGGCAGCGCACTCACAGGCCGAAGACATGGAATACACCTTCCGCCCCGGGGATTCCCTGTGGAAAGTGTGCGAGCAGTTCGCCCGCGACCCCAACCTGTGCTGGAAAGAGCTGGCCCAGCGCAACGGCATTGCCTCTCCCCGGGCGATACAGCCCGGCACCCGCCTGAGAATTCCTGCTGAGTGGTTGCGCCTGCAGCCGACCCCGGCCCGTATTCTGGTGGCCAGTGGCCAGCTCACGGTCTACCGCAAGGACGGCGGCACGCCGGAGCCGGGCCGTGTGGGTAGCGAAATCCAGTTTGGCGACGCCCTGGAAACTGGCGAGCAAGGCTACGCACGTATCGAATTCGCCGACGGCAGCTGGCTGCTGATCCGGCCATCCAGTCTGGTGGTGTTCGACCGCTACAGCCAGTTCCGTGAGTCCGGCATGGTGGATACCAGTTTGCGCCTGGAACGCGGTGACCTGCGCACCTGGGTGCGTCCGCGTCGCCGTGGTGACACCCGCTTCATGATTGTCACGCCGTCTGCCATGGCGGCGGTGCGTGGCACCGAATTTGACGTTTCCGTGGATGCTGACCAGGTCATGCGCAACGAGGTGGTTGCGGGTGAGGTGGCGGTATCCAGCGAGGGTGTGGAGCAGAGCGTTGGCGCTGGCCAGGCAACCCTGGCGCGGCCAGGCGAAGCGCCTTTGCCGCCGCGAGACATGCTTGAGCCGCCGCGCCTGTCGGTGGCCGGTGATGGGGCCGCACGCGCATCCTGGCCCGCCGTGGAAGGAGCCCGCCGCTATCGGCTGGCGTTGTTCACCGGCGCCGATATGGCAGAACCAGTGGGCAGCTGGTCGGTCACTGGCCGTGACTGGCAGGCAACCGTGCCCCCGGGTGACTACCTGCTGGTGGCGCGGGCCGAGGATGAGCAGGGCCTGCGTGGCAAGGAAAGTCGCCAGACGCTTCAGGTCACCGAGGCACCGCCGGCGCCCGAGCAGGATAGCTGGATGGATGAGATCCTGTTCGTCATCGGTGCGGCCATTCTCCTGTCACTCTGAGGACCGCTGGCAGCGCCGCCGCCGATATGCCATAACCTGAATACACAGGGAACGTGGCAGCCCCGGGGCTGCCGCACGCAACGCGGGAGCATGTCCAGGGTGGCCGGTCTTTCACAACATCAGCGCCGTTTTCATCTCGAGCACTTGCTGGTGACCCTGGCGGTCATGGTGCTGACGCTGGTGCTGGTCCTCAGCGCCAGTCCTGCCTTTCTGTCCCGGGTCATTTACGACCGTATGCTCAATACCCTGCCGGCGCCGCAGGAAACCGATATCATCATTGTCGCCATTGATGAGTACAGCCTGCGCGAGCTCGGCCGCTGGCCGTGGAACCGGGCCCTGCATGCCGAGTTGATCGACCGGTTGCATCAGTATGGCGCCCGGGCGGTATTCCTGGACCTGTTGCTGGCCGAGCCGGACTTGCTGCGGCCGGAAAGTGACCGGGCGCTGGCGCAGTCCATGCGTCGCCACGGCAATGTCTACCTGCCCGTGCATGTGGAGCAGTTGCGCTCCGGCGGCCAGTTGGTAGAGGTGTTGCCCTACCGCGAATTTGCCGAAGCCGCCGCCGCCCTCGGCCATGTTGACCTGGAACTGGACAGTGATGGTGTCGTGCGCCGCGTCTATCTGCGCAGCGGTATCAGCCAGGCCTGGTGGCCGCACATATCCGTGGCCATGCTTGAGCATCTGCAGCCTGGCTCCATGGCGGCCTATACCCGCATGGAGCCGCCACGTCGGGGCAGCTTCGCCAATATCCGGGAATACCCGCGCCTGATCCCGTTCGCCGGCCAGGCCGGTAGTTATCCGACCCTCTCGGCAGCGGATGTCATCAATGGTCGCGTGCCGCCGCAGTTGCTCAATGGCCAGCTGGTGCTGGTGGGCGCCACGGCCGCCGGCCTCGGTGACTTGTTGCCCACGCCCATGTCCGACGACGGCGTGCTGATGCCGGGGGTGGAGCTGAATGCCAATATCATCGACGCCATTCGCCAGGATCGCCTGATCACCCCCTTGTCCAAGCCGGTGGTGGTGCTGGCGAGCCTGTTGCTGGCGCTGCTGGCACCCCTGCTGCTGCCATTCATGGCGCCGCGCTGGGCGGTACCGCTGGTGCTTGGCCTGCTCGCCGGCATTGTCCTGACGGGGTATCTGTTGCTCCGGCTGACCGAACTGTGGCTACCCCTGGGGCCGGTATTGGTGGCCACGGCACTGGCCTATCCGCTGTGGACCTGGCGGCGGCTGGAATACACGCTGGATTATCTCAAGGCGGCACTGGGGCGTCTTTCCGAGTACAGCGAATTGAATCGCCGCCTCAGTGACCCGGTGCCGCTGGCGCCGATGATTCGCCTGATTGAGCAGGCCCTGCCGGTGCAGGCCTGGCGCCTGGATTTCGCCGGCGAGCAGCGCGAGCAGTTGGGTGGCGAGCCGGTGGCAGAAGCGGCCTGGCAGTCGCGCCGGGCCCGCCACTACCCGCTGGTCCGTGGCCGGCAGCAAGTGGAGCTGAGCCTGTTGTGGCGCGATGAAGACCCGGATGCCGGCCTGGAGGCCTGGGTACGGGCAATGACGGCCCGCGCCAGCGTCGGCCCCGGCCCGGGCGGTGCGCCCTACGAGATGGTGGAAAATTACATTGAACGGGTCAGCGAGGAGGAGGTGCGCCAGCAGGCCCTGACGCGTTTCTTCAATGCATCGCTGGCGCAGATGCAGGACGGTGTGGCCATCTGCGATGCCTGTGGCGAGGTGCTGTTTGCCAACCAGCGGGCGCTTTCCTGGCTGGGTCTGGCGCCGGACCAGCTGGGTAATATCCATTTTCTCGATCTGGCCCGCGAGCTGGTGTTGCCCCGCGATCATGATGACTGGGCTCAGCTCGTCGCGGCCACCATGGGCGGTGAGAATGTCCAGTTCGAGTGCCATACCCGTGAGGGGGCCGAGCTGTACCTGGAGCTGATCCGGGTGGATGCTGGCAGCCGCCCGGGGCGGGTGCTGATCATGACGCTCAAGGATATTTCCGAGGTCAAGCAGGCCATGCGTGAGCGCTCGGAGCTACTCGATTTCCTCTCCCATGACCTGCGCTCGCCGATGATCTCGCTGCTGGCGTTGGCCGAGAAGATGCGCAACAGCGAGCAGGGGGCAGGATTGGGCGAGTTCCTTGACGCCATTGACCATCACGCCCGGCGCAACCTGAATATCGCCGAGCAGTTTCTGCAGCTGGCCCGGGTGGAATCCCTGGAAACCGTGGAGATGCAGCCACTGGACATGCTGCCGGTACTGGAGAGTGCGCTGGATGACGTCGGCGCCCAGGCCCAGTCGCGGGGCATTGTGGTGCGCTTCGACTACAACCACGACGACGATGTCTGGGTGAGCGGTAACCACGAGCTGTTACAGCGGCTGGTGGTGAACCTGCTGACCAATGCCATCAAGTACAGCCACCCGGGTGGCTCGGTCAGCGTCACCCTGCGCACAGTGGGTGAGCAGGTGATGTGCGAGGTCCGTGACCGGGGCATCGGCATCCCGCCGGAATACATGGACCACCTGTTCGAGCGCTTCTCCCGCGCCAGCAACAGCAGTGGCAGCCGGGGCGCCGGCCTCGGGCTGCGTTTCGTGCGCGTGGTGGCCGAGCGCCATGGCGGCGATATCCGCGTCCAGAGCGAGCCGGGCGAGGGCAGCAGCTTCACCTTGCTGTTACCCCGCATAGAGTTGGATACGGTCAGTTGACCCGGTTGAAATCGGGCAGTGAATTTCCTGTGGCAGGTGCGTATAATGCGCGCCAAACGCGGCCTGGGGCCGCGACAGCAAGAGAGGATTTTACCGTGAAGCTGACCATGAAGACGTTTGCCGTCATCGCCCTGCTGGCCTCCGCTGGCGCCATTGCGGGCACCCTTGAGCACCCGTTCGGGCAGAATTCCGTATTCAGCGAGCGCGCCCTGGAAGAGCGTATCGCACCGGTTGGCGCCGTGTGTGTGGAAGGTGAAGAGTGCGGGTCCGCGGCTGCGGCCGAGCAGGTGGCTTCCGGTCCGCGTTCCGGTTCCGATGTCTACAACAGTGCCTGTGCGGGCTGTCACGCGTCCGGCGCTGCAGGCGCGCCGGTCACTGGCAATGCCGGCGACTGGGCACCGCGCATCGGCAAGGGTATGAGCACGCTGGTGACGCACGCGGTGGATGGCTTCAACGCCATGCCGGCCATGGGCCTGTGCATGGACTGCTCCCGTGACGAGATCAAGGCCGCTGTCGAGTACATGGTGGCTGAAAGCAAGTAATCTTGATTGGCGTCAACGCCACTTGAAAGCCGGCTTCCACAGCCGGCTTTTTTGTGGGTGAATGAAAGGGAGCGCCGCGCCACTCGTTTCCAGGGCCGGCACCCGGGTCTGCCAGGAGAGTGCTGCAGTCGCATGACAGACATACCAAACGCGTCCTTGTCCGCCGTGATTGACGGCGTGCCCCGTGGTGCCTTCATCGCCTCGCCAGATCTGGAAGGCATGTTGTCCGGCCACAGCATTCCCTCGCGCAAGGCGGTGCGCTCACTGCTGGCACTGATGCCGCCGCTGCATCGTCAGGAGCGCGTGCTGCTGGTAGGCGCAGGCTCTGGCTATCTGGCCGCCATCCTGTCCCGCCAGCTGGATCATCTGGATGTGCTCGAGCGTGACCCTGATATTGCCGGGATTGCGCGTAGCAATCTGGCCAGTCTGGATATCCGCACCGTGGATATCCATGTCGGTGAGGGCGAAGCCGGTTATCCGCCGGGCGCGCCCTATGACCGTGTGCTGGCGGTATGTCTGCTGGAGCGTCTTGAAACGTTGCTGGAGCAGTTGGGCAACGACGGCGAACTGTTCTGCCTGGACGATGCCCAGGGCCAGCTGAACGCCCTTATCGCCTGCCGCTTTGGTGACAAGGGCGAGATCGACAGGCACTGGCTGGGGCTGGTGGATTTCAGTATTGATGCCAGTGCCATGCTGATCGACATGGGCCTTATTGATGAGCAGGCACTCGCCAGCGCCCGTGAGGAAGCGCGCAAGCTGAACAAGCCGGTGCTGTCCGTGATCCAGCGCCACCTGGGGCCGGACAACAAGGCCGTGTATCGCGCCCTGGCCAAGCGCACCGGTGTGCCGTTCATGGATGCCGAGCAGTTGTTTGAACTGCAGGACAGGAACCTGTTCCGGCACTTCTCGCGCACCTTCCTTGATCATTACCGCCTGCTGCCGGTGTACGTCAAGGACGGAAGGCTGCAGGTGGTCACGGACGATGCCGATGCCCAGACGGATTCTCTGTCGGCGCTGTATGAAAGCCAGGGCGTCGACAAGATACTGGTCACGCCAACGGATTACCGGCGGCTCTGGTCGGCGATCAATATTCTCGACAAGGGCGACAGGAATCGCGGGCGACTGGTGGTGCCCGTGGCGCAGCGCGAGAAAGACACGTTTTCCAATGATCTCGACAACGAGGTCAGTCCCTACCTGGTGGCGATCTACGAATCGATACTGCTGGATGCTGTCTCCGAAGGCGCCAGCGACATTCATTTCGAGCGCTATCCTGACCGCGTCCGGATCCGTTTGCGTGTCGATGGTGAGCTGTATGACCTCAAGCATCTCAAGCTCACACCGGCGGAGCTGATTGGTGTGATCAACGTGATCAAGACGCGCGCCGAGCTGGATATTTCCGAGCACCGCCTGCCCCAGGGTGGACGCTCGCGTATGAAGGTGGGGCAGACCACCTATGACTTGCGCGTGCAGACCCAGCCGTCACTGCATGGCGAGCATGCGGTGATCCGTTTGCTGCCGCAGAGCGGCCGCGCCATGGGCATTGATGAGCTGGGCCTGTCGCCGCGCCTGCGTGCGCGTTACCGGCGACTGCTCGACAACCCCGCCGGATTGGTCCTGATTGTCGGGCCCACCGGTTCAGGCAAGTCCACCACGCTGTCGGCGGGCCTCCAGGAGCTGGCGGATGACGGCGCCCGCAAGGTCATCACGGTGGAAGACCCGGTGGAGTATGCCATCGACAATATCCAGCAGACGCGCGTGCGCAATCGCATCGGTTTTGGCTTTGCCGATGCCATGCGCTCGTTTGTTCGCCAGGACCCGGATGTGATCCTGGTCGGTGAGATCCGCGACGCGGAAACGGCACTGGAGGCGGCCCGGGCGTCGCAGACCGGCCACCTGGTGTTGTCCACGCTGCACTGCAATGATGCCGTGGATGCGATCCAGCGCCTGTATGACCTGGGCTTGCATCCCAACTCTATTGCCAGCGAATTACGTGCGGTGATGGCGCAGCGCCTGGCGCGACGCATCTGTCCTGAGTGCCGCGAGCGCAGCACGCCGCCGGCGGCCATCCTCAAGGAACTTTTCCCCGAAGAGGTGCCTTCCGGCTTCGTCTGTTACGAGGGTGCGGGCTGCAATGAATGCAATGGCCGTGGCACACGCGGACGCATTGCCGTGACCGAATACCTGCAGGTGAACGATGACTACCGGGATGTCATCAGTGCCCGCCCGCATCTGGGTGAGCTGAGATGGCGGGCGCTGGACGCTGGTATGGTGACCATGCGTGACAGCGCCCTCGAGCTGGTCCTTGCCGGCGTTATCCCGATGTCCGAATTGCCGCGCATCCTCCCGCAGGAGCGGTTGGCGCCGGAACGGCGCGGCGGTGAGAGGGACTTCCGATGACAGAGCATAAAGACATCCAGCGGTTACCCGCCGAACAGCGCTTTTCCGATGAGCTGGCACAGCTTGTCGATGCGGACAGCGGTGCGGTGCCGCCGGGCTGGACGTTGTCGCCGAAAGCAGTGGAAACGTTCATAACCGGTGACGCCGACCGGGGCATATCGCGCAAGTTCGTGGCCCGTGAGGGTGTGGTGCGGCGTATCATCGTTGCGCTGCTGTCCGGGCGCGGTTCCTTCATGGTCGGGCCTCCGGGCACGGCCAAGAGCTGGTTGTCCGAATTGCTGGCCGCGGCGGTCTCCAGCGATTCGACCCTGGTGATCCAGGGCAGCTCTGTCACCGAGATCGGCCAGCTGCTGTATGGCTGGGACCAGTCGCGTCTGGCGACCATGGGCTACCATCGCGATGCACTGGTGCCAGGCCCGCTCTACCGCGGCATGCGCGACGGCAAGCTGGTCCGTTTCGAGGAGCTCAGCCGTTGTCCGCAACCGCTCCAGGATACCTTGCTGTCGATTCTGTCCGAGCGGGTGGTGGCCGTACCGGAGCTGGGTGACAACGATGCCAGTCTGTATGCGCGCCAAGGGTTCAATGTGGTGGCCACGGCGAACAGCGCTGATCAGGGCGTTAACCAGATGAGTGTGGCCCTCAAGCGCCGGCTGAGCTTTGAAACCATTGGCCCGATCCAGCACCTGGAGGATGAGATCAGCGTGGTGCAATCGGAAGTGGCGCTGTTGAACCGCGCGTCCGGCATTGAGCTCTCGGTGCCGGATGAGCTTTTGCAGGCACTCGTGACGCTGTTCCACGAGCTGCGCACCGGCCAGTCCATGGATGGCAAGAGCACTCATCGCCTTGCCGGCGCGGCGCTCTCCACCGCCGAAGCCATCAATGTGATGCATTCATTGTCCGTGCACGCCTGGTACTTCAATGATGGAAAGGTGGAGCCCCGGGACCTGGTGCATTTCATTATCGGCACGGCGCTGAAAGACCGTGATGACGATCGCCGTCGTTTGCGCTACTACTTTGATACCGAGCTCGGCGAGCGGGAATCGCCAATGTGGCGCGCGCTTTACGAGCAGCGAGACCTGATTTGACACGGAAGTAGTCAACTATCCTCGCGCAGATCGTCCAGCCATAGCGCAGGAGGGTTGATGCGGAACAATATCCTGTTCTTGTCGGTGCTACTTACCCCAGCCACAAGCTGGCTGAGTAGCTTATTGAACAGCGGCAGGTTGACGAAGGCCTCAGGCTCCAGATCTTCAAGCCCATCGATATCTGTGACACCGATGCGTATTACCTGGCCATCATCTCCCCGCAGGAACAGACTCGCGCAACTCCGCTCATCGGTTTTCAGTAACATATTAAGATCGGCCTCCTGGCTTGGCAGGTCAGCGATGTGGTCAGGCCCTATGTCTCTATGAACGCCGTCAGTGACGTGTATTACCTGTTTGCTGTCAATGGCAAAGCGATAAGCCCCGCAACGAAAGGTGAGAAAGCGCTCACTCATGCATTCACCTCTTGCCGGTCCAGAAAGCGTGTGCCTTCCTGTGCAACTCCAAAGAGGGTTTCGCAATCGAGGATAATGGCAACGCGCCCATCGCCGAGGAGCGATGTCCCACTCACAAACGGAAGGGTGGCTACCAGCGAATCTGCATCCTGGATGAACAGTTGCTGACGACCGGTCACCGCAGGGCACAGTATTCCCATGATATGGCCTTCGCTCTCGAGAAGGACCAGTTGACGCCGCGACAGAGGTGAATCGGCGTTTTTCAGCCCCAAAAGACGTTCCAGGACATAAACCGGGACCGTTTTGTCACGGATGACTACATAATGCTGCAGGCCTACGGTCTGCAAGGGCAGGTGGCGCATGTCGATGATCTCACGAACATGCCGGTCAGCAATCGCGAAGGGACTCAGGTTGCTCTGCACCATGACTACATTCTGTATCGCTGCGCTAAGCGGTAGATAGAGATCTATGGTGCACCCTTCCCCGGGTTTTGATGCCAGCTTTATGTTGCCACCGACCGCTTCTACAACATGCTTGACGGCGTCCATGCCCACACCGCGGCCGGACAATTCAGTAACCTGCTCGCGTGTGGAAAACCCGGGGATAAATACCAGTTGCAGGACCTCGGCGTCGCTAAGGGCGTTAACGTGGTTCTCAGTACGTAGCCCGCGCTGGACGGCTTTCTTGCGGATCAGATCGGGATCGATGCCGGCACCGTCATCGGTCAGCCGAATCCGTACCTGACTGCCACTTTGCTCAGCGCCAAGTGTGATGGCACCAGCAGCGTCCTTGCCTGATTCCCGTCGGCGACTTGCAGATTCAATGCCGTGATCAATGCTGTTGCGCAACAGGTGCAGAAGGGGCTCGACCAGACGGTCAACCAGACCCCTGTCGATGCGTATGTCCTCGCCACGAACATGCAGCGCAATGTCCTTGTCGTGATCCTTTGCAATCTGGCGGACCGACCGGTGGAATCGATTAAATAGCGTCGAGATTGGTACGACCCGAAGAGACAGCGCGTGTTCCTGTAGCGTATGCATCTGCGCGCCGATGCGATCGTCCACATCCTTGACCTGGCTTGCGAAATTGAGGAGCTGAGCCACCGGCTGGGCGAGGAAGTCGGGCAGCGCCTGAGAACGTTGCGCAGATGTGAGCGCATCGAGACTGCTTTCGTATTCGCTCAGCAAATGCTGAAGCCGATTGCGTTGCATTAGCAATCCGCCGACCTGACCGGCTACTGCATCAACAGAGCGTGAGCGTATGCGGATGGTGTCCGACTGTGCCGTTACATTTGACCTGTGGGCGGAAGGACGACCCACTTTCTCATCCATGCCGCGCTGTTCTGCTGTGTCTGCGTGCATGTCCAGCCAAATGATTTCGGGCGTAAACCCCGGGCGGGCAAGCGACCGTTGTAGATCATTTCGGTCACCATCAAACACAAACCGAAAACGTATGCTTGTTTTCTCGGCCCTGCCTTTCTCCGGGGTATGAAAGCGGGTCGTGCTGTCGGTAACTTGCACAAGTGACGTCAGGCAGCTAATGAGCTCCTCGCCATGGTCCGGTAAGCTTTCAGTGTCGATCTCGATCTCGCCGGCCAACAGGCCGTCCCGCTGGGCAATTTGCTCAGCGTCCTTTGAGGTGGGCGCTGAGGATATCACGAGGGAATTGCAGTAATCCCGAAGATCAGCAGATTCATACCCCTGTTCTGCGATATCGACCAGAAGCTGCGTGGATACGACCAGGTCATCATGCCAGGATGTATCTGCAGCCTTTGCGAGGCTCGCATGACGTGCAAGATTGCCAAGATTCCGCAAGAGCAATTGAGCACCGCGGAACCCAAGAAGTTGAGTGTGCCAGAGTGCCGGGTCAATCACGCTACGAAAGGTAGTCCATTGATCAATCCCGCCGCTCTGGTCAGGGATGGTGCTGCAAAGACGATGAACGTCCTTGGCAAAGGCCTCGGTCAGCTCCGAACGCAGTGGATCAACCTGCAGCAATGGTTGTATGTCACGTCCGGCCAGCTCGAAAATCATGGTCAGCTGCGTTATCAGGGTGGCTTCAGATGCCTCATTGACCTCTTTGCTTTCCTTGAGGACCTCCAGCAACTGGGTGGCGGCGCGGAATCCCAGGTTGCCCGCGCTGTTACTGACTGTCTCCCACCTGGAATCACCATAGCTATGCGGTGCCTGCTCGAGCGCGTTGGCAATATGGTCACAAAGGGGCGCGAGTGTATCCTCAGCGGCATCGTCAGCTTCCGGTGTGTGTTCGTGCCCAGTCGAGCCATCCATGACTTGGCGAAGTCGCTGGGCAAGATCCGTCGGAGCGCATTCGCCCTGCCCGCCCTCCAGTTGGGCTATCGACGAACGAATGAAGTCTGTGGCCTCCAGGAGCATGCTCAGCAAGTCACTGGTCATATCCAGTGATTGCGCTCGTATTTCGCCGAGAACGTCTTCGGCTGCATGCGCTAGCGATTCCATGCCGGAATAGCCCATCATCGCAGCACTGCTCTTAAGGGTATGGAACTGACGGAAGACCGTACGCAGGTCCTCCGAATCAGCGCTCTTCTCCAGTCGCACGAGTGCCATGTCCAGGGCTTCAAGCTGTTCTTCCGCTTCGGCCTTGAAGGCGGGCCACATGCGTTCATGAAAGTCGCTCATTGCGTGGTCCTGCCTTCCCGGTGCGCTGACGGCATGCTGCCGTGAATGGCATCCAGGAGTTCCTGTCCGCGCTCTTCTGCCATGTCCATGCTCAGCACACCCGATGGCTTGCCAACGATGGCATATGCTCCCAATTCCATCGCTCGACGGGCGGTTTCTGTGCCCAGCATGGCTACCGAAGAAACAACGATGATGCGTGCTGTGCATACGAATCGCGCGCGCTCGAGGAAGCCGATGCCATCCAGACGAGGCATTTCCATATCTAGCAGAACCACGTCCGGTAGCAATTGAGAAAGCTTATCAAGGCCTTCGAGACCATCTGATGCCTCACCGGCGAGACAGATATCCGGGTCACGGCTTATGATTTCTGCGAGCAATTTCCGCATCAGGAATGAGTCATCTACTAGCAGGACGGAGCTCGGTTTTTCAGGTCGAGATAATGTCATGCGGATACTCCTGTGAGTGTTTCTCGTCTGCCCCATGTAGCAAAGTTTTCGGCAATACCGCCGATATCCATAACACCGGATGCGTAACCTGCTTCCGCAACGGCGCGAGGCATCCCGTAAACTAGCGACGATGCCTCATCCTGGGTCAGAACTGGCTGGTTGCGGCCGGACAGCAATTCCGCTCCATGTAGCCCGTCCTGCCCCATCCCGGTTAGAACGGCCGCTCCTACGGAAAGGCCGGTATGCGCAGCTGATGAGAAAAGGGCGTCGACAGAGGGGTGAATGCCATAATCAGAGTCCTTGCGTACCTGCAACATCAAAGGCCCGTTAAAATTGCATTTGATAAAGGTGTCGCGCCCGCCGGCGGCAATAACTACCTGGCCTGCAACGAGCACGTGCCCTGTGTAGGATTCAATGCAACGATGCCCGGTAGTCTCGGACAGGTGGCTTGCGAAGCCGGCGGTATATGCCTCGGGCATATGAACAGCGATTACCAGTGGGCAATGAAGCTCTGGCAGCTGTCGAAGCAAATCAGGAATGACCCGCGGACCGCCAGTTGATGCGCCAATGACCAGAAGGTCGGCCCTGAAATTAGTGTGACGTCGTGCGCGAATGTTTGCGGGGCCGTCTGATGGCGTGGCGCTTTGGGTGGTGCGGTATCGTCCATGCCAGCTTACTATCTTTTCTGTCAGCTCGCGTTCAATGGCAATGATGTCGAGGTCCACATATGAGGACGCCTTGGGGATAAAGTCCACTGCGCCTGCATCCATGGCTGCCAGTGTAGTCCGTCCTGCAGCGCGGGTAAGGCTGCTGATCATGATAATTGGGATCCGCTGACGGGAAAGAATTTCCCGCGTAGCAGTGACGCCATCCATGTCAGGCATCTCTACGTCCATGGTGATCACGTCCGGCATAAGCAGCCGTGCTTTCTGGATAGCGTCGCTGCCAGTACAGGCTTCTCCCACAACCTCAATGGCGCCGGAACGATCCAGCAACTTTCGTAATGCCAGCCGCATAAATCCCGAATCATCTACAATCAACACCTTGATCATCAGGATGCTGCCCCTTTTCCGTTGCATCGAGCGATGAATGCACTGATATAATCGCGGTCAAGCACTTCGCGGCTTCCTTTTTCAAGTCGTGCCACTCGTCGCGATCTCCGATGTCCATGCAGCGTGTCTATCTGTCCGCTCGGCACAGATAGAAGCCGGTCCGCGGAATCAAGCGCGAGAGCGATGTTGAGGTCATCCATTTTGCAAATGGCATAGAAGTTGGGGCGGCTGCATTTCTTCCCGAGAAGCTTATGCATATCCACAGAAAGAGCGGCTTCTCCCTCCGAGGAGGTAATGCCCATGAAGCCATCGGCTTTCTCCTCTCCCAGCGCCGAAGCCGGCGAATAGGCTGTGATACGGGATATCAAGTCAGCATCAAGTAGATACGATGCCTCACCCACCTGAATGGAAAGAAAATGGTGTATATCATCGTCATTCGTCATTTGTTCTTCGCGGGTGATAAGAGCAAAGGTGCTGCGAGCGTAATCCTCCACGAAGGTATCAATGTCAATGCGAGCGAGAAGCGCGTTATCTTCATCACGTAGCAGAGATTGAACCAATACATTGTCTTCATCAGCAGCATGGATATGACTTTCAGGGACCTCATGGAATGCATCAACCCGGTCAACGGCAAACGCCCAGCAACGCCCGTTCACTGACATTACTACGAGCTGCGAGTTATCCGCTGGGACAGCCTTTTGCCCGGTAATGGCGCCAAGCAAACTGTAGATGGCGACCGGCTGATTGTGGAGCGTGCAAAAACCGATCTGAAATGGGGCGCTTCCGGGCGAGGGGTCGATGCTTCCTGCCCTCTCTACCTGTTCCACGTTCCCTGCATCCAGGGCGAATCTTACTCCTGCTTCTTCCACGTAGAGAAAACGCTGGTGACGTTCTCGGGCTTTCTGATGCGAGTCTTCGGCAGAGGAGAGGTAACCTGATTCGCCCGAGTCAATTGAAAAAGAAGAGAAAAATCGCGTTATTTCCGCCGGTTCGAGGATGGCGAACCCGTGCTGGTCGATAATGGCCTGCTTGTGGAAAAGAAGACGTCCTTCGTCATCGGTATTCGCATCACAGGCCGTGACCTCGTCGGCATTTATCCAATGCTGTGCCTCATGGGCCGCTACCAATATCCGGCTTTCGCCCGTGGATATTTCAATCAGACACTGTGGCGATGAGGCGCCTTCGCCAACAGCCGCGCACAAGTTGAAAACCGGAAGCACGCGTCCTTCGTAGGCACATAGCCCGGAAACCACCTCCGGCATCAATGGTAAGGCCGTTATCCCCCTGTGCTCGCCTACCGAAAGCACGTGGGTACCGGATATTGCCAGTGTTGTCGGGCCGGCAGAGACGAGCAGGAATTGCTCAGACATGTGGTTCTTAGCGGCTTCGTTTTTCATGGATAACACATCGCCTGTGCCAATGTTCAACAAATGAGCCTTTGGTCATATCCCGGTCGACGGGGCTCATCACCAGCATGCCGCCTGTGCGCATGCCTGCTGCCAGCATGGTCTGAATGTGCCCATGCAGCGCTGGATCGATATAGATGAGCACGTTTCTGCACAGCACCACATCCATGCCCTGGACCGGGGGCTTGGCAGAAATAAGGTTGCAAGTTCTGAATTGGGTGATGTTGCGGATTGCCTCGATGGGCTGACGAAGCAACGGCGTCAATGCGTCACAGGGAGCCTGGTCCGTAAAGTATCTCTCCATGCCGGCAGGAAGCTGTCGAAAGGGACCTAGCCCGCCTACGCGGTAACTTGCCTGTTTGGCAAATGCCACCGCCTGACGGGATATGTCGGTGCCGTGGACCTGGACTCGCCAGCCGTTCCAGCGGATCTTGCCATCCGTGCCGGTGATCTCTATCTCTCCCTGAGCTCGGAGAAGTTCGGTGGCCATGATGGCCAGGGTATAGGCCTCTTCACCGGTAGCGCAGGCGGCGGACCACAGCTTCAGGGTGCGTTCGCCGCTACGTGCCTTGCGCCTTACCACATCGGGCATCTGGTCGCAGAAAAGCGCCTCCAGCTGTATATGGTCACGGAAGAAATAGGTTTCGTGGTTGGCGAGATCCTCTATGAGGCTTTGTAGTTCCGGGTGGTCCGGCACATGGCTGATGCGCTTGATCCAAAGCTCCACCTCCTCCACAGGGATCCGCTCCAGGACAGTACGCAATCGCCGTGAGAGCGCCGCCGACGGACGAAGACCGGCAACCTTATGGAGGCTCTGAAGCAGTTTCTGCTGATGTGCCTCCTGGTCCAGGTCAATGTCCCCTGCGGAAGCAGGTTGCGCATTTGCCAGCTGCTTCAGATTATCAAGGAACGTTGTCAGGTCAGCGGAAGACATGGGTTACTCCGTTAAATGTTAAACCGCGATACTTCCGTGTTGGTTTCGTCTGCAATGCGCGACAGCTCAATAATGGTCTGGGTGATCTCCTCAGCTGCGTTGGCGTTGTTCTCGCCAATGCTCTTCAGGGTGTCCATGTTGTGCTGAAGCTCCTCCGTGGTGGCAACCTGCTCTTCCATAGCCGTGGCAATGCTCCTCATCATGCGTTCAGTGTCATTGGCAGACGTAGCGATCTTTTCCATCTCGCTGTTGACTCTTCCGGCGACGGTGACGGCTGAATCTGCATCACCTGATGCAATTGAGATGAGCTCGACAATGTCCTTGACCGAATTTCGGCTATTCTCAGCCAGTTTCCGCACCTGATCGGCCACAACAGCGAAGCCTTTGCCATGCTCGCCCGCCCGGGCCGCCTCAATTGCAGCGTTCAGGGAAAGCATGTTGGTCTGGTTGGCAATTTCATCAATCATGTCGGTGATCTTGTTGATTTTTTCCGAGTTCTCGGAGATCCGATTGACCACAGCAATCATTTCCTGCATCTGGGCTTGGCCATCGGTGACGGTCTCGGCGGCTTGCTTTGACAGACCGGTGGCTTTCTCTGCGTTATTGGAAACGTCTGCGAGGACGGATACCGATTGATTAACCGCAGTGACAGCCTGGTCAATGGCCTGGCTTTGCTGCTTCGCACCATCCGCTACTAGACCAATAGCATTGCTGCTTTGTGATGAAGCCGATGCAACTTGTTGAACGGAGTTTTCGATGTTTCCCATTGATTTGCGAAGTGATGAGAGAATCATGCCGGTAAGAACCGCCATGACGAGGGCTATCGCGGAAGAGCCAATCGATAACACCCACAAAGAACTCGAAAGATCGCTGAGACTATTGGCGCTCGCATCCAATGGTTCCTCAATAATGTCCTGCACACTTGCAATAAAAGTTTCTGATGTCTTTGCCAGGTCTTTTTCAATCTGCTCAAGATCTTGACCCGTAAGAGCGCTGACATCCCTTCGCTCTTTGAATCCAGCGACGATTTTCAAGCTGGTCGCATGGTAATCGCGGTACTGTTTCCGTAAGGGTGTCATTGCCTCCAGGACTGATTCATAGGTATCGCGGTGGATTGCGCCTATATCTGTGTCGATGATGTCCTGAATTTTCGTTTCTGCTTCTATAAAGCTCTGTTCAGAGAGCGCATAGAGTTGTTCCACGCGTTCTGCTGCGTCGGTAAACTCAGAAATAGCTTCGTCATCACGATTGATGTTCGGGCCGTGACGCATCACTCGCTCAAGATGATGCTCGTATTCAAGGAGTGCGTCGCTGGCGGTGCTTAGAACGCGCGAAAGCGGCATCTGCTGGTCGCGGATAAGATGGATTTCGTCATTGACGAAGCGAACGGACATTAACGAGTACGCAGCGATAACAATCAGCGCCACTAGCAGTACTGCCTGCTGGATATAGATGCGCGTACTCAGTCGCAACTGGTTAAAAAAAGACATGTCATATCTCCTTGGATAGAAGGTTTCAGCCAAAAGCGACGGTTCGTGTATGGGCAGCGAGGGCCAGAATGTCTGACAGCTCCCTGTCTCCTGGTGGTTTGGCAACAAAGTGGTCGCTGCCGGCACGCTTGCCCTGAAGTTTGTCGGTCATGGCGGAGTGGCCGGTGACCATCGCAACGCGGCAATCACGTAGTTTCTTGATTTCACGGCATGCCTCGTATCCGTCCATGCCGGGAAGCATTACATCGAGGAATACGAGGTCGTAGGGATTGCTGCGCACAGCCTCAATCGCTTCTTCACCGGTTTCCGCCAGGTGGATGTCCACCTTGACCCCGGCTGAACAAAGCTCCTCGATTTTTAGCTTGATGAACTGACGGGCCGGAAAGCTGTCGTCCACTATCAGGATGCGCACGTCGGCGTCGGCGGCCTGTTTCTTGGCGGCGGCGCCCGTGGACGTGATCAGGTTCAGGATCTCAACAAACTTCCGGAATGCGATGGGGCGCTTTATCGCGCTTTGGCCGGTCGCGGCAAAGGGCTCGGTGTCGTCGGCAACCATGATCGCTTCCAGCTCGGGGCGCTGCTTATGCAGTGTTTGCCATTGCGCCAACGCATGTCGGTCATCGGCATTGACGAACAGCAGGTCTTCAGGATCATCCATTGCGCCTGGCCCATAGACGAAACGGTCATTCAGCCGGGGCTCTATCCTGAACATGCTTTGGATTACCAGACTCTCCCGGTCATCCAGCCCAATGTGGTGGATGCGGCAATGTGACTTTGTTGTTTGGTGTGCCTGATTTGCCATGATTCGCTCCCTGTTGTGGCTGAACCGGTCGAACGGACCAAGCTGTGGCCGGCCATCGGTTGCCTAGGGCGAATTTCATGGTTTGGGATGCGGGTGGCTGGCTGCGTGCACAAGCAGGTAGCAAAGCGCATCACGTGCAGGATCTGCACGCGAAATTCGCCCTCTACCTTGCTTGCCTGATGCCAGCCCGGTAAGGCGACCCAGCCCTCGTGACTGGGTCTTGATCGATGATTGGGCAACAATCCTTGCCCACGCTCGTTAGGTATATCAGCCTAATGCGCTCAGAATCTAGTACGAATGTATTAGAAAGGTCAAGTTATATTGATCTGGATCAAGGAATGGAGGCTAGCTGCTCAGCATGGCCCGCAGGGCGGCGAGGGTATCCTCTGCAAACTGGTCGGCTTTTTCCTGATCCACCTCCGGCGCACCCTCGCCGAGCCACTCCAGGTCTTCCGCGGGCAGTTCCTCGAGAAAGCGACTCGGTGTGGTGGAAGACTTTTCGCCATACTGCTTGCGGCTCAGGGCATGGGTCAGCGCCAGCGTCTCCCGTGCCCGGGTGATGCCCACGTACATGAGGCGGCGCTCCTCGACGATGGTGTCTTCCTCGATGCTGGTGCGGTGGGGTAGCAGTTCTTCCTCCACACCCATCATGTACACGTGCGGGAACTCTAGCCCTTTTGCGGCATGCAGGGTCATCAGCTGGACGCGGTCCGAGTCATCTTCCTCTTCCTGCTGCTCGAGCATGTCGATCAGCACCAGTTTGGCGATGACACTTTCAAGGTCGGAGGAATCGTCCTCTTCTTCCTGTTTCTGCAGCATGCGCTCAATACTGCCCACCAGCTGCCAGACGTTTTCAACACGGCGCTCGCCGATGCGCGGGCTGCTGGCCTGGTTGATCACCCAGCTTTCATAATCCATGTCGGAAATCAGTTCCTTCACCGCGCCGAGGCTGTTCTCGCTGAAACAGAATTCCCGCTTCGCATCCAGCCAGGCCTTGAAGTCGCGCAGTTTGGCCGCGGTCTTCTCGCCCATGATTTCCTGCAGGGCAAAGTCGTCACACACGTGGTACATGCCCTGTTCCCGTTTTGCCGCCCAGTTGGCCAGCTTTTCCAGCGTCGCGGAGCCGATCTCCCGCCGCGGCGTGTTGACGATGCGCAGGAATGCATTGTCGTCGTCCGGGTTCACCAGCAGGCGCAGGTAGGCCATCAGGTCCTTGATCTCGGTACGGGCAAAAAAGCTCTGTCCGCCGGAGACCTTGTACGGAATCTGCATGGATTGCAGTTTGGTTTCCAGCAGGCGTGCCTGGAAGTTGCCGCGATAGAGAATGGCGAAGTCGCGCCACTTCATGCCCTGGGTCAGCCGCCGGTGCATGATGTCGCCGGCGATCCATTCGGTCTCACCGTCCTCATCGCGCAGCGCACTGACGCGGATGGCTTCGCCATAGCCGTAGTCGGACCACAGGGTTTTCTCGAATACGTGCGGGTTATTACCGATCACGGCATTGGCAGCTTTCAGGATACGCCCGGTAGAGCGGTAGTTCTGCTCCAGCTTGACCACTTCAAGGTCGGGGAAATCATCCTGTAGCAGCGCCAGGTTTTCCGGGCGGGCACCGCGCCAGGCATAGATCGACTGGTCGTCGTCGCCTACCACGGTGAATTTGCCGTCCGGCTGCACCAGCAGTTTGACCAGTTCGTACTGGGCGCTGTTGGTGTCCTGGTATTCATCCACCAGCATGTAGCGGATGCGGTTACGCCACTTCTCCAGAATGCGTGGCTGTTCGTTGAACAGCACCACCGGCAGCATGATCAGGTCGTCGAAATCCACCGCATTACAGGCGCGCAGCATGCGGTTGTATTCGCCATAGGCCATGGCGGCGCGCAGGTCATCGTCGCTTTCAGCCCGGGATACTGCTGCTTCCGGCAGCACCAGGTCGTTCTTCCACTGGGAGATGCGGTGCTGGATGTAATCCACGGCGGCCACGTCCCGCTCGGATTCGCCCCGATGCAGGATATCCTTGAGCAGCTCGCGGCTGTCGGACTGGTCGAGAATGGAAAAACCACTGCGCAGATTGGCCGCCAGGCGTTCCGACTTGAGAATGCGCAGGCCCAGGTTGTGGAACGTGGAAACGATCAGGCCGCGCACTTCGTCCCGGGACACCAGTTTGCTGACCCGCTCCTTCATTTCGCGGGCCGCCTTGTTGGTGAAGGTTACCGCGGCGATATTGCGTGCCGGCATGCCGCGTTCGCGGATCAGGTAGGCAATTTTCTGGGTGATCACGCTGGTCTTTCCGGAACCGGCACCCGCCAGTACCAGCAGGGGGCCATCCGTATAGCGTGCGGCTTCGCGCTGGCGGGGATTGAGGTGATTCACAGGGGTCTCCGGATTGGCAGCGGCCATGATACCAGTCTGGCTCCCGGCGGACAGGGGCGCGTGTGCTGATTGATCAAGGTTTAGGCGCCAGCGCCGTGCAGCGAGCATTCACTTCGGCTGGGGCCCTTGCCGCCTGTCCTTGCCCCCTGCCGGGCTTGCGCAACAAGACAAGCAGGCACAGCGCTGGCGGGGCACTATGGGACAGCAAACAACAGTGGAGTCTGCCATGTCTTACCTGGAAACCTTCCTTGCCGGCTGGGTGCCGGACACCCTGGACCTGTCCGGCGACTGGGTTGTGCGCGGCCTGCTCGGGCCGGTGCCGGTGCGCTTCCTCGGTCACCGCAAGCTGTTCAGTGCCGATGGCGAAGGGCACTTCAGCGGCAACAACCGTTTCCTGGGGGGCATCAATACCGGCTACTACCGTGCCAGTATCGGCGAAAGCCAGCTGACGCCGGGCCTGCAGGTGATCAATATCGATTATGACCAGCCCCGCAATCCGTGGATCATGCGCGGTCTCACGGACGAGGTCCGTTTTGTTGACCAGGACCGGCTGTTGGGCCGGGGCGTCTACCGCCCGGCAGGGTCGCGCTGGGCGCCGCGCAATATTTTCTGGTTCAGCGTCGAGCGCGGCTAGCTGTTCAGCGCTGACAGGCGGTGGCACAGTAGAGGCGTCCCAGGCAATCGGGCCGGGGGAGGCGCAGCAGAGGAGTGTGAACATGGCCAGTGAGGGTTATCACGAGCCGATCGGGGAATTGAGTGACGACACGCGCGACATGCATCGTGCCATCCAGTCGTTGATGGAGGAGCTGGAAGCGGTGGACTGGTACAACCAGCGCATGGATGCCTGCAAGGATCCGGAGCTGAAGGCCATCCTGCGGCACAACCGCGATGAAGAGAAAGAACACGCGGCCATGGTGATGGAGTGGATTCGCCGCCGTGATCCGGTGATGGACAAGGAGCTGCGCGATTACCTGTTCACGGACAAGCCGATCGCCCACGAGTGACGGCAATGGCCGAAGCCATCGTGCCGCTGAGCGTTTTCGTCCTTGAGTGCGCCTGCCCGACTGACTAGTCTCCGGTGATCTGCAATGACACCGAGAGGATCTGCCCGATGAGCGAGCTGTTTTCCATGGCCGGCAAATGTGTGCTGGTAACCGGCGCTTCCAGCGGCTTCGGCGCCCACTTCGCCCGCGTGCTGGCCGCAGCGGGGGCCGACCTGGTACTGGCGGCGCGCCGCGTGGACCGGCTGGAAGAGACCGCTGAGGCGGTGCGGAGCCTGGGCCGCCATGCCACCGTGGTGCCCATGGACGTGTCGTCCATGGCGAGCATTGAGGAAGCATTCGCCGCCATGCCGTCCGTGGATGTGGTGATCAACAACGCCGGTATCAATCGTGTGGGCACCACCGACACCCTGCCGGAGAGCGACTGGGATGCCGTGCTCGATACCAACCTCAAGGGCGTCTGGGCGGTGGCACAGCAGGCCATTCGCCAGTGGAGCAAGGAAGGGCGCCCCGGCAACATCATCAATATCGCCTCGATACTCGGCCTGCGGGTTGGCAACCAGCTGCCCGCCTACGTCGCATCCAAGGCTGCCGTTGTGCAGCTGACCAAGTCCATTGCCCTGGATTACGCCCGTCTCGGCATTCGTTGCAATGCCATCTGCCCCGGCTTTTTCGAAACCGAGATCAACCGCGACTGGCTTGCCAGTGAGCCGGGCCAGAAGCAGATCAAGCGTATCCCGTTCCGGCGGGTGGGTGACATGCCGGAGATGAGCGGCCCGCTGCTGTTGCTGGCCTCGGACGCATCCAGCTACATGAGTGGTGCCATCGTGCCGGTGGACGGGGCGCACCTCTGCTCGTCGCTGTAACACGCCTGGCGTCACCTGATTGCCCCTGGCAGCCTGTTGCCGCTGGGGCCGTGCCTGATAACCGAGGAAAGCCTGATGGATTTCACCCTTGATCCCCGTATTGAAGAGCTGCGCCTGAAGGTGGCTGCGTTCGTCGAGCAGCATGTGATGCCGCTGGAGAAAGACCCGGCCAACTACGATGACCACGAGAACCTGAAGGAGTCTGTGGTTGCCGGCATGCAGGAAAAGGCGCGCGCCCAGGGGCTGTGGGGATTCCAGATGCCAAAGGCCCGCGGCGGCCAGGAAACCGGTGTGGTGGGCATGGCTGCCTTGTATGAAGAGGCTGCACGCTCACCGTTCGGGCCGCTGGCGTTCAATTGTGCGCCGCCAGACGATGGCAACATGATTGTGCTCAACAAGATCCTGTCGGATGCGCAAAAAGACCGCTGGCTGCAGCCGATTATTGACGGCAAGGTGCGCTCGGCCTTCGCCATGACCGAGCCGGACGGCGGCTGTGGGTCGGACCCGTCACTGACCTATACCTCGGCGACACGCGAAGGCGACAACTGGGTCATCAATGGCCGCAAGTGGTTTATTACCGGTGCCGAGGGCGCACAGACCTTCATCCTCGTGGCGAAGACGTCGGATGACCCGCGCAAGGGGCTGACGGCGTTCCTGTTTGATGCCGACCAGCCCGGCTGGGAGATCGTCCGGCGCATTCCCATCATGGGTCCTGAAGAGCACGGCGGTCATTGCGAACTGAAGTTCGATGGCCTGGTGATCCCGGATGAAAACCGCCTGCTGGAAGTGGGTGATGGGCTCAAGGTCACTCAGATCCGTCTGGGCACAGCACGCCTGACGCACTGCATGCGCTGGTTGGGGCTGGCGAAGCGCTGCATGGAAGAGGCCGGCGCGTATGTGGAGAACCGCATGAGTTTTGGTACCACCCTGGCCGAACACGAGGGCGTGCAATGGATGCTCGGCGATGTGGCCAAGGATATCCATGTGGGTCGCCTGCTGACCATGAATGCGGCCTGGAAACTGGACCAGGGAGACTTCGCCCGCACCGAGATTTCCACCGCCAAGATTCATGTGGCCGATACCCTGCACAAGGCGGCTGACACGGCGATCCAGCTGTGCGGCGCACGCGGCTATTCGAAAGACACACTGCTGGAGTGGATCTACCGTTACGCCCGCCAGGCACGTCTGGTGGACGGTGCCAGCGAGATCCACAAGATGGTGCTGTCCCGGGCGTATCTTAAGGAGAAGACCGACTTTTTTCGCTGGGGTGTGTAAGCTGTCGGCTGATCCCATTTTCTGACGGAAGGAACCATTGATGGAAAGCTCGGCGCTGGATATACAGCTACTGGATCAAGTGGATGAAGCGCTGGCCGGCGAAGTGCGAGCCTTCTGGGCCGACCAGGGTGCCCAGTTTACCGAGGAGGCTGCACGTGAGCGGCTGGCGGCACTGGTGGCGGTGGGTCGCGACCGCAACGGCCAGGTGCGTGCGGTTGCTTCGGCCATGGAAGTGCGGGTGCCGCAGCTCAACAACAACCTCATGTATCTGTACCGGAACCTGGTTGACAGTGACTGGCAACAGGCAGGGGTCTATGAAGCGCTCATGAGTGGTTTCTTTCACAAGGCCAATGCGCGGCGCCAGGAAAGCGGGAACGGTCCTTTGGGCATATACATTCAGGTGCCCGCGCACATGATTCCCCAGGGACCCATGGCAACGGTTTTCATGGCGCAGGATGTGCCGTTCTATCTGTGTGCGCACAACCCGTCTGCGGGCAATGCGCGCGTGGCCTGGTTTGATAATGTCCGTATCACCAGCGAGCACAGTGGCGACGTCATCGCCCGTGACCGGGTTTTGCCCGACGGCTTTGTCATGGAGTATCCCCGCGCAAATGTGGAAGAGCCTCTCAGGAGTGAGATTCTCTCGTTCTGGGAAAAAGAGGGCGCCATCCCGGTACAGGTGGCCCAGAGTCGGGTCGGGCAGGTTTACCTGCTGGTGCGGGATCCGGACGGCGCCATCTGTGGTTTGCTCACGGCACTGGTCAAGCGTGCGCCACTGATTAGCCAGCCTGTACATTACTTCCGGGTTTTCGTCGCCGCCGCAAGCCGCGAGCATGACCTGGCCGCTACCATGGTGAAGGAGCTGCGTGATGACTTGCTGGCCCGTCATGGCCGGGGCGAGGTGACCGATTCTGTGGGCATATTCACGGAAGTGGAAAACGAGTATGTGGCCCGGTACCGAAACGAGGCCATCTGGGCGTCCACCCGTTTTGTATTCATTGGCATGAACGAGCGAAACCAGCAATGCCGGGTGATCTACTTTCCCGGTGCCACGCTGTTCGATGTGGCGTGACGTCCTGTGTTGTCCGCCCGAAAGCCCGCGTCCACGCGGGCTTTTTTGTCAGGTGACCATATGTGATGGACGGCTGGTGGGTCCTGTCCTTTACTGGCCGGGACGGAACAGCGAATAATCGCCGGCCAGAAAGGGGGATGTATGCTTGAAGATGCAATCGCCAGCTGGCTTTCCCGCGTCACCGGACAGCCGGTCCACCTGCAGAACCTGACGCTGCTGTCGGGCGGCGCCATTCAGGAGAATTGGGCGGTGGACATTGTCCTGCCCGACGAGACCATCGCTGCCGTGGTGCGCTGTGATGCACCGTCTGGTGTTTCTGACAGCCTGTCGCGGCCGCAGGAATTTGCTCTGCTGAAGGCGGCCTTTGCGGCCGGTGTGACCGTGCCCGGCCCATTGTGGCTTGGTGATGCGTCGGTGCTCGGGCGTGACTTTTTCATCATGCGCCGTGCTGCAGGCACCGCCGCCGGTCACAAACTGGTGCGCGACATGAGCATTGCGCCGGACCGCGAGGAGCTGGTGCGCCAGGTGGGCCGGGAGATGGCACGTATCCACTCCATTCGCCCGCCGCGCGATGACCTGGATTTCCTGCCCCTGCCTGACGGCCACCCGGTCCGTGCGTTCATCCGCGAATCGCGACAGTTCCTTGATCAGTACCACACGGCCTTTCCTGCACTGGAATGGGGGTTGCGCTGGCTGGAGCAGAATCTCCCGGCGGAAGAAGACCTGTGCCTGGTGCATCGTGATTTTCGCACCGGTAACTTCATGGCCAATGAGCAAGGCCTCACCGCTGTGCTGGATTGGGAGTTCACCAGCTGGTCGTATGCCCTTGAGGACCTGGGCTGGTTCTGTGCCCGCTGCTGGCGTTTTGGCCAGCTTGATGAGAGCAAGGCCGCCGGCGGCCTGGGTTCGCGGGAGGCACTGTTTGAAGGTTACCGGGAGGAAGCGGGCCGAACCCTGGCCGCGGAAGACATCCATTACTGGGAAGTTTTCGCCCACGTGCGCTGGGCGATGATCGCCATCAAGCAGGGCGAACGCCACATTGCCGGGGAAGAGCCGTCCCTGGAACTGGCCCTCACCGCCCACATCGTGCCGGAGCTGTCCCTGCATATTCTTCGCATGACGGGAGTGGACCATGCGCATCAAGCCTGATGGTGCGGACCTGCTGGCAGAAGTCAGCCGTACGCTGAAAGAATCGGTGCTGCCCTCGGCACCACCCGAGCATCAGTACGCCCTGCGCATGTCATTGAACGCCCTGTCCATTGCCCGGCGCCAGCTGCTGGCGGGCGGCCTGCCCGATGAAGCGGAGGCCATCCAGCTGTCGGCCCTGCTGGGTGTGGATGGTGAATTGCCCGACCTGCACCGGGAGCTGGCGCGCCGGGTGCGTGTCGGGGACGCGGATGAAGACGCCACCCTGCGATCCCTGCTCTGGCAGGTCACCCTGCGCCAGGTGGAGGAAAGTGCGCCGCGCTACCTGCGTGCCGAAAAGCTCGACTGACCCTCGTCTGCCACCCCGTCCTGGCGGAACAGCAGCGCCTCTTCCAGGTGGTCCTGGCTGATCCCGGCGCTGCCGGCCAGATCCGCCAGCGTGCGTGACACCCGCAGCAGCCGCACCAGTGCCCGTGCGGACAGGCCCAGTCTGTCCATGGCCGTGACCAGCCAGGCCTGGTGCTGGCTGACAGTGGCGTTGAATGCCGCGCGTGGCAGACGCGCATTGATGACCCCCTGGCGTTCGGCCTGCTGCTGGCGGGCCTTCGCCACCCGCTCACGCACAGTGGCGCTGTCTTCACCGGCACCGGCACCCAGCAGCGCCCGGGCATCCAGCGGTGCTACGTCCAGCCGCATGTCGAGGCGATCCAGCAGCGGTCCGGACAACCGGCCCTGGTATCGCCGCGCTTTCTCGCACTGGTAGCCGCAGCTGCGTGCTGGATCACCGAAGTAGCCACAGGGGCAGGGGTTCATGGCGCACACCAGCTGGAATTGCGCCGGGTAACGCGCCTGGCGTGCGGCGCGCGACAGGTGCACACGGCCGGTTTCCAGGGGTTCGCGTAAAACCTCCAGCACGCGGCGGTCAAACTCGGGCAGCTCGTCGAGGAACAGCACGCCGTTGTGCGCCAGGGAAATCTCACCGGGCAGCACCTGGCTGCCGCCACCGGCCATGGCAACGGGTGAGGCGGTGTGGTGTGGCTGGCGCAGCGGCGGTGTCCAGAATTGACCGGTGTCGCGCGGTGCCTTGAGCGAGTGGATGGCCGCCACTTCCAGTGCCTGCTGGCGGTTCAGGCGTGGCAGCAGGCCGGGCAGGCGGGTGGCCAGCATGCTTTTGCCGCTGCCCGGCGGGCCGCATAACAGCATGGAATGTCCGCCTGCGGCGGCCACTTCCAGGGCCCGCCGGGCCAGCGGTTGGCCGCGTACCTGGGACAGGCACGGGCCACTCTCATCAGCCGGCGTATCGGTGCATGCACCGGCAATGCCGTCCAGTGTCGTGTGTCCGGCCAGCCAGGCGCAGGCCTGGGCCAGCGTGGCGCATTGGCGGTGCTCGCCATCGTTGCACAGTGCTGCCTCGGCGGCATTGTCGCTGGCCAGCACCAGCTGGCGCTGGTCCTGCCGGGCGCGCAGGGCGGCGGCGATGACGCCCTGCACGCCGCGCACCGAGCCGCCAAGGGCCAGCTCGCCGAGAAAGGCACTGGCCCGCTCTGGGGCGGGCACCTGCCGGCTGGCCACCAGTATGCCCAGTGCCATGGCCAGGTCGAAGCGGCCGCCATGCTTGGGCAGGTCGGCGGGCGCCAGGTTTACGGTGATGCGCTGCTGGGGAAAACTGAAGCCGCTATTGCAGATTGCCGAGCGCACCCGGTCACGGGCTTCGCGCACCGTGGCCTCTGGCAGCCCCACCACCTGGAAGGCCGGCAGTCCCGGGCCCAGGTGGGTTTCCACCGTCACCGCCGCCGCCTCCATGCCGACGAGGGCGTAACTGGTCAGTTGTGAAAGTGCCATCCTGTACCTCCGTCACCATGGTGGCGGGGTGCGCGCCGGCGTCTGTCAGCCGGCTGCCCGACATGCTGTCGGCCAGCGCCCTGTCCGGGGCGGGCGGCTCACAGGAAACTGTGACGGAGATCACGATTACAGCGGGTTGAGACATTTGCCATTGTCGGCGCAGGCCTGACTGACAAGACTGTGATCAGGAGCCCGGTCATTGTGTGCGCTGATAGACGACGGATGCGGTCGGGAAAGACGACAATGCTGTTGTCGCTTACAGGACGTTCAACCATGTTGCCAAGACTGATACTGATTGCTGTTGCCGCCGTTGCGGCCAGCCTCGCCCGGGCTGACGATGCCGCCCTTGATCGTTTCAATGCCATGCAGGAGAAGATTGCCGCGGCGTGCCAGTCGGCACCTGACGGTGACCTGTGCCAGGCGTTCCGCCACGGCGTGCTGCAGGGTGTGGACGCCTTCAGTGTCCAGGCGGAGAAACTGTCTGCCGACTGGGGCCTTGCCCATGAGCGCGCCCTGAGCGGCCATTTCCGCGGTCCCAGGGCCGACATGGCCTGGGTCGCGCGGGACGTGCTCAATGCCGTGTCCTGTTCTCCCGATCCTCTCGACTTTGTCTCCGCCTCCGCCGGGGAAGGGTCTCCCGCCGGGCAGGCGGCCGAGCGGGTGCAACGTTTCTGTGGGCCGATCTGGCAGGTGCAGCGCCTGCGCCCCTGGGTCGGTACCGATGTCCACATGGCCGTCACACAGCGCTGAGCAACGCAACAACCCTCGATCCTGCCCGGCAACGACCGGGCTTTTTTTTGCTTACCAGAATCCGCGGGGTGGATCCCGGTCATCCGGCAACGTCGGCCAGTCCTCGTCCGCTGGCTCGGCGGGCGGCGCTGGCGCCGGCGTAGCGTCGTCGGCTGAGTCGCCGGCGCCTGTTTCAGCGCGGGCGGGTGCCGCGGCGTTGCTGGCCTGTCGTGTCTGGCGCCAGGCCAGCAGGCCGAATACCAGCAAGGCTACGGTGCCAGTGATGGTCATCTGCCCCCAGGGATCGGTGAGCACACAGGGCTGGCACTGGTAGAACAGGGCGCCGCCGGTGAGGGTGCCGCTGACGGCGCCGGCCAGCATCCAGCTGCCGGGCCCGGCCAGGGGCTCATGCCGCGCCAGCCGCCAGCCACTCAGCAACAGCCAGGCGGCCAGCAGGGGCACCAGTGACAGGGCGAAGAAACCCGCCGGGCGCTGGTCCACCGTGGGCGGCTGCCAGCGAGCCGGTTCATGGCCGAGCAAGGGCGCCAGCTGCCGGTATACCGGATCGGGCATGCTCCACTCATAGCATTGCAGGGTGCAGCCGGCGCTGTTGACGCTTTGCGGGTCAGCGCCGTAACGGAGCAACATCGATACCAGTGGCCATTGCTGCTGGCGGGCGGCCAGCAGCAGGGGTGTTTCACCGCGGGCATTGCGCTGCTCGGTATCAAAGCCGGCCACCAGCAGGGCCTCCACAACCAGCGGGTCGATGCTGTCGCCGGCAAGGGCATCAAGCAGCAGGCCGGGATGGCGGCTGGTGGCGTCTTCAATGCGGCGCAGCAACAGTTGCAAGGTGGTGACGCGGGTATGGGTGACGGCCAGCGGCAGCAGTGAGGCATTGCCGTCGCTGCTGGGCAAGGGGGACGCGCCGGCGCGCAGCAGCGCACGGCTGAGCCAGTGCGCATCGGCGCGCACGGCATGTTCCAGGGCGGTGCGTCCCTGTGGATCCTTCAGGTCGGGCGGATAGCCAGCCTCCAGAAGCAGGGCCAGCTTGTCCGGGCGGATGATCGTGCCGCCCTCATTGAAGGGTGCCTGCGGCGGCGTCAGGGCGGCGGCTGTCGGGCCAAGGGTGGCAGACGGCAGGGCCGGGTCGGCGCCGCGGGCAAGCAGCAGTCGGGTGGCGTCGGTATCGGCGTAGAACAGGGGCGGGATGCCGCTTTGCGGCAACTGGTTAAGTGGGTAGCCCTGCTCCAGCAGCCAGTCCAGCTCCGCCTCGCGGCCCAGGGTGGCCAGGCGCCAGGCCAGGTCACCACCGCCCATGGTCGGTAATGCCACCGGATCGGCGCCGGCGCTGGCCAGCCGCCGCGCCACTTCCAGCGGGGCGCCCTGCCACAGGGCGCGGGCCAGGCTGGCGGTGGCATCGGTGCGCTCGATGGTCAGGGTCGGTTGGCGTTGTAACAGCAGGTTCAGTTTGCCGTGGTCATGGCGTGCCGCCGCCAGCGTGGCCAGCTGGGCCAGGGTGTCCTCTGCCAGCGGCGTGTCGGATTCCGCCGTGCGCAGCAGCAGGGCAAAGGTGTCCAGGTTGTCGGTGCTGGTGGCGGCGATCTCCAGGGCGGACCGGGTGTCCTGCGCGGCGGCTGTCGGGTCGGCGCCCAGGTCCAGCAGCAGCTGGGACACCTGTCCGTTGGCTTCGCGGGCGGCCAGCTGCAGCGGCGTCATGCCGTCATCACGGAGGGCCAGCGGGTCGGCCCCGCGGGCCAGCAACAGCCGTGCGGCGTCGCGGTAAAAATGCACCGCCCCCGTGCTCGGCGCGGCAATGTGCTCGAGGGCGGCATGCAGCGGGCTGTTCCCTGTCGGGTCCGCGAATGCAGGGTCGGCACCGGCATCAAGCAGCTGGCGGACACGGGTCATGGCGCGACTGTCATCGGCGGCGAGCGGGCATCGAAACAGCGCCATCAGGGCCGGCGCCAGTGTTTCCGGGGGCGCCTCGGCCAGCGCGCTCGACAGGTCCGTGTCCAGCTGACAGAGGTCGTCGCTGAGGGCGGCCTGCAGTGGCGCGGCGGCCAGCAGCCACAGCAGCAGCCAGTAACGCATGGGTATCAGCTCCGCGGACTGGCCTGCTGTTCCAGGTCGGTGACGGTCTTCTCCAGGGCTTCCAGTCGCTCGCGGGTGCGCTCCAGTACCTGGCGCTGGATGTCGAATTCCTCGCGGGTGATCAGGTCCAGACGGCTGATCGCCTCGCGCAGCACCACCCGGGCATTCTGTTCCACTTCCTCGCGCATCTGGTCAACGCCGGCCGGCAGGCGGCGACTGATTTCGCTGACGATGCGTTCGATCAGGGGCTGGTCATTCATGCGTTTGTGCCTTGCGGATAAAGGCCGCATGGTAGCACGGCGCGCCCGCCCATGGTGCGTGCACCAATTTGGGTTATGCCCTGCTTTGGTGCGATATTATGGGGCGTCTGTATCGGGCCTTATCGGGCCTGCTCAGGCTAAATCCTTGATTTGCATTCACATTTTCCTATTGGCATGGATCGTGCGATATCAGGGCAACCAGAGGATCACCTCTGTTTGTAATGGATGAGGCTTGCCTCACTTTGTTCGGAACGGAAGGCGCCCACAGCGGCGCAAGCCACAGGAGACCGACATGAAACTTGTCACTGCCGTAATCAAGCCGTTCAAGCTCGACGATGTGCGTGAAGCACTGTCAGAGATCGGCGTTCAGGGCATCACGGTCACCGAGGTAAAGGGCTTTGGCCGCCAGAAAGGCCATACAGAGCTCTACCGCGGTGCGGAATACGTGGTGGATTTTCTCCCCAAGGTGAAGATCGAGGTTGCCATCGCCGATAGCGCGCTGGACCAGGTGATCGAAGCCATTGCCAAGGCCGCCAACACCGGCAAGATCGGCGACGGGAAAGTCTTCGTCACCGAATTGCTGCAGGCGATTCGAATTCGTACTGGCGAGACGGGGGAAGACGCCGTTTAAGTATCGCCTCGCGCGATCCATGCCAGTGAATTGAATGTACTAATCGAGGGTTTTCGTCATGGAAAACAATATTTTTGAACTCCAGTACGCCATGGACACGTTTTACTTCCTGGTGTGTGGCGCACTGGTAATGTGGATGGCCGCAGGCTTTGCCATGCTTGAGGCCGGTCTGGTGCGTGCCAAAAACACCACCGAAATTCTGACCAAGAACGTGGCGCTGTTTGCCGTTGCCTGCACCATGTACCTGATCTGCGGTTACGAGATCATGTACGGCGGTGGCTTCTTCCTGTCCGGTGTAACGACTGTTGCCGGTATGGATGATGCGGCGATTGCCGGTGTCCTGGCTGCTTCCAAGGAAGCGGGCTTCTCCGACATGGGTGAGTACGCCGGTGCGTCTGACTTCTTCTTCCAGGTCGTGTTCGTGGCTACCGCCATGTCCATCGTCTCTGGTGCTGTTGCCGAGCGCATGAAGCTCTGGGCATTCCTGGTATTTGCCGTCGTCATGACTGGCTTCATCTACCCGATGGAAGGTGCCTGGACCTGGAACGGCGACGCCGTACTGGGCATGTTCGAGCTGAGCTACAGTGACTATGCCGGTTCCGGTATCGTGCACATGGCTGGTGCTGCTGCTGCTCTCGCTGGTGTCCTGCTGCTGGGTGCTCGTAAGGGCAAGTACGGCAAGAACGGTGAAGTGAACGCCATCCCGGGTGCCAACCTGCCGCTGGCTACGCTCGGTACCTTCATCCTGTGGATGGGCTGGTTCGGCTTCAACGGTGGTTCTACCCTGAAGCTGGGTGGTATCGCAGTTGCCAACGAAGTGGCCAACGTGTTCCTGAACACCAACGCGGCTGCTGCTGGTGGTGGTATTGCTGCGCTGATCGTTGCCCGCATCCTGTTCGGTAAGGCCGACCTGACCATGCTGCTGAACGGCTGTCTGGCAGGCCTGGTGGCCATCACTGCAGAGCCGGCTGACCCGACTCCGCTGGTTGCCACCCTGATCGGTGCTGCTGGTGGTACCCTGGTGGTCTTCTCCATCATCACCCTGGACAAGCTGAAGATCGACGATCCGGTCGGTGCCATTTCCGTCCACGGTGTGGTTGGTCTGCTGGGTGTCATGGTTGTACCGCTGACTGACGGCGATGCTACCTTCGGTGGCCAGCTGGTGGGTGCCGGTGTGATCTTCGGCTGGGTGTTCATCACCTCCCTGATCACCTGGGGCGTCATCAAGGCTGTCATCGGCCTGCGTGTCACCGAAGAGGAAGAGTACGAAGGTGTCGACCTCGCCGAGTGTGGCATGGAAGCTTACCCGGAGTTCGTCAGCTCCAAGTAAGCTTGCAAGTATCCGGTTTTACCGGAATAAAAAAGGGCGCCGAAAGGCGCCCTTTTTTTGTCTGCATTACTGCGCAATGCCATTGCAACAATGGGCTGTCACGTGCCTATTCTGCGTCGCCGTCCTTGATGCCCGGTGCCTTCAGCCGGTTCGGGTATTCAAGCGTCTGCCACTGCGGAAAATAGTCCGGCAGCTGGTTGCTTTCCGTGACGTGATACGTGGGCTCCTGCATGAGCGTGTACATGTCGTTGAGCGAATCACGGGGGGCGCGTACGGCCACCAGGTTGGCGAGCCAGCCGGGGATATAACCGCCCGGGTCGACAAAGGTGTCGAACGTGATCCGGGTCCAGCCGTCGTCCAGGGGTTCCAGGGTGAATGTATTCTGCAGTGCCGGGATGCGTACGGCATCGTCCTGCACCGGATACAGGTTGTCACCGGCGGTGGTGGAGAGCTCTATGCTCAGGGTTTCCGGATCCTGGGTGACTACGGTCTCGGTGGCAACATCCCGGTCGCTGACCGGCCAGATGCCCTTGATGCGCACATACGCCACGTTGTCGCCTACTTCCGGCAGCAGCCTCGCGGCTTCGCACTGGAATACCCAATCTGGGAATCGCTCCACATCGGCGATCACTGCAAGCACGGTGAGCATGGAATAGGGCACTTCAGTCTGGCCCTTGAAGGCCTTTAGCGTGAAGCCCTCCACTTTGCGGGTCCAGGTGGTGACATCGTTACGGGATTCCGCTTCCTGGACCAGGTCCCAGGCCTGGTTGACCTCGGCCAGTGCCGGTTGGTACAGCAATCCGGCAACCAGGGGGGCCATTATTGTTGTTTTGCGCATGCATTCGCTCCTTTACGGCTGGGCTTTACGATAATCCGGCAGCGCTGTCCTGTCAGCACGACCTTTTCAGGCCATTTTCTTGACCCAGCGCAGGGGCAGGTTGCGCATCAGGAAGCCGACAAGATTCCAGGGCCACGCCGGGACATTGGCCTCGCCAGGTTCTTTTTCGATGGCTTTCGCCAGCAGGCGGCAGCCCGTCTCTGTGTCCACCATGAACGGTGTGTTCTTTACCTTTTCATTGATCTCCGAGCGGATGTAACCCGGGTAGATCGTCGTTACCGCAATGGGTTTGTCCAGCATCTCACAGCGAATGCCTTCGGTGAGAGCGGCCACACCGGCCTTGGTGGCGGCATACGTGGTCAGGTTTTTCGGCATGCCGCGCATGGCACTCATGGATGAAATCATCACAAGATGGCCGGCGTCCTGCTCGCGAAAGATCTCCAGCGCGGCTTCGCACTGTGCCAGTGCGGCGACAAAATTCGTTTCCGCGGTCTGGCGGTTGGCCCAGAAGTAGCCGGTGCCCAACGGTTGGCCCTTGCCCATGCCGGCATTGACGATGACCCGGTCGATACTGCCCAGGTCTTCACGGAATGCCTTGAAGGTCTCGAACACCTGGTCGTAGTCGTTCACATCCAGCGGGCGAATGCTGACCGTGATCTCCGGGTGTTGCTCCTTGAGTTCGTCGCGCAGCTCCTCCAGGCGGTCCATCCGGCGGGCACACAGGGCCAGGTTGCGACCCATGGCGGCAAATTCCCGCGCCATGCCGCGGCCGAGTCCCGAGCTGGCACCCGTGATCAGAATGTTCTTGCGCATTGCCTGTCTCCGTCTCCGTGCCGTGTGGTTCAGCGATAGCTCAGCAAGTGCCGGTTATCACCTTCGAAATGGGTGTGTTCGTTGAAGCTGCTCAGGTGGGTGCCATTGCGTCCCACCACCACCTTGGTGACGGTCGCATTGGCAATCACCCGGTTGAGTTTCTTCCATTCGCTGTCCGGCATGTTCCAGAGCCGGGCGACCGTGGCGCTGATGGCGCCGCCGGAGGTGAATACCAGGGTGGTGGCAGCCGGCGTGACAGCCAGTGTATCCAGTGCAGCGCCCACCCGTGTGGCGAACATCGGCCAGGTTTCGCGATATTCCCGGCTATGGCCTTTCTCAAGCCAACGATCCAGGGCCTGCTCGAACATTTCCTGGAAGGCCTCACGCGGGCGCAGGGTGCGCGCCAGGTCCGCCATCATGACGGTGCGGCTGCGATACAGGGGCTTGTGGCGCACGATCAGTTCCTGGTGGTCGTATTCATTCCAGCGCCGGTCTTCGTCCCAGTCATGGGGCAGGCCCATGGCATCCAGACAGGCCATGGCGGTCTGCTTGTGGCGGGTCATGGCGCCGGTGATGATCCGGTCGGGCTGGATGTTGCGCTGCTTGAGCGCCTGGCCGAGCACGCGTGCCTGCTCGACGCCCCGGGGAGACAGTTCGTCGTAATTGCGCTTGCCCCACGAGGCCTGGCCGTGACGTATCAGGAGTATCTGTGCCATCAACCGGCCTTGATGGCTTTCTTGCTGCGCCAGTGCAGGTAGTGGTTGAACAGCCAGAAATGCTTGAACGCCGGGTTGCGGGTCTGCTTGTGGTGGTAGCGGTAATAAATCTGCTGGAGGATCACGGCCAGGCGGAACAATCCGTAGACTTCATAGAAAGTCCAGTTGTCCGCACTCAGGTTCATCCGGTCGCAGTAATAGTCCACCACTTCCCGGCGGGTGAACATGCCGGGCAGGTGCGTGGGCTGGCGTCGCATCATCTGGATCAGGCGATCATCATCCGCCTGTACCCAGTAGGACATGGTATTACCCAGCTCCATCAGCGGGTCACCCAGCGTGGCCATCTCCCAGTCCAGCACGCCAATGATTTTCTGCGGATCGTCGGCATCCAGCACCAGGTTGTCGAAACGGAAATCATTATGGATTACCACCGTGGCGACATCATCGGGCATGTTGGCCTGCAGCCAGTCCATCACGTATTTCCAGCCAGGCACGTTCCAGGTTTTTGACTTGCCATAGCGGTGACTCCAGCCATCAATCTGGCGCTTGACGTAACCGGCGCCCTTGCCGATGTGCTCAAGTCCTGCGGCCTGGTAGTCCACCTGGTGCAACTCGATCAGCTTGTCGATCACGCCCTGGCACAGCTGGCGGGTGTCTGCTTGTGACAGTGTCATGCCGCGCGGCAAATTGGCACGCGGAATAATGCCCTTGATCCGGTCCATGACGTAAAAGTCACAGTCCATTATCGCCGGGTCCTCGCACAGTGCCACCATCGTCGGGGTGGCGGGATAAACCGGTTTTAGCGCTTCCTGGATGCGGAATTCCCGCGCCATGTCGTGGGCACCCTTGGCCTTGTGGCCGAAAGGTGGACGACGCAGGATCAGGTCCCGGTCGGGGTAGCGCAGCAGGTAGGTGAGGTTGGACGCGCCGCCGCTGAACTGTTGCACCTCGGGGGTGCCGTCAAGGCCCGGCACCTGTGCCTGCAGCCATTCATTCATCCGCGCCACATCGAAGGACTCGCCGTCGCGAACGGCCTTCGCCTGGTCAAGGACTGATGCGTTGCTCATGAGTTGCGCTCCAGCTTCCGCTTGAGTTTGCGGCCGGCGTCGCCGAGGGCGTAGTTGAACACCGGGGGCAGGTAGCGCTTCATCCACCAGAGCATCTTGCCTTCGCTGTGCGGCAGGATCATCAACCGGTTCTTGCCGGCGCCTTTCAGTATTCGGCGGGCCACTTCGTCCGCATCGATCTTGCCACCGGCGAGCAGTTTCCTGACCGTACTGTCCATGCCTTCTTCCGGCGTGCGCATGGTGTCTGCCAGGTTGGTCTGGAAAAAGCTCGGGCAGACCACGGACACGCGGATGCCATAGGGGGCCAGTTCATGACGCAGGGTTTCGGACAACGCCACCACTCCGGCCTTGGTGACATTGTAGCTGGACATGGCCGGGGCACAGGCCACTGCAGCCAGCGAGGCGATGTTGATAATCTGGCCGTCGCCCTGTTTCTTGAACAGCGGCGTGAAAGTCCGGCAGCCCTGCACCACACCCTTGAGGTTGATGTCGATGATCCAGTCCCAGTCGTCCATGCTGACGCGATCGATTCGCCCTGCAGCAGCGACGCCGGCGTTGTTCACCAGCACATCCAGGCCGTTGAAGTTTTCTTCCACCCACTCCAGCAGCCGCACCCAGTCTTCAGCCACACAGGTGTTGGCGCGCTGGTAGTGAATCTCGCCGCGACCCTTGAGCGCGAACACGGTCTCAGCACCGCGCTCATCGTTGATGTCGGTAATCAGCACGCGTGCGCCGCGCGCCAGCCAGGCTTCAGCCAGGGCGCGGCCCAGTCCGGAGGCACCGCCAGTGATCAATACTCGTTGCGTGGTCAATGTGGGTTCCTTCCTGTGTCCGTTTACGTCTTGTATTTCATCAGTTCAAAGCGCGCAATCAGGCCACGATGCACCTCGTCCGGGCCATCCGCAAGACGCAGCGCGCGGGCGCCGGTCCAGGCAGCGGCCAGCGGGAAGTCATCGCTGAGACCGCCGCCGCCGTGAATCTGCATGGCCATGTCGATGACATCCAGCGCCATGTTCGGGCAGATCACCTTGATCTGGGAAATCTCGCTCATGGCGGCCATGACACCGCGCTGGTCGATCAGCCAGGCTGCCTTGAGTACCAGCAGGCGAGCCTGTTCGATGGCAATGCGGGCGTCGGCAATGCGTTCGCGGTTGCCACCCAGGTTGATGATCGGCTTGCCAAAAGCCTCGCGACTGAGGCCGCGCTCGCAGGCCAGCTTCAGGGCCATTTCCGCGAGGCCGATCAGCCGCATGCAGTGGTGGATGCGACCGGGACCAAGGCGGCCCTGGGCAATTTCGAAACCGCGCCCCGGCCCGGCGATGATGGCGCTTTTCGGCAGGCGCACATTGTCGAAGGTCACTTCACCATGGCCATAGGGCTCATCCAGGCGGCCCATGGCGGGCAGCATGCGCTCCACGGTGACGCCGGGCGTGTTTTTCGGCACCAGCACCATGGAGTGCTGCGCGTGACGGTGGGCATTCGGGTCGGTGAGCCCCATGAAGATCAGCACTTCACAATTCGGGTGGCCGATACCGGTGCTCCACCACTTGCGGCCATTGAGCACCACCTCATCGCCCTCAACGGTAGCCGTGGCGGCCATATTGGTGGCGTCAGATGAGGCGACGCCGGGTTCCGTCATACAGAACGCCGAGCGGATCTTGCCGTCCAGCAGCGGCATCAGCCATTGCTGTTTCTGTTCGTCGCTGCCGTAGTGGTACAGCACTTCCATGTTGCCGGTGTCCGGGGCATTGCAGTTGAACACCTCCGGGGCCAGCAGGGAGGCGCCGGTGAGCTCGGCAATTGGCGCATACTCGGTGACGGACAGGCCACCGCCGAGGTCCTCATCGGGCAGGAACAGGTTCCACAGGCCTTCGGTGCGGGCCTTTTCCTTCAGTTCCTCGACCACCGGCAGCACCACCCAGGAATCGTCCAGTGATTGCAGCTCGTGGTGGTACTGCTCCTCGATGGGCCGGATCTCGCGTTCGATAAAGGCCCGCGCGCGCTGGATCATCTCCTCGGCGCGGGGGGAATGTGCAAAGTCCATGATGGCTCTCCCTGATGAATTGCCACCGAGTCTATGGCAGCATGCCTTAATTCATCCAATGAATAGCGTGCATCACCCACTATGCATGAAATTGATATTAGCCGGCTCGACCTGAACCTGTTCGTGGTCTTTGACGCCATCTACCGGGAGGGCTCCATCAGCCTGGCGGCGCGCCGCCTGAACCTGACCCAGCCGGCGGTGAGCCATGCCCTGGGCCGCCTGCGTGAACGCCTGGATGACGCCCTGTTTGTGCGCCGGGGCCGGCAGATGGCGCCGACGCCGCGGGCGCGCCAGCTGGTGGAGCCCGTGCGACGGGCGCTGGAAGGGCTGCAGGGCTGTCTCAACGAGGAGCCCTTGTTCGACCCGGCAGCGGCGCGCCGCACCTTTGTCATCGGCCTGCGTGATGGCCTGGAAGCCTGTGTGCTGCCGCAGCTCACCCGCGCCGTGCTGGCGCGGGCGCCGGGTGTCGACCTGCAGTCCCTGCTGGTGCCGCGCCGTGAGCTGGCCCAGGAGCTGGCTGCGGGGCGCCTGGACCTGGCCATGGATGTGCAGTTGCCGGTGTCCGCCGACATCCAGCAGGAACCGTTCATGGAGGTGCCGCTGGTGGTGCTGATGCGCAAGGGGCATCCGCTGGCACGGTCCCGGCTGACCGCTGAGCGTTACCTGGCGGCGGACCATGTGCTGGTGTCCTCCCGCCGACGCGGGCCGGGGCTTGAAGATTTCGGCCTGGCCCAGCATGGCCACCGGCGCTCGATCCCGCTGCGCTGCCAGCACTACCAGGCTGCCATGGAGGTGGTGGCGTCCACGGACCTGCTGCTGACGGCGCCTGAGGTGCTGGCGCGCATGCTCGCCCCCTCATCCCGTTTTCATGTACAGGCATTACCATTGGAGCTGCCGTCCATGTCGCTGTACGTTTATTGGCACCGTGACCAACAGCAGGATCCCGGGCATGCCTGGTTGCGACAATTGATGCTGTCCGGACAGGAGATGTGAGTATGCAGTCGCTGGATTCATTCATGGAACAGGTGTGTCGGCGTGATCCGGACCAGCCCATGTTCCAGCAGGCGGTGCGGGAGGTGATGCACAGTCTGTGGCCGTTCCTCGAGCAGAATCCGGGCTACGCGGACAAGGCGTTGCTGGAGCGGCTGGTGGAACCGGAGCGGGTGATTACGTTCCGGGTGCCCTGGATCGATGATGCCAACCAGGTGCAGGTCAATCGCGGCATCCGGGTGCAGATGAACAGCGCCATAGGCCCCTACAAGGGTGGCTTGCGGTTCCACCCGGCGGCCAGCCTGGATGTGCTCAAGTTCATGGCCTTCGAACAGACCATCAAGAACTCCCTGACCACCCTGCCCATGGGCGGCGGAAAGGGCGGCGCTGACTTTGACCCGCACGGCAAGAGCGAAGGCGAGATCATGCGTTTCTGCCAGGCCTTCATGATGGAATTGCAGAAGTACATTCGCTCCTCCTGGGATATCCCTGCCGGGGATATCGGCGTCAATGACCGCGAGATCGGTTACCTGTTCGGCACCTACAAGAAACTGGCGGGCGAGTTTTCTGCCGCGCTCACCGGCAAGGCCGCCAGCTATGGCGGCAGCCTGATCCGGCCCCAGGCGACGGGTTACGGGCTGGTCTATTTCGTCGAGGAAATACTCAACACCGCTGGTCGCGACCTGGAAGGGCAGAAAGTGCTGGTGTCCGGGGCGGGAACGGTGGCGTTGTATGCGGCGTACAAGGCCATTCACAGCGGTGCCAAAGTGATCACCGTATCCGATAGCGGTGGCGTGCTGGTGTTTCGTGACGGCATGTCGCGTGAGCAATGGCAGGATGTCTACGACCTGAAAATGGAAAAGCGAGGTCGTCTGTCCGAGCTCGCGGACATGAAGGGCGCGGCTTATCACGAAAACAAGCAACCCTGGTATCTGCATGCCGATGTGGCCTTGCCCTGTGCAATCCAGAACGAGCTGGATGACAAGGCGGCACGCAAGCTGGTGGACAATGGTTGCCGGCTGGTGGCAGAGGGCGCAAACATGCCGTGCACCGCAGAAGCCATCAAGGTGTTCCGTGATGCCAACATCGGCTTTGCCCCAGGCAAGGCCGCCAATGCTGGCGGCGTCGCCGTCAGTGGCCTGGAGATTACCCAGAATGCCCTGCGCACCAGCTGGACCGAACAGGAAGTGGATGCCCGGCTGCACGACATCATGCAGAAGATTCACCATGCCTGTGTGCGGTATGGCGCCCGCGACAGCAATGGCAATATCGATTACATCAATGGCGCCAACATTGCCGGGTTCGTCAAGGTTGCTGATGCCATGCTGGCCCAGGGTGTGGTCTAGTTTTTGCGGCTGTGGCGATCGCGCCAGGTCACCGGGGTTTCCCCGCACTGGGTCTTGAAGGCGCGGCTGAAGGAATTGGCATTGCTGAAGCCGGCGCGTGTGGCCACCTGCTTGATCGAGAAGTTGGTTTTTTCCAGCAGCTCCCGGGCCAGCCTGAAGCGCACGTCGTTGCTGATCTGTTTGAACGACGTGTTCTCGCTCGCCAGTTTGCGCACCAGTGTTCGTGGTGACAGGTTCATCTTCTCGGCAAATGCCTCCAGCGACGGGTGACGGCCATCGTTAGCCAGCTTGATCAGTTCATGACGCACGACACTGTCAAACGTCCGTGACTGCGCCTGGGTGGCGACCTCGTTCTCGAGGATTCGCTTGACGGTGCTGAAGGTGGCTTCGTTGGGGCTTCGGGTGGGCGTGTCCAGGTCGGCGGCGTTGCCCTCCATGCCGTTGAAGGTGCTGTTCATGATCACCCGGTAGCCGAGCACCTGCTCGAGCATGGCCACATGGCGGCGCGCCTGTTCGCTGTCGCCATAGCCGTGGGTGAAATGGATCGTGCGTGGCACCGGCCGCGACATGACATCTTCGGAAATAATGTTGACCACGGATACCACCAGTTCCACCAGGAAGCGTTCCATGGCGCCCAGGTCCACCGTGATATCCACGGTGAAACGGCAGTGGCGGCTGTCCTCGAGCAGGTCAGCGCGGACTACCGGCATCATCAGTGGCAAGTAGCGCACGGCCACCTGCAGAGATTCGCGCACATTACTGGCGCTGAGCGCCGCCATGCCCGCGAGGCCCGCGCTGGTGGCGGAGAAGTGCCGGAGCAGGTGGCCCACGTCCACGCGGCCACGCGTCTGCTCTGGCAGCCAATGGTAAAGGTCCACCATCTGCTCGCCGTTGATGCTGAAGGCGGGATCATGGAACTGCTCTTCCGTGGTACCGAGTCGCTCCAGCAGCTGCGCCATGGTGACCCCGGTGTCGCCACTGCTGAACGCCCGCAGCACCGGTTCGATCACGGTTCTCGGGAAGCGCAGCTCTTTCTTGTCCAGGGCTATCTTGGGCATGGTGGCCTGCATTCTTTTCTTTTGATTCTCGGGCTAAAGCGAGGTGATGGCAAACGGGCATCAGGCCTTCACGGCACCGGCTGGCGGTTTTTGCGTGCATCTTGGCCAGTATGGTTGGCGTGCCGGGGCTATTGTATGGCTCCTGAGGCGGCCCTCCGGCGCTGTTTTGCGCACCGGGGAGCAGGGCCGGAAACGCCAATAAAAAGGACAATGACCATGGCAATTTCGCATCGCATCGCGCGGTGGCTGGTGCCGGCGCTGCTGGTGGCCCTGGCCGGGATGGCCTCCCCGCTGGCCACGGCGCAGCTGGCCGGCCACAACCTGATCCTGGTCCACGGCCTCATCCTTGATGACGTGGTCAACAAACCTTCCCGCGAGGAGATCCTGGCCCGTCGCAAGGTCAGCAGGTTCTGGCAGGATCGCGCCGAGGGTTACCTGAACTGGAGCGGGGCAGACCGCCTTGAAGGCGGCATTGCCGAAGTGGTGTTCGAGCAGGCCCGTGACCTGGCTGAGCGAGGTGTCTGTGACCAGGGCTGTGTGCTGTTGACGCACAGTACCGGCGATCTGGTGGCACGTTACTTCATGGCCCACCAGGACGCCTGGATGCGCAACGCCGGGCTGGAGCCGCTGAATATCGTCGCCACCCTCGACTTTGCCGGCGCTGGTGGCGGCACAGACCTGGCGGATGTGGCCGTTGGCGCCGTGATGGGGAGTGCCATTGCGGCCGACTTTGTGTGGGCCGCCGGCCAGATGCTGCATATCGACCTCAGCGACATTGCCTACAACGAGCTCGGCGTACTGATTGACCTGCAGACCCATGTGGCCCGCAACCACGCCATGTGGCCGCAGGATGTGCCACGCCTGCGGTTCTCCGTCAGTGGCGGTGATCTTGGCGAGCTGGGCATGGGCCAGGTGCGCACCGTTACCAAGACCCTGCTGCGCGGCGCCGATGACACCGTGGTGCCCGCCCACTCCACCTGTGGCGCGGCCTCGCCGTGGGCATATGAAAGTTGCTCATCCAGCGTTGCCTACGATGGCAAGCGGGAATGGGAGTTCGGCCCGGGCAGTTTCCTGCACAACCATTTTCCGGTGCTGATGGCGGGCGATTATGATCACTTCACCCTGACCCAGGACCAGCATCAGGGCAAGGTCACCTATGTGCTGAACAACTTCAACGCCGGCCTGCAGGTGGATTTCGCCACGCGCACAAAGACGAAGACCGCCAACTGGTGGGAATTCTGGAAGGAAACCGGCACCTGGCAATATGTCCGCGGCTCCGGCAGCCAGTCCCTGTCCTACCTGATCTACGATACGCTCAATCACTGAGAGCGTACTCTGGTGCCCGGGCCGTGCGAGCGGCCCGGGTTTTTTTCGTTCAGGGATTCATCACCAGATGGCGAAAGTGCCAGGAGGCGGAGATCGATGACACGCGCAAAGAGGCTGTCGGCAGCGGGGTTACTGCTGCTCGTGGTTGGTGCGGTTGTCTGGCTGCATGGCAGCGATGTGCCACCGGTGGCGGAGCGGGAGCCGCCAGGCCAGCCTGCGAAGGCGTCGTCACCGGTTGGCCCCGAAGCGCCTGGAACGACGGCTGGCAGTGACCGGGATGGCGAAGCAGCCGCGCCCCCTGCGCGTGGCGACGAGCCGCCTTCCGCAGCGCCGGACGCGGCCGGTCTGATGAACAGCCAGCTCAAGGATATTGCCGACGCGTATCGGCACAACAGCCGCTTTCCGTCCTATTCCCGGCCACTTGCAGCGAGTGACTGGGACCTTCTCAATCCGCGCGCCTTCGTGCCTCGGGAAACACCCCTGGCGGGCTATCCGGATGTCGCGGCCAGTATTGAGGTGGACCGGTATGTTGTCGACGTAAACCGTCCCTTGTCGGTGCGCGTGCGGGTGTCATCGCCGACGCGGGTGGTATCGGCGGCCAGCCTGTCGCTGTTGTCGGCGCGTGGGCCGGGCGGGTCGGTGGCGCTTGCCGAGCAGGCGGCCGTGAGCGGGGGGCAGGTCTTCTCCGGTGTGGTGCCGGCCTCGCTGTTGTTGTCCCTGGGCGAGGGTGATGTGGCGTTACTGGCAGCGCTCTCGGTCATGGGCGATGAGCCGGTGACGGTGTCCGCGCAGCTGAAGCTGTATCTGCCCGATGCACGGCTGACGTACCTGGGCGCGCCCTATGTCGATGGCGCCAACCTGGTCATCCCGGCGCACTTCGAGGTGACCACGCGCGGCTATTACCGGGTGCGGGCGAACCTGTTCGAGCAGGAGGGTGAACGGCCGGTGGCACATATCAATGCGGCGTTCATGCTGGACCCGCCGCAAGCCACGGGGCTGCTGCGGGTGCACGCTGAAACCCTGCGCGCCATGCAGGCGCCCGGGCCCTACCTGCTTACCGACATCGACATCACCCGCAGTCCGGCGCGCCCGGGAGACAGCACGGGTTATGGCTCGTCTGCGCAGCCATCCTGGCCGGTGCCCGGGTTCAATCTTGGCAGTTACAGTGATGAGCCCTACGTCGACGAGAGCGTGCGCCAGCGGCAGGAGTTCCTCGACCGGCTTTCCGGCGAGGCGCCCTGATGGCAGCGCTCAGCTGATCCCCTCAAGCGCCTGTGCCAGGAACGGTGGCAGTGACAGGGCGCCATGGTGAATGTCGCATGCGTAGTAACGTGTGCTGAACGCCTTGTTGCGCGCATCTGTTTCGCGGAATTTTTCCAGATTGACGTTCTTGCCGGCCATGGTGCAGCTCCACCAGCCGGACGGGTAAACCGGCTGCGGGAAATGCAGTGTCTGGGTGGCGTCGAAGCCGGCGTCGCGCATGTTGATATGCAATTCGCGAATGATGGTGTCGCTGTGCAGCAGGGGCGACTCCGACTGCTGCACGATGATGCCGCCGTCGCGGAGGATGCGGTGGCAGTGCCGGAAGAAGTCTGCCTTGAACAGGCCTTCGGCCGGTCCTACCGGGTCGGTGGAATCGACAATGAGCACATCAACGCTCTGGTCCGGCTGTTCCTTGATCCACTTGACGCCATCCTCGAATAACAGCCGGGCACGCGGGTCAGAGTTGGATTCGCACAGTTCGGGGAAATATTTCTCCGACATGCGGGTCACCATTTCATCGATATCGATCTGGGTGGCGTGCTCGACGCTGTCGTGGCGCAGCACTTCACGCAGGGTGCCGCAGTCGCCGCCGCCGATGATCACCACATCCTTCGGCGCGGCATGGGTGAACAGTGCCGGGTGAGACATCATCTCGTGGTAGAGGAAATTATCGCGGCTGCTGAGCATGGTGCAGCCGTCGATTGTCATCAGGTAGCCGAACGTGTCGGTCTCCCACATCTCGATATGCTGGTAGGTGGTGTGTACTTCTTCCAGCTTGCGCTTGAGACGCAGGCCGAAGGCGGTGCCGGCGCTGTCGAAATGCTCGAAGAACCACTTTGACTCGGTCATGACCGTCTCCAGGATGGGGTAAACGTGAAACGGGGCCATTCTAGCGACTCCCTGCGCCAGCGCCCACAAATTCCTGTGACCCGGGCGACCGGTTTGCCATAATGCAGCCAGCCTGTTCACGCCCCGCCGGGGCCAGCAAAGGGAGAGTTCATGGCCGCTACCAGAGACGCGCTGCGCATCTACAACGTGGATCGTTGGGGCGATGGCTACTTTGGTGTTGATGACCAGGGCTTTGTCACCGTGCGTCCCTGTGGCACGAAAGATGGCCCGCAGGCACGGCTGGCGGATGTAAGGGCCGCGTGCCAGGCGGCCGGCCTGCGTAACCCGGTGCTGGTCCGTTTCGGGGGCATCCTGCGGGACCGCGTCAAGGCCCTCGCCGGCGCCTTCAGGGAAGCGATGCAGGCGCAGGGCTACCGTGGTGGCTACACACCGGTTTACCCGATCAAGGTCAATCAGCAGCGCCGCGTCGTGTCGGAAATCCTGCGTGCCGGTGATGAAGGCGAAACGGTGGGACTGGAAGCGGGGTCCAAGCCGGAGCTGCTGGCGGTACTGGCGTTGTCGCGGCCCGGTGCCCTGGTGGTCTGCAATGGCTACAAGGACAGCGAGTATGTGCGCCTGGCGCTGATGGGCGAGAAGCTCGGCTTTCGCGTCCATATCGTGGTGGAGAAACTGTCGGAGCTGCCGCTGATTCTCGACCAGGCCCGGCAGCTGGGCGTTGCACCGCGTATTGGCTTGCGCGTACGCCTGATGTCCGTGTCCAAGGGCAACTGGCAGAACTCCGGCGGTGAAAAATCCAAGTTCGGGCTATCCGCGCAGCAGCTGATGGCGGCGATCGCCCTGTGCCGTGACCAGGACGCCCTGGACCATGTGCGCATGCTGCATTTTCACCTCGGCTCCCAGGTGGCCAACATCCAGGACATCAAGGCCGGCATGCGCGAGGCCGCGCGCTATTTCGAGGAGCTGCGTTCACTGGGCGCACCGGTGGACACCATGGATGTGGGTGGTGGTCTCGGGGTGGATTACGAGGGCACCCGTTCACGTTCCTACTGCTCGATGAATTACGGCATGGCGGACTATGCCTGGCACATCGTCCAGACCCTGCATGAAACCTGTGAGCGCACCGGCCTGCCGATGCCGGCCATCATCTCCGAATCCGGTCGCGCACTGACAGCGCATCATGCTGTGTTGCTGGTCAATGAGATCGACCGGGAGCGCCTGCGCCAGCGTGATGTGGCAGCGCCCGGTGAGGCCGCCGCGCCGGAGCTGGCGCGGCTTTGGCAGTTACACCAGGCCTTGCCCGGTGAACGGCAGAATCTGCTCGAGGCCTACCAGGAGGTGCTCAGCGCCTGGCAGGACCTGCACCAGCGTTTCCTCGCCGGCGAGCTGTCGCTGCCGGCCCGTGCCGAGGCGGAAACGCTGTACGTGAATTGCCAGCTGCTGATTCGCAGCGGCCTGGACCCGGCGCGCAAGCAGCAGCGCGAGCTGCTCGACCAGTTGCACGAAAAGCTGGCCGACAAGGTGTTCGTCAACTTCTCCGTGTTCCAGTCGGTGCCCGATGTCTGGGGCATCGCGCAGGTGTTCCCGATCCTGCCCATTGCCGGGCTGGACCAGCCGCCCACCCTGCGTGCGGTGTTGCAGGACATTACCTGTGATTCCGACGGCCGCATTGACCAGTATGTCGATGGCGAGGGCCTGGAAACGACCCTGCCGTTGCCGGAGAACCATGATGGCCAGCTGGGTGTGTTCATGGTGGGCGCCTACCAGGAGATTCTTGGCGACATGCACAACCTGTTTGGCGACACCGACTCCGTGGATGTGGACATTGGCCCGGCCGGCGCCATCACCCTGAGTCACCCGATTCATGGGGACTCGGTGCGCTCCGTGCTGCGCTATGTGAACTTTGATCCCGACCGGTTGCTGGAAACCCTTGAGCGCCATTGTCATGACAGCACACTGGATGAACACGAGCGTGGCCAATTTATTGCCGAGATCCGTGACGGGCTGGATGGTTACACGTATCTTGAGTGACACCGATTTCATTACCCCACACAGGGAGTTCGTTCATGCGCGTGGATGCAGGAAACAAGGCTGATATACCCGAGGGCGAAAGCCGCCTGATCAAGGCTGGTGATGAGAAGGTGCTGGTGTTTCATCTCACCGACGGTTTCTTCGCCACCCAGGCGCGCTGTACGCACCTGTTCCGTTCCATGGAGAAGGGCAAGGTGCTGGAGGACAAGTGTGTCCAGTGCCCGTTGCACCGGGCCCGCTTCAATATCCGCACCGGTGAGGTGGAGGAGTGGGCGAATTTCCCGCCCGGCGTGCAGCTGCTCAATGCCCTGCGCCAGGAAAAGGCCCTCAAGACCTACACGGTGGTGGAAGAGGGTGAGCGGCTGTTTGTCGAGCTGTGAGTCCCTCCCGGGAAGACCGGCAGCAGGTGCTGGCGCGGGTTGACCGTTTTGCCGACCTTATGGATACCAGCATCAGCGTGCCCTTCACCCGCTTCCAGCTGGGTCTCGAGCCATTGATCGGCCTGGTGCCCGGTGTCGGTGATGCCGCCGGGCTGGTGCTGTCCTCCTACCTGCTGCTGGAAGCCCAGCGTGCCGGGGCGCCGTTTTCCCTGAAGATGCGCATGCTGGCCAACATGGGCATTGATGCTGTCGGCGGTCTCCTGCCCGTGGCCGGTGACCTGTTCGATGCCTGGTTCAAGGCCAATACCCGTAACGCCCGGCTTCTGCGGCGCTGGTTGTACCGCGAGACAGCAGCGGTAGAGCCACGCAACACGGCCTGGCTGCCGTTGTTGCTGGCGCTGGTGCTGGCCGGTGCCACCGCGGCGCTGCTTTGGCAGTATGCCGGCGGCCAGCTGCCCTGACCCTCTCCTAATCGTTCTTTTCGCTGTCGTCGCCGCCTGGCTGGCGCTGGGCGCGCGGGTGGGCGGCGTCATAGACCTTGGCCAGGTGCTGGAAATCCAGGTGGGTATAGACCTGGGTGGTGGACAGGTTGGCGTGGCCGAGCAGTTCCTGCACGGCGCGCAGGTCGCCGGAGGATTCCAGCATGTGGGTGGCAAAGGAATGGCGCAGCATGTGCGGGTGCAATCGTCCGTCCAGCCCTCGCTGGCGGGCCGCCCGGGCGAGCCTGTCCTGGACGCTGCGCGGGCTCAGGCGTGTACCGCGCTGGCTCAGGAATAGCGCCGTCGAGCCCGCCGCACCGGTGATTTCATGGCGGCGTTCCAGCCAGGCCTTGACCGCCTGGATGGCGGGTGTGCCCACCGGCAGGTGGCGGGTCTTGCTGCCCTTGCCAGTCACCACCAGGGTCTGGTCGGCGAAGTCGATGGTATCCACGTCCAGGCTGAGTACCTCCGATAGCCGCAGCCCGGAGGAGTAGATCAGCTCCATCAGCGCCTGGTCGCGCAGGCTGAGCAGGTCATCGCCGGCGCCAGGCGTGTCCAGCAGCTGGCCCACCTGGTCCGCATCCAGTGTCTTCGGCAGGCGCCGGCCACTGCGTGGCGCGCTGATGCCGTCAGCCGGATTCTGCTGGCACAGGCCTTCCCGTATCTGCCAGTTGTAGAAGGTGCGCAGGGCCGACAGAAGCCGCTGGATTGACTTGCCCCCCAGCCCTTGCCGGTGCAGGCGACTGACCAGCAGACGCACGTCGTGGGCAGATGCGCCGGGCCAGTCGGTCATGCCGCCGTCCTGCAGTACGCCCAGCGCGCGCACCAGGTCGCGCCGGTAATTGCTCACCGTGTTGGCAGACAGCCGCCGCTCGCGCTCGAGATGGGCAAGGAAGCGGTCGATCAGGTGCGTCGGCTGGGCTGATGTCATGGCCCATTGTAACCAGCTCACCGTTGGCCGCCAGCGGATTGCATGTCCGCGCATCCAGTGATATATAAATATATAGTTAGTAGTATATGGAATAGTACTATGGCGCGGGAGTACGGGCAGCAATGCGGTGTGGCAAAGGCGCTGGACCTGCTGGGGGAGCGCTGGACCCTGATGATCCTGCGTGACCTGTGTGCCGGCAGCGCCGGATTCAACCAGTTGTTGCGGGCGCTCAGGGGGATCGGGCCCAACCTCCTTTCCGCCCGGCTGGGTCAGTTACAGGCAAGCGGGCTGGTTCAGGCCGGCGAGCACGGCTATGCATTGACGCCGCGCGGCCAGGCGTTGCGTCCTTTGCTGCGTACCCTGATGGCCACGGGCCATTTCCTTGGCCTGCCTGCCGGCGATGGTGACGCGCCGGTGCCGGCGCGGACCGCCCTTGGTGTGTTGTTTGACCCCCTCCAGGCGAGTGACATGGAGCGGGTCATTGAGGTGCAGGTGGGTGAGGAACTGTTCACCTGTTTCGTCCATCGCGGCCACCTGGATATCCGTGACGGCGCCGCGCCGCTGGCACCGGACGTCCGCTTGCTGGCCACACAAGAGGGCTTCAATCGCGCCGGCGCTGGAGAGTCCAGCGGGGATGATTTCCGCCTGCGTGGAGACGCCGCCGCCCTGCGCGATTTCCGACGGGCCTTTGCACTGCCATTGACGCCCCTGCGCGACACGGTGGCGCTTTTTGCCACGGATGCAAACTGACGAGGAGAAACCCATGAAACTGTCGTTGCCGTTTTACACCAATGCGCTGTTTTCCAGCGCCTGTGCCCTGTTAATGCTGCTACTTCCAGCGCAGGTGGGTGGCTGGCTGGGTTGGCGCCACGACGGGTTGTTCGTCGCGCTGGGGGTGGCCCTTCTGGGATTTGCTGGCGCCCTGTGCTGGATTGCCGCGCAGCTGCCGGGCCGGCGTAAATGGGCGGGGTTGGCCACTGCTGCTGACGCCGGCTGGGTGCTGGGCACGCCGCTGGTGCTGGTCCTGTTTGGCGAGCTGTTCAGTGCTGCCGGCGTTGTTCTTCTGTGGCTGGTGGCGGCCGCCGTGGCGGCACTCGGGGCCGCGCAGTGGTGGGTGATGCGCGGCCAGCCGGCTTGATCAGGCTCGCCGCGCTTCCAGCTTGTTGTGGTGGCGCAGCAGGTCGGCCAGGCGGCGCGCCAGGATATCGCCGATATGGCTGATGAACAGCGTGCCCATGGAGCTGCGAAAATGCTGTGCATCGGCACTGCCAATGGCCAGCACGCCCTGGCGACCCTGGAATTCCAGCGGCACCATGGCGGCCGAGCGGGCCTGCTCGCGGCGCTCGCCGAACAGCTGTTCCACTTCCACGTCACGCAGGATGCCGCACACCGGGTTGCCCTTGCGCAGCAGCACCTGGATGGCGTCATGCAGTTCTTCCTCGGCAATGCAGCGCACACTGGCGCGCAGCTCGCCGGACACATCCAGGTCACGGTCGTAGACGATCAGGGTGACGGCGTCGCAGTGGAAGTCGTCGCGTAGGCTGCCGAGCAGGTTGTTGAACAGCTGCTCGGCGGTGCGGGCTTCCACCAGCTTGAGCACCAGCTGGCGGGTTTTCTCGAACAGGCCATCGTTTTCACGGGCCACGTCCAGCAGGGCATTGAGGCGGTCGCGCAGTTCGTGATTGCGACTGCGCAGTACCTGCGCCTGGCGCTCCAGCAACGACACGGCATCGCCGCGCGGGTCCGGCAGGCGCAGCAGTTCCAGCAACTCGTCGCGCTGGATAAAGAAGTCGGGGTTGTCACGTAACCAGGCGGCCACCTTGTCGGCATTGATGCCGTTGTCTTCGCTCATGCTGACGCTCTCCTTGTTTTATGCGCGGGTGGCCGGCGAGGGACTGTCGTCCCGGGGAATTTCGCCATCATAGACACGGGTGGCCGGGCCTGTCATCAGGATGTCCTGGCCGGCTGTGTGGCTGATCTGCAGGTGGCCGCCGGGCAGGGCCACGTTGACGTGTTCATCGAGCAAGCCACGGCGCTGGCCGCAGACCACGGCGGCACAGGCGCCGGAGCCGCAGGCCAGGGTCTCGCCGCTGCCGCGTTCGAATACCCGCAGGCGCACATGGCTGCGGTCAATGATCTGCATGAAGCCGACGTTGACCCGTTCGGGAAAGTCGGCGTGGGATTCCAGCAGCGGCCCGACGCTGGCCACGGGGGCCTTGTCCACGTCTTCCACCAGCAGCACGCAGTGCGGGTTGCCCAGCCCCACCGCGGACACCTCGTAGCCGTTGTTGCCCGCCACCACCACGTAGGTGTCGCGCTCCTGTGGCGCACGCAGCGGGATGTCGGCGGGTGCCCAGCGCGGCTGGCCCATGTTCACGGTTACCTGTTCGTCGTCGGTCACGTGCAGTGTCAGGGTGCCGCCGGCGGTTTCCACGCGGATATCGTGTTGCTGGGTCAGCTGCTGTTCGCGCACGAAGCGGGCGAAGCAGCGTGCGCCGTTGCCACACTGGTTCACCTCCGAGCCATCGGCATTGAAGATCCGGTAGCGGAAATCGACACCGGCGGTGCGCGCCGGCTGGACCACCAGCAGCTGGTCGAAGCCAATGCCGAAATGGCGGTCGGCCAGCTGGCGGATGCGGGCAGCTGGCAGCGGCAGGCCGTCCTCGGGCAGAGGCTGGCTGATGCCGTCGACAACCATGAAGTCGTTGCCGAGGCCGTGCATCTTGGTGAATCGCAGTGTCATGGCTGTCCTGGCTGGGCAGATGGGACGAATCAGGTATTGTAGGCTGCACGGTGTGCGCTGGAAACCGGAGGGGCGGCAGATGAAACGATTAGGCTGGCTGGCGGCGACTGTGGTGCTGCTGATTGTGGTGACACTGGTCTGGGTGGGCGTCCGGTTCTCGGGTGGCGAGCCCTATCCGGCGGTGGTCACGGAGCCGCGCTATCCGGCGCAGGCGCTGGAGAAGGTGCTGGAATACCCGGAGCCCCTGGGCAACCTGGCCGTGGATGACCAGGGCCGTGTCTATTTCACCGTGCATCCGGAGTCGCGGCCATCCGGGCACAAGGTGCTGGTCTGGGACGGTGAGGCCTTCGCCCCGTTCCCCGATGCCGCCCGCCAGGACAGCCTGTTCCAGACGCCGCTGGGTATGGTCATCGATCGCCAGGGGCGGGTATGGACCATCGACCACGGCTTTCACGGTCTCGGCGATCCGCGCCTGCTGGCGTTTGATCCGCGCACCGGTGAAGTGGTGCATGATCATCGCTTCAGCGGCGCGGTGGCCCCCATGGGGTCGTTCCTCCAGGACCTGCAGGTGTCGCCGAACGGCGACACCGTCTACATCGCCGACGTCGGTCTGCTGCGCGGGGTCCCCGGGCTGGTGGTCTATGACGTGGTCAGTGGCACGGCGCGCCGAGTGCTTGATGGGCATCCCTCGGTGATGCCGCAGGACTGGCTGATCCGCACGCCATCCCGCGAGATGAAATTCCTCGGCGGCCTGTTCGTGCTCAAGCCCGGCGTCGATGGTCTCGCCCTGAGCCGGGACGGCCGCTGGCTGTTCTATGGTGCGATGACCCACGATACCCTTTACCGCGTACCCACCGCTGCCCTGCGTGCCGCCGACCTGGCTGCGGAGCAGCTGGACGGTGCCGTGCAACCGCTGGTGCCCAAGCCCCTCAATGACGGCATGAGCATTGATAACGCCGGCAATGTTTACCTCACCGATGTGGAGCACCAGGGCGTCTATGTGATCAGCCCGGCCGGTGACCACCACACCCTGGTCCAGCACCCGGACATCCGCTGGGCCGATGCCCTCAGCTTTGGCCCGGACAACATGCTCTACATTCTCGACAGCGCCATTCCCGAGCAGATGCTGCGCAGCAAGGCGCACATGGCGGCGCAGGGACCGTACGCCATTTACCGCCTGCAGTTGCCGGTGGGCGCGCCAGCGGGCCAGTAATGACCCCCGGTGGGGCGCCGGTGCGTACGGGTTTTTCTGGCCTGCAGCATGGCTGATCTCGCCTAATTGTGTGTTTTGCGAGCTCTTGGGTTCATTTTGCCATCAAATAATGTAAGAATTTCGCCCCATGAATAGCGCAGCCACTCCCCCGACTTCCCGATCCTATCGCGGGCTCAAGGCCGCAGAGCGAAAAGCACTGCGGCGCGAAAACCTGATTGAGGCGGGTGTCGACATCATCGGTAACCGCGGTTATGCCCAGACCACGGTGAAAGACCTGTGCCGCAAGGCCGGGGTCTCCGAGCGCTATTTCTACGAGTCGTTCGCCAACAAGGAAGAGCTGCTGTCGGCGGTGTACCAGCATGTCACCGACCGTCTGCGTGATGGCTTCATCGATATCATGAATGACCGGGGAAGTTCTTCCGGGCAGCGCGGCCAGGACGCCACGCGCATGTTCCTGCGCCATGTCAGCGATCCGGTGCTGGCGCGCATCCAGCTGCAGGAAATCCTTGGTGTCAGTGATGCGCTCAACCGTGAATACCAGCGCGCCATGACCGAGCTGGGCGAGTTCATCAGCCTGGCCATGCGCATGGTGTTCCCGGATATCCCGGCGGAGAAGTTCGCCTCCGGTGTGGTGGGTGCATCCATGGCGGGGGCCGTGATCCAGGTGGCCAACAACTGGGTCTTTCGGGGTTACGACATGCCGCTGGAAGAGCTGGCGGACGAGATGTACGCCCTGTTGCTCGCCTCGGCTGAAAAACTGTCCCTCAGCGGCGAGCCCGGCCAGCAACCCTGATCCCGTTTTACGGAATCAGGCTTTCCTGGCGCAACTGGTCCGCCACCGTTTCCCGCTGCCGCACCAGCCAGGCCTGGTCACCATCCACCAGCACTTCTGCAGGCCGGTTCCGGCTGTTGTAGTTGCTTGCCATGCTGAAGCCGTAGGCGCCGGCTGAGCGCACCGCCAGCAGGTCGCCACTTTCGAGGCTCAGCACCCGGTCCTTGCCGAGGAAGTCGCCGGTCTCGCACACCGGGCCCACCACATCCCAGTTACGGCAGTCGGCATCCCGCGGCGTGACCGGGACGATCTCCTGCCAGGCCGAGTACAGGCTCGGGCGGATCAGGTCGTTCATGGCGCCGTCGACGATGGCAAAGTTACGGTGCTCGGTGGGCTTCAGGTACAGCACCTGGGTGACAAACACGCCGGCATTGGCGGCAATGGCGCGGCCCGGTTCGATGTGTACCGGCATGTCGGCGGGCAGCCGAGCCAGCAATGCCTTGATGTAATCCGCCGGCGCCGGTGGTGTTTCGTCACGGTAGGTCACGCCCAGGCCGCCGCCGAGATCCAGGTGACGCACGCTGATGCCGTCGTTGGCGAGCGTTTTTACAAGAGCCAGCACGCGCTCCAGGGCATCCTCGAACGGCGCCAGCGAGGTCAGCTGGCTGCCGATGTGGCAGTCCACGCCGACGATCTCGATGTGGGCCATTTCCCGGGCGCGGTGATAGATGGCCGGCGCCTGTTCAATGTCGACACCAAACTTGTTCTCTTTCAGCCCGGTGGAGATGTACGGGTGCGTCTGTGCATCCACATCCGGATTGACGCGCAGGGCAATGGGCGCCACCACACCCTGCTCGCCGGCGACAATATTGAGCAGTTCCAGCTCGGCGGCTGATTCCACATTGAAGCAGTGAATGCCGGCCTGCAGCGCCTGTTCCATTTCCGCCGCGGTCTTGCCGACACCGGAAAACACGATCCTGTCCGGCGTGCCGCCAGCCGCGAGGACCCGCTCCAGCTCACCGCCGGACACGATGTCGAAACCGGCGCCCAGCCGGGCCAGGACATTCAGGACCGCCAGGTTGGAGTTGGCCTTGACCGCGTAGCAGACCTGGTGCGGATGATCGCCAAACGCGTCATCAAAGGCGCGGTAATGGCGCTCCAGGGTGGCGCGCGAATAGACGTACAGTGGCGTGCCGAACCGTTCGGCCAGGTGGGTCAGGCTGACGTCTTCGGCGAACAGCTCGCCATCGCGGTACTGAAAATGGTCCATCCGGGTCTCCGTGGCTCAGGGGGTGGTCTCGTCCCCGGTGTCTTCATCGTTGTTTTCTTCAGCGGCCGGCGCCTGTTGCACGGTGTCTTCAGCCGGCGCCTCGGGCTCGGCGAAGTACAGCGGGCCTTTCTGGCCGCACCCGGCGATCCCCAGCAGTGCCATCAGGAGCACGGTTTTCATCAGGCGTTACCCTGTGCGCGGGCGCGCTGCACGGCCGCCCGGACCTGGTCCGGTGCGGTGCCGCCAACATGGTTGCGGGCGCTGACAGACCCTTCCAGGGTGAGCACCTCAAACACGTCCTCATCGATCTGGTCACTGAACTGCTTCAGCTCCGAGAGGCTCATGTCGCCCAGGTCCTTCTTCTTTTCCACGCCATAGGCCACGGCCTTGCCAACGATCTCGTGGGAGTCGCGGAACGGGATGCCCTTGCGCACCAGGTAGTCGGCCAGGTCGGTGGCGGTGGCAAATCCCCGCCGGGCTGCCTCGCGCATGGCTTCCCGGTTCGGTTCGATGGCCGGGATCATGTCGGCGAAGGCACGCAGGGAGCCACGCAGGGTATCCACGGCGTCATACAGCGGTTCCTTGTCTTCCTGGTTGTCCTTGTTGTAGGCCAGCGGCTGGCTCTTCATCAGGGTCAGCAGGCAGATCAGGTGGCCGTTCACCCGCCCGGTCTTGCCGCGCACCAGCTCCGGCACGTCCGGGTTTTTCTTCTGCGGCATGATCGAGCTGCCGGTGCAGAAGCGGTCGGGCAGGTCAATGAAGTTGAACTGGGCGCTGGTCCACAGCACCAGCTCTTCGCTCATGCGCGACAGGTGGGTCATGCACAGTGCGGCCAGGGCGCAGAATTCGATCGCGAAGTCACGGTCACTGACGGCGTCCAGGCTGTTGTAGCAGACCTCATCAAAGCCGAGCAGCTCGCGGGTGGTTTCGCGGTTGATCGGGTAGGTGGTGCCGGCCAGCGCTGCCGAACCCAGGGGCATGCGGTTGACCCGCTTGCGGCAATCGGCCAGTCGTTCCCGGTCACGGCGCAGCATCTCGAACCAGGCCAGCATGTGGTGGCCGAAGGTCACCGGCTGGGCGGTCTGCAGGTGCGTGAAGCCGGGCATGATGGTGGCGGCCTCGCGCTCGGCCAGGCCCAGCAGGCCCTCCATCATGCGTGCCATCTCGGCGTCGATGGCATCGATCTCGTCGCGCAGCCACAGGCGAATGTCCGTGGCCACCTGGTCGTTGCGCGAGCGGCCGGTGTGCAGTTTCTTGCCGGTGATGCCAATGCGGTCGGTGAGGCTGGCCTCGATGTTCATGTGCACATCTTCCAGCGCCACGGACCACTGGAATTGGCCGTTCTCGATGTCCTCGCGCACGCCTTCCAGGCCCTGGATGATGGCGTCACGCTCGTCGGTGCTGATCACGCCGGCCTCGGCCAGCATGGTGGCGTGGGCAATGGAGCCGCGGATATCCTGCGCGTACATGCGCTGGTCAAAATTCACGCTGGCGGTGAATTCCTGCACGAACTGGTCGGTGGATTCGCTGAAGCGCCCGCCCCAGAGCTTGTTCTGCTGCTTGTCTGTCATGGTGTCCCGTCGCGGTGGCTGGCCGGAAAGGCGCGGAGTATAGCATTTTCCCGGGCGCGTCTGCTGGGGTATAAGGGGGCATGGGTGCCGTGTGTATGGACACAGGGCCGGGCGGTTGCAGCAGGGGGGCGGGCGACGCATGAGCAAGGACGAAGCAGCGCTGCAACGGGCATTCCTGCCGGATTTCTGCGCCACCCGGTCGGTGCTGGTGGTGGTGGTGGTGGCGGAGCTGCTGGCGCTGGTGATGACCCTGGCGGCCACCCACTACGACGACTTTTCCCTTGAGCGCCTGGCGCTCTCCTCCCTGTTCATCCAGTGGGTGGCGTTGTCATCGGCCGCGGTGCTGTGTGGTCTGCGCGAACGCCTGAACCGGTTGTCGCTGTCTGCGGCCAGTGTCGGCGTGGTCATCGTGGTGGTGGCCATCAGCATGGTCTTCAGCCTGATCGTGCGGTTGGTGATTCGCTGGATGCTGGGGCCGGAGGGCGTGTTCTTCCCGCTGTGGGATTTCGAGGTGCTGGTCAATGGCGCCATTGCCGCCATCATCGCCGGCGTCATGATGCGCTACTTCTATGTCCAGGAACTGCTGCGTATCAAGGGCGAGGCCGAGCTGCAGGCCCGCATCCAGGCGCTGCAGTCGCGTATCCGCCCGCATTTCCTGTTCAACAGCATGAACATCATTGCCAGCCTCATCGCCGTGGACCCGGAAACCGCCGAGCAGGTGGTGGAAGACCTGTCGCGCCTGTTCCGGGCCAGTCTCAAGGAAACCGGCAACGAGGTTAGCCTGGCGGAAGAATTGGACCTGTGCCGCCGTTATATCCGCATCGAGCAGCTGCGGATCGGCGAGCGCCTGCAGGTGGAGTGGGACATTGAGGCCGACGAGCAGACCACGCGGGTGCCCCTGCTGACCCTGCAGCCGTTGCTGGAAAACGCCATCTATCACGGGGTGCAGCCACTGGCGGAGGGTGGCGTGGTGACTGTGCGGGTCAAGCGCGACGGCAATGCCGTGTCGCTCAGCGTCATCAACCCCTGCCAGGCGGGTGCTTCCGGGCATCGCGGCAACCAGATGGCCCTGGACAATATCCGCCATCGCTTGCAGGCCCTGTATGGGCCATCCGCGCGACTGGATTCTCGGCCGGGAAATGACCAATATGAGGTGGAGATCGGCTATACGCTGACGGAACGGGACCGTACGGGATCCGTAGGCTGAGGGAGAGCTTTATGCGGGTTTTGGTGTGTGATGACGAAAAGCTGGCGCGAGACCGGCTCGCGCGCCTGGTGGACGCCATGGACGGGAATGAGGTGGTGGCCGAGGCCGAGAACGGCCGGCAGGCCCTGTCAGCCGTGCAGGAAAGTCGGCCCGATGTGGTGCTGCTGGATATTCGCATGCCGGACATGGATGGCATCGAGGCGGCGTCGCACCTGATGAAAAGCGAGCATCCGCCTGCGGTGATCTTTTGCACCGCCTATGACGAACACGCACTGCAGGCCTTCAAGGTGCATGCGGTGGACTATCTGCTCAAGCCGGTGTCGCGCGATGACCTGGCCCAGGCGCTGGAGCGGGCCCGCGGCGTGACCCGGGCACGGCTGGAGGCACTGGACCAGGAGGTCCACCCGGAAGGCAGTCGCCGTCGCCACATCAGTGCCCGCACCCACCGGGGCATCGAGCTGGTGCCGGTGGATGATATTCGTTATTTCATGGCCGACCAGAAGTACGTCACCGTGCGCTACTCGGAAGGTGAGGTCCTGATCGACGAGACCCTCAAGGAGCTGGAAGACGAGTTCGGCGACCAGTTCGTGCGTATCCACCGCAACGCCCTGGTGTCCCTGGGCTTCCTCGAGGGCATGGAACTGGCCAATGCCGGCCACTACCAGGTGCGCCTGCGGGGGGTGGAGGAGAGGCTGACGGTCAGTCGCCGCCATGTGGCGGGCCTGCGCAAGGTGATGGCCAAGCTGTGACGCTGGCGCCCGGCGGCGATCGTGCTATGCTTGCCGGGCCCTGTCGCCAAGCAGAAAAACAAAAGAGGGGATGTTAGCGATGAAAAAGATTCTTGCCCTGTTGGCGCTGTCCGCCTTCCTCGGTGGGTGTGCCACTGCCCAGAGCCCGGTTACCGGTCTGCTGTATTCCAATGTCAAAGCACCACTGACGGCCACCCAGGCCGGTGAGAAGCCCCAGCGTGTGGGTCGTGCCTCGGTGCGTTCCATTCTCGGTATCCTCGCCACCGGTGATGCCAGCATTGCCACGGCAGCACGCAATGGCGGTATCCGTGAAATCACCTATGTCGATTACGAGTCGCAGAACTTCTTCGGGGTGCTCGCCGAGTACACCGTGGTGGTCTACGGCAACTGATCCAGTGCCACGGGCCAGCCGGCCCGTGGCTGTTCCATCCTTTATCCCTGCGCCTGGAACAGGTGCACATCCCGTTGCGGGAACGGGATGGTGATGCCTGCCTCGTCGAAGGCCAGCTTGACCTGTTCATACAGGGCAAAATACACATCCCAGTAATCTTCCGAATTGACCCAGGTGCGCGTGGTGATCTCGATGGCGCTGTCGGCGTGTCCGCTGATCAGGACATTGCTGGCGGGCTCCTTGAGAATGCGCGGCTCGGCATCGATCACTTTCTGCAGCACCTGCTTGGCATAGCGGATGTCGTCGCCATAACTGATGCCGAAGACAATATCGATACGCCGGGTCGGTTCGCTGAACAGGTTCTTGATGCTGCCGTTTGAGATGCTGCCGTTGGGTATGACGATCTTCTCGTTCTGGTAGTTGACCATGATGGTGTTGAAGATGTGGATCTCGCGCACCTTGCCGGTATGGCCCTGCACCTCGATCACGTCACCGACGCGGTAAGGCTTGAAGAAAAGAATCAGGATGCCGCCGGCCAGGTTACCCAGGCTGCCCTGAAGCGCCATGCCCACACCCAGGCCAATGGCACCGAGCATGGCAATGAACGATGTGGTTTCAACGCCGACCATGCCGGCAACACTGATGATCAGCATGACCTTCAGCAGCATGTCGAGGAAGCTGACCAGGAACCGGGTCAGCGTTTCTTCCACGCTGCGCAGTCCCAGCAGCCGGCCCAGTCCGCGGGTAATGCGCCGGATCAGCCAGAAGCCGATGATCAGGGTGGCGATGGCCAGCAGCAGCTTTGGCACATAAGCCACGGCCAGTTCGGTGAGCATGTCCAGGTAGGTGCTGGCCTTGTCCAGGTCCAGGTCGGTGACGTTTTCCATGTTGTTCGTCCTTGTTGATGATCCTGCAAATGAAATAGCAGATTGTCATGGCAAAGGCGATCATTTCGCCGTGGCTGCGGTCATCCCCGGCGGTTTCTGGCAGAATTGGCGGGCATCAGGAACACGGGAGATCCCATGACAGAAGTACTGCGTATCGCGACACGCTCCAGTCCGCTGGCCATCTGGCAGGCCGAGTATGTCCAGCAGCGGCTGCAAGCGTTGCATGACGGTTTGCGTGTGGAGCTCGTCCGGATCAAGACGCAGGGCGACAAGATCCTCGACGTGCCGCTGGCAAAAATCGGCGGCAAGGGCCTGTTCGTCAAGGAGCTGGAAGAGGCAATGATGGACGGCCGAGCCGACATCGCCGTGCACTCGATGAAAGACGTGCCCATGGAATTGCCGCCAGGGTTTGCCCTGCCGGTTATCTGTGAGCGCGAAGACCCACGCGATGCCTTTGTGTCCAATCACCATGACAGTCTTGCCGCCCTGCCACAGGGCGCCCGGGTCGGCACCTCGAGCCTGCGTCGCAGTGCGCAGCTGCGTGCCAACCGGCCGGATCTTGAAGTGCTCAGCCTGCGCGGCAATGTACAGACGCGCCTGTCGAAGCTGGATGACGGCCAGTTCGATGCCATCCTGCTGGCGGCGGCGGGCCTCAAGCGTCTGCAGATGCATGAACGCATCCGCTATGAGATGCCGCCGGAAGAATCCCTGCCGGCGGTGGGCCAGGGCGCTGTCGGCATCGAGTGCCGGGACGGTGATGACCACACCGCTGCATTGCTGGCACCGCTGGGTGATGTGGACACCTGGGACCGGGTGGTGGCGGAACGGGCCATGAACCGCCGTCTTGAAGGCGGCTGCCAGGTGCCCATCGGCGGCTATGCCGAACTGCAGGGCGACAACCTCTGGCTGCGCGCGTTGGTGGCCAGCGAAGACGGTACCCGGGTGCTGCATGCCGAAGGCTCAGCGCCACGCAGCGCAGCGGCGCAGCTGGGCCATGATGTCGCCGGTGAACTGCTGGACAAGGGTGCCGGGGACATTCTCGGCGAGATCTACGGACGCAGCTGATGCCGCTCAAGGTGCTGGTGACACGCCCGCAGGGACAGGCTGAAAGCCTGGTGACATTGCTGGCCGAACATGGCCATGACGTGACCCACGAGCCGGCACTGACCATCGAGGCGCTGGCGCCGCCGGGCAACAGCCTGGATGGCCTTGCCGGGGCCCATGCCGTTTTCTTTGTCAGCGCCAACGCGGCGCGCCTGGCGCTTCCCCTGATCGCCGCACATGTGGGTGAATGGCCGCCATCGCTGCACTGCCTGGCAGTGGGTGAAGCCACGGCGGCGGTGCTGCGTGACGCCGGCCTGCCGGTGGTGGTGCCGGCACAGGGATTCAACACGGAGGCTGTGCTGCAGTTGCCCTGTCTGGCCAGCCTTGAAGGCAAGCGTATTGTGGTCTTTCGCGGTGACGGCGGGCGTGAACTGTTTGCCGGCGCCTTGCGCGACAGGGGGGCCGAGGTTGACTATATTGCAGTGTATCGGCGTCACTGCAACAGTGGATTCCGTTACCCGCCTGACACGGACGTCGTGCTCGTGACCAGCGTGCAAAGCTGGCAGTGCATGGCAGGGAAGATCAGCGGAGACCCTGTGATCCTGGCCGGCAGCGAACGTATTGCCGACGCAGTCAGGGCAGACCATGGAGGCCGGGTGCTGGCAGCACCCAGTCCCCATGACATGGACATGCTGGCAACACTGGAGCGCCTATGACCAAGCCATCCGTTCACCGCATGCGCGGCGCCGTGCTGCCGAACCTGCTGTTGCTTGTGCTGCTGGCGGGCCTTGCGGCAGCCGGCTGGTATGGCTGGCAAGCCTGGCAGACGCAGCAATCCCTCAATGCGGATCTGCAGCAACGCCTGGCCGAGTTGCAGTCGCGTCAGGCAAGCCTGAAAAGTGAGGCTGATGCCGGGCAGGCGGCGGGCGATTCGCGCCTGTCCGAGCTGGAGCGCCGGCTGCAGGAAAATGCCGCCACCCTGCGTGACATGGCCGCCGGTGGCCAGCGCAACTGGCTGCTCAATGAAGCCCAGGCCCTGGCCAGTCTTGCCCAGGAGCGTCTGTTGCTGACCGCAGACCTGGCCGCTGCTGACCGCCTGCTGGCGGCGGCCGATGCCACCCTGGCGCGCAGCAGCGACAGCCAGGTGTTGACCGCCCGCCGGGCACTGGCAAAGGACATGGAAGCCATTGATGCCGCCCGCCAGGTGGATGTTCCCGGCCTGGTGCTGCGCCTCGGTGCGCTGGCCGCCCGTATTCCCGACGATATCGACAGCGGCGCCGCCGCCCAGGCGGAAGACTTCCGTAACCGTGCGGTGGAGGTTGAGGGCGACTGGTGGGACCAGTTGCTGGCGCGCCTGCCCATCGCGGTGAGCCGCAGTGATGGCCTGTCACGGCCACTGGATGATGAGCAGGCCCGGCTGGTCCGGCTGCAGGTCCAGACTGCCCTGCAGCAGGCCCAGCTGGCGTTGTTGCAGGGTCGTCCCGCGGTCTATGAGAACGCACTCGCGCAAGCCCTTGCCCTGCTGGATAGCTGGTACCCGAAAGGCCACAGCGGTGTGGCCGCCCTGCGCGACGGGCTCACCGAACTGGCGACGGCACCGGTGAAGCAGGCGCTGCCTGACATCGGTGCCGGCCTTGCGGCCATCCGCGACCTGCAGGCGGCGGAGGCACAATGAAGCGATTGCTGCTGTTACTTGTCCTGCTGGCCATTGCGGCGGCCGTTACAGGACACATGCTGATCAGTGACCGTGGCTACGTGCTGATGCAGCACGGCGACGTGCACGTGGAAATGACCCTGGTCTTTTTCCTGCTGGTGACGGTGACGGCCGCCGTGTCGCTGGTGCTGCTGACCCTGTTGCTGGCGATTTTCTGGGACATGGTGTCACCGTTCCAGGTGCGAGGCCGCTGGGGCCGCTACCTGGCACGGCGACGCCTGCTGGCCGGTTTCCATGCGCTGGTGGCGGGCAAGTGGAAGCAGGCTGAGCGCATGCTCAATGCAGCGGCGGCCGACCCGGACTGGACCGTGCCGGCGCAACTCGGTGCGGCCTGGGCCGCCGAACAGCAATTCGACGAGACCGCTCTTGAAGAACATCTCAGGGTGGCCGGTGAGCAGCGACGCGGCGCCCTCCCGGCCGGCCTCCAGCGCGCCTGGTACACCCTGCGCATGGGCGCCCCGGAACAGGCCCTGGAACAACTGCAGTTGCTGCGCACCAGTCACGGTGACAACCCGTTGCTGCTGGTGCTGACGGCGCGAACCTGTGACCGCCTCGGCGACTGGGAAACCCTGACCGGGTTGTTGCCGCGCACAAAGGCGTTCCTGCCGGCGTCAGACTATGCTGCGCTGGAGCGGCGGGCATGGCACGGACGCATGAAAGCGCTGGCGGAAACCACTGACCCGGCGGCCGAGCGACTGGCGGCCGTGCGCCAGCACTGGCGCGCCATGCCCGGACACCTGCAACATGACCCGGCGCTGGCGGCGCAGTATGCCGGCTACCTGGCCCAGCTCGGAGATGGTGAGGGCGCGCTCAAGCAGGTGCGCAAGACCATGGAACACGGCTGGGATGACCGTCTGCCGGCGGTGCTGGAAAGCATCAACAATGTGGCACCGGAGCGCCTGCTGGCGCAGCTCGAGCAATGGCTGGGTGTACGCCCGGGCAATGCCTCGCTGCTGCTGACTGCCGGCCGGGTGGCCCTGCGCGCGCAGCTGTGGGGCAAGGCCCGCTCCTTTTTCAACGAAGCCAGTAATGCCGGCAGCCTGGTGGCGCTGGAGGAACACCTGCGCCTGAGCATTGCCATGGGGGATGAATCGGGGGCGGAAGGCCTGCAGCAACGGCGCCTGTCCCTGCTCAGCCAGAGCCTGCCGGATCTGCCGCTGCCGCAGAAGCGCCGGCAAAAGGACCCGCGCTGACCGTCTGTGTTGCCGCGGCCGATACCACCCTGGTGGTGTCAGCGCGGCGCGTAGTCGAACACGTCGGAATGAATCTGTCCCGGCGATACCCCTGCCGCCACCAGCGCATCAAATACCGCCCACGCCATCGGCGGTGAACCACCGATGTAGAACAGTGGCGCCTTCGGGTCATCCAGGTCCGCCAGCACCGCTTCGTGAATCATGCCGTGGAAGAAACCGGCTTCCGGGTGGTCGGACAGGGCCGGCACATAGCGCGCGTCGGCCAGCTCGGCGGCAATGGCTTCGGCCTGCTCGTGCAGGTACAGGTCCTCGCGGTTACGTGCGCCCCAGTAAAGTCGCACCGGCTGCTGGCAGCCGGCCTCACGCAGGAATTCCAGCATCGCCTTTGCCGGTGCGTAACCGGTGGAGCCACAGATGAACCACAGTGGCCGTTGCGGCACATGGTCCAGGTAGCGCACGCCCATCGGCAAGGTCACACGCACCACACTGTCGTGGGCCAGTCGCTCCATGATCGCCAGGGATGACGGATTGTCTTCCGAGTGGCGGATGTGCAATTCCAGCTCACGGTTGCCTGCGGCACTGGCATTGGCAATGGAAAACGCCGCCGGCTCGTCGTGCTGCAGCAGCAGGTACTGGCCGGCGTGCCAGTGGACCTGCCGGCCGGCGGGCAGGCGCAGCATGACGCGGCTGACATCGTGATTGAGGGGTTCTACCGCCATCACCTGGCAAGCCAGTTCCTGTTCCGGTATGTGTCCCGGTGCAGTGACATCAGGCACGGCAATCTCGCAGTCTGTCAGTGGATGGGCGACGCAGTATAGCACCCGGCTGGCGCCGGCTTCGTCCGCGTCAATGGTATGGTCTTTCCGCGCGAGTCGCACGCGGCCGCGAACAAGCGCGCCCATGCAGCGTTCGCAGACGCCATTGCGGCAGGCCACGGGAAAACCGAAGCCGGCCCGGTGGCCGGCTTCGACGATGGTCTCGTCCGGTGCGCAGTCAAAACTGCCAACCCCGCGCACCCGTATGCGATACAAGTGCGCCTCAGTAGCGGTCGACGCCGGATTTCGTGCCCACCAGCACCACGTCTGCCGGGCGCCGGGCGAACAGGCCGTTGGTGACCACGCCGGTGAGGTTGTTGATGGTTTCCTCCAGCTTGATCGGCCGGTCGATCTCGAGGTTGTGCACGTCCAGGATCAGGTTGCCGTTGTCGGTGACAAAGCCTTCGCGGTAGTCGGGCTGGCCGCCCAGTGCCGCCAGTTTGCGGGCCACATAGGAACGCGCCATGGGGATCACCTCCACCGGTAGCGGGAAGCTGCCCAGTCGTCGCACCCGTTTGCTGTCATCGACAATGCAGATGAACTGGTCGGCAACGGCGGCGACAATCTTTTCCCGCGTCAGTGCGCCGCCGCCGCCCTTGATCATTTCGCGGTGCTCGTTGACCTCATCGGCACCGTCCACGTAAACGGGGATGCCATCCACATTGTTCAGGTCCAGCACCTCGATGCCATGACCCCTGAGGCGCTCGGCACTGGCTTCACTGCTGGCCACGGCACCGCGTATGCGCCCCTTGCGCGCGGCCAGTGCGTCGATGAAGAAATTGGCTGTGCTGCCGGTGCCGATGCCGACAATGGTGTCGTCATCGATATAGTCCAGCGCGGCCTCGGCGGCGGCGCGTTTCATCGCTTGCTGGTCCATGCCGTACTCCTGTCGGGTGCAAGGGGGCCTCCGGGTGGCCGTCGGCGCACCATGTTTCAAATAGGCCGGGGCGCGCAGGGTGCGCGGTGAATCATCCAGAGGCTGACGAGTATAGCAGCGTGTATGGTGGCCGAAAGGGCACCGGCACAGTAGACGCCGGTCCCTGCGGCTGCGTAACATCAACGCCTGACCCCACGCTATCAACCGGCCACGCCCACATGCCAGACAGATACATCAAGAAGATCCTTCGCTCCCGCGTCTATGACGTGGCCGTGGAAACACCCATCCACGAAGCGCCGCTGATCTCACGTCGGCTGGACAACCGTGTGCTGCTCAAGCGTGAAGACCTGCAGCCGGTGTTTTCATTCAAGTGCCGTGGTGCCTACAACAAGATCGCCAGCCTCAGCGAAGAAGAGCAGGCCCGCGGCGTGATCTGCGCGTCAGCCGGCAATCATGCCCAGGGGCTGGCCCTGGGCGCTGCGTTCCTGGGAGTGCGGGCCATCATTGTCATGCCGCGCACGACACCGGAGATCAAGGTGCGCTCGGTGCGCCAGCGCGGCGCGCGCGTGATCCTGCACGGCGATACCTTTGATGATGCGCTGGCCCATGCCCTTGAGATCCAGGCCAAAGAAGGGCTGACCTTTATCCACCCCTACGATGATCCGGAAGTCATTGCCGGGCAGGGCACCGTGGGCATGGAGATCCTGCGCCAGCACACCGGTGACCTGGATGCCGTGTTCATTCCGGTGGGCGGTGGTGGCCTGGCAGCCGGCATGGCGGCCTATATCAAGTACGTCCGCCCGGAGGTGCGCATCATCGGCGTCGAGCCGGAGGATGCCGCCTGCCTGAAAGCGGCGCTGGAGAAGAAGCGTCGTGTGGTGCTCAAGGAAGTGGGGCTGTTTGCCGACGGCGTGGCCGTCAGGCAGATCGGCAAGGAGACCTTCCGCGTCCTGCGCAGGACCGTGGATGAAGTCATCACCGCCACCACGGACGAAATCTGTGCCGCCATCAAGGACACCTTCGAGGACACCCGGGCGGTGACCGAGCCGGCCGGTGCGCTGGCGCTGGCGGGCCTGAAAAAATGGGTGGCGCGCGAAGGTGTCAGTGGCAAGACGCTGGTGGCGGTGCAAAGCGGTGCCAACGTCAATTTCGACCGCCTGCGTCATGTCTCCGAGCGCGCCGAGCTGGGTGAGCAGCGTGAAGCCATCCTGGCGGTGACCATCCCGGAAAAGCCGGGCAGCTTCCGCCGTTTCTGCCAGACCTTGGGCAAGCGGGCCATCACCGAATTCAACTACCGCTACAGCGATGACAGCGATGCCAATATCTTCGTCGGGGTGCAGACCCAGCCCGGCGCCGAAGACCTGCCGCCGCTGATTGCGGCGCTGGAAGAGAAGGGCTATCCGGTGGAGGACATGACCAGCAACGAGATGGCCAAGCTGCATATACGTCACCTGGTGGGTGGGCATGCCAGTCGCCGTGACCTGGATGAGATGCTGTTCCGGGTGGAATTCCCCGAGCGCCCGGGCGCACTGATGGCCTTCCTGCTGGCGCTCGGCGGGCGCTGGAACATCAGCCTGTTCCATTACCGCAACCACGGTGCCGCCTACGGGCGCGTGCTGGTGGGGTTCCAGGTAAAGGCCGGCGATGTGGCGCGCCTGCGCCGCGACCTGCGCAAGGTGCCGTACCGGATGGTGGAAGAAACCGACAACCCGGCATACCGGCTGTTCCTGAACTGACGCCTGTGTTTCCGCGTTGTTGGGGCCTGCATCTCGCTGAAAGTGTGAACTAGGTCGTCTAACCTATTGAGTTTTGGCCATCCAGTGTCTATTTTTTGAACTGTATCTCGGTTTACAGGACCCCGGAGTGGGTATTGTGTCGCTCCGCGCTCGGTAAAAATGCTTATCAAGCCGAACAACACAGGTAAAACGGACACATGAACAACAAGAAACCCGACGCACTGCTGATTCTGGCCCTGGTATTCGGGCTCGGCGTACTGGTCAGCGCCATCAGCCATGGCAGCAGCGACGATGAGCAGCCCGCTGCGAAAACGGCCATGGCCGGTGTGGTAGCACCCGGTATCCGCTAGTCAGTAATTACTTCGTCCAGACGCCTGTCCCATGGTGCGACGGGCAGGGCATCCACTTCCTGAAATCGATACCCGATGCCGATCAGCCGCGGCCGCCGAGGCCGGTTGATCAGCTGTGCCAGGGTGCGATCGTAGAACCCCCCTCCCATGCCCAGCCGGTTGCCGTGGGCGTCGAATGCCACCAGCGGCAAAAGCAGCACATCCAGGCTCCAGTTGGCCACGGGCTGCTGCCGGGCGGGTTGTGGCTCGGGAATGCCGAAGCGGTTCTCCACTAGCGGTTCGCCAGGGATCCAGCGGCAGAATGACATGTGATGGCGGTTGCGCAGCACCGGCAGGAACAGGCTGCGCCCGCGGCGATGGGTGCCCAGCACCGCCGGCAGCACATCCAGCTCGCCCTCGTTGGGCAGGTACAGGCCGATGCGATTGGCGCGGGCAAACCAGATCTGGCTCTGCAGGTGGCGCTCCAGCCGCCAGGCCGCTTCCTCGCGTTCCCAGGCGGGCAGCTGTCGGCGCTTGTCGCGCATGCGCCGGCGAATCACGCGGCGCTGCTGGAAGTGGTGGTCGCTGAGCGTGTCGTGCACAGCCTGTGTCACAGCGGAGATCCCGGGCGGATGGCGTTGGTCGACGGTGTCAGGGCGGGTGTCGCGCGCATGGGTCCCCCGGGACAGAATAAGGAAGTTCCCCGGCTGTGCCGCTGCCGGCTTGGCCCTTGAACCCTTCGGTTCAAGGTGGAGACGTCATGCAGGCCATCAGGCTTTCCGCCGTAGCGGACATGCGCACAGGACTGCCATTTTCGCCCCCTGGGTAAAAAGCATCGGCTCAGGGACATCGCCGGGCTGGCAAACACACCAGGGAACAACAGGGGGATTATATCAAGGCAGGGCAGTGACGTCAGTGTGAATCAGGCCAGGCCCTGTTCATCCTGCTGTTTCTGCACGGCGCGAATCTCGGCTTCCACCTTGTTGAGCAGGGTGGAGACCCGTGCGCTGCTGTCCGTGCGGTCCTTGAGGGTGTTGTTTGCCTGCAACAGTTCGTGGGAAATATTCAGTGCCGCCATGACGGCAATGCGCTCGAGGCCGATGACATTGGCTTCCTTGACCTCACGCATCTTGTCGTCGAGGAAGCGGGCCGCCTGCAGCAGTTCATCGCGTTCTTCCGGCGAGCAGCCCACTCGATACTCTTTGTCGAGAAGGTGGACTACCACCGAGGATTGGTCGCTCATGGTTCCTGCTCCAGGGATTTGAGGCGCGTGATGATGGCTTCCACCTTGGCGCGGGCGACATCATTCTTCTTCAGCAGGTCGGCGCGCTCTTCCAGCAGCTTGCCCTCACGTGAAGACAGTGCCTCGTTTTCCTGGCGCAAGCGTGCGCTCAGGGAGAGCAGTTCCTCTACCCGCTGTTCAAGCTGCTGTAGTTGTTCTTGTTCATTCATGGCAAATTGCTGCCAGTTCGCCTAATGTTATCCACCCTCGAGTAATACTAGAGAGGCCCCACCGGGGGGTCAATCCAGAAATCCTGATTTGATAACCACTTAGCAGCGCTTTATATAACTGACTTCAAGTTGAGGGCAGAGCCTTACCATGACATACCAGAGCACCCCCGAATTTTACCAGCCGCTGGCCGAAACCCTGGCGCGCGCCGGTGTGGCCCACAGCCCCGCCGAGCTCCACGGTGTCATCTGTGGCCTGCTCAGTACCGGCTTCACCGAGGATGACCCGGGCCTGCTGGGGGTGCTGGCTGCCCATGTGGACCTGGACGGCCACTGGAGCGAGGAGGCCCGGCAGCTCCTGCTCGGCCTGCGTGACCAGGTGCGCCAGGCGTATGAGGGGGAGGGCCTGGACCTGGTTCTGTTGCTGCCGGAACATGAGGAACTGGAAATCCGTGTTGCCACACTGGGCCACTGGTGTGAGGGCTTCCTGGCCGGCTTCGGCACCGGCTCAGCCGGCGTCCGCGACGCCGACCTGCCCACCGGCCTGCAGGAGGCCCTGTCCGACCTGGTGGCGGTGTCCCACGTGGAGCTGCCCGCCGATGACGGGGCCGAAGAGGAAGACATGTTCGAGCAGGTCAGCGAACATTGTCGCGTGGCCGCGATGATGATCTTCACCGAGCTGGCCCTGCGGGCACGCCAGTCAAGCAAACAGGAAAAACCGGTAACCAGGCACTGACATGACTATCGGCAAGCAGGAATTCGCGCGTCGTCGTCGAGCACTGATGGCGCTGATGGAAGAAAACAGTATCGCCATCCTGGCCGCGGCGCCGGAGCGCACCCGCAACCGGGATGTGGAATACCACTACCGCCAGGACAGTGACTTCTGGTACCTGTGCGGCTTTCCCGAGCCGGAGGCCGTGCTGGCGCTGATTCCCGGCCGTGAGCACGGTGAGTTCGTGCTGTTCTGCCGCGAGCGGGACCGCACCATGGAAACCTGGAATGGCTATCGCGCCGGCCCCGACGGGGCGGTGGAAAAATACGGTGCCGACGACGCCTTTCCCATCTCCGACATCGACGAGATCCTGCCCGGCCTGATCGAGGGCCGCGAGCGGGTCTATTTCGACATGGGGCGCGAGCCCGACTTTGACCGCCGGGTGATGGGCTGGGTCAACAGTATTCGCGCCAAGGTGCGCAGTGGTGCCCACCCGCCGGGCGAGTTCCTGGCGCTCACCCATCTGCTGCATGACCAGCGCCTGTACAAGAGCGCCGGCGAGCTGAAGATCATGCGCCGTGCCGGCGAAATCGCCGCCGCCGCCCATTGCCGGGCCATGCAGGTGGTCAAGCCGGGCATGTTTGAGTACCAGCTGGAAGCAGAGTACCTGCACGAGTTCATGACCAACGGTGCCCGTTACTCGGCCTATCCGTCCATCGTCGGCGGTGGCCGCAACGGCTGCATCCTTCATTACATCGACAACGCCGACAAGCTGCGTGACGGCGACCTGGTGCTGGTGGATGCCGGTTGCGAGCTGCACAACTATGCCTCGGACATCACCCGCACCTTTCCGGTCAACGGCAAATTCAGTGCTGACCAGCAGGCCCTGTATGAAGTGGTGCTGGCGGCACAGGCTGCTGCTATCGAGCAGGTGCAGCCGGGCTATCACTGGAACCAGTCCCACGAGGCGGCCACGCGCGTACTCACCCAGGGCATGATCGACCTCGGGCTGCTGCAGGGCAGCCTGGAAGAAATGCTGGAAACGGAAGCCTACCGGCGTTTCTTCATGCACCGCACCGGCCACTGGCTGGGCCTGGATGTGCATGATGTCGGCGACTACAAGGTCGATGATGCCTGGCGGGTGCTGGAAGCGGGCATGGTGATGACCGTTGAACCCGGCATCTATGTGGCACCCGACGACGACACAGTGGACAGTCGCTGGCGCGGCATCGGCATCCGCATCGAGGATGACGTGGCGGTGACCCGTGACGGCCATGAGGTGCTGACGGCGGACGTGCCCTCGGCCGTGGCGGATATCGAGGCCCTGATGGCGTCATGAATGAAACCGCCTCTCCAGCAGTGGTAATCGTCGGCGGCGGCATGGCCGGCGGCCTGCTGGCCTGCCTTCTGGCCGCTGCGGATGTCCCTGTCACCGTGCTTGATGCGGGTCCGCCGCCGCAATCGCCGGAGGGTGACGCCGACCTGCGGGTGTCGGCCATCAATATGGCCAGCCGGCAGTTGCTGGCCGCCTGTGATGTCTGGCAGAAGCTGGATGACCAGCGCATTGCGCCTTACACGCGCATGGAAGTGCAGGACAGCGATGGCGCCGGCCAGCTGGTGTTCACGGCGGCCGATGCAGGCGCCAGTGACCTGGGCTGGATCATCGAAAACAGTAATACTGTCGCCGCGTTGTGGGCTCGCGCCTGCGAGCTGGGTGTGGACTGGCGGTGCCAGACGCCGGTCACAGATATCCGTCGTGGCGCCCACGGCTGGCTGGTGGTGCCGGCAGCCGGTGACGCCATCGAGGCGTCCCTGCTGGTGGGCGCCGATGGCGCCCGCTCGCGGGTGCGTGCGGCGGCCGGTATTCCTGCGCCGGTGCGGGACACCGGTCACCGCGCCATTGTTGCCAGCGTGGGCACGTCCCGGGCCCACGAAGGCTGTGCGCGCCAGTGGTTCCTCCCCACCGGTCCGGTGGCCTTGTTGCCGTTGTTTGGCGATGGCTGTCACAGCTCACTGGTCTGGTCCACTACGCCTGCCGAAAGTGAGCGGCTGATGAACCTGCCCGCCGACGAATTCGCCGCTGCCCTGGCAGTCGCCAGTGAGCACCAGCTCGGCGATGTGGTTCTCGCCAGTGAGCGCCAGGTGTTCCCGATCATGAACCTGCATGCCAGCGACTATGTACGCGACGGGCTGGCCCTGATCGGTGACGCCGCCCACGTGGTGCATCCGCTGGCCGGGCAGGGCATCAACCTGGGCATGCTGGATGCCGGCTTGCTTGCCGAGGAACTGCTGCGGGCGCGGCGCCGTGGCCCGGGGCTGGCCCATGTGTCGGCACTGAAACGTTACCAGCGCCGTCGGCGCGGCCATAACGCGCTCATGCAGGCGTCGTTCATCGGCCTCAAGGGCCTGTTCGAACATGATCAGCTGCCCATCCGCTGGTTGCGCAACACCGGCATGCGCCTGGTCAATGACACCCCGTTTGTAAAGAAACGTTTTGCCCGCGCCGCGCTCGGCGTTGAAGGTGACCTCCCCGAAGCCGCGCGCCAGCGCACTCTCGCCTGAAATTCACGGCATCTTCATTTCTGCACGCTGTTACAAAGCGGAAAAGGTTGTTTGTCATGTGGTTTCATTGCGCAGCACTTTCAGAACGCTTTGCCTGCGGAACGTAACCCGCCTCCCGCCTATCCTGAGCGAAACCTATAAAGACCAATCAGGATAACAAGGGAGAAACCCATGAGTGCGCTTGCCAAGACTCGCTGCGCCACTGTTCTCGCGTCGGCGCTGATCGCCGGGCAGAGCCTGGCCGGCATGGGAAACATCGGTACCAATTACGGCATTCTGCCCATGGACGTGGGGTCCGCCCAGGCACTGTCCATGTTCAATCCGCAGGTGTCCGCGATCTACTACAATCCGGGCTACCTCACCGAAGACCCCCGTGGCGAGCTGACCCTGGGTCTTCTCCATGGAGACCATGAGCTGCGTGCCACCAGTGTGGATGGTAACGGTTACAACGTACGTACCGGAGACGTGCTCGATGACACGCCTACCCAGCAGCAGCTCATCGGCCTGAAGACCGATCTCACCGACCTGACCAAGTACGACATGCCGATCTACTTCGGCGTCATGATCGGCGTGGAAAAGTACGGCAAGGAGATGCTCGCGTTCGATGCCAGCACCAGCCGCGAAGGCCAGTACCTCACTTACGGTCGCCAGCCGCTGTTCCTGAACCTGGGCGGCGCCATGGAAGCGTTGCACGGTATCAGTGTTGGCGCGTCTGCGCTGGTGACCCTGCACTCGGAAGCCGAACTGGTGGCCGAGGCAGACCTGGCGGGCAACACCCAGTACGAGACGCTGACGGCAAACGCAAATCCGTCCATTCGTCCGGTGGTTGGCGTCAACCTCGATTGGGGCAAGCTGATCTGCGGTAACAACGACTGCATCACCCGTAACCTGGAAACAGCATTTGCGTTCCGTGGTCATTCCACGGCAAAGACCAGTGTGACGTCCAACATCACCATCCCTGGCACCGTCAACGAGCCGGGCGTGACCATCATGATTGATGCCATTGACTCCTATCAGCCGGATATCATGTCTTTCGGTGTGCATTACCGTTTCACCGACAACCTGCGTGTGGCTGCCTCGGTGGAGCAGCAGAACTGGTCTGACCTGTCGGAAGAGCTGGCCCGGGACACCGTGCGTGACCAGGCCAACCTGCAGTTCGAGGATGTTACCGTGCCGCGCATTGGCGCCGAGCTTGCGGTGGGTGAACACTTCCTGTTCACCGCCGGTATCGCCGTGCAGGATTCACCCCTGAAGAGCGTGCGTTCAGAGGACGTCAATTACTTCGATAACGACCGCATCATTGTCGGTCTTGGCAGCACCCTGCGGCTGGATGATCCGCCGATCCTGGCCTATCCCCTGCGCCTCGATTTCGGTTACCAGTACCAGCAGCTCAAGGAGCGCGATTTCGAGCTGACCACGTCCAACCCGGACAATCCCTCCAACCCCTACGAGCGCGTCAGTGCCGATGGAGATGTTCACGTATTCTCCGGCTCCCTGACCCTCAAGTTCTGAGCGGAGGTGTCCCATGAAAGCGCTTAAGAAAACACTCGCAGTCGCCGCGTTGTTCGCGCTGGCTGCCTGCGGCGGCGACAAGGACCCGGTGATCTTTGCCGACCTTCGCCCCGGCGAAATGATCTACAGCTATCCCTATGATGGACAGGCAGAAGTGTCCGTGCGCGCCCCCATCGTGCTGCGCTTCTCGGATTCGCTGACGGCAGAAGATGAAGCGGCCCTGCAAAGCCAGCTGCAGCTGGAAGCGGACGCCGAGCCCGGCGTGGCGATCCCGGTGTCAGTGAAATTCGTGGATGACAAGCGCAGTGTTGTGCTGACGCCCGATGAGCCGCTCGCGCCCGGTGCTGACTACCAGGTGCGGTTCGATGCAGTGACATCGACCCGAGGCCCGGTGACACTGGCTGATGGCGCCATCAACTTCACCACCCGTGCGGCCCTGCGCGGGCCGGCAGAGAGTCGCTCCCTGTCGTCCACGTTTGAAGTGGCCCGCATGATGCCGGATGGGGAGTTCCTGCCGGTGATGGATTTTTCCGCCCTGCGCGTGCAGTTCACCCAGCCGGTAGACCGGGCCTCCCTGTCCTATGGCCTGGACATGGAAGACAGCATCAACCTGGTGGACGCCGAAGGCGGTCTGGTAGAGGCGGTGGTTATTGCCAAGGACCGTTACCTGACGGTGGACCCCATTGCCGACCTGACGCCCGGTGAGACCTATACGCTGACGCTGGGCCAGTCGCTGGCGAGCGAATTCGGTAACGACCTGGGCATGGACGTCAGCTTTGATGTTGTGCCGAAGAACTCGCGGCCGCGTGCCGTGCAGGTGCAGGAGGTCACGGACTCCGACGACTTCACCATCGTTTCCCGCCTGACCGGCGAAGCCATCAACGCCGTGCCGGTGAACGCCACGCTGCTGGGCAACGACACCCAGAGCCAGCAGGGCGGAAACGCCTATGCGGAACTGGCGTTTGTGCCGCGCTTTCCTGAAGTGACGCCGCTGCGCATCCCGCGCGGCAACCTGCTGGCCGGTTCCAACGTGGAGCTGGTGGTGGCCGGCGCCGTCCCCGCCGGTGTGGAAAGTGGCACCCTGAGTGTGACGTTCATTTCCGATGCCGCCGGTTATCTGTTGCCGAACACCAACGCCACCCGCAAGGACGCGCCCAAGCTGGTGCGCCTGACCATGGACGTAGCCATGACGGCGGAAGATGGCCGCGCCAATGGCGGCCTCAGCCAGGACCTGTTGCACGTGGAAGTGGCCGGCCTTGCCCTGGTGGAAGACGGTGTGCTGACCATTGATGCCGTGGGTGTGGTTGAGCCGGACTTGCTGGGTGTGGAAGACGCCTTCGGCCTGCTCAGCTTCCACCTGGAAGCGTACAAGGACCAGAACACGGCGCCGCAGCAGACCGCTGACGTCACCGGCCCGATCCTGCAAAGCTGGATCCCCGGTAACCCGGAGGAAGGCAATACTGCCAAGCAGTCCCCGGATGATCCGGTCATCCTTACCTTTGATGAGCCGCTGGACCCGAACAGCCTGCTGCTGCCCGGTGCCTTCACCGTACTCAAGGATGACCTGGCCGTGCCGGCGGAAGACTACCAGTGGTACCTGGACGGTTCCGCGCTGGTCATCAACCTGGATGGCGGCATCGCCTTCAACAGTGAATACCGCATCCAGCTGTCCAACATGATCACCGACATTGCCGGCAATGCGCTGCAGGACGGTGGCGAGCTGGGTATGGACTATGAGGTCGCCCTGCAACTGCCCAACTTCATCAACGAAAACCTGCGTGCGCCCATTGCCACGTCGGTGTACCCGGGCTTCCCGTGCTACAGCGAGAACATGGACCTGGCCAATATGGACCATGGCCAGTGCGCGGGTGGTCTCGCCACCGATGATCACCTGCCGGTACCGGTGATGCCGGCGGACCGTCCCATCCGTGTCGGGTTTTCCGCCAACATCGATCCGGCCTCCGTCGTCGTGGACGGCAGCTTCCGGGTCGAGCGTGACAACGAAGGCGTGTGGGAGCCGGTGCCGGGCCGCATGGTCATGGGGCCGCGCAGCCTGCGCTTCATGCCCGACCAGCCGTGGGTGGATGACGGCTCGGTGATGTATCGCTACGTGCTTGGCTCGCTGGGTGCAGACGGCAACAGTGCGCCGCTGTGTGACGGCACGCAGTCGATCTGCGACGTCAACGGCAACCCGCTGCAGACGCGAGTGCTGGCCCAGGACCCGGGCGACGTGCCTGCCCCCACCGAGGGCGGCCCGGACATGCAGATTTACTTCGTCGGTGGCGAGAAGGTGGATACGGTCTACCAGCCCGCCCTGAACCTGCCGGCCACGGATGTGAACAGCAACAATATCCTTGACGGCCGTACCGATGCTGATTACGACAACAATGGCGCTACCCTTGCCGAGCAGTATCCGGGCTGCACCGCCGATCCGGACAGCTGCGAAGCGCTGCCGCCGAGTGATGGCATGGGCGGCTTCCTGACCCCCACCAACGCCACCCAGCTGGTAATCGACAGTGTCGCCGAGGACAACACGGTGATTGTGGATGCCAACGTCGGTTGTTCATTCGATGGCGCTACGCCGCTGGAGTGCAATGAGCGCAAGTTCATCCATCTCACCGGCGCCCTCAATGCCGAGCTGCGTGGACCGTTCACCTACGAGGGACCGGATTCGCCCGTCGGTGGCGAGCCCGCCGTACGCGTGGACATCTATCCGACCCTGCTGACCGCGTCGAGCCTGGACGTGTATGCGCGCACCAATGTCCTCGGCACCATCTATACGCCGACGGGGCCGCAGGTACTGCGTGCGCGCTATTCCTGTGATGACCCGGATGATGCTGTCTGTAACGATCCGGAAGACACCTCGGATCCGCTGGACCGCAACCAGCTCATTCCGGGCCAGATCATTGATCGCTGCCCGGACCGGGAAGTGGTTGGTGATACGGTGACGGGGTCTACCGGCTGCCCGGTGTTTCGCATCACCTTTGACCTGTACCTGGATGCGCCGAGCCTGAGCCCGGAACTTGCCGGCGTGCCCCTGCAGCACAATGTGCACAGCCTGGCGCGTTCGGTGACCCTGGAAGGACCGGTGAATACCCTGGCAGACGGGCGCCTGGAAATTGCCCAGCAGAATGCCGACCCGATCCTGCTCGACCTGGAAGTGGATGGCACCATCACCATTGGTGGTCTGATCCCCGTGCCCACCGGCATCACCGAATCCATCAACGTGGCCATTCCCATGAATGGTGTGTTCCTGAACTACATCACGGCGCCGGCGAAGGAGTAACGGCGGCCGGCCTGGAAGCCCCGGTGAAAGTGCCACTTCGGCTGGTACTTTCGCACGGGGCGCCAGGATACTTTTGGCATGACACTGCGCCAGAAACTACGTAAACCGCATCACAACACCGCGATTTACGTAACATATTATTAGTACGATTCAGTCCTTTTTCGGTTTCCCCACGCTTCTTCCTGCCTCTAGAGTTGCCACGTACGTACCAAAACATAACAAGCGTACACAAGGTTCCTTTTTTGCCACCCATGTGGCTTTTTTGGCTTTCTCAGAGGTAAAACATGAAAACCCTGTCTCGCGCCAGCCGCGTTGTCGGCCTGATGGTGTCTCTTGCGTGTCTGCCCCTTACCGCCCATGGCGCCATGGGTAACCTGGCCACCACCTACGGCGTACTGCCGTCGGATGTGGCATCCGCCCAGGCCCTGTCACTGTTCAACGGGCAGGTCAGCGCGACCTACTACAACCCGGCCTACCTGGCATCCGATGACCGTGGCGAACTGACCGGCGCACTGTTGCATGGTGACCATGACCTGCGTGCCGCTGCCGGTACCAGCAACGGTTTCCAGGTGCGCCAGGGTGAAACGCTGCTGGACGAGCCCACCCAGCACACCATCATCGGCATGAAGACCAACCTCACCTCGCTGACCAAGTTCGAGCGGCCGCTGTACCTGGGCTTTGTTGCCGGCGTGGAAAAGTACGGCTCCGAGATGCTGGCGTTCGAGTCACGCACCAGCCTGGAGGGCCAGTACCTGACCTATGGTCGCGAGCCGCTGTTCCTCAATCTCGGTGGTGCCCTGTCGCCCATCGATGGCCTGATGCTGGGCGGTTCCGCGCGTATCACCCTGCACTCCGAGGCGGAGCTGGTGGCGCAGACGGACCTGGCGGGCAACACCCAGTACGAGAGCCTGAACGTCAGCGCCAAGCCATCCATCCGCCCGGTGCTGGGTGCGGCAGCGGACCTGGCCACCCTGTTCTGTGACAGCGAAGACTGCCTGCTGGACGGTGTCGAGCTGGCGTTTTCCTTCCGCGGTTATTCCAACACCAAGACGTCAGTGTCCGCGAACACCGTGATCCCCGGCACCATTCCCTCGCCGGGCCTGACCATTGCCCTGACCACGCTGGATTCCTACCAGCCGGACATTTTCACCTTCGGCGCCCAGTACAAGCGTGACCGCTGGCGTGTGGGTGTGGCCCTGGAAAAGCAGAACTGGTCTGATCTTGAGGACGAGCTCACCCGCGACACCATCAAGGACCAGGCCAACCTGCGCTTCGATGACATCATCATTCCGCGCATCGGTGCCGAGTGGGAATTCCATGAGGGCATGTTCCTCACCGGCGGTGTGGCCCTGCAGAAGTCCCCCCTGGACAGCATCCAGTCCCTGGACGTGAACTATCTCGACACCGACAAGACCATCATCGGCCTGGGTGCAGCTCTGGAACTCCAGGACCCGTACATCCTTGCGTATCCGGTGCGGCTGGAATTCGGTTACCAGTACCAGCAGCTGGATGAGCGCGATTTCCAGCTCACCACCACCGATACCAGCAACCCGTCCAACCCCTATGCCACCGTGTCAGCCGAGGGTGAAGTGCATGTCTTCTCCGGTTCGCTGACGCTCAAGTTCTGAGGAGGGTGTCATGCGTCACTGGATACTGATTTCGTTGCTGGCACTGGCCGGGTGTGATCCCGATGCCGCCAGCTTCTTCTACCCGGACAACAGCGACAATGACGTTGTCTATACCTACCCCTATGACGGCCAGCGCCAGGTCTCGCCGTATGCGCCGGTGGTGGTGCAGCTGTCCGATCCGCTGGCGGTCTACGATGTGGCCGGGGCGGATGAGGTGTCGCGTCAGGCATTGCTGGATGCGCTGGTGGCGGACCTGGAAAGCCAGGTGGTGTTTCGCCGCGACGACGACGTCGACGTGACATTCTCGGCCCAGGCACTGGTGGCCGATCGCAACAGTGATACCTGGGTGATCAACACCTTTGTGCTGACCCCGCAGGCGCCGCTGGACCCGGCGGCTGCCTATTACCTTGAGCTGGATGGTGTGCAGACACCGAAAGGGGGTGTGTCCCTGGTGACCGCGCCGCTGGAATTCAGCACACGCGGTGACCTGGATGGCCCGCGCGCGCTGACGGATTCTTCCGACGTCTTCGACATCCAGCGCATGATCCCGGATGGTGATACGCAGCCGTTCATGGACTTTTCCACCCTGCGGTTGCAGTTCACCCAGCCACTGGATCGTGACAGTGTCAGCTACGGCGCTGGCATTGGTCTTTATGACGAGGCCGATGTGCTGGTGCCAGCCACGGTGATGGTGAAGGCCAACCGGCTCAGCATTGATCCGGTGGATGACCTGCAGGCCGGCGCCGATTACGAGCTGCGCATTGATGCGGACAGTGTCTACAACCGCAACGGTGACGCACTGGCGGCCGTGAGCGAGACATGGACGGCGGGCAATTCGCGCCCGCGTGAAATCCTGGTGCAGGAAGGCGCGGCCTCCGCCGACGATCCGCTGGACCAGTGTGATGCCGATGCGCCGGGCGTGATTCTGTCGCCGCTCACTGGTTCGCCGATCAACTGTGTGCCGGTGAATGCCCTGCTGCTGGGTGATGACAGTGTCTCGCAGACCAGCGGTGACGTGCATGCCGAGCTCGCCTTCGTGCCGAATTACCCGGAAGTCAGCCCGCTGCGCGTGGACCGCGGCAGCTTGCTGTCCGGCAGTTCCGTGTCCGTGCGTGTGGCCGGTAACGTGCCCATCCTGGTGGACACGGATGACGACGGCACCCCGGATACGCCGCTGGAAACCGGTGATGTTTCCGTGCGCTTCATCAGTGACGCCAACGGCTTCCTGTTGCCCAATGCCTACAGCCAGAAAGAAGATGCACCGCGTCATGTGCTGCTTTACCTGGATGTGGCCATGAATGCCGACACCGCCGAGGCCAACGGCGCGCTCAGCCAGGACATCCTGCATGTGGAAGTGGTGGGTACGGCTATCGTCCAGAACGGGCGCCTGGTGATTGAGGCCATTGGCGTGGTGGAGCCGGAAGTGCTGGGCCTGGAGCAGGCCTGGGGTGTGCTCAGTTTCCACCTGGAATCCTACAAGGACCAGCCCAATGCGCCTGCGCCAGTGGTGGATGCCACCTTGCCCTCGGTGCAAAGCTGGATGCCGGATACCGAAGCGGATCGCCTGCGTCCCGGACAGCCCATCATTGTCAATTTCAACGAGCCCGTGGCGCGCGAATCCCTGGCCCAAGCCGGCGCCGTGACGCTGGAGAAGAATGGCGCCGCGGAGCCTTTCTCCTGGCGCCTGGACGGTTCATCACTGGTGATCACACCGGATGCGGGCCTGCAATTCTCCAGCGAAGGCTCGACCACCAGCTATACCGTGTCGTTGACCAGTGCGGTGACGGACCTGGCCGGCAACATGCTCGACCAGGACTACGACCTCAGCTTTGACATGCCGGTGTATGTGGGTAGCGGTGACCGCGCACCTATCGCCATGGTCACTTACCCGGGTTACCCCTGTGCCTTTGACGCGGGCACCTGGGACCTGGCCAATGATGATCACGGCCGCTGCCGTTACGGTGAAAGCGGTGACGACAACCTGCCGGTGATGCCCATGCCGGCGGACCGTAGCATCCGCATGCAGTTCTCCCAGTCCATGCGTGCCGACAGTTTTGTGCTCGGGCAGAACTGTGGCGAGGGTACCTTCCGCGTCGAGCAGGTGAACGACAGCGGCGGCTGCATCGCGCCGGTGCCGGGCCGTCTGGACGTGGCGGATCGCAGCATTGTGTTCACCCCCGATGAGCCCTGGCAGGACGGCGTGCTGTATGGCTACCGGGTGATGTCCAAGACCGATATCACGCCGGCGGACTGTGGCGTCACCAGTGTGTGCTCCAGCTTCGATTATCCGTTGCAGACAGCGGTGCTGGATGGCCGCGATGCTGACCGCGGCGGGCCGGACATGCGCCTGTTCTTCCGTGGCGCGGCACCGGTCGAGCACGTGTTCCAGACCCTGGACAACCTGCCGACGCTGGATACCAATGCCAACTATTTCCATGAGGATGCCGAGCCGGACCCGCTGCCTGATCCGGACAATGCCGGCCAGTACCTGACGCCGGCCAACAGCACCCGTCTGCAGGTGGAAGGGCAGGGCGGCTTGTTGCTGGCGGCTAACCTGGGCTGTGGTTTCGAAGGGCCGGACGTGATCCCCTTCTGGCAGGCCAATCCGGCGCCGCTGGTGTGTAACGACAAGAAGTTCATCCACCTGGTGGGTGCGCTGAATGCCGACGTGGTGGGCTGGGATGAAGGCGAAGGCGCCGTGCGGGTGAAGGTCTATCCCACCGTGATCATGACCACGTCGCTGGACACCTGGGCGATCCTGTCGCTGATCGTGGCGAAGGAGAAAAAGCTGATTCCCACCGGGCCGCAGATCATGCGCATCCGTTACCAGGATGATGGCTTCGGTAACCGCACTGAGCCGGTCACTGGCTGGATCCGTAATACGGTGGATGGGCCGGTGCTGGATATCGAGCTGGACGTCTACCTGAGCGCGCCGGATCTGGAGCCGGAGGCACTGGGCCTGACCCTGACCCATGACCTGTACAGCTACCCGTTGAGCCTGTCCCTGTCGGGGCCGGTGACCCTGTTGCCCGATGGCCGCATGCGCATCGAGCAGGTCAATGTCACCACGCCGGACAGCATTGATGTGAACATCTCGCTGATCGGCATCGGCGCAGCCAGCATGAGCCTGGGCATTCCCGAGGGCGGCGTGCGCCTGGACTACATCAGCAAGCCGATCAAGGACTGACCGGGCTGACCCTGAAAAGCCGCGCCCCGGGGCTCCCGGGCGCGGCTTTTTTTATACCTGCACTTCACAGTCACGCATTTGCCGGTCATCCTATGCGCCTTGGGAAATTCCCGGTAGAATTCCTCTTTTCTGGCACGAGCGTACCATTATGGGACAGCGGACCCCTTTGTATGACGCCCACCTCGCCGCGGGCGGCAAGATGGTGGATTTCGGCGGCTGGGACATGCCGATTCACTACGGTTCCCAGCTCGAGGAGCACCATGCGGTGCGCAAGGGCGCGGGCATGTTCGATGTCTCCCACATGACCGTGGTGGATGTGGCCGGCGCTGATGCCGAAGCCTATCTGCAGAAGCTGCTGGCCAATGACGTGGCCCGTATCGCGCCGGGCAAGGCGTTGTATTCCGGCATGCTCAATGACAAGGGCGGCGTGGTGGACGACCTGATCGTCTACCGGCGCGAAAAAGACTTCCGCCTGGTGGTAAACTGCGCCACCCGTGACAAGGACCTGGACTGGATGGAAGGCCGCTCCGCCGGCTTTGCCGTGGATATCCACGAGCGTGCCGAGCTCGGCATCCTCGCGGTACAGGGCCCGGACGCCCGGCAACGGGTGGCCGAGGTGCTGGGCGGCAAGCGCGGCCAGCAGATTGGTGAGCTGGGCCTCTTCAATTTCTTCGAGGCCGGCCAGTGGCTGATCGCCCGCACCGGGTATACCGGTGAGGACGGTGTCGAGATGATCCTGCCGGGCGAAATGCTCCCGGATCTCTGGCAGCAGCTGCTGGACGCGGGCGTGCATGCCTGCGGCCTGGGTGCGCGAGACACGCTGCGCCTGGAAGCGGGCATGAACCTGTACGGCAATGACATGGATGAAGGCGTGACACCGCTGGAAGCCGGCATGGGCTGGACGCTGGTGTTCAACGATCGCGGCTTCATTGGCGAAGAGGCGCTTACGCGCCAGAAAGAACATGGCCATGACCAGCTTGTCGGGCTGGTGATGGAAGGCAAGGGTGTGCTGCGTGCGCACCAGAAAGTGATTACCGCCGGCGGCGAGGGCGAGACCACCAGTGGCTCGTTCTCACCGACGCTGGGTGTTGCCATTGCCCTGGCCCGCGTGCCGGCGGGCAGCACCGGCAAGGCGGACGTGGAAATCCGTGGCAAGCGCCAGCCGGTACGTATTGTGCGGCCGCCGTTCGTTCGCAACGGCAAGAGCGTTTTCAAGGACCTTTGACCGTCAACCGACACGAGTTACCAAGAAAGGGACATTACGATGAGCAACATTCCCGCAGAACTGCGTTACGCCTCCAGCCACGAGTGGATTCACCTGGAGCAGGACGGCACTGCCGTGATCGGTATCACCGAGCACGCCCAGGACGCCATGGGTGACCTGGTGTACGTGGAAATGCCGGACGTGGGCGCCGAGCTGGCCGCCGGTGACGAAGCCGGGGTAGTGGAATCGGTAAAGGCCGCTTCCGATATTTACGCGCCGGTGGCCGGTGAAGTGATCGCCATCAACGAAAAGCTCGAGGACGAGCCGGAGCTGGTCAACAACGACCCGTACAACGACGGCTGGCTGTTCAAGCTCAAGGTGTCTGATCCGTCCGAGCTGGAAAACCTGCTCGACGCCGATGCCTACGCGGCCCAGCTGGAAGCCGAGGACTGAGCCCCAGCCTGGCCAGCTACGAGCGCCACGTGCTGCTCACCCGGGGTGGTGCAACCTGCCACCCCGTGCCGCCCGGCCCTGTTGCCGGGGCGGCAATGACCGGACCTTAAACCTGTCGCACCAGGAACCGCACTGTCATGCCCTATATCCCGCATACCGATGACGACGTCCGCGCCATGCTCGACACCATTGGTGCCGAGCGCATCGAGGACCTGTTTGATGAAATTCCTGCCCACCTGAAAGCCGGCAAGCTGGAAAAGCTGCCCGACGGCCTGACGGAAATGGAAGTCACGGCCATCATGGCGGCGCGGGCAAAGCAGGATGAAGGGGCTGTCTGTTTTATCGGTGCCGGTGCCTATGAGCATCACATTCCGGCAGCGGTGTGGGAGCTGGTCACCCGTGGTGAGTTCTACACCGCCTACACGCCGTACCAGGCCGAGGCGAGCCAGGGCACCCTGCAGACCATTTACGAATACCAGTCCATGATGGCCGGCCTCACCGGCATGGACGTGTCCAACGCCTCTGTGTATGACGGTGCGTCTGGCCTGGCCGAAGCCATCCTCATGGCGCTGCGTGCCAACCGCAAATCGAAATCCGGCAAGGTGCTGATCCCGGGCGCGCTCAACCCGCGCTACCGCCAGGCCGTGGATGCCATCGTCTCCAATCAGGGCGTGGAGCTGATCGAAGTGCCGTTCTGCTCCGAGATGGGCACCACACTGACGGAATCCCTCGCTCATTACGAAGGCGAAGACATCGCCGCGCTGGTGATCTGCCAGCCCAACTTCTTCGGTTGTCTGGAAGACGTGGACGCGCTGACCAACTGGGCCCGTGACAACAAGACGTTGTCCATTGCGGCGGTGAACCCCACCGCCCTGGCGCTGCTGACACCGCCGGGCGAGTGGGGCGACGATGGCGTCGACATCGCCGTGGGCGAGGGCCAGCCGCTGGGCATTCCACTGTCATCCGGTGGCCCGTACTTCGGCTTCATGTGCTGCAAGCAGAAGCATGTGCGCCAGATGCCCGGCCGCATCATTGGCCGCACCGTGGACCTGGAAGGCAAGCAGGGTTTCACCCTGACACTGCAGGCCCGCGAGCAGCACATCCGCCGTTCCAAGGCCACCTCCAACATCTGCACCAACCAGGGCCTGGCCATGGCCGCTGCCACCATTTACCTGTCACTGCTGGGCCCGGATGGTCTCGCCAGTGTTGCCGGCCACTCCCACGCCAACACGCAGAAGCTGGTGGCGGCACTCACTGCCATCGACGGTGTGGAGCCGGCGTTCAGCGCCGCCACCTTCCATGAAGCCGTGCTGACCCTGCCGAAAAAAGCCGACGACGTGCTGGCCGCGCTGGCGGACAAGGGCATCCTCGGTGGCCTGTCACTGGCCGCTGCCTACGGCATGGATAACGCGGTGCTGGTGTGCGCCACCGAAGTGCGCACCGATGACGAGATTGCCGCCTACGCGGCGGCACTGAAGGAGGTGCTGGCATGAGCGAGTCCAACCTGATCTTTGACCTTTCCCGTCCGGGCCGTCGTGCCACCGCGCAATCGCTGCCTGCGGTGGAAGAGGGCAAGCTGTCCGCCATTCCTGCCGGCCTGCGTCGCCAGTCGCGCCCGGTGCTGCCGGAAGTGTCCGAGATGCAGGTGGTGCGTCACTACACCAACCTGTCGTCGAAGAACTTTGCCATCGACAAGCAGTTCTATCCGCTCGGCTCCTGCACCATGAAATACAACCCGCGTGGCGCCAACCGTGCCGCCATGCTGCCGGGGTTCCTTGGTCGTCATCCGCTGGCGCCGGCCAGCCACAGCCAGGGCTTCATGGCCTGCCTGCACGACCTGCAGGAATTCCTCAAGGAAGTGACCGGCATGCAGGGCGTGTCGCTGGCGCCCATGGCCGGTGCCCAGGGCGAGTTCGCCGGTGTTGCCATGATTCGTGCCTACCACGAAGCACGCAACGATGATGAGCGCACCGAGATCCTGATTCCGGAAGCGGCCCACGGCACCAACCCGGCCACCGCCGTAATGTGTGGCTACAAGGTGCGCGAGATCCCGGTGAACAGCGACGGTGACGTGGACCTGGAGGCATTGAAAGCCGCCTGCGGCCCGCAAACCGCCGGCCTGATGATGACCAACCCGTCCACCTGTGGTGTGTTCGAGCGCCAGATCGAGGACATCGCCAAGGCCGTGCACGAAGCCGGTGGCCTGCTGTACTACGACGGCGCCAACCTGAACGCCATCCTCGGCAAGGTGCGCCCCGGTGACATGGGCTTTGACGTGCTGCACATGAACCTGCACAAGACCTTCGCCACGCCACACGGTGGTGGCGGCCCGGGTGCCGGCCCGGTGGGCGTGAGCGAACGCCTGAAGCCGTACCTGCCCACACCCATGGTGGGCAAAAGCGACAACGGCTACGACTGGCTCGACTATGCCGACGTGCCCGACACCATTGGCCACATGTCGGCCTTCATGGGCAATGCCGGTGTACTGCTGCGCGCTTTCTTCTACGCCCGCGTGCTGGGCCGCGAAGGCATGCTGCGCGTGGGCGAGTACTCGACCCTGGCGGCAAACTACCTGCTCAAGCGCCTGGAAGCCATCGGCTGCACCGCGGCTTACCCGGAGCGCCGCGCCAGCCACGAGTTCATCCTCACGTTTGCGAAAGAGGCGAAAGAGCATCACGTCTCTGCCATGGATATCGCCAAGCGCCTGCTGGACTACAACCAGCACGCACCGACCACCTACTTCCCGCTGCTGGTGCCCGAGTGCTTTTTGATCGAGCCCACGGAAACCGAAGCGAAAGAAGCGCTGGATGAATTCGTCGATGCCATGGAAAAGATCATGGATGAGGTGAAGAACGACCCGGACCGCGTCACCGGCGCACCCTGGACCCAGCCTGTGCGACGCCTGGATGATGTGAAAGCAGCGCGGGAGCTGGATCTGGTGTGGAAGGCGCAGTGAAAGCGCTATTTAGTCTCTTCCGGGCGCCCTGTTTTCACTGATGGTTTTCGAAATTATTGCATTGATTTTACTGGGGCTAGCCTACGTTGCGTCGGCCCTTCTATATACGCGAAACGTGCTGGCTTCCAGGCGCGCGGCAATGTGCCTTAGTCTGGCTGTTGTGGCACTGATTTTGATTATTCCACCGTACTTCGGCTTTCAGATGACACACCTCCGGACCGGGGAGCTCAACCATCCAGAAGACACAAAGCAGGCTAGTTTTCTTGTGGCCGGCCATTTTGTCGTGCTTGCGATGGTATTCGAGTTTATTGAAACCCGGAAACGCAGGCGCCGTTGATGTCTTGGTTGCAGGGTTTGGGTACTTACGAATGGCGCAAGAAGGGTGGTAGAACGATTCGCTAGCGAGGATAAGTATGGTCATCATTGACCAGTCACCAATTAAGCCGTGACCGGCTGAATTGGCGAGGGATCGCTTACTTTACGCCAGGGCCTGTGAAATTTGAGGCCTGAACCCGGACATAGAGTGTGAGGTCTGACCCCGGTTATTCGCTCCTAACTAATTCGCGCCCCTACTGAGCATCAAGAACCGAAATTTTGAATATCCCTGGTTACTCTTCATATGTAACTGAAAAAAACATGCCTGTTGAGCCATTTCCTATCACAAAAAATCTGTCTCTTGTGTGGTCATATCCAATTGAATGGAAGCCATACATCCTGTCTTTTTTTATACCGATGTCTTCAATTATTTCATCGATCGTGATGCGAGAAATCGGATTGAGATCGGGCTTCGAATAAACCGCAAGGGATTTTCCCGTTAAAATAAAGATGTTGTTATTGATCAAGAGTATGTCTCTTAAATTTGAACCAATATCTAATGTGCGAAAAACTTCTTCTCCATCTTTGAGATAGCACGAATTACCAAACTCATCCAATGCCAGGAGCTCATTGGAACTACCATCGAGAGACAAGTATTGCCTGGTGCTTGCGATAAGATTCTCGCAAACACGCCCATATACCTTTCCATTTTTATCTTGCTGTTTGATGAAACCATTTGAGCCGTCGTTATACGCAACAACAGAATCATTCTCTCCAAAAGCAACATTGTCAGGGGAGTAATCTTCCCAAGGAGTGGTATAAACTTTAAGCGTTTTGGCACCCTTTGAATATGCCCATAGATTGTTGCTATCCCAAAAATAAAGACGGTCTTTGCGTCTGTTCAGCGAATAGTTTAATTCCTCAAAATTTGCGCCAACCTTTGCCTCGAAATCGCTCGAACCATCCGGCCCATAACCGGTAAATGTCACCACTCCGATATCATCATTCTTTATGATGGCGATTCCAAAATTTTCATATTCCCCTAGTATAAAATGACGGGTATATAGAGAAGAGCCCGGAGCGAAGCAACAAATCTCAAAGAGTTTTGTGTTGGTTGATCGACGCCATACCGAAATCCTGGCGCTGCCGGCTGATGTGAATACTTTTCCATCCCCGCTCAGAGACGACCGAGCACCCATTGGATTAGGGGTCGCCTCATATACAAACCTTCCCGTTGAGGGGGGAGTATCGCAGAGCGCGTCTCCAGCTACTGCTAAAAGGAGAAAAATTGGGCTAAAGATTGTGAGAAAATTAGACATAATACGCGGCTTACCCATGTTTCATCGATTGGTCAATTTTTTTCCGGTTGAAAGGAGGAAAAGCCGATCATTCGTTTTATCCCGATCCCGACTTCAGTGAAAACAGACATTCCCGGCTTAAGAAAAAATGCACATAAACAATAATATAATTCATGCCCATTCGAACGAAAGCGCAAAGGGGTAGGCCCCGTTCAGTGGTTACAGTCGGGACATTATAGTAACCCCGACACAGGAAATGGTTGAAAATCAAACTATTCCGAATGCATGGATCATTGAGGTGAACGAATGCTGGATTCAGGGGGTAGTGCATATGTTTCCTATATTGGGGTAAGGCAAGTCAATATAGGGGGGCAGCGTCTATCGGATTTCTCCGACGAGAATTCCGAAATCCGGCGGGGGAAACTGATTAAGCGCTTTGAAAATCAGGAGCAACTCCAAGACTTCCTGCAGAACTGTATCAATCTGGGCATACCTTTCTCCGATGATGTGAAGTCAAACGCATTTATGGAGGCTTCGAGACTGATAGATGAAGGTGTTCTTTGCGGGAAAATTGAGGCGATCAGATTCTAAATGACGGTCCCCACGCATAGTCTAATGATTTATTCTGGCACGTAACTTGCTGCCTAAGGGGTGAACCCAAACCCTGAAGGTGACCCATATGCCGTTATCCCGCCAAACGCTGCGCACCCATGTGTCTGGCTTGCGTGCCGAGCTGGGCGTGGACGTGTGCACCCTTTATCTCGCCTATCCGGCGGAAAGGTCCCTGGAAATCGTCGCGACGGACGGCCTCAGTGACGGCGCCATTGGCGCGCGGCTGAGCTATGACCAAGGCCTCACTGGCAAGGTGGCGCGCACAGACGGGCCGGTGGCGGCGCGGGATATCCAGCGGCACCCGGAATACTTCCACATCGAGGGCTCGGACGAGGAGCAGCACAAGAGCTATCTGGGCATTCCCCTGCACCATGATGGCGCGTTGCTTGGGGTGCTGGTGGTGCAGACCCGGGAGAAAAAGACCTTCTTCGCCCGCGACATCAAGGCGCTCTACAGTGTCGGGCGCAAACTCGTGGACGAATTGACCGAGGCGCTGCAGCAAGCCGGTTGAGCCGACCGGGACCACGACCGGCCATGGTTATCCGTCGCCGTCATCCCCCAGGAATACCTCGCTGTGCTGATAGTGCTCGATCCCGTGGCGGGTGAGCACGCCCAGGGCTGCAGCAACCGGCACCGCCAGCAACACACCCACAAAGCCGAACAGGTAGCCGAAGGCAAACAGCGCGAACATCACCCACACCGGATGCAGCCGCACGCGATCACCGATCAGTTTCGGGGTGAGGAAATTGCCCTCCAGGAATTGACCCAGCGCGAACACCGCCAGCACCAGGGCGATAGCAATCTGGTCCGGCCAGAACTGCACCACGGCCAGCAGGCCCGCCGCCAGCCCGCCGATGATGGCGCCCAGGTAGGGCACGAAACTGATCAGCCCGGCGGCCAGACCCACCAGCAGCCCGAACTTGAGCCCCACCAGTGACAGGCCCACGGCATAGAAGGCCGCCAGTAACAGGCACACGGTGCCCTGGCCGCGCACAAAGCCCGCCAGTGTGCGGTCGATCTCCACAAACACCTCGCGCACCTCTTCGCGGTGATGACGCGGAATGAGGCTGTCTACTCGTGCCACCAGCTGGTCCCAGTCGAGCAGCAGGTAGATGGAGACGATCGGAGTCACCAGCAGCAGTGAGCCCAACCCCAGCAGCGCCACGCCCTGATTCCACATGGAGCCGAGTATTTTGATGGCGGGGCCGACAGCCGACTTTAGTGCGTTGCGGAAATCACCGGGGTCGATGCCCAGCAGTGTGGAAAGCCGGCCGCCGGCAGTGGCATCCAGCCATTCCCGGGCTTGCTCCAGATACTCTGGCATCTGCCGTAGCAGTTCGAGCGTCTGGGTCAGCACGATGGGCAGCACCAGGATTGCCACGGCCAGGCCCAGCAGGGTAAAAAACAGGACGATCAGACCAACGGCCACGCGGCGAGACAAGCCGAGGGACTCCAGGCGCTCCGCGACCGGGTCGAGAAAGTAGGCGATGGCCATGCCCGCCACGAAGGGGAGCAGGATGCCATGCAGTAACCAGAGAAGGGCGATGAGTAGCGCCGCACCCAGCAGCCAGAAGCACCATTCGCGTTGCATAGAGTGTCCTTTGCCGTTGGAGAGTCTTTATGGTGACGGATTAGACGATGTGGTGGAAGGCGGGGCGGGGTTCCGGTACTAGGATTACGCCTCAAACACCGGCTTTACCAAGTCCGAGTGCTTTGACTTGTTAGCCGACATTACCATAAAACCAAAGATACTTATCAAACACTCGTTCGTGAAACCACGTTTCAGAAACAAGCCACAGGATTTCACTATCAGTGGCACTATTTGCGTGACTGTATTCTTTAACGGTATGTAAGTCTGTGCATGACAATTTGATTTCCTGCTCTTTTTCGCAGAATGCCTTGAGCCAACTTTCGCGAAAACTAGCATAGGAATCGTCACTTGGCTTAAACCCATTGGTTGTAAGCCACCCTAATGCACGACTATCATAAATTATTACAGGACTTTTAAAGCGCAACCATAGAAATTTTGATGATGCAGATATAGTATGTTTCCCATATTCAACTTTCAGTGCTTCACTCAAATCGTTAACAGTCTTATTTACATTTTCTGAATCGACAGGCCCCTGAAAACTTTCCAAATGATCAAGAGCGAGTTCGAGCCTGTTGCTTTCTTCTATTTTCTTAAAATTTCTAGTGACTTTATAGAATTTGGCAGCATCATGAAGTGCTTCCAATCTCTCTGATTTATCCTTATTTCTCAATCGCTCGATGAATGGTTTGTCCCACCAGTACCAGTCATTTAGATACATAAGAGCAAAAAATTTGATTTCTAGCATGATTCTCCTTATCGGCTAACGCCTGAGCTCAGGGGCGTTTGAGGCGACGAACATTTTGCAGCAGCAAAATGGGCGGCGGATCAAACGTCCCCTGCGGCGATTTGTTGGGCGTCGTCACAATTTAGCGAGGATAGCGGAAAGCAAATCTGGCCCTTTCGCGGCTTTGTCCGACCCACCAAGCGCAGTGTACTCACCCCGAACTAGTGCGGTACTCGCTGCAATCTGAGTGTCTTGTACCTTCGACAGGTCTAGCTTGGCAAGATCGGCTGCATTGACTTTGGCCGAGCCATGGGCTTTCGCGGCAACGTGCATGGCAATGTAGTAGCGGACGTTGTTGCGGTCCTTCGTCTCCAGCTCTGGAACGCTTGCTTTCAAGTAAGCTTCAACACGCCTCACTAGCTCGATGCAAGCGTAGTAGATTTGTATCGGGAAAGAGTCGTTATAAACAAGCCTGTAATCATCATCCTTTTTCAGAAGTGACGAAGGTCGGGCCCGAGCGGTATCCGGCCGCTGGTTAAGAATGGACATGACAGCCTGCGCCATGTGGGGGATACCAATGATTTTGTCCCTGGGCTTGCCCTCATTCTTGTAATAGTTTTTCCTTCTGTCATAGAACAGCCCGCGGGATTTCAGGTATTCCTCAATGTCTCGGTGAATCTTGTCAGTAGCGCGAAGTGATGCCTGCTGCACAGAGGTCTGGCTGTTTGTTGCTTTGATGATACGGTCGCGACTTTCCGATTCTGTTGGGACGATGACGCGAACCAGAATTTTCCGAGTGTCATCGTCTGTATTGAACTTCTTGCAATAGTTGTAGACCTCAGTCGACGTCTGTAGGCCGTTGACGATTTGTGGATCTTCGATTGTCAAAGTTTTCCCACTTTGCGTCGCCTTTCCAGCAATCACCGTGACGCCGTTATTGAGCCACCAAAAATCCTCTTGCTTCGACTGCTGTAGAGATTGTTGAATCTCTTCGTTTACCTCAGTCCGGCCCTGATAGTCGCGTACATTCGCTTCAAAAATCTGGCGCCGTAGGTTGCCGTTGGCGTCAGAGATGAACGCGTGGTAGTCCCTAACCCTTACGAGGCAAACAAATCCGACCTGGCCCTCAGATGAAATCGGGTTCTCCGCAAGAACTAGACTATAGCTCGTTTGTGGAATTTTTCGCGCTAGTGCGAGCAATTCTGAAGCGCCGACGAAGCTGAACGAGAATTCCGATGAAGGGAAATGCCGCTGCACGACGGCCTTCAGCTTTTCGACCTTTCTATCAACGCTTGTTTCGACTTTGGTGCCCTTGCACGCATAAACGTAACGAATGAGGAGCGACGGGAATTTCGCGGCTAGTTGCTGATACACGATGCGAAACCGATCGATTGCTTCGATCAACCCTTCGTTGTAGATATCCGAAAAATCAGCAGTATCCTTCGAGAGGTCAAATATGTCTTCACTGACGGTGATGAATCTCTCAACTGGGGTCTCTTGGAATCCGGCGGTAGTCTTGGCCTGGATGATGACGAGTTCCAGAGACACGTTTTTCTTTAGGTATGAATAGTCAGGGTCCTCCTGTACCAATTCGCCGTTTACAAACAGATAGATGGAGTCAATTCCACCATCGCCCCCGGAGCCAATCAGTCCGAAATCAATTTCGTCGTACGAAAGGTCGTGGTCTTTCAGTACTTGCTCCGCGGAGAAAAGTTCGAAGAAATCGCTCTCAGAAGACGAGGGATAAATCTCGGCCTTCCTCTGCTTGAGCACCTCGTCAAGTATGATTTTGTCGTTAGTAGCCATTCAGGTTCTCCATCTAGACGCCCAGCGCCCGTATTTGCGGCTGGTTTGGAGCGCAGCGGAAAACCAGTCCAACAACATGCGCTTGTTAAGTTTCATTTTCCGCGATCCACTGTTTGGCGTGCTCTAGTTGCTCTTTAACCCATTTAGGGTTGTATATTTCAAACTGAACGTGGTTAGGGTTGCCTAGTTTGAACGTTGGCTTTATTAACTGTGCACCCATTTCTCCAGCAACATCAAAAAATGCTTGCGCAACTTTCTCCCATGCAGTTGCCGCTAGCTTAGTTATCTCGTCTTCTGGAAACTGATCCAGTTTCCATTCGCGTTGCACGCAAGTATATTCACCGCCACCATCTTCTTCGGTATACAAAATACCTAGAAAATCGATATCTTTGGCCGCGTGATAGATATACCTTTTTATCCCTTCCTCGCTGTCACTAAGAGGGTCAATCGGCAAGCCTAACCCAAGCTTCATTCCTCGACCACGTGTAAACCCAACGCTGCCGCTACTTGCGGGCTTTAACATAGATTTATGAACAACTATGTCTCGTTGCTTATATAAGAAGCCAATCAATGGATCTTTAGAAAGTTCGGTCTTTTTATCAGCAACCAATTTTGAGAGTTTTTTGTCGCCTTGAACTTCCATTGTAACCAGTTGCATGATTTCTTTTAACGTTCTCAAAAAGGAGTTTAGAGACCACCGAAATTTGTCGGCTTTATGGTAATTCTCCTCCATGAGGCGAATGAACCACGCAGCCTCATCTATCCTGTCGAATGAGGACGATAATGAATCGAATACTTTTCTGTTTGGGCAATTGTCCATACTTGCTCTTGAAACTTAACGTCGCGAGCAGGGGCGCCGAAGGCGTCCGCTGCCTTGCCTTGTTAACTAATTACTCTGGCACATGAAGTGCGCTGAAAGAATCGCCATAACCGCGGAATGCGCCGGCTCGCCTGCTAAATCTGGGTGCTTGTGTAGCTCGTGATTAGCCAGCTCAACCATTGCTCCGACTGAATAGTTGTCTATGCCGCAAACGACGCCTCTTGATCTAAGCAGGTCAGCCAAAGCTGAAAAGTAGCCCATGCAGACGCCAGTTTTAAGCATGAATTGCACCTCATCTAGCTGAGAAGCGGTAACATTGCAGTTGTGCTCCATTAGATCCCTGAAGCTAGCAGCATAAGCGCTATTGGCGGATAGCAGCGACACTAGGAGCATCAAGATGGATAAGGTTTTATTCATTCCTCGCTACTCCCTGGTCGTTAACAGTGAATTAGGTCGATTAGACCTACATAATTCTTGTCTATATAACTCTGGCGACTTCAATGCGTGGGCGCCAGAAATCTAATAATTATCAATGAAGAAGAAGAGTACCTCGCCAGGCACGTTATGGTAAATCCGGCGTAAATAGGCTTAATCCTTCGATATAACATGATGGCTCAATGATATTACACGCTTGAAAATTGCCGTGCGCTCAACCGCTTACGTGAATTTATTGGCAGACAGTAGAAACGGGATAGTAGGCGGCCGGTGTGCATGGTTCCCCGGGCGGGGTAGGGGTTTGAGGTGATGGCGCGGCGCGCTGGCAGACTACCCCAGCACAATAAACACAAAGAAAAAGAAACTGACCACAATCAGCCCGTTGATCACCCAGCTCTTTGCCTTCTTTTGTTTTTGCCGGCGTAGTTCCCGCTGGTGCTCCCGCGCCACGATGCCGTCTCCCTGGGTGTACTGGTAGCGTTCCTTGGTGGGCCGGTCATCCAGGGGCTTTCTGGGTTCCATGGTGCGCCTCTAGTTCTGCAGGCCCAGGTTGCGCCGGGCGAATTCGCGGCGGGCCTTGGCGGCGCTGAACAGCATCGGGCCAAACAGGCGTGTGACCAGGTTGGTCAGCAGGGAGTGGTTGGTGGCGAACAGGGTTTGCGCCTTGATTAGGCGGATGGCCTGCTTGCCGTAGGCATGGCGCAGACGGTGGTAGTCCTCGGGGGTTTCCTGGCCGATGCAGTCGGCCAGGCAGAAGGCATCCTCGATGCCCATGTTCATGCCGCGCCCGCCCACGGGCGAATGGATGTGGGCGGCGTCGCCGGCCAGGAACAGGTTGCCGTGCTGGTAGTTCGCCACCTGGCGGTGGCTGACGCGGAAGCTGGATTGCCAGACCACCTCCTGAGGAGTGGCGTCGCGTACCAGGGCCGGCAGGTCGTCGAGGACACCTTCGTCGTCGGATACCACCCGCAGGATGCCCGGGCTCACCGGCAGCACAAAGACGAACCGGTTTTTCTCGCGCACCAGGTGCGCCTTGTTGAAGGTGTCCGCCTGCCAGGCCTCCGCGTCGATGCGCACATCGGCGAGGGTCCAGTCGTGGGCCAGGGCATCGCCGGGGAAATCCTGCCCGGTGATCTCCCGCACCTTGCTGTGGGCACCGTCGGCGCCGATCAGGTAGGTGCTGGCCAGGTAGCTCTCGTTGCCGTCGGCATCGCGCAGGGTGCTCATTACGGCGTCGCCCTGTTGTTCGGCGTCCACCAGGGTCATGCCGCGCTGCACGCTGATGCCGCGCTCGGCCAGGGCCTGTTCCATCAGCGCCTCGGTGCGGGCCTGTGGCAGCACCAGCATGGTGTTGGGGTCGTGGTCCACGCAGTCGAAGTCGATGGCGAGGAAGACCTTCTTCGCATCATGCATGCGCAGGCCCGTGACCTCGCGCGCTTCCCGGCGAATGGCGGCGGTGACGCCGCTGGCTTCCAGCAGCTCCTGCGAGCGCGGGTTGAACGCCAGTGCTTTCGAGAACGGGCTGCGCGTCACCACCGGGTCGATGATGGTGACCGGGATCTGGTGGCCGCTCAGTGCGAGGGCTGCAGCGAGGCCGGTGGGGCCGGCGCCGGCAATCAGGACGGACGTTTCCATGTTGGTTTCCTTGCGAGGCAGTCATAACGCTACCGCGCTGTGCCGGCGCCGTAAATGCGTCATCTGGCTGAGGCGGCTATGCTACACTCGCGCTCCATTCAAGACGCCACTCAATCAGGGATTCGCATCATGTCGGACATTGCCCAGCTGAAACTCAAGCGTGGTGAAGAGCGCCGCCTGCGGGCCGGCCATGTGTGGGTCTATTCCAACGAGGTGGATGTGCAGGCCACGCCGCTCACCGACCTGGCGCCCGGCCAGGAAGTGCAGCTGGTGGACCAGAAGGGCAAGTCCCTGGGCCGTGCCTACGCCAACCCGCATTCCCTGATCTGTGCGCGGCTGTATTCGCGCAAGCCGAAGCAGGCATTTGATCGCGCCTTTATCTCGGCCCGTATCAAGGATGCCCTGGCCCTGCGCGAGACCCTGATTGGTGTGCCGTTCTACCGGCTGGTGTTCGGCGAGAGTGACGGCCTGCCGGGCATCGTCATTGATCGCTTCGATGATGTCTTTGTTATCCAGAGTGGCACCGCCGGTGCCGAGCAGGTGCAGGATATCGTCGCCGACGTGCTCAAGGAGCAGTTTGAGGCGCGTGCGGTGGTGGCCCGCAATGAGAGCTCCGTGCGTGAGCTGGAAAAACTGCCGTTGTATACGCGTGCATTGATTGGCGAGATGCCCGATGAGGTGTCCGTGGACGAGAATGCGGTGAAGTATCTTGCCCCGCTCGCCGCTGGCCAGAAGACAGGCTGGTTCTATGACCATCGCAGTGCCCGCAAGCGGCTCATTCCGCTGGTGCAGGGCAAGCGCGTGCTGGACGTGTTTTCCTACTGCGGCGCCTGGGGTGCGCTGGCCGCTGCCCACGGGGCGTCGGAAGTGACCTGCGTGGATTCCTCTGAGCTGGCGCTGGATTATGTGCACAAGAACGCTGCCCTGAACGGCGTGGATGAGCGCATCCGCAGCATCCAGGGCGATGCCTTTGATGTGCTCAAGGCGTTGCTGGCCGATGGTGAGAAGTTTGATGTGGTGGTGCTGGATCCGCCGGCGTTCATCAAGCGCAAGAAAGACTTCAAGAAAGGCCTGCAGGGTTACCACGCCTTGAACGAACTGGGTGTGCGCCTGGTGCAGCCCGGTGGCATGTTGGTCAGCGCCTCCTGTTCCATGCACCTGCGCAGCGACCAGTTGCTGGATACGGTGCGCTCAGCGGCGCGGCATAACGACCGCCAGGTGCAGGTGTTTGCCAGCGAAGGGCAGGGCGAGGACCACCCGGTGCAGCCGGCGATCCCCGAGACGTCTTACCTGAAGAGCTGGTTTACCCGCATCCTGCCCAACACCTGAGTGATCAGTTGGCCGGTGGTTTTCAGTTGGTGGGTGGCGATCAGTTAGCGGGTGGATAGTTGTGGCGGCTGAACACCTCGGTGCTGCCGTCGTTGTTGATCAGCAATACCTCATAGGGGTCCTTTCGGTCGCCCATCTCCATGCCCGGTGAGCCGATGGGCATGCCGGGCACAGTCAGGCCCACCGCGTCGGGCTTTTCTTCCAGCAAGCGCTTTACGTCTTCCGCCGGCACGTGGCCTTCAATGCTGTAGCCGCCGATAAAGGCGGTGTGGCAACTTTCCTTGCCTTCGGGAATACGGGCCTTCTTCTTGGTCGGGAAGACCTCTTGCGGCGCCATTTCCGTGCTCGTGGTCTCGAAGCCCTGTTCTTCCATATAGGTCACCCAGTCGCTGCAGCAGCCACAGCGTGGGCCCTTGTACACCTCCAGTACGGGAGCGGCGAGGGCGGGCAGGGCAAACAGGGCAACAAGGAAAAAGGCGTGTCTGAGTGCTTTCATGGCGAGCTCCTCGATGTTCGGGGCCATTTATTGGGCAACGGGTGCAGTGAATGAATTGTGACACAATCCACTTGCCAAGGTTCCGGGTGCGAGTAGCATGGCGCCATCATTTGCGTGAATGAGGACCCGTCATGACCCGTTTTGCTCCGAAAGCCCTTGTGTTGGCGATCTGTGCGCTGCCTGTGGCGTTGCAGGCTGCCGAGGCAAAGACCTCGCCGGTGAAGAGTAACGACTTTTCCTACAACTACGCCCAGCTTGGCTACGTCATGCAGGACTGGGATGGTGCCTTCGACGTGGACGCCATTGATGCCCAGCTGTCCATGGCCATTGATGAGCACCTGTTCCTGCGTGGCCAGTTCCAGGTGTTTGACGGCGACTTCGATGTGGGGTTCGTGGATGCGGACACTGACGGCTGGCTGCTGGGTGCGGGCGTGGGTTTCAATACGCCGCTGGCCGATGACCTGGACCTGGTGGTGACCGGTGACCTGGTGCATATCAAGTATGAGAACGACGGATACCGTGTCTTTGGTGTGCGCGTTGCGAACGTTGATGATGACGACACCGGCATTCGTCTCACCGGCGGTGTGCGCATGCGTGCCACGCAGGAGCTCGAGCTGGCCGGTGGCCTTTACCTGAATGACGTGGGTCCGCAGGATGACATCGGCCTGTTTGGTGATGCCCTGCTGCACCTGAATGACCAGTTCGATGTGGGTGCCGGCGTCAAGCTGGGTGGCGATCTCACCGAGTTTGGTGTGTTTGGCCGCTACAATTTCTGAGTCTGATTGTTCTGACCTGGCGGGTTCCGCAGCGGATGGTTGCGGAACCGATCAGTAAAGGCGCCTTCGGGCGCCTTTTTTTATGGCGCGACAGTGGGCATTGCCGGCCGACGCTTGCCGGTTATTGCTCCAGTCGGGCGAGCAGCGCATGTAGTTGCTGAAGCGCTTGCACATCGTTGGCGTCGGGCGGGCTGTCCAGCAGCGGGTCAAGGGTCGGGCGGATGGTTTCATCCTGGCTGTAGGCCCAGGCGGCCAGCGCGCCGTCCTTTTCCAGCCAGCCTGTCAGTGCCTGGTGCAGGTTGTCGCGGGCAATCTGCTGGGCGTTGGCGGCCATGTAGTCGCCGGCCACGGATTGCTCGGCATCCATGTTTGCCAGTAACAGCAGGCGCGCTGTCACACGGCGCAAGGCGCTGACAGGGCAATCCTGCACGCTTTGCGGCAGGGCGCTGTTGTTGTGGGCCAGCAGAAGGATATCTTCCACCAGCAGTTCGGTGGCGGTGGCGAGATACGCCCGTCGCCGTTCAATCTGGTTTTCCGGTGGCAGGGGCGCGTAGTCCGCCGCTCCATGTTCGCCGCCGTCTGCGTCAGGCGCGGCCAATGCCGTTGCGGCGTCCGTCGCCGGTTCGTCGGCACTTGCTGGCTCGGGCTCGGCCGGGGTGCCCGCTTCGTCTTCCGTTTCTTCCGTTTCTTCCGTTTCTGCCATTTCGGCAGTATCGGCCGGCGCTGCGCCGGGCAGGGCCAGGTCTGCCACGGCCCGGGTTTTCTCCGGCTCGCCGAACAACAGGAACTGGATCACCTGGAAGCCGAGGCTGGCTTCGGCATCGCTGGTGGCGCCCTGCTGCTCAAGCAGTGCCTCGCGGGTCAGGCTGACATTGGTGTCGTTGACAATGCCGCTGCCGGGCCAGCGCGCCAGGCTGTCGATATAGCCGGGCAGGATCGGGAACGGATCGCTGCGCGCCAGCCGCGCCTGGCCATGCTCGCTGCTCTGTGCCCGGCATTCGAGGATCACGGCGGCCTGGTTGAAGCCGGCATAGAAATGCTCCCAGGCTTGCTGGGCCGTGGCCAGGCGCGCGTCGCCCGGGTCGTCGAGCAGGCCGGTGATGGCATCGGCGAAACCGTTGGCGGTGGCGTTGAGCCGCCGCAGGCGCTGGTTGCTGGCCTCGCTGACAGCCGCCCTGAGCGCCTTTTCCTGTTCGGACATGGCCACGGGCCGGGCGGTGACTGGCGCCGGCGAATCCTGTGTCGACGGCGCCGGGGACTGGTCGCAGGCGGCCAGCAGGAGCATCAGGCTAAACAGCAGCGCGCGCATGGTCAGCTCCTCAGGCTGATGACCGGCCACCCGCGCTCGCGCGCTTCCCGGTCCAGCACCGGATCCGGGTCCACTGCGATGGCCGTATCCACGGTTTCCAGCAGGGGCAGGTCGTTGTGTGAATCACTGTAGAAGTGGCTGCCGTCGAGACTGTGGCCGGTGTCGGCGAGCCAGTGACGCAGGCGCTCCACTTTGCCTTCGCGGTAGCAGGGCGTGCCGGCGACATCACCGGTGTAGCGCCCGTGGCGTTGCTCGGCACAGGTGGCGAGCAGGTCATCCACCTTGAGGCGTTCGGCAATCGGGGCGGTGACGAAATCATTGGTGGCGGTGATGATAAGCAGGAAGTCGCCGCGCTTGCGGTGCCTTTCAAGCAGCTCATAGGCTTTCGGCAGCAGGATCGGCTCGATGATTTCCGCCATGAATTGCTGGTGCAGCGTGGCCAGTTCATCCATGTCATGTTCAGCGAGCACGGCAAGGGCAAAACGCAGGTAGGCGATGATATCCAGCCGGCCGTTCAGGTAATCCTGGTAAAACTGGTCGTTGGTGGCCTTGTAGGCCTCGCCATCTACCAGTCCACGCGCCACAAGGAAGTCACCCCACAGGTGATCGGAATCGCCCGCGATCAGTGTGTTGTCCAGATCAAATATTGCCAGTGCCATTGCATCCCCCCAACGGCCGTGAGCATAGCAGAGCTTCACGGTCCTCTGAATGGCCGATTGATTGCATGGTGCCCGGCAAGGTTTAATTGAGGCAATGGAAATCGCCGCCGTTGGCGGCCTTTCCCCGGCATATTGCAGGGTTATTCATCGCGACTGACCCTGCCCATACAGGCAGCAACATGAGCGCAATCATTGATGATGACGGCTTTCGTCTCAACGTGGGGATCATTATTGCCTCGCCGGAGGGACGATTGTTCTGGGGCAGGCGGGTAGGAAACCGTGACGCCTGGCAGTTCCCGCAAGGCGGGATGATGCCGGAAGAAACCCCGGAGCAGACCCTTTACCGGGAACTGCATGAAGAAGTGGGCCTGCTGCCGGAACACGTCAGCATTGTTGCCAGCACCCGTGGCTGGCTCAAGTATCGCCTGCCGCGGCGTTTCCTGCGGCGCAAGACCGAGGGCAAGCGTTGCATCGGCCAGCGCCAGAAATGGTTCCTGCTCAAGCTTGAGGCCGAGGAAAGCTGCATCGACCTGGCCGCCTCCGACTCGCCCGAGTTCGTTGACTGGCGCTGGGTCAGCTACTGGTACCCGATCCGCAAGGTGGTGCCGTTCAAGCGCGGGGTGTACCTGCGTGCCCTGAAAGAGCTGCACCCGGCCCTGAAGGACATGCGCGTGCCATCCGCCGGAGGTGACCGTGCTTGATGTGCTGCGCAAGATCGTCCAGGAGGTCAACAGCGCTGAAACGGTGCGCCTGGCCCTGGACCTCATGGCGCGTCGGGTGCGTGATGCCATGGGCACCGAGGTGTGCTCCATCTACCTGCTTGATGACAGTGGCCAGCGCTATGTACTGATGGCGTCGGAAGGTCTCAAGCCGGAGGCCATCGGCAATGTCAGCCTGGGGTTGTCCGAGGGCCTGGTGGGGCAGGTGGGCCTGCGCGAGGAGCCGGTCAACCTGGAGAACGCCCACACCCATCCCAAGTTCCATTACCTGGCCGAGACCGGCGAAGACCCGTTCCATGCCTTTCTTGGCGTGCCGGTGATCCATCACGGCAAGGTGCTGGGTGTGCTGGTCATCCAGCAGCGCGACAGTCGCCGTTTCGACCAGAGTGAAGAGGCCTTCCTGGTCACCATTTCGGCGCAGTTGTCTGCGGTGGTGGCCCACGCCCGCGCCACCGGCCAGCTGCAGGCCATGGATGCTGGCGACACCCACACGGCTTTCTATGACGGCATGTCGGCCTGCCAGGGTGCAGTGATCGGTGAAGCAGTACTGCTGTATCCGCCCGCGGACCTGTCCTCGGTGCCCGACCGCGCGGCCGAGGATGTGGAGGAAGAAATCTCCCGCCTTGATTCCGCCCTGGTGCAGGTGCGCAGTGAGGTGCGTGAGCTGGCCGAGCGCGCCAGCCGCTCGCTGGGCCGCGAGGAGCAGGCACTGTTCGAGGTTTACCTGCGCATGCTCGACCGGCATGCACTGCCGGGTGAAGTGGTGACCCGCATTCGCGAAGGCCATTGGGCCCAGGGTGCATTGCGCATGGTGGTGGACGAGCACGTGCGCAATTTCGAGTTGATGGACGACGCCTACCTGCGCGAGCGGGCAGCGGATGTGCGCGACATCGGCCGGCGTGTACTGGCCTATCTGCAAACCGGTTCCAGGCGCCAGCAGGATTTTCCCGAAAACGCGGTGCTGATCGGTGATGAAATCACCACGCCCATGCTGATGGAAGTGCCGCGCGATAAAGTGACCGGCATCGCCACGCGGGTCGGATCGCGCAACTCGCACATGGCCATCGTGGCCCGCGCCATGGGTATTCCCACCGTGGTGGGTGCGCAGGGTCTGCCGCTCAAGCAGATGGATGGCGCCGAGGTGATCATTGACGGTTACCGCGGCCGGGTGATCAGCAACCCGGGTGCTGAATTGCGCGAGCAGTTCGAGCAGATCATCGAGGAAGAACGCACCCTGCAGGCTGGCCTCGAGAAGCTGCGGGACGAGCCGGCCCGTACCACCGACGGCCTGGCCATGGAGATCATGGTCAACACCGGGTTGATGACCGATATCGCCCGCTCCCTGGACCGCGGTGCAGAGGGCGTGGGCCTGTACCGCACCGAGATTCCGTTCATGGTGCGTGACCGTTTTCCGTCCGAGGAGGAGCAGCGCGTGATTTACCGGGAGCAGCTCCAGGCGTTTGCGCCGCGGCCGGTGACCATGCGCACGCTGGACGTGGGCGGCGACAAGTCGCTGCCGTATTTCCCGATCGAGGAAGAGAACCCGTTTCTTGGCTGGCGGGGCATCCGCCTGACGCTGGACCACCCGGAGATTTTCATGGTGCAGGTGCGCGCCATGCTCAAGGCCAGCGAAGGACTCAACAACCTGCGCATCATGTTGCCGATGGTGACCTCGGTGATCGAGGTGGAAGAAGCCCAGCACCTGATCCACCGTGCCTGGCTGGAAGTGCGCGAGGAAGGCATGGATATTCCCATGCCACCGGTGGGCGTGATGATCGAAGTGCCGGCCGCCGTGTACCAGGCCCGTGCCCTGGCCCAGCGGGTGGACTTCCTGTCGGTGGGCACCAACGACCTGACGCAGTACCTGCTGGCGGTGGACCGCAACAACCGCCAGGTGGCGGACCTTTACAGCTCATGGCACCCGGCGGTGCTGCAGGCGATCATTCATGTGGTCGAGCAGGCGCACGAGGAAGGCAAGCCCGTGTCCGTGTGTGGCGAGATGGCCGGTGACCCGGGCTCGGCGCTGATCCTCATGGCCATGGGGGTGAACACCCTGAGCATGAGCGCGTCCAACCTGCTCAAGGTCAAGGCGGCGATTCGCCAGGTCAGTGCCATGTTTGCCCGTCAGTTGCTCAACGAGGTGCTGGCCATGGATAACAGCGAAGTGATCAGTGCGTACGTGGACCTGCAGCTGGAAAAGGCCGGCCTCGAGGAACTGCTGGGCCGGCGCCGGAATATTCAGTGAGCTGTTTACTGGTCATGCGGGGTGGGGGATTCCCTCACCCTGTCCCTCTCCCAAAGGGAGAGGGGACTCTCCAGAGGGCTTAAAGCCCCTCTCCCTCGGGGAGAGGGGTTGGGGTGAGGGCCCTACCCCTCAAAATCAAGCCATATCACTGCAACGGCCAGATCAGCGGTACCACCAGTACCGTGGTGACACCCACCGAGAAATTCATCAGCAGGCCCATGCGCAGGAAATCCGAGAAGTGATAACCGCCCGGGCCGTACACCATCAGGTTGGTCTGGTAGCCAAGGGGCGTAGCAAAGCTGGCGGAGGCGGCCAGCATCACCGTGATCACGTAAGGCACGGCGTTCAGACCCAGGCTTTCCGTGACCGCCAGCACGATGGGCAACATGATCAGCGCCGCGGCATTATTGGTAACCATCTCCGTGAGGACCGACACCGCCACGAAGGTGAGCAGCAACAGCAACCAGGGGTGGCCGCCGGACAGGGTCAGCAGCGACTCGCCGAGGTAGTCGGCGGCACCGGTGGCCTGCAAGGCGTTGCCCAGGGAGAAACTGGCGGCGATGGTGATCAGCACGGTCAGGTCGAGGCTGCGCTTGGCATCGGCCAGGCTGACGCAGCGACTGGCCACCATGGCGCCGGCCCCGAGCAGGGCCGCTTCCAGCATGCTGGTGATGCCGGTGGAGGCGAGCAGAACCAGGGCCGACAGAATCGCCCAGCTCACCAGTGCCCGGCTGTGGTCGGGACGTTCTTCATCCAGTTCACTGATGAGCAGGAAATCGCGGGAGAACCGTTGCCGGCTGACAAACGCCGGCCGCGCTTCCAGCAGCAGTACGTCGCCGGGCTCGAGCACGATGGAACTCAGCCGGCCCTTGACGTGTTCGCCGTTGCGCGCCACCGCCAGTACCACGGCGCCGTAGCGGTCACGGAAACGGCCGTCCTTGATGGTCTTGCCGATGCCTTCGCAGTTGGGCGATACCACCGCTTCCACCAGGCGGCGCTCCGGTGCGTTGCGCTCGATCACCGGCTGTTTGCCCACGGATGCCACCAGCCCGGGAATGCGCAGCACATCAACGATGGCTTCGGTATCGCCCACGAATACCAGACGGTCACCACCATGCAGGCGTTCTTCCGGCGTCACCGCCGTGAGGATGCCGCCGTTGCGTTCGATCTCCACCAGGTAGATGCGTTTCAGGTGGCGCAGTCCGGCCTCGACAATGTTCTTGCCCACCAGTGGGCCGTCATGGGCCACGGCCACTTCAAAGGTGAAGCTGCGCTTGTCGGCAAAGGTTTCATCGGGGCTGCGTCGTTCCGGCAGCAGGATGGGGCTGACCAGCAGCAGGATCAGCAGGCCCACCGCCGCCACCGCCAGGCCCACGCCGGTGATGGTGAACAGCCCCAGCGCCGGCTCACCGGTGAGTGCCTGGTACTGGCCGTTGACCACCAGGTTGGTACTGGTGCCGATCAGGGTGACGCAGCCGCCGAGGATCGAGGCATAGGACAGCGGGATCATCAGCCGCGATGAGGGGATGCCGATCTGCCTGGCCCAGCGCGTCACCGCCGGGATCATGGTGGCCACCACCGGGGTGTTGTTGAGAAAGCCGGACAGGGACGCCACCGGCAGGGTCAGGCGTGCCAGTGCACCGCGCACCGAGCGTGGCCGGCCGAGCAGGTTGTGGACCACCAGGTCGACGCCGCCGGAGGCGCGGATGCCGGCGGCCACCACGAACATGGCGGCGACGGTAATCAGGCCGCTGTTTGAGAACCCGGCCAGGGCCAGGTCGGCATCGAGAATGCCGCTGAACAGCAACACCGACAGCGCGCCCATCAGCACCAGGTCCGGGCTCAGGCGTGTGGCCATCAGTGTGACCAGCGTGCTGGCCGTGATGAATATGGTGAACCAGCCTTGCCAGTCCATGGTGTCCCCCGGAAATACCTGAACCGTGGCAGTCTAGTCAGGGCGCAGGAAAATTAAAAAGAATAAAAAAGATTATTTATATGCATTTCTGTTGGTGCCTCACCAGTGATAGGTACTGGCGTCGTCCGCCGGCATGCCACTGGGCTGCCAGCGCTGCTCGGTGAACTGGCCGCCGTCGGCGCTCATGGCCAGCGCCGTGCTGGCGCGGGTGCCGTAGGTGGCGGAGGCTATGAAGATCGGTGCCACCAGACGCTCAAGCTCCAGGCCCACGCCTGTCTGCGGCAGCTCACTGTCGTCCGGCACGGTGTCATCGCGCAGCACATCCAGCAGGGCCGGCAGCAGGTCGTCCTGGTCCAGGGACTGGGCCAGTCGCGCCTTGCCGCGCTCGGTCTTGGGCCAGGTGGTGTCCAGCAGGCCGTTGCTGAGGGCATGGATGCCGGGTTCCACCGGGCACGGGGCAGCGCCGCGGTTGCTCATGTACCAGAGCGCCCGGCCATCCCCGGCGAGCAGGTTGAAGCCGCCGAATTCCTCCTGCTCCGGCACGATGCTGTCCATGTACTCGGCCGGGGACAAGTCGTTGTGCAGGAAGTCCAGCGGCAGCATGCCGCGCGAGCGTCGCCCCGGTTGCTGGTCCTGGATCGGCTCCCGGTAGTTGGTGACGGCGGCAAAGCGGCCCGCCCGGGTGACGCCCAGCCAGGTGCCGTTGGCCTCCAGGTCCAGGCCGCAGAGGACGTCACTGCGCCAGCGCGCTGCCTCGGCAGGGCGGTGGTGGAATTCGTCGCGGTTGGCGGCGACCACCAGCGGCGTATCGCGCTCCGGCTGCCAGGAAAACAGGATTATGCACATACCTCTCTGACCCTTTGTTGGCGTGGTGGTAGGATAGCGTCCTGACGCGCCCGGGGCATCCTTGTTACGCACAATAGAGTCCGGGTGCTGGCGGTGCCGGGGGTGTTTTGGAACTGATCCTGCTTTGTCTGATGCTGGGCCTGCTGGCGGGCCTGCTGGCCGGTGCCCTGGGCCTGGGCGGTGGCGTGGTGATCGTGCCGGCCCTGCTGTACCTGTTGCCGCTGCAGGGCATTTCCCTCGACCAGGCCGCGCCCATGGCCGTGGCCACGTCGCTGGCCACCATTGCCTTTACCTCCATGAGCGCCATTCACACGCACCACCGGCTTGGCGGGCTGCGCTGGCCGCTGGTGGTGCGGCTGTCGCTGGGCATCGTGGTTGGCGCCCTGGGCGGGGCGCAGCTTGCCAGCATCATGCCCGGCGCCTGGCTGGCCGGCCTGTTCGGTTTTTTTGCCATGGTCATTGCCGTGCAGATGCTGGTCAGTGGCCAGCGCCGGCCCGCGTCCGTGCCGGAGCGCCTGCCCGGCACGGCACTGCTGGTGGCAGCCGGCGCCGTGATCGGTACACTGTCGAGCCTGTTCGGTATCGGTGGTGGCTCGTTGACGGTGCCGTTCCTGAGCTGGCGCGGTGTACGTATGCAGCAGGCCGTGGCCGTGGCAGCGGCCTGTGGCCTGGTGATTGCCGTGGGTGGCTGCCTCGGTTTCCTGTATGCCGGTTGGGGTGTGACGGGCCTGCCGGCAGGATCGGCCGGCTATGTCTACCTGCCCGCTGTGGGTGCCATCGTGGTCGCCAGCGTGCCGATGGCACGGGTGGGTGCGCGCCTGGCCCACCGCCTGCCGGGCAAGCGCCTGCGCCAGGTGTTTGCGGTGGTGCTGTTGCTGATTGGTGCCGAGCTGGTTTACGGCCGGCTGGTGGCCTGATGATGGATGTTCCTGACGGGAAGAAACGCGATGCAGTATCCGGACATTGACCCGGTTGCCCTGTCCCTGGGCCCGATCCAGATCTACTGGTATGGCATCACCTACCTGGTGGGCCTTGCCGGTGCCTGGGGGCTGGGGGTCTGGCGAGCGCGCCGGCCCGGCAGTGGCTGGACCAGCGAGCAGGTGGGCGACCTGATTTTCTACGGTGCCGTGGGCGTGATCGTCGGTGGCCGCCTGGGCTACGGGTTGTTCTACGGTCTCGACCAGTGGAGCGAGGACCTGCTCTGGGTGTTCAAGCTGCAGGAGGGCGGCATGGCCTTCCACGGTGGCATGCTCGGCGTGCTCACCGCGTTCTGGTATTTCAAGCGCAAGACCGGCAAGGGCTATTTCGAGACGGCGGATTTCATCGTGCCCATGGTGCCCATCGGGCTGGGTGCTGGCCGGCTGGGTAACTTCATCAACGCGGAACTGTGGGGCCGGCCCTCGGACGTGTCCTGGGCCATGGTGTTTCCCACCGACCCGCAGCAGCTGGCCCGTCACCCGTCGCAGCTGTACCAGTTCATGCTTGAAGGCGTGTTGCTGTTTGCGCTGCTGTGGTGGTTCTCCCGGCGCCCGCGTCCGCCTGCGGCAGTGACGGGGTTGTTCGGTGTTGGGTATGGTGTGGCGCGCATCGCGGCGGAATTTTTCCGCGAGCCGGATGCGCACATTGGTTATCTCGCCGGCGGCTGGCTGACCATGGGCATGGTGCTGAGCCTGCCCATGGTATTCATCGGCGCGGCCATGATGGTGTGGGGCTACCGCCAGGCAGACAAGGGGAATGCAAAGCCATGAAACAGTACCTCGATCTTCTTCGGCATGTGCGTGACAACGGCATCTACAAGGATGACCGTACTGGCACCGGCACGTACGCCGTGTTCGGTTACCAGATGCGTTTCAACCTGGCAGATGGCTTTCCCGTACTGACTACCAAGAAGCTGCACCTGCGCTCCATCATTCACGAGCTGTTGTGGTTCCTCAGTGGCGAAACCAACATCCGCTACCTGAAGGAGAACGGCGTTTCCATCTGGGACGAATGGGCCACCGAAGATGGCGAACTGGGCCCTGTTTATGGCGAGCAGTGGCGCAGCTGGAAGACACCGGACGGGCGCGTGATTGACCAGATTGAAGACGTGCTGGCAGAGATCCGGCGCAACCCGGATTCGCGCCGCCTGGTGGTCTCGGCCTGGAACCCGGCGGTGCTGCCCGACCCGACCATCTCCCCGGATGCCAACGCCGCGCTGGGCCGCCAGGCGTTGCCGCCGTGCCACTGCCTGTTCCAGTTCTACGTGGCGGATGGCCGGCTGAGCTGCCAGCTGTACCAGCGCAGCGGCGATATCTTCCTGGGTGTGCCGTTCAATATCGCCTCCTACAGCCTGCTGGCCATGATGATGGCGCAGGTGTGCGGCCTGGAGCCGGGGGATTTTGTGCACACGCTCGGTGATGCGCACCTGTACAGCAACCATCTCGAGCAGGCCGACGAGCAGCTGTCACGTACACCACGGGCCCTGCCGACCATGCACCTGAATCCCGAGGTGACGGACCTGTTCGCGTTCCGCTACGAGGATTTCACCCTTGAAGGGTATGATCCCGATCCGCATATCAAGGCGCCGGTGGCCATCTGAGCCGACGGCGCACCGGCCCTGTTCGTGGAGTCTGCATGCATATCGCCCTGATCGTTGCCCGCGCTGCCAATGGCTGTATCGGCCGCGACAACAAGTTGCCCTGGTACCTGCCCGGCGACTTGAAGTATTTCAAGCGCGTCACCCTGGGCAAGCCCATCATCATGGGGCGCAAGACCTGGGAATCCCTGAAAGGGCCGCTGCCGGGGCGCACCAATATCGTCATCACGCGGCAGGCGGATTATGTCGCCGAGGGCGCGCGCGTTGTGGCCAATCTTGATGAGGCCCTGGAGCTGGCTACTGCCGTGCTGCACATCGAGGACGGCGACGAGGTCATGGTGATTGGCGGTGCGCAGATCTATCAGGAAGCCTTGCCGCAGGTGACACGCATGTATGTCACTGAAGTGCATGCGGATGTGGAAGGCGATGCGTTTTTCCCGCCCTGTGACATGCGCGATTTTGACGAACTGGGGCGCGAGGATTTTGCCGCCGAGGGCCCCAATCCGTATGACTACAGTTTTGTGGTGTACCAGCGCCGCTGACGCGCGTCGTCAGAAAATCGGTTCGAGGATGATCTCGGAGGTGACGGAGTTGCTGATGATGCACTTGCCGCGCGCCCGGCGGTGAATGGCATCCACTTCGCTGTCACTGGGCTGGCGCTCGCCGCCGAAACTGGCTTTCGGGGTCAGCAGAACCTTGCCCACAAACAGTTTCCCCTGCCGGTCTTTCTCCAGCATGCCTACCGGCTGGTCTTCATAGCCGTCCACCACAAAGCCGTCGCGGGCAGCCTCGGTGACAAACGACAACAGGTGGCAACTGGCGATGGCGCCAATGAAGGCCTCTTCGGGATCGATGAAATCGTGGTCGCGGTCGTCACTGCCCGGGGCAACGGCGCAGACTTCATGGCCATTTTCCAGCGTCCAGCGGTAGTTCTCGTTGTCTTCGCTGGCGTTCCAGCGCAGGTGGATGCGATGTTGCGGCATGTACAGCTCCTGCCTTTTCTTGTTGTCTGGCGGCCTTCAATAAAGCACACACTATAGCGCAGCCCGGCCTGAATTGTACGACAGTCCCGGCTAGTGTGTGGTCGGTGGTTCGCTCTCTGGTGATCGCGGCCAGCCGAGCAGGTAGTAATGAAACACCAGCACTTCCAGGGCCATGGCCACCAGCAGCTCAATGGTGGTGAAGCCCAGCTGGGCCAGGTTGCCGGGTTGTTCGCCGACGGCGGACAGCGTCAGGGCAATAATGCCCAGGTAGCCCAGCAGCAACAGCATCACGTCGGCCATCATGCCCAGCTGCAGCGGCCGGGTGCGCTGGAAGCTGGCGCGGATGGCCATCAGCGGACTGGCCTGCTCCGCCGCCAGGATCATCGGGGCCAGGGCCAGTCGCACGAATATCCACACGCCCGGCAGGATGAACAGGGCCAGTCCGGTGACCAGGCCGATATAGGTGATGATGTTGATCAGCAGCAGTCCCGGCAGGAGCAGCAGTGAGAACAGCATCAGTGCGCCGGGTCCACGGCTCTTGCCGTGATGCAGCGCCAGCAGCTGGCCGATCACGGCGCCCTCGAAGAAGGTGTACACCAGCCCCGACAGGGCAAGCATGTCCCAGCGAATCACTGGCGGACCGGCTTCGCCGGCGTCACTGACCGGCGGCGGAAAGCCCATGGCGATCAGGCTGAGCAGCACCAGGAAAGGGGCGCCTGCCAGCATCAGGGAAGGCAGCTTCTGCCACCAGAAGCGCAATGCGGGAAACAGCTGTGAAGGATTCATGTCAGGGGCGGGCACAACTCCGGCTCGGGAGCGGGCAGTCTACCACCAGTACTTGCCCCAGTTCTCGGGGTTGGCCCAGAAACGGGGATTGTTCCAGGTGCGCTTGAAGTTGTACTGGTCCAGGTCGTAGCTGTAGACGGTCATCTCACGGCTGCCGTCCAGGAAGGTGCCCTCGCGGCGCATGCCCATGGCGATGAAGTCATTCATGTGCCAGCGCAGCTTCTCGGGCGCCAGCCCGGGCTGGTACAGCACCACCAGCATGCCGGTGTGCAGGTTACGCAAGCGGCCGAGCAGCTCTTCGCCGGCATGGTGATTCATGAACTCCAGCTGCTCCGCCACAACCGCCAGGTCCACGCGCACGTCGGCAGACAGCCGCTCGAGCGGGTCGGCTGCGGTGATGGCGTGGTGTTCCGTGGGGTGTGCCTTGAGCCATTCTTCCACCACCGGCACGGGGTTCTGGCTGATGGTAAGCAACGACTCGGGATGATGGCTGTCGAGGATGGCAGCCAGGAGTTCCTGCGGGGTGGTGGCGCTCGCCACCTGGGGCGCGGCACTGTTCATGCTTTTTACTGTAACGCCGCCAGCCGGTGTTGGCCAGTCAGGGATGTAAAAAGCCGCTGTCCCCGTGGGGGCGGCTCTCCGTCAGGAGAACACGCCCTTGAAGAAGTAGAAGAAGATAATCGACAGCAGCGCGCCAGCGGGCAGCGTCACCACCCAGCTGGTAAAGATGGCGCCGATCACGCGCAGGTTCAGCGCGCCAATGCCACGGGACATGCCGACCCCGAGAATGGCGCCCACCAGCGTGTGGGTGGTGGAGATGGGCAGGCCGGCGCCGGAGGCCACCACCACCGTGGTGGCGGCACCCAGCTCGGCGGCGAAGCCGCGGCTGGGGGTCAACTCGGTAATCTTCTTGCCCACCGTGCCCATCACCTTGACGCCGAGAATGGCCAGGCCGGAGACGATGCCAAGGCCACCCACCAGCAGGATCCACTGCGGCAGCACGGCCTTGGCGCCGATAACGCCTTCGTTGGTCATGACACTGTAGATGGCGGCCAGCGGGCCAACGGCGTTGGCCACGTCGTTGGAGCCGTGGGCAAACGCCATGGCGCAGGCGGTGAAGATCATCAGCACGGCAAAGATGCGTTCCACCGAGCTGAAGCGGAAATCACGGTCGGCTTCCGGGTCAGGCTGGATACGTGACAGGAACAGCGCGCCGATGATGGCGACGACGATCCCGGACAGGCCGGCATAGAGCAGGTTCTCGCCCATGCTCAGTTCCAGCCCGACATGCTTGAGGCCCTTGGTGAAGGTCACCAGTGCCAGCACGAAGCCGGTAAGGAACATGTAGAACGGGACGATACGTTTGGCGCGTGCGAACGGATCCTCGGTGTCCAGAATCAGTCGTTGGACGCTGCGCACCAGAATGAAGGAGATGATCCCCGCCATCAGCGGCGAGGTCACCCAGGACGCCACGATGCTGCCGATCTTGTCCCAGGAGATGGCATCCACGCCAAGCGCCACCGAGGCTGCACCGACAATGGCACCAACGATGGAGTGGGTGGTGGAGACCGGCCAGCCAAACGCCGAGGCGATCAGCAGCCAGACGCCGGCAGCAAGTAGCGCCGACATCATGGTATAGACCAGGTATTCCGGATGGTCGCCGAAGGCATCGGAGCTGATGATGCCCTTGCGGATGGTGTCGGTGACCTCGCCGCCGGCCAGGTAGGCGCCGGCAAATTCGAACACGATGGCGATGAGGATGGCCTGTTTCACGGTCAGGGCGCGTGAGCCCACCGAGGTGCCCATGGCGTTGGCGACATCGTTGGCGCCGATGCCCCAGGCCATGAAGAAGCCGGCGCAGGCCGCGATGATCAGGACGGTGTCAGAGTGTTGCAGCAACCATTCCATTCGACTGTCTCCTAGCGGGCCAGCAGCATGTGCAGGAAGCCGCCGACTTTCTCGGCGCGATCTGCCAGGTCACCGATGTAGTCGATGATCTTGTAAAGGAACATCACATCCACCGGCGGCAGCTCGCTCTCGAGGGCGAACAAGGCTGCGCGAATGCGGATCTGCTGCTCATCCGACTGCCGTTCGAGCCGGTCGAGTTCATCAATCATGGTCTCGATGAGCTTGACTTCACGGCCGCCAAAGCCGGTCTCCACCAGTTCGTCGAGTTCGTTGATGGCGGTGTTGGTCTGCGCGGAGGCGGCAATGGTGATGTCCAGGTAGTCCGCCATGTCGGCCGCCATGCTCGGCGGGATGGACATCTTGCGGCCCAGCATCAGGCCGGCAATGTCCTTGGCCCGGTTGGCCACCCGGTCCTGCATCGACACCATGTCGAGAAGGTCGGTGCGGGGCATGGGCAGGAACAGGCTCTTGGGCAGGTTGAGGCGGAACTCCTTCTTTAGTTCATCGGCCTCGTTCTCCAGCCGGGCGATGTCCTGCTGCAGGGCCGTGGCCTGGTCCCAGTCGCCAGCGGTGACGGCCCGGAAGAAGTCCGCCAGGCGCGCGGTGCACTCGTGAACCTTGCCGTAATGGGCTTGCAGGGGCTTGATCGGTGACCGTCCGAAAAGGCCGGCAATGGAGCTTCCCAGGGCCATGGTGTCCTCGCGCTGTCATTTTGGAGACACGATTCTGTAATATTTCCCCGATCAGGTACACCCGATAAACGTGATCGGTGCCGTTTTGCGTGGCAGCGAACAGGGGGTAAAGTAGCTGGAAGTAGCGCGGCCCAGCGGTTTCCGGTGGTTCTGGTGGCCCGCGCTGACCATGACAGGGAGAACTCCGTGACCAGCGACGTGTCCAGCAAGCCAGCAGCGAAGAAAAGCCCCGGCGGTGGTGCCACGGCACCCGGTACGGAGGTGGACGTACGCTGGATCATGCGTGAACTGCTGGACGAGCAGCGTGTGACCCAGGAGCAGTTCAACGTCATCTCCACCACGCCACGGGAGAAAACCGAACTGTCCTGGCACCCGCTGGAGGTGGTGGCCAAGTACCAGCTGGCCGATCGCCAGCGCGACGGTGAGGTCCTCACGCTCGACTGGCTCAGTCAGTGGCTGGCGGACAAGGCCGGGCTGCCGCTGTTCAATCTCGACCCGCTGAACACCAAGGTGGACCAGGTCACCACGGTGATGTCCTATGCGTTTGCTGAACGCAACGGCATTCTCGCCGTGGAAGTGAGTCGTGACGAAGTCACGGTGGCCACGGCACAGCCATTTATCCGCAACTGGGCGCAGCACCTCGAAGCCACCCTGCGCGAGCGCAAGCTCAACACCGTATTCGTCAACCCGGAGCACCTGCGGCGCTACCGGATCGAGTTCTACAACCTGAGTCGCTCCATTGCCGGCGCGCGCGAAAACAGCGGCCAGAACCTGACCGGTGTGACCAACTTCGAGCAGTTGCTGGAGCTGGGCGGCAAGGGTGACATTGAGGCCGACAACCAGCATGTGGTGGCAATCGTGGACTGGATTCTCCAGTACGCGTTTGACCAGCGGGCGTCGGACATTCACCTGGAGCCGCGACGTGATGTGGGCAAGATGCGGTTTCGCATCGACGGCGTCCTGCATGATGTCTATGAACTGCCGGCCGTGATCATGGCCGCGGTAACCGCGCGCCTTAAAATTCTCAGCCGCCTGAACGTGGCAGAGAAGCGCAAGCCCCAGGACGGCCGCCTGAAAACCCGTGGCCCGGAAAATGACGAGGTGGAACTGCGTATCTCCACGCTGCCCACGGCGTTCGGGGAAAAGATGGTGATGCGTATCTTTGACCCGGATGTGCTGGTTCGCTCGTTTGAGCAGCTGGGCTTCACCCCGGAGGATCACGACACCTGGAACCGGATGACGGCCAACACCCATGGCATCATCTTCGTCACCGGGCCCACCGGTTCGGGCAAGACCACCACGCTCTATTCAACCCTGAAGCTGCTGTCGACCCCTGAAGTGAATGTCTGCACCATCGAGGACCCCATCGAGATGGTGGAGCCCACCTTCAACCAGATGCAGGTGCAGCATAATATCAACGTCAATTTTGCCGAAGGTGTGAAAGCGCTGCTGCGCCAGGACCCGGACATCATCATGATCGGTGAGATTCGTGACCTGCCCACGGCCGAAATGGCCGTGCAGGCGTCGCTGACGGGTCACCTGGTGCTGTCTACACTGCACACCAATGATGCGCCGTCATCCGTTACCCGCCTGATTGATCTGGGCGTGCCCGGCTACATGGTGTCTGCCTCCGTGATTGGTGTCATGGCCCAGCGCCTGGTGCGTACCCTGTGTCCGCATTGCAAGGTCGAGGCCGAGCTGGATGAAGCGGCCTGGCAGGAGCTGGTGCGTCCTTTCAAGATGAAACCACCGGCAAAGGTCATGCAGCCGAAAGGGTGCCTTGAGTGTCGTGGCACTGGTTACCTTGGGCGCATGGGTGTCTACGAGACCATGCCCATGAATCCGGCATTGAAAGGCATCGTCACCCGCACGGGCGACCTCGAGGATATTACCCGCCAGGCATTGAAAAACGGCATGAAACCCCTGCGCATCAGCGGTGCCATGAAAGTCGCCAAGGGGCTGACCACGATCGAGGAAGTGATGCGCGTAACGCCGGTGCAGGACATCCTGTCCTGACGCGCAAGCCAGGCATTCAAGGAGATCGGTAATGTCACTGTTAATCCAGTACGGATGGGTGTTCGCGTTTCCCGGCCAGGGCATCATCGTGCCGTTCATGGATCGGTACAGGGGCGACGATATTGTCCGTGAGGCGCCGGGCAAAGGGCTGGGCGCCGCATGATCGAGTGGCTCTACGACCTGGATTTCCACCACTGGATTCTCCTCGGCCTGTTGTTGCTGGTCATTGAAGTGTTCATCGGTGGCGGCCTGTTCATGTGGCTCGGCTTCTCGGCCGTGGCACTGGGGCTGCTTGTGCTGCTGGGGCCGCTGGTGGGTATTCACCTGAGCTGGCAATGGCAGCTGGGCCTGTTTGGCCTGGGCGCGCTGCTGGCACTGTATGCCTGGCGCCGTTACCTGCGCGATCCGCTGTCGGCGGGTCGCGCAGGCCTGGTTGGCAAGGTGGCCACGCTGGAAACCGATCTGCATGATGGAGTGGGGTTTGTCAGCGTGTACGATATGCGCTGGCGGGTAACCGGCCCTGACCTGCATGCCGGCACCCGCGTTCGTCTCGTATCCATGGATGACACGACCTTTACCGTAGAACCCGTCGACCAGGATAAGTAATGCAGTCTCCCGATTTCAGTGAACTCCCCGGCAACCTGGGCGAGTCACTGTCCACCAGTTGGCAACGTTTCCAGGATGACGGCGGCAACCTGCCAGATGCACTTGCCGATGAGCTTGTGCGTGTCTGGGCCGGTTCCGATTATGTTGCCGAACAGATGCGTCGCTATCAGGCGCTGCCAGAGTGGCTGGCCAGCGGCGTGCTGGACGCGCCGCTGCGTGAGGACGCCCTGCGCGCGGACGTCCAGCAGGCGCTCATGGCCTGTGAGGATGAGGCGGCACTGGGCACCGCGCTGCGCCGCCTGCGCCACTTCCACATGTGCCGGGTGATCTGGCGCGACCTGACGCCGCGGGCCACCTACCACGACACGGTGGCCGACCTGAGTCTGCTGGCCAAGGTGTTGATCGATGTCGCCCTGTCGCTGCTTTACCGCTGGGCCTGTGCGCGCGAAGGCATGCCCATGGGGCCGGATGGCGAACCGGTGCAGCTGGTGGTGCTGGCCATGGGCAAACTGGGGGCGGGGGAGCTGAACCTGTCCTCGGACATCGATCTTATCTTTGCCTATGAGCATGAAGGCGAGTTGCCTGATCACCGCAAGGGCATGACCCACAACCAGTTCTTTACCCGCCTTGGCCAGCAGTTGATCCGTGTGCTCGACCAGAACACTGCCGATGGCTTCGTGTTCCGGGTGGACATGCGCCTGCGTCCGTGGGGCAAGAGCGGTGCCCTGGCGGTGGGTTTTGACGCCATGGAGGGGTATTACGAAAGCCAGGGCCGCGAGTGGGAACGCTATGCGCTGATCAAGATGGCCCCCATCGCTGGCGACTGCGAGGCCGGTGAGCGATTACGCGAGCGGCTCGCGCCTTTTATTTACCGCCGCTATATCGATTACGGCGCGTTTGAATCACTGCGTGACATGAAGTCGATGATCGAGCGCGAGGTGCAACGCAAGGGCATCCAGCATGACGTCAAGCTCGGGCCCGGCGGCATCCGCGAGGTGGAGTTTGTCGTCCAGGCGTTCCAGCTGATCCGTGGTGGCCAGGTGCCGGAACTGCGTGACCCGCGTCTGCTGGTGGTATTGCCACGGCTGGAAGCGGAAGGGTTGTTGCCTTCCGAGGTGGTGCACGAATTACGCGATGCCTACATCTACCTGCGCGACGTGGAGCACCGGTTGCAGGCCGTGGCCGATCGCCAGACCCAGCGCCTGCCCGAGGACGTGGCCGGCTGGGAGCGTCTGGCCTATGCCATGGGCGAGCCTGACCGGGCGTCTTTCGAGCGCCGCCTGACCCTGGCGCGCGAACAGGTCCGGTACCATTTCAGCCAGGTGATTACCGACCCCGACAAGCCTCGCTCCTGCGCTGTCAGCGGTGACGATGCGCTCACGGATGTCTGGTTGATGGCGGTCCAGGGTGACGCCGCAGAACAGGCGCTGGCCGAGGCAGGCCTGGGTGATGCTGCTGCGGTGCTTGAGGCGCTGGCACGGTTCCGGGATTGCCGCGCGGTGGCGAACATGCAGCGTATCGGCCGAGAACGCCTCGACCGGCTCATGCCGCTATTGCTGGAGACGCTGGGGTACCAGGGCCAGGGCGCCGTGGCCGCCGAGCGGCTGCTGGGCTTTCTCGAGGCGGTGGTGCGCCGCAGCGCCTACATTGCCCTGCTGGTGGAAAATCCGTCGGCGCTGACGCAGCTGGTCAAGCTGTCGGCTGCCAGCCCCTGGATTGCCGAGCGTATTACCCGGCATCCGGTGTTGCTGGATGAACTGCTGGATGTCGGCACCCTGTACGCGCCGCCCAAACGTGCCGAGCTGGATGATGAGCTCAGGCAGTCGCTGCTGCGTATTCCCGAGGATGACCTGGAACAGCAGATGGAAGGCCTGCGCAATTTCAAGCAGGCGCACCTGCTGCGTGTGGCGGCGTCCGAGGTGGCGGAAGTGCTGCCGGTCATGAAAGTCAGTGACTACCTGACCTGGCTGGCGGAATCGATCCTCAATGAAGTGGTGCGGCTGGCCTGGAAGCCCATGGTGGCCAAGTTTGGCCGGCCGGTGCGGGCCGATGGCAGCGCCTGCGAGCCGGACTTTATCGTGGTCGGCTACGGCAAGCTCGGCGGCATCGAACTGGGCTACAACTCGGACCTGGATCTGGTATTCCTGCACGATGCGTCCATCGACGGCATGACCGACGGTGAAAAGAGTATCGCCAACGAGCAGTTCTTTGCCCGGTTCGGCCAGCGCATCATCCATATCATGACCACCCGCACCATGAGCGGCCAGCTCTATGAGGTGGACATGCGCCTGCGCCCGTCCGGGGCTTCCGGCCTGCTGGTCAGCTCCCTGGACGCGTTCGACAAGTACCAGCGTGAACAGGCCTGGACCTGGGAGCACCAGGCCCTGGTGCGGGCCCGTTTCGTGGCCGGATGCCCGCGCGCTGCCGGCCGTTTCGAGGAGATTCGTGCCGGCCTGCTGCAGCTGGAGCGGGACCCGGCCACGCTGCGCAAGGATGTGCTGTCCATGCGCGAGCGCATGATGGGCCAGCTTTCCAGTGGTGATGCCGGCAAATTCGACATCAAACAGGATGCCGGAGGTATCGTCGATATCGAATTTATGGTGCAATATGCCGTTCTCAGATGGGCCTCCCGCCACCCTGACCTGACCCGGGTCACGGATAACGTGCGTCTGCTGGAAACCCTGGCAGAACTCGAACTGATTCCGGCGCAGGATGCCGGGCTCCTCAGGGAGGCATACCTCGCCTACCGCTCAGCGGCCCATCGCATGGCTCTGCGCAAGGAGCCGGCTGTGGTTGAAGCCGGCCAGTACAGCGACCTGCGCGACGGTGTGCGTGCCATCTGGAAAAACTGGTTTGAACTGTAGCGGCCCGTGCCGCGTGTAACTGGAGTGCGTTGCCATGTCGATGGCTGATCGTGATGGTGTCATCTGGTTTGATGGCGAAATGGTGCCCTGGCGCGATGCCAAGGTACATGTGCTGACCCATACCCTGCATTACGGCATGGGCGTGTTCGAGGGCGTGCGCGCCTACCCCACTGACAAGGGTGCGGCGATTTTCCGCCTGCACGAGCACACCGCGCGGTTGTTCAATTCTGCGCACATCATGAACATGCCGATGCCGTTCTCCAAGGCGGACATCGATGCCGCACAACTGGCGGTGGTGCGTGACAACAACCTGCCCAGTGCCTACCTGCGGCCGATGGTGTTTTACGGCAGCGAGGGTATGGGCCTGCGTGCGGAAAACCTGCAGGTGCATGTCATGGTGGCCGCCTGGGAATGGGGCGCCTACCTGGGTGCCGATGCCCTGGAGAAGGGCATCAAGGTGCGCACCTCCAGTTATACCCGTCACCACGTCAACATCAGCATGTGCAAGGCCAAGGCCAACGGCCACTACATCAATTCCATGCTGGCCCTGAACGAGGCCCTGTCCGGCGGTGCTGACGAGGCCCTGTTGCTGGACCCGGAAGGTTATGTGGCCGAGGGCAGTGGCGAGAACATCTTTGTCATCAAGGACGGCATCATCTACACGCCGGAGCTGACGTCGTGCCTGGATGGCATCACCCGCAAGACGCTGATCCAGCTGGCGGAAGACAACGGCTACCGTATTGTCGAGAAGCGCATCACCCGTGATGAGGTGTATATCGCCGATGAAGCCTTCTTCACCGGCACGGCAGCGGAAGTGACGCCGATCCGTGAGCTGGATGGCCGTGCCATCGGTACGGGTGTTCGTGGCCCCATCACCGAAAAGCTGCAGGCTATCTATTTCGACCTCGTACGTGGCAAGCTGGACAAGTACAACCACTGGCTGACCCCGGTAGGCTGACGCGCTGCCCCGCCTGGCGGGGCACTGCGCAAAGGACGGTCCATGTCTGCATCAACGCCACGACGCATCCTGGTCATTGGCCCTTCCTGGGTCGGGGACATGGTCATGGCGCAGACGTTGTTCAGTGCCCTGCACCAGCGTCACCCGGGCTGTGTTGTTGATGTCCTGGCACCTGACTGGTCGCGCCCCATCCTCGACCGTATGCCGGAGGTCAACCGGGCGTTGTCGCTGCCCTTTGCCCATGGCGAATTGCGCTTTGGTGAACGCCGGGGCCTGGGGCGCCAGTTGCGTGACCAGTACGACCAGTCCATCGTCCTGCCCAATTCCCTCAAGTCTGCGTTGTTGCCCTGGTGGGCGCGGGTGCCGGTGCGCACCGGCTGGCGCGGTGAAATGCGCTATGGCCTGCTCAATGACCTGCGCCTGCTGGACAAGGACGCGCTGCCGCTGATGGTGCAGCGTTTTGTTGCCCTGGCGTTGCCGCCGGACGCGCCGGTGCCAGCGCTGGCGGACATCAGCGCGCCGCATCTGCAGGTCGACCCTGCCGAGGTATCGCGGGCCCTTTCCGACCAGGGGCTGCAGCAGGGCCGGCCGGTAACGGCGCTGTGTCCCGGCGCCGAGTTCGGCCCGGCCAAGCGCTGGCCGGAACGTCACTATGCCGCCGTGGCGGCAGTACGTATTGCCGCCGGCGGCCAAGTCTGGATTTTCGGCAGTGGCAATGATGTGCCGGTGGCCGAGGCCATCCGCGATGCCGTGCCCGGCGACGCGCGTGCCCATGTGCACGTGCTGGCGGGCAATACGTCCCTGGCCCAGGCCGTGGACCTGATGTCCTGTGCCGATGCCGTGGTCACCAATGATTCCGGATTGATGCATATTGCGGCTGCCCTCGGCCGCCCGCTGGTGGCGGTGTATGGATCCACCTCGCCGGCATTCACGCCGCCGCTGGGGGAGCAGGTGGAGGTGGTCCGCCTGGGCCTGTCCTGCAGTCCCTGCTTCGAGCGCGAATGTCCGCTCGGCCACCTGGATTGCCTCAACACACTGGAGCCCCGGCGCGTGCTGGATGCGCTTGCGCGATTGCAGGGAGGCCACTGAGCATGCGTGTGCTGCTGGTGAAAACCTCCTCCATGGGCGATGTGGTGCATACCCTGCCAGCACTCACAGATGCAGCGCAGGCGCTGCCCGGCATCCAGTTTGACTGGGTGGTGGAGGAAGCCTTCCAGGCCATCCCGGCAATGCATCCGGCAGTAGCCGATGTGCTGCCGGTGGCGCTGCGACGGTGGCGCAAACATCCCCTGCGTACCTGGCGCTCCGGTGAGTGGCGCCAGTTCCGTGAGCGCCTGCAGGCACAGACGTATGATCGTGTCATTGATGCCCAGGGGCTGATCAAGAGTGCCTTCCTTACCCGTCGCGCCCGCGGCGAGAAACATGGCCTGGACAAGGCGTCTGCCCGCGAAGGGTGGTCGGCGCGGGCCCTCGATGTGGCCCATGCGGTGCCGCGCGAGCAGCATGCCATCAGCCGGGTGCGGCAACTGTTTGCCGATGCCCTCGGCTATGCCCTGCCGGACACCGCGCCGGACTATGGTGTGCAGGCCCATGGCAGCGCCGCCGGCAACCGGCTGGTGTTCTTTCATGGCACAACCTGGCCGACAAAACACTGGCCCATGGACTACTGGCGCAGGCTGGCAGGGCAGGCCACCGAGGCCGGCTACGAGGTGCTGTTGCCGCACGGTGACGACATGGAAAAGCAGCGTGCTGAGGCCATTGCTGCGGGCAATCCGGGCGCCCGCGTGATGCCACGCATGCCGCTTGGCACATTGATAGAAACGCTTCAGGCCCTGGACGGGTTTGTCGCCGTGGATACCGGCCTTGCCCATCTTGCCGCGGCCGCCGGATTGCCCGGCGTTGCCCTTTACGGCCCCACCGATCCGTCGCTCACCGGTGTGCTGGGCGCGCGCGCCCGCAGCCTGTCAGCTGCGTTTCCGTGTGCGCCCTGTGTCCAGGAACAATGTACCTATCGTGGTGACCAGGGCGCGCCGGTTCAGCCGCCCTGTTTTTCCACGCTGCCACCGGAAACCGTCTGGGGCGCGTTCAGGGAGGTGATGGGTCCATGAAGATAGCCTTTTCCCTGTTCCGCTTTTTCCCCTTTGGTGGCCTGCAGCGCGACATGCTGGCCATTGGTGCCGAGCTGGTGTCACGCGGTCATGACGTCACCATCTTTACCCGCGACTGGCAGGGAGAGATGCCCGCCGACATGACGGTACAGACGCTGCCCAACCGGGCAATCAGCAACCACGCAGCAGACGCCCGCTTTGCCCGCAGCGTACGCTCGCACTGGCGCGGCTTTGATGTCTGTGTGGGCTTCAACAAGATGGCGGGCCTGGATTTCTATTACGCCGCAGACGGCTGCATTGCTGCCTCCGCCGGGCGCGGGCCGAAATACTGGCTGCCGCGCTATCGCACGCGCCTGGCCATGGAGGCATCGGTGTTTGCGGCGCAGGCGCAGACACGCATCCTGTCCATATCGCCGCCGCAGAAGGCGCTCTACCAGCAGGTCTATGGCACCGACGACAGCCGTTTTGTCGACCTGCCACCCGGCATTCGTCGCGACCGGCAGATGCCGGCGGACTACCCGGCAAGACGCGCCGCCCACCGCAGCGCGCTGGGCCTTGTCGAGGGCGCCCGGCTGCTGCTTTTTGTCGGCTCCGGGTTTCGCACCAAGGGCCTGGACCGGGCGCTGGTGGCAGCGGCGGCGGTGATGGGCAAGGATGACCGTTTTGTCGTGGTGGGCGCCGACCGTGATGGCCCGTACCAGAGGCAGGCGGCGGCCGCCGGTATCGCCGCCCAGGTGATGTTTGTCGGTGGCCAGGACAATATCCCTGAGTGGTTGTGGGCGGGCGATCTGTTGCTGCATCCGGCCTATGCGGAAAATACCGGCACGGTGCTGCTGGAGGCAGCCATCGCCGGCATGCCTGTGCTGACCACCAGTGCCTGTGGGTACGCGCCTTACATTCATTCCTCAGGCATGGGCTCGGTGATCGACGCCGGCGAGGTCAGCGACCAGCAGCTGGAAGATCATGCGCGAGCGCTGCTGCGCGTGCCGCGGGAAAGCTGGTTGCCGAAGGCCCGTGCCTTCGCCGACCATGCGGACATCTATTCGCTGGTGGCGCATGCCGCCGATGCCATTCTGGAGGACCGGCCATGAGGCTGTTCATGCGCGAAGACCTGGCAGCGGCCTGGTCAGGCAGCGACGACCCGTTTGAACAGGCCCGGCGCCAGGACGGTGAACTGTACCGCGCGCGCGAAGGGCGGCGCACCCTGCGTTTCGAAGCCGGGGGCCGCAGTTATTTCCTCAAGTACCATGCCGGCATCGGCTGGCAGGAAATCATCAAGAACCTGCTGCAGGTGAAGATGCCGGTATTTGGCGCAGAAGAGGAATATCGGGCCATTGAAGCGGTGCAGCAGGCAGGGCTGGCTACCATGACCGTGGCCGGCTTTGGTGTGCGCGGTATCAATCCGGCCAGCCGTGAATCGTTCCTGGTGACAGATGACCTCACTGGCACGATCAGCCTGGAGGACCTCGGTGAAAGATGGCATCAACAGGGCGCTGACGTGACCGTCAAGCGCGCCTTGATTGAACGCGTGGGACGTATTGTCGGTGCCATGCACCGTGCCGGTATCAATCACCGCGATCTTTACCTCGGGCATTTTCTCATGTCCGAGGAGGCGCTGGCTCGCGGTGACATGGCTGCGCCCCTTTACCTGATTGACCTGCACCGCTCCCAGGTCCGTTCGCGGGTGCCGCGCCGATGGCTGGTAAAGGACCTGGGCGGATTGTATTTTTCCGTGGCGCGGATGAATTTCACCCGTCGTGACCTGTACCGTTTCATCTGTGCCTACACCGGCCTGCCGCTGGCGCAGGCCCTGGCCTGGCGGCCCGCCCTGTGGCAGGCGGCGCGGCTCGAGGCGGAACGCATCTATCGCCGCTACTATGAAGTGGAGCCGGGCTTTCCGTTGGCCTGGGCCGAGCATCCCGGGAAGGACATATGAGTGATCCGGGCTTCACGGTTGTCATCCCTGCCTACAACTACGGCCATTGTGTCGAGCGCGCGCTGCGCTCAGTAACGGCGCAGGACTATCCTGCCTTCCAGTGCCTGGTCATCAATGACGGCTCCACCGACGATACCCTCGACGTGCTGGCGCGGTTGCGTCAGGCCGGTGAGTGCTTCGATCTCCTCGACCAGGCCAATGCGGGTCTGGCCGCCGTGCGCAACCGGGGCATTGATGAAGCGAAGCACGATTGGCTCATTTTCCTGGATGCGGATGATGAAATGCTGCCCGGTGCCCTGCGTGCCTTTGCCACGGCCATCGCCACGGCGCCGCAGGCAGCCATGGTCATTGCCGCGCACGACAGTGTGTTCGAGGACGGCCGTGTGCGCCGGGTGACACCGCCAGTGATCCCGGACAACCCGGAGCAGGCGTTGCAGGACTATCTGTTCAAGCGTTTCTCCATTGCCAATGGCGCCTGTGCCATGCACCGGCGTGGTTTTTCGGCGATCCGCTACCGGCCGGAAATGCGTCAGACGGAAGACATTCCGGTGTTCGCCCATGTGCTGGCCCACTATCCGGTGATTTCCACACGGGATGCGGTGGCGCGTATCTACAAGCATCCGCAGAGCATGCGCAATGACATTGCCCAGGCGCACCGCGTGGGCATGACGCTGGAGCAGGTCATTTTTGAAGGCTCCGGGCTGCCGCAATGGGCGCAGGCATTGCGAGCCCGCTACCGTGGCAAACGCGCCCTTTCCCTGGTCAAGCTGTGCTACCGCGGCAAGGACTATGCCGGTGTGGTGACATACTGGCGCCAGGCGCTGGCGGTAATGCCGCTGATGGCCCTGTCACCGCGCTACCTGCGACGATTCCTTATCAGCGTGGTGCGACGATGAATGCGGATGCGCTGAGGCAGATTTCCTGGCAGGACTGGCGGCCTTTTCGTCTGCCGCTCGCCGATGGCGAGCTGGATGTGCGCGATTGCCTGCGGTTGTTGCCGGGCAAGCGCATGGCCTGCCGTGCCATCCATGATGGTGAGGAAGTTTTTGCCAAGCTCTGTTTTGCACCTGATCATCGCCGGGCCATTGCCGGCGAGGCCAGCAACCTGGGCCGGCTCGCCGACGCCGGTGTGCGTGTGCCGTCTGTCAGGGGTGTTGTCGAGCAGCCCGGGATCAGCGTGTTGTTGCTGGAGTGGCTGCCTGATGCCCGGCCACTGGCTGACATTGCGGTAGACGACTGGCCAGGGGCACTGGCGGCAGATTTCTGTCACCAGCTGGACAGTATGCTGGCGGCAAACTTGATCCAGGATGACTTGCACCTGGGTAACTTCCTCAGTGCCGGTGATGGCCTTTATGTTGTCGACGCCGGCGACATCGCTGCGCTGGAAAAGGTGTCCGTTGGCCGCCGGCGCGACAATCTGGCGCTTCTTTGTGCCCAGGCACCGCTGCCCGACCAGGCACGCCTGACCGCATTGGTGCTGGCGCATCTTGGCGGCCATATCGACAGCGAAAGCCGGTTGCGTGACGCCATCCAGACGAAGCTGTTGCAGCGTATCCGTCATGCCAACGGCAAATGGTTGCGTGACTGTTCGGCGGTGGCGCTGGTTGCGCAGGCGCAGGCGACCATCCACCTTGACCGCACGCTGGACCCGGCCGCGCGTGAGACGGTGATGTCGTTACTGGATCATCCGGAGCAGGCTGACACGCTCAAGCAGGGCTCGCGCATTACCGTCTATCGCCAGGCCAACTGGATCATCAAGCATTACCGGCAGGCGTCGTTGAAAATGCAGGTCAAGCAGGCACTGGGCATCCATCCGGCGCAACGCAGCTGGCGATTTGGCTGGACCTGGCATTTGCTTGGTCTGCCAACACCGCGGCCCGTGGGTCTGAAACGCTGCCGCGACGGTTCCGCCGTGATTGTCTTTCCCTTCCAGCCCGGAGAGCGTTACAGCGAGGTGCTGGAATACCACCGCCAGGAAGGAAACCGTATCAGGCCGGCGCTGGAGCAGGACCTGGCACACATGGGGCAGGCGCAGCTCTGGCACGGCGACGTAAAGGCGCAGAATATACTTGTTGCCGGCGAGCACACAGTCTGGATAGACCTTGATGCGGCGGGCTGGAGTCGCTGGCCGACGCGGGCCCGGCGACACCATCGCAAGGACGTGCTGCGGTTTGCCCACAACTGGACCCAGTTCGTCGACCGCAGTGGCGAAGTCGATACACGTGCCCGCACGGGTGAGGAGTAAACCATGGTCGAAGATGGCAAGCGCTTGCTGCTGGCACGGCATCCAGTGTTCCTGGTCAGCCTTGTCTCCCTGACGCTGGTGGTCATCGCCATGCTCAGCGATCCGGTACTCAATCGGGACGGTATGTACTACGTGGATACGGCACGAGCCATGCTGTCCAGCAACGCGCTGGCCGACCATGAGTGGCTGCTCTTTCCCGCCATGCTTGCCAGCGTGGCAGACCTGTTCTCGGTGGATCCCTTGCGGGTGGCCCAGTTGTATTCACTGGTGGCCAGTGTCCTGCTCGCGGTGTGCCTGTTTGTCTGGTTGTATCGGAGCGGTCATGCCGGAGCGCCGCGGGTTGCGGCGCTCACCACGCTGACGGTGCCATGGCTGCTGGAATACCAGGCCTATGTGATTCGCGACAGCGCGGCCTGGCTGGCGCTGGTGGCAACCCTGATGCTGGCCCGCTTCTGGGTCAGGGGTCATCAGTGGCGCTGGCTGGTATTGATGTTGCCGGTGGCATGTGTCGGCTTCCTGTTTCGTACTGAAATGCTGGTGTTGCTGGTGGTGCCCGGCTGGCTGGCTCTGGTGGCCGGTTGGCGACGTGGCGCAAAAACCATGATGGTGACCTTGATCGCTGCAGCGGTGGTTGCCGCCTTGCTTATTCCGTTGGCCTGGGATTTTGTCCTTGGCCATATCCGCTTTTACCTGGACGCGGTACGAAGCAGTCCGGACCTGATGCTGCTGCCTGATTTTGTTGCGTCCCTGGAGGCCCATGTAAACCCCTATGTGCGCAGTGACCTGTCCACCGTACTCACGGCGGGGCTGGTGGCGTTGCCGCTGATCGGGTTGACCGGATTGCTGGGGATTTATCTGTTGCCACTGGTGCTTGGGCTGCAGAAGCGGGCAACGTCGGTGCTGCGCCAGGATGATGGCGCCAGTGCGGTGATGCTGCTGGTGTTCCTCGCGGTGGTGCTGGCTTTCCTGTTCGTGATGCAGTTTGTTACCGGTCGCTATCTGGTGCCGCTGGCCATTTGCCTGATGCCCTGGGTGTACCAGGGCATGCTGCGCCTGGACAGGGACTTCCCGCGTATCTTCAAGGGGTTTGCCGTGCTTGCCATTGTCACGGCGCTGTCGGCCTCGTTCTCCACCGGTGGCGGCAAGGGCTACATGCGTGATGCCGGTGAATTTGTCGCACAGCACCATGCGCAACTGGCGCCGGTGTACTACACCGATGCCCGGGTGGCGTTCTACGCCGGTGACCGCTACCGGCCGAAGAAGCAGGTGCCTCTGCCGCTGGCCGATCGTGCGCGTGTTGATGCGGCGCAGACGCTGGTCTTGCTGGTGCGCAAGGATGGCGAGGACATTGCTCGTTCGCTGGAACAGGTAAAGCAGGACTATGGCTTTGCCGAGGTGGTGTTCCAGGCCGATAACGGGGACGACAAGGGCGTGCTGGTGCTGTCGCGCTGACCTACTTGCGGTAGGGACTCCTGCAGCCTTCGGGCTGGTGCTTGAAGCGCCGGTGTACCCACAGGTACTGGGCCGGTGCCCGCCGGACCAGGGTTTCCACCGTGCTGTTCACGCGTGTGGCATCGGCAATATCGTCGTCGCCGGGAAAGTCCTGCAGCGGTGGCAGGAATACCAGCTTGTAACGCCCACCGGACAGTCGGTAGTAGCCCATGGGCACCACCGTGGCCCGGCCCATCTTTGCCAGCCGCGAGGTGGCCGTGATGGTGGCTGCCGGATGACCGAAGAACGGTGCGAACACGGCATGGCGTACGCCGTAGTCCTGGTCCGGCGCATACCAGACAATGCGCCCGTCACGCAGCTGCCGTACCAGCGCCCGGATGTCCTGGCGGTCGATGTATTTTTCGGTGTAGCGGCTGCGGCCATAGCGGATAAAGGCATCCAGCAGGGGGTTGTCGTTGGGCCGGAACACGGCGCTGTATGGCGCCCGGGTCGCCAGCAGCCGGCCGGCCACTTCCAGCGTGTTGAAATGCACGCCAAGCAGCAGCACGCCGCCGTTCCTGCGGGCGGCCTCCAGATGTTCCCAGCCTTCTATTTCAATACGTTTGTCAAAGCGGACCCAGCGGTTGCAGTAGCTGCCGGCGAGCTCGGTGATGGCGACGCCCATCTGGATCACCGCTTCCCGCGCCAGTGCTTCCTGCTCTGCGGTGGACAGTTCGGGGAAGCACAGCCTGATGTTGGTGCGTGCGGTTTCCCGCCGGGACCGGGCCAGTCGCCAGAGGATGTGGCCGAGTGCGCGGCCGAGGCCCTGGAGAATGCGCCAGGGCAACTGGGCCACCAGCCAGGTGATCGCGATGGCCAGCCACAATGGCCAGTAACGGGGGTGGGCCAGTGAAGCGGCGCCGGTTGTCGAGTCTGTCATGGCGGCTACGTTGATCGAAGGCGGGGAGCAAGTCTAGCCCCTGGCCAACAGGGCGTCACCTGCACCCGGTTTTTGCCAGTGCCTGTGCTACACTTTGCGCCAGAAACAGCCAGGAAATTCTCATGCACGCTCCGACTATTCCAGCTTTTGCCAACGCCCGCGTACTGGTTGCCGGCGATGTCATGCTCGACCGTTACTGGCACGGGCCCACCGGTCGTATTTCGCCGGAGGCGCCGGTGCCTGTGGTGCGTGTGTCCGATATCGAGGATCGCCCCGGTGGCGCCGCCAACGTTGCCCTGAACATGGCGGCACTGGGCGCCAGGGCCGAACTGGTGGGTGTCGCTGGTCGCGATGAGGCAGAAGATATTCTCCGCGAGAGACTCGGGGCGGCAGGTATCCATTGCCGGTTCCAGGATGCCCGTGGGCGTCCGACAATCACCAAGCTGCGGGTCATCAGTCGCCACCAGCAATTGCTGCGCCTGGACTTCGAGGAACCTTTCGACGACCTGGAAACAGAACCGTTCACCGCCGATGTGAAGGCAGCGCTGGCGGACTGCGGTGCACTGGTGCTGTCCGATTATCTCAAGGGCGCACTGCGTGATTGCCAGAGCCTGATCGCGCTGGCCCGGCAGGCCGGTGTGCCGGTGCTGGTTGATCCCAAGGGCACGGCGTTTGAGCGATATCGTGGCGCCACGTTACTGACGCCGAACATGGGCGAGTTCGAAACGGTGGTCGGTGCGGTGCGCAGCGAAAGCGAACTGGTGGAAAAAGGCCTGGCACTGATTGAACGCCTTGAGCTGGAGGCGTTGCTGGTCACCCGCGGCGAGCAGGGCATGACGCTGTTGCGCCCCGGTCATTCGGAACTGCATTTGCCGGCCCGTGCCCGCGAAGTATTCGATGTCACCGGTGCCGGTGACACCGTGATTTCTACCCTGGCGGTGTGTCTGGCGGCGGGAAGCGCCATGGACGACGCCGTGGCGCTGGCAAACATTGCCGCCGGCATCGTGGTGGCCAAGCTGGGCACCGCCGTTATCAGTGCCCCGGAATTGCGCCGTGCTGTCAGCGAAGCGGGCGGTGGTGGCCGCGGTGTCATGACGGAAGAGCAATTACTGATCGCCCTTGAGGATGCCCGTGACCAGGGCGAACGCATTGTCTTTACCAACGGCTGCTTCGACATCGTCCATGCCGGGCATGTTGGTTACCTTGACTCGGCACGCCGCCAGGGCGATCGACTGGTGGTGGCGGTGAATAGCGACGATTCGGTCAAGCGCCTGAAGGGCAGTGGCCGGCCGATCAACAGTTGTGACCGGCGCATGGCGGTGCTCGCCGCACTGGAAGCCGTGGATTGGGTGGTCAGCTTTGACGATGACACGCCGGAAAGCCTGTTGCGCAAGATACGGCCGGAAGTGCTGGTCAAGGGCGGCGACTACAGTGTCACTGAAGTGGTGGGCGCTGATATCGTCAAGGCCCACGGGGGTGAGGTCAAGGTGCTCGATTTTGTCGAGAATGTCAGCACCACACGCATCGTCGAGCAGATCCGCGGCGGCAACTGACGGCGCACTTATGCGTCCTGGCTGGCCTGCCAGCGCCAGTTGTCACGCATCATTTCTTCCAGGTCGCGGCTGGCCTGCCAGTGCAATTCCGATGCTGCCTTGCGGGTGCAGGCATAGCAGGTGCCGACATCACCGGGGCGCCGCTCACCCACCGTGTAGGCAATCTCCCGACCGCACGCTTTTTCATAAGCCCGCACCATTTCCAGGACGCTGTAGCCCGTACCGGTGCCGAGGTTCCAGGTGTGTGCGCCGGTTGTTTCCCGCAATGCATCCAGGGCATGGACATGACCCTCGGCCAGGTCCATGACATGAATGTAGTCGCGTACCCCGGTGCCATCGACGGTATCGTAGTCGTTGCCGAAAACGGTCAGGGCGTCGCGCACGCCAGTGGCTACCTGGGCAATGTACGGCACCAGGTTCTCCGGCGTGCCGCGCGGTGACTCGCCCAGCTTGCCCGACGGGTGCGCGCCGGTGGGATTGAAATAACGCAGCAGGGCAGCCCGGAATGAGGGATGCGCCAGGCAGTGATCGCGGATTACCTGCTCCACCATCAGTTTGCTCTGGCCGTAGGGATTGATCGGGCCGAGCGGGGCGTCTTCGGCCACCGGCATGGTGACGCCGGGCGCGTACACCGTGGCCGATGAACTGAACACCAACGTATCAACGCCGGCTGCCTGCATGGCCTGTAGCAGGGTGACGGAGCCGGCCACGTTGTTGTCGTAGTAACGCAGGGGCTCGCGCACGCTCTCGCCCACCGACTTGAGACCGGCAAAATGGATCACCGCCGTGACCGGATGGCGCTGGAAAATATCGTCCAGGCAGGAACGGTCGCGAATGTCGCCCTCAATGCATTCCGGCGTTTCGCCGCACAGCACGCCCACGCGTTCGACGGCCTGGCGCGCCGAGTTACTGAAGTTGTCCAGCACCAGTGGCCGGTAACCGGCCTCGACAAGGCTTACCAGCGTATGGCTGCCGATGTAACCGGCGCCACCGGTCACCAGTACGCAGGGCGCTTGATGGGTCTGTTCAGTCATTGCCGGTTGCTTCCCTGTGCGCGGCTGAAAGTGCCTTGTGTGTCTTTTCCACGTTTTCCCGCAAGTGGGAAATGTTGATGGTGCCAGCGATGACACTGCTGACACCGGGTGTGCCAAGGATCATGTCCAGGCTTGCCTGCACCGGGTCCGTGGCGCCGCCGGGCAGACAGGCGTGGCCGCTGGCGAATGCCTTCTTCACCAGAATGCCCTTTCCGGCCTTTGCCGCCCTGTCGATGACCGCCCGCTCGTCGCGCTCGTTGAGGTTGTACGTCACCATCGCCAGGTCACTGGCCTCCAGTGCGGCAAGGCCCCCGGCGACGGTTTTTGTGGACATGCCAAAGGCGCGGATCAGGCCCTGTTGTTTCAGGGTGGCAAGCGCATCCAGCGTCTCACCGTTTGAGAGGATGTCCATGTCATTGCCGTCAGAATGCACCAGCACCAGGTCAATAAAATCTGTGCGCAGGCGCTTCAGCGAACGCTCTACAGATCGGCGGACATGGCCAGCGCTGAAGTCGAAATGGCTTTCGCCTTTATCGAATTCCTCGCCCACTTTGGAGCAGATCACCCAGTCGTTGCGATCAGTGAGCAACTCGCCCAGTCGTTGTTCGCTGATGCCGTAGGCCGGCGCGGTGTCGATCAGGTTGATGCCCAGGTCGCGAGCCGTTGCCAGCAGGTGCGTCACGGCCTGGTCATCCGGGAGCGAGAAACCGGACGGGTACTTGACGCCCTGGTTGCGGCCGATCTTGACCGTGCCCAGGCCCAGGGCGCTGACCGTCAGTCCAGTGCTGCCCAGTTCGCGCATGAATTCAGTCATGGCCATCCCCGAACATCTGCTGCCAGCGTGGCCGTGCCACCTGGCAGCGCGGCAGGGCAGCAGGCACGGGCGTGGCGGGTGCTGTGGCAGGCAGGTCGGCAAGCAGGTCGCAGACCCGGTCGCCCAGGTCAGGTGCCAGCGTCAGTTTGGTGGGCCAGGTGACGACCAGGTTCTTTCGCCGCACGGCATAGGCGTTGTCGGGTTTCACCAGGGCATCCTGGAGGGGTTCGGCACGGTCCACGCGCACGGTACGGATATCGGCTGCGGAGAAATCCAGCCACGGGAACAGGGCCAGCAGCTCCTTGCGCGTGGCCTGCTCCAGTTCGGCAGCGTTCATGTCCACACCGCGTTCGGCCAGGTCGCCGCCCAGGTACCAGACCAGTGAACCGTCATCCAGGTCATGGGTGGTGACCGTCAGGCGCGGCTTGTTGCTGGCGCCAACGCAGTGGGCGTACAGGCGGTGGCCCAGGGTGTGCCGCACCAGGGCCATGTGCAGGGGGCGGCGCTGGCTGCGGATGTCTGCCGCCAGCTGGTGTTCGCCGGCGGCCTTGAGCAGGGCTTCGTTGCCGGCGCCGGCGGCCAGCACGGTCACGCCGGGCTCGATACGCACGCCGCTGACAGTGGCAGCGGTAACGCCCTGCGCCTGCCAGTCAATCCGGTCGGTGGCCGGGTCGAAACGAATCAGCCGGTCGGCCACCGGCGCCCGCAGGGTATCCAGCAGCGACGGTGTGTCCACCACCAGGTCGGCAAGCCGGTAGACGTTACCGCGGAACTGGCGATCACGCAGGGCGGACGGGAATTCCTCGAACGGCAGTTTGCTGATTCGGCCGCGCAGCATCTTGCTGGCAAAAAAGGTGGTGACGCGTGATGCCACCGAGCCGGCCGACCACAGGTGCTGGGTATCGCTGAGCACGCGGGTCCCGCGCAGGTCGATGTCGCCGTTGCCGTCCAGGCACTGGCGCCAGCGGTCTGGCATGGCGGCAATGGCTTCGGATTCGTTCGACAGGGTGCCGCCGAGCGCATACTTGAGGCCGCCGTGGATGATGCCCTGGCTGAGCAGGGTCTGTTCGCCACCGAGATCGCCGGTTTCCAGCAACAGGCACTGGTAACCACGGGCCTGTAACAGGTTGCACAGCCACAGCCCGGCGATGCCGCCGCCAACGATCAGCACATCCGTTTTTACTGCCTCGGTCATCACTCCATCCACCGGTCTGTCGGTGGCGTATGGTAGCATAGCCGCGCGTTGGGTTCGGGTGTTGCCATGCGGATTGTCTACTCCATTTTGTGGTACCTGCTGGTGCCGTTGCTGCTGCTGAGACTGTGGTGGCGCGGGCGCCGCGCGCCGGCATACCGCCTGCGCTGGCGTGAGCGGCTGGCGCTGGGCTATCGCCCGGCGATACTGGAACAGAGTATCTGGGTGCACGTGGTGTCGGTGGGTGAAGCACTGGCCGCAGCACCGATGATCAGGGCCCTCAGGGACCGCTATCCCGCCCTGCCACTGGTGGTAACCACCACCACGCCAACCGGCTCCGAACGCGTGCGCGCCCTGTTTGGCGACAGCGTCACCCACGTCTATTGCCCGTGGGAACTGCCGGGTGCGTTGCGTCGTTTCTTCCTGGCCTTCAATCCCATCCTGGTGGTGGTGATGGAAACCGAACTGTGGCCCAACCTGGTGGCGCAGGCTGCCCGTCGCGGGGTGCCCGTGGTGCTGGCCAACGGGCGACTGTCCGCCAGCAGTGCCCGGGGCTATGCGCGCCTGCCGGCACTAGTGCGACCGATGCTGGCGGCTTTCAGGCGCCTGTTTGTGCAGACCGAAGAAGAAGCCCAACGCTTTGTTGCGCTGGGCGCGCCGGCTGACCGTGTCGAGGTGACCGGCAGCGTCAAGTTTGACCTGGTCATTGATGACGCCCTGCGAAACGGCGCCGCGACCCTGCGCGAGCAGATCGGTGAACGGCCGGTGTGGATCGCCGCCAGCACCCACCCCGGCGAGGACCAGCAGGTGCTGGTTGCGCACCAGGCGCTCTGTCGTGCGCAGCCGGATGCCTTGCTGGTGCTGGTGCCGCGGCACCCGGAGCGCTTTGATGATGTGGCCCGGCTGGTGGAACGCGAGGGCCTGACAGTGGCGCGCCGCAGTGCCTCACAGTCGCCGGCCGATGGCCAGGTGTACCTGGCGGATACCATGGGTGAATTGCTGATGCTTTATGGTGCCGCCGATGTGGCGTTCGTGGCCGGCTCCTGGGCGCCGGTGGGCGGCCATAACCTGCTCGAACCTGCGGCATGGGGAAAGCCCGTACTGAGTGGCCCGGTGCTGCACAACTTCAGCGCCATCGCCGAGCTGTTACAGGCGGCCGGGGGGCTGACCCTGGTGGAAGACGCCGATGCCCTGGCGCAGCAGTTGATCCGGCTGTTCGGGAATACGGAGACCCGCCACCAGCAGGGGCAGGCCGCGATGGCCGTCGTCGATGCCCATCGCGGTGCCCTTGAGCGTCTGCTTCAGGGGTTGGCGGCGTTGTTGCCGTCTGCCTCGGCCTGAGTCGATGCCTCCACCCCCTGGGCGGGTGCTTCCATACGCACGGTGACTGACGCTGACAGCCAGCCGTTGATCTCGAGAATGTCCTGCTCGGTGAGCATGCCCGCCAGCGCCTTCAGGCGAAGGCTGTCGAGGATATAGTCGTAGCGCGCATTGGCGTAATCACTCTGGGCCTGGAACAGGCGCTGTTGCGCGTTGAGCAGATCCACGGCGTTGCGTGTGCCCACTTCATAGCCTGACTGCGTGGCCTGGAGTACGGATTTTGCCGATACCAGCGCCTGGCGCCGTGCACCCACGCGCTGGGCATTGGCGGCCACCACCTGGGTCAGGGAGCGGGCGTTCTGGCTGATATTGCGGTGGGTCAGCCGGTACTGTTCTTCGGTGGCCTGGTACTGGTAGCTGCTCTGCAGGCGCTGGCTGTTCAGGGCGCCGCCGGCGAACAGGGGAATATTCACCTCCACGCCGATGGAGTTGCCACGTACGTTCTGCCCGCCGCGGCCGGTGTTGAACGGATCGTAGAAACCTTCATCCAGGTAATGCTGGTGCTGGTACTGACCCACCAGGTCCACGGTGGGCAACTGCCGGGACAGGCCCTGGCGTGCGGTGGCCTTGGCGGCATCCGCCTGGTAACGCGCCGCCAGCAGGGACGGATTGGCCGCCAGCGCCCGTTCCACCCAGGCTTCCGGGTCGGCCGGCTGGGGACCACTGATGGGGATCTCGGCGGCCAGGCCGTCGATGCTGTCCAGCGACATGCCGGTGAACGCTTCCAGGTTGTTGCGCGCCACCGAGAAGTCGGATTCCGCCACGATGCGGTTGACGGTACCCAGGTCCCGGGCGGCCTGGGCTTCATGCAGGTCGGTAATCGGCACCAGGCCGACATCAAACCGTTCCCGGGTCTGGTCCAGCTGGCGGCTGAAGGCGCGCTCTGCAGCACGGGCGGCAAGGAGATTGTCCCAGGTGCGCAGGACTTCGGTGTAGCGCTGTGCCACGCGCAGCAGGAAGTCCTGCCGGGCCTGTTCGAAACGGGCTTCACCCACGGACGTCAGGGCCTTGCCCTGGGTGTAGCTGTACCAGGCTTCGGGCCGGAACAGGGGCTGCACCACTGACACGGTGGTGGTCTGCAGGTCAAAATCCTGGTCTGCGTCCGTGGTCTGCTCCGGGTCGCCGGGGGCGACGGCCACCGGGGCATCTTCCAGGGTCTGGTCACTGCGCACATGTGAGTACTGGGCGTTGATGGATGGCATCAGGGCGCCCCGTCCCTGCTTCACGGCCTGCTGGTCGGCCTGCCAGGTCCGCTGGGCGGCGGCGAATTCCGGGTCGGCGTCGCGCGCGGCATTGAGGACATCCTCAAGGTCCGTGGCGCCGGCGGAGCTGGTCAGGGCCAGGCCCAGTGCGGTGGCCCGGACCAGATAGCGCAAGTGCTGGTGCATGGTGTACCCCTCTCTTTGGTCGCTGGCTATGGTAGCGATTCCCGGCCCGTGAGGACACTGCTCCTGCAGGGCTGGCGTTAATCCACAAAACGGGTCTGTTTTCGTGGCCGGATGGCGCGCGTATGATGGCTGGCTCATCCCCCCTACGCCTGCCGGAGGTAGCTGTGCCGGAAGATATTCCCGCCAAACCCGTTTCTGCCATAGATCAGGCCTGCGAACCCATCAGTGGTTCCCGGAAAATTTATGTCACCGGCTCGCGCGACGATGTCCGTGTGCCGATGCGCGAGATCAACCAGTCGCCCACGCCGCTGTCCGATGGCTCCCTCGAGGAGAACCCGCCGGTTACCGTGTACGACACCTCCGGACCCTACACCGACCCGGACGTGACCATCGATGTGCGCAAGGGGCTGGCCCCGGTCCGCCAGGGCTGGATCGAGGAACGTGATGATACCGAGCAGCTGGACGACCTGAGCAGTGAGTATGGCCGCCGCCGCGCCAACGATGTGGCAACGGCCGGCCTGCGCTTCGAGCACGTGCGCCAGCCGCGCCGGGCCCGGGCAGGCGCCAATGTGTCGCAGATGCATTATGCCCGCCAGGGCATCATCACGCCGGAGATGGAATACATCGCTATCCGCGAAAACCAGCGGTTGCAGGAAGCGCGCGACAGCGGCCTGCCGGTGCACCAGCACCCGGGCCAGAGTTTCGGTGCGGCGATCCCGGCAGAAATCACCCCCGAGTTTGTCCGTGACGAGGTGGCGCGGGGCCGTGCCGTGATTCCCGCTAACGTCAATCACCCGGAAATCGAGCCGATGATCATTGGCCGCAATTTCCTGACCAAGGTGAACGCCAATATTGGCAACTCGGCCGTGACGTCCTCCATCGAGGAAGAGGTGTCGAAGATGACCTGGGCCACGCGCTGGGGTGCCGACACGGTGATGGACCTGTCCACCGGCAAGCACATCCATGAAACCCGTGAGTGGATCCTGCGCAACTCTCCGGTGCCTATTGGCACGGTCCCCATCTACCAGGCGCTGGAAAAGGTGGATGGCGTCGCCGAAGACCTGACATGGGAAATTTTCCGCGACACCCTGATCGAGCAGGCGGAGCAGGGCGTGGACTACTTCACCATTCATGCGGGCGTACTGCTGCGCTACGTACCGCTCACGGCAAAGCGTGTCACCGGCATTGTCTCCCGCGGTGGCTCGATCATGGCCAAGTGGTGCCTGGCGCATCACAAGGAAAGCTTCCTCTACACCCACTTCGAAGACATCTGCGAAATCATGAAGGCCTACGATGTCACCTTCTCACTGGGAGACGGCTTGCGCCCCGGCTCACTGGCAGATGCCAACGATGAAGCCCAGTTTGGCGAGCTGCGCACGCTGGGTGAGCTCACGGACATTGCCTGGAAACATGATGTGCAGGTGATGATCGAGGGGCCCGGCCATGTGCCCATGCACCTGATCAAGGAAAACATGGAAGAGCAGCTGAAGTGGTGCCATGAGGCGCCGTTCTACACGCTCGGCCCGCTGACCATCGATATCTCCCCAGGCTATGACCATATTTCCAGCGCCATCGGTGCCGCCATGATTGGCTGGTACGGCACCGCCATGCTCTGTTACGTGACGCCAAAGGAGCACCTGGGCCTGCCCAACCGGGAAGACGTCAAGGAAGGCATCGTTACCTACAAGATTGCCGCCCATGCTGCTGACCTGGCCAAGGGGCACCCGGGTGCACAGATGCGTGACAACGCCCTGTCCAAGGCGCGTTTCGAGTTCCGCTGGGAGGACCAGTTCAACCTCGGCCTGGACCCGGACCGGGCGCGGGAATTCCACGATGAAACCATGCCCAAGGACGCCCACAAGGTAGCGCACTTCTGTTCCATGTGCGGGCCGAAATTCTGCTCCATGGAGATCTCCCAGCAGGTGCGTGACTATGCCGCCAGCCAGGAGGCCGAGGCTGATCCGGAGCAGGGCATGGCAGAAAAGGCGGCGGAGTTCCGCGAGCAGGGCAGTGCGCTGTACCGCAAGGCCTGACCGTGAAGGATATCGAGCCGCGCTTTGACGCCAGTGATGTGGAGGTGATCGAAAGGGAGGCTCCGTTCCAGGGCTTCTTCCGGGTGGATCGCCTGCGGTTGCGCCACCGCCTGTATAACGGCGGCTGGAGTGGCGAGATACAGCGCGAGCTGTTTGTCCGTCACCGCGCCGTGGCGGTGTTGCCGTTCGATCCGCAACGCAACGAATTGTTGCTGGTGGAGCAGTTCCGGGTGGGGGCGCTGGACTGGCGCGACTCTCCCTGGTGCCTGGAGCTGATTGCCGGGATTGCCGACAAGGACGGTGAAGCGGCCACCGACCTGGTGCGCCGTGAAGCGCAGGAAGAGGCCGGCCTGGCGCTGGCGGACATGGTGCCGATCAGCGAATACATGCCCAGCCCCGGTGGCAGTGACGAGCGACTCACTATCTACCTGGCGCGTGCCGACCTGTCCGGGGCCGGCGGTGTATTCGGCGCCGCCGACGAGGGCGAGGATATTCGGGCGCTGGTGGTGTCTGCCGATCGAATTACCGAGCTGCTGGCATCCGGCCGGGTCGACAATGCGGCATCACAGATTGCCTTGTACTGGTTCCAGCTTCATGGCGAGGAGTGGCGCCGCCGCTGGGCCGGGTAGTCTGTAGCCGGCAAACTGCTATAGTCGGGTGATGATGAACGCGGCACTGAAACAGCGAAAACGGTATCGGGTGGACCTGCGCGGAATGCTGGCGCGGTGTGAGTCCAACTATGCCCGGCTGGTGCGTTTGCTGGCCATGCGTGAAAGGAAATCTGACCCGTCCCTGACCGTGAACCTGCATACCACCGGCCAGCGCAGCATGACGGTGACGGTGGAGGAAACCTGCCCCTATACCACCATGCTGCGGCTGGAGCTGAGTGCCCTGCACGAGGCGCTGCCGGGACCGGTCATGCGTGTGCGGCTGTACCACGATGCGCGCATGGCCGAGGTGACGGCTGCCGAGCCCTACCAGCGCGCGCGGGCGCGCTATGACTACCCCAATGACGCCATGCACCAGCGTGACGAGAAGCACCAGTGGAACCTGTTCCTGAGTGACTGGCTGGCCCATGTGCAGGACCAGGGCCTGCATGCCGGCCGCGTCTGGGAGGGGCTGCCCGGGCAGGCGTGACGCCGGGAGAACCGTAAAATTTGCAGGCTTGGTCGCAGGTTTCCCCGCTAAGTTATGGAAATGGCTAGAAAATTGGCGCCCATTTCGCTATAAGAACTGGACAACCCCTGAGGGAGAGGGACTTGAGCAAGGCGGGAGATACGCCCCTGCGGGTGGTGCAGTTGTCTGACTGCCACCTGTTTGCTGACACGGAAGGCAAGTTGCTGGGGCTCAATACACAGTTCAGCCTGGACAAGGTGCTTGATCTGGTGCGCGAAGAGCAGCCGGACATGGACCTGATCCTGGCCACCGGTGACCTTTCCCAGGATGCATCGTTCGAGGCCTATCAGCGCCTGGCTGATTCCCTGCGCGCGTTCCGTGTGCCGGTCTACTGGATTGAAGGCAATCATGACAAGCCCGCGCCCATGCTGGAGGCGTTCGCCGACCAGCGCGAGCAGGTGGGCCCCTGCGTGGTGGATGTTGGCAACTGGACCATCATCATGCTCGATTCAACCATCCCCGGTGAAGTGCCGGGTGAGCTCTATGACGATGACCTGACTTTCCTTGAGCAGTCACTCAAGAGCGCCCGCGGCGACCATGTCATGGTCTGCCTGCACCATCATCCGGTGCCCATGGGCTGCAAGTGGCTGGACACCCAGGTGGTCGCCAGCGCCGACAGGTTCTTCGACGTCATTGACCGCAACAGCCGGAAGATCCGTACCATCATCTGGGGTCACGTTCACCAGGAGTATGCCGGCGATCACAACGGCATCAGTCTGTACTCGGTGCCCTCGACCTGTGTCCAGTTCAAGCCCGGCAGTGAGGATTTTGCCGTGGACAAGGAGCCGCCGGGGTACCGCTGGTTCGACCTCTACCCGGACGGCCGTATCGACACCCAGGTGTCCCGCGTGCAGGGGATCGAATTCGAGGTCGACTTCTCCGTCAAGGGTTACTGACCGGTTCGTGCTGACAGCGTGCCGGCGGGCTACCGCCGGTGCAGCCATTGGTGCATGATACGGCCATGTCCGTATCCGATGTTTCCCTGATCTACATCCACGGTTTCAACAGCTCTTCGCAGTCCTGGAAGGCGCAGGCGTTGTCGCGGTTTTTTGATGCCCGGGGCGCGTCTGCCCGGTTCCACGCACCCGACCTGCCGCCGTGCCCGCGTGATGCCATGGCCACCCTGGAAGCCACCCTTGCCGGCGCCGGACCGGCGGCGCTGGTGGGCTCATCCCTGGGCGGATTCTATGCCACCTGGCTGGCAACCCATCATGATATGCGTGCGGTACTTATCAATCCGGCGGTGCGCCCGTGGCAGCTGCTGGAGAAATACATCGGTGAAAACGCCAACTACCACACCGGTGAGCGTTACCAGTTCGAGCCGGAATGGGTGGAACAGCTACGGCACTACGGCGTTGATGCCCTGGAACGCCCCGACAACCTGCTGGTCATGTTGCAGACCGGTGATGAGTCCCTTGACTGGCGTGACGCCTGGGACTACTACGGTGACTGCCACCTGCTGCGCCAGCTGGGTGGCAGCCACGGTTTTGATGACTTCGATGCCTGTATTCCGTTAGTGTTGCGTTTTTGCGGCATCGCCCTGGACTGATTCTGTTGTTAACAGGCCCCGACACCCATGAGTAATGATTACACCGCCGAGAATATCGAAGTTCTCTCCGGCCTTGAGCCAGTGCGCAAGCGCCCCGGCATGTACACCGACACCACCCGCCCGAATCACCTGGCGCAGGAGGTCATTGATAACTCGGTGGATGAGGCCCTCGCCGGCCACGCCAAGACCATCACCGTCACCCTGCACAAGGACAGTTCGGTGGAAGTGGAGGATGACGGGCGTGGCATGCCGGTGGACCTGCATCCACAACTGAAACGCCCCGGTGTGGAAGTGATCCTGTCCACCCTGCACGCTGGCGGCAAGTTCTCCAACAAGAACTACCAGTTTTCCGGTGGCCTGCACGGGGTCGGCGTTTCCGTGGTCAACGCCCTGTCGGAAAAGCTGCAGGTGCAGGTCAAGCGCGGCGGGCAGCTCTACCAGATCGAGTTTGCTGACGGTGAGAAGACCCGGGACCTGGAAGTGATCGACACGGTGGGCAAGCGTAACACCGGCACCAGCGTCCGTTTCTGGCCCCGGGTTTCCTATTTTGATTCGCCGAAAATCTCGGTGTCGAAGCTGCGCCATCTGCTGCGGGCCAAGGCGGTGCTGTGCCCGGGGCTGGAAGTGAAGCTGGTGGACCATAACAGCGGCGAAACGGAAACCTGGCAGTTTGCCGATGGCCTGACGGAATACCTGCTCGAGAGCACCCGTGGCTGGGAGCGCATTCCCGAGGTGCCGTTTGACGGCGCCATGTCCGCAGAGACCGAAGCCGTGGACTGGGCTGTGCTGTGGCTGCCTGAAGGCGGCGAGCTGGTGACGGAATCCTACGTCAACCTGATTCCCACTGCCCAGGGCGGCACGCATGTGAACGGCCTGCGCTCCGGTTTGCTGGATGCCCTGCGTGAATTCTGCGAGTTCCGCAACCTGATGCCGCGCGGGGTGAAACTGTCGGCGGAAGATATCTGGGACCGCGCCTGTTACGTGCTCAGCGTGAAAATGCAGGACCCGCAGTTCGCCGGCCAGACCAAGGAACGTCTCAGTTCACGCCAGACCGCCGCGTTTGTATCAGGCGTGGTCAAGGATGCCTTCTCCCTGTGGCTCAACCAGCATACCGATGAGGCCGAGCGTCTGGCCGAGCTGTGCATCAGCAATGCGCAGAAGCGCTTGCGGGCGTCAAAGAAAGTGGCGCGAAAGAAAGTGACAAGCGGGCCGGCCTTGCCGGGCAAGCTGGCGGATTGCACCAGTGATGATCCCGCCATGACGGAAATTTTCCTGGTCGAGGGTGATTCGGCCGGCGGCTCCGCCAAACAGGCGCGCGAGCGCGAGTACCAGGCCATCATGCCGTTGCGCGGCAAGATCATGAATACCTGGGAAGTGGACCCGGCGGAGGTGCTGGGCTCCCAGGAAATCCATGACATTGCCGTGGCCCTGGGTATTGAGCCGGGTAACGACGACCTTGGCGGCCTGCGTTATGGCAAGGTGTGCATCCTTGCTGATGCCGACTCCGATGGCCTGCACATTGCCACTCTGATTTGTGCCCTGTTTGTGCGTCATTTCCCGGCGCTGGTGCGGGAGGGCCATGTGTTTGTTGCCATGCCGCCGCTGTACCGCATCGATATCGGCAAGGATGTCTACTACGCCCTCGATGCGGATGAGCGCGAGGGCGTACTCGATCGCATCAAGGCCGAGAAAAAGCGTGGCAAGGTCCAGGTCACACGCTTCAAGGGCCTGGGTGAAATGAATCCGCTGCAGCTGCGCGAGACCACCATGGCCCGTGATACCCGTCGCCTGGTGCAGCTGTCGATCTCCGGCGATGACGACACGCACCAGTTGCTGGACATGCTGCTGTCGAAGAAGCGCGCCTCGGACCGCAAGGCGTGGCTGGAAAGCAAGGGTAACCTTGCTGACGTGTGACAGGACCGTTCGTCAAAGTACAGGCGCTTCCCGTACGGGAAGCCGTCAGATAACCAACAGCGAAGATCAACATGGCTGACGATTTCGAGAAACACTCCCTACGCGATTACACCGAGAAGGCGTACCTGGATTATTCCATGTACGTCATTCTGGATCGTGCGTTGCCGCATATTGGTGACGGCCTCAAGCCAGTGCAGCGACGCATTGTCTACGCCATGAGCGAGCTGGGCCTGAAGAACACGGCCAAGTACAAGAAGTCAGCGCGCACCGTGGGTGACGTGCTGGGTAAATACCATCCGCATGGTGACAGCGCCTGCTACGAGGCCATGGTCTTGATGGCGCAGCCTTTCTCCTATCGCTACCCGCTGGTGGATGGCCAGGGGAACTGGGGTTCTGCCGATGACCCGAAGTCGTTCGCGGCAATGCGTTATACCGAATCGCGCCTGGCTCCCTATGCCGAGGTACTGCTGTCCGAGCTTGGCCAGGGAACGGTGGAGTGGGTGCCCAACTTCGACGGCACCATGGACGAACCGAAACTGTTGCCGTCGCGCCTGCCCAACGTGCTTCTCAATGGCACTACCGGTATCGCCGTTGGCATGAGTACGGATATTCCACCGCACAATTTGCGTGAGGTGGCCAACGCCGCGGTGCGTCTTTTGAAAGATCCGGGATCGTCCCTGGATGATCTTCTCGAGGATATCCAGGGCCCTGATTTTCCCACCGAGGCGGAGATCATCACGCCGCGCAATGACATCATTCGCATGTATGCCGAGGGCCGTGGCGCCATAAAGATGCGTGCGGTGTGGGAAAAGGAAGAGAACGACATCGTCATTACCGCCCTGCCGTACCAGGTGTCCGGTGCCAAGGTGCTGGAGCAGATTGCCGACCAGATGCAGAAGAAAAAGCTGCCCATGGTGACGGACCTGCGTGATGAATCCGACCATGAGAATCCGACCCGGCTGGTCATTACGCCGCGCTCGAACCGCGTCGACCTTGAACAGCTGATGAGTCACCTGTTTGCCACTACTGATCTGGAGAAGCAGTACCGGGTCAACCTCAACATGATCGGTATTGATGGCAAGCCGCAGGTGAAATCACTGGATGTGATTCTCAACGAGTGGCTGCAGTTCCGCATGGTTACGGTGCGCCGCCGTCTGCAGCACCGCCTCGACAAAGTCCTGGACCGGCTGCATATCCTTGATGGTTTGCTGGTGGCGTTCCTCAATATTGATGAGGTCATCCATATCATCCGCACCGAGGACGAGCCCAAGCCGGTGTTGATGGAGCGCTTCGGGCTTTCCGACAAGCAGGCCGAAGCGATCCTCGAGTTGAAACTGCGTCACCTCGCCAAGCTTGAGGAAATGAAGATTCGCGGTGAGCAGAGCGAGCTGGAAGAAGAGCGCGACTGGCTGGAGAAGACGCTCGGCTCAATGAAGCGGATGAAGACGCTGGTGTCGAAGGAGATCATGGCCGACGCCGAGAAGTATGGCGATGACCGGCGTTCGCCGCTGGTGCAGCGGGGTGAAGCAAAAGCCATGGACGAGACCGACCTGCTGAGCGCCGACCCGGTCACCGTGATCCTGTCCGAGAAGGGCTGGGTGCGTGCCGGCAAGGGCCACGACCTCGATCCGGCCAGCCTCAGCTACAAGTCAGGTGATGCGTTCCGCAGCGCGGCCCAGGGCAAGTCCAACCAGCCTGCCTGTTTCCTCGATTCCACCGGCCGCAGTTATTCGCTGCTGGCGCATACCTTGCCCAGTGCCCGCAGTCATGGGGAGCCCCTCAGTGCACTGCTCAATCCGCCCAGCGGGGCCTCGTTCGTGGCAGCGATGATGGGCGCGGAAAAACAGGCATGGCTGCTGGCCACAGATGCCGGGTACGGGTTTGTCGCCCGCCTGGGCGACCTGTTTGCCAACAAGAAGGCGGGCAAGAGCGTGCTGACGGTGCCCAAGGGCGGCAAGGTCATGCATCCACGCGTGGTGAACGATACCGACAACGATTTCATCGCCGTGGTCTCCAATGAAGGGCGCATGCTTGTCTTTGCGGTCAAGGACCTCCCGGAGATGGCACGCGGCAAAGGCAACAAGATGATGTCCATTCCCTCGGCCCGGGTGCAGGATCGGGTGGAGTTCGTCCAGGACATGCAGGTGCTGGGGCCCAACGACACGCTGGTGGTACATGCCGGGCGCCGCCACCTGAACCTCAAGCCGGCCGACCTGGAACATTACATGGGTGAGCGCGGCCGCCGTGGTGCCAAGTTGCCGCGCGGCTTCCAGAACGTGGATGCCCTGGCCGTGGAGCGCAAGGAGAGCTAGCGCGCCCTTAGAGCATGCTTGCGGCCTGCAGCCCGCGGGCAAGAATGAATCCGGCACAGGCCAGCAGGCCGAGGGCGGGTACCCAGATAGGCACCTGCAGGCCCTGGGCCGGTGCGGACCTTGTCTTGATACGCAGCAGCGCCAGGTTGACCAGCGCGAACACGCAAAGCATCAGCAGCGAGGTGGCCTCCGCCAGGCCGGCGAGGCTGCCCGCCAACGTCAGCAACAGCAGTGCTGTGCCGGCGGCAAAGGTGGCGGCCAGCGGCGTGTGCGTCATCGTGTTGACGCTGGAGAAGACACTGGGCAGCTGGCCGCGCGAGGCCAGTCCGTAGAGCACGCGCGAGGCCATCACGGTTTGCACAAGGGCGCCGTTGATGATGGCCAGCAGGCCGATCACGGCCAGCGTCATCCCGTTGCCACCGGCATAATGCTGGTACAGGAACACCAGCGGCGCTTTCTGGGCTGCCAGCGTTTGTGGTGGCACGGCCAGCACAGCGGCAGCCATGATCAGTGTGTACAGCACGGTGACACTCACCAGCGTCAACAGGATGGCCCGGGGCAGGTTGCGACGTGGCTGTTTCACTTCCTCCGCCACGTCGACCATGTCTTCAAACCCGATGAAGGCATAGAAAGCCAGCAGTGCGCCGGCAAACACCCCTTGCCAGGCAAGCGGTTGCCCGGCACCAGTGAGTGCAGCCAGATCCGCGTCCAGCCATCCGTCCCGGCTTGCATAGACCACCAGCAGTAACCCGGAGACTTCCACCAGCGTGATTGCGGACGCGACCAGTACGGACTCGCGAATGCCTTTGGCAGCGATTGCCACCACCAGCAGGCTGGCGATGACCTGCGCCGGCAGGCGCGCCACGGGCAGCAGCGCAGTCGCCTGGTCGATAAAGGCGTTGATCAACGCAGCGGCCGAGACAATACCTGCCAGCGCCACCAGCAGACCCACCGTGGCAGCCAGGTGGCGGCTGCCCATGCCTTGCTGGACATACATGGCAGCGCCGGCCGCACGGGGAAAGCGGCCGGAGAGTTCGGCAAAGGAAAGCGCCGTGAAGCCGGCCAGGATCGACGCGAGCAGGAAGGACAGGGGCGCACCGTAGCCGGCGGCACCGGCCACTTCGCCGGTGAGGGCGTAGATGCCCGCGCCAATGGTCGTGCCCAGGCCATACAACACCAGTTGCGGCAGGGAAATGCTACGCCGGAGCGATGTGTCGGGTGTGGTCATGGCGAGCCGGTTCCGTGCGGTGACAGGCAGACAGTGTAAGGCGGTGCGCCGGCCGGTTGTTGATGCAGGGCAAAATCAGCAGGCAAAAAAAAGCCGCGACACAAGGGGTGTGTCGCGGCATAAAACGGGCACGGGTTGTGCCCGGGGGGTCAGTCTGCGTAAAGCGCCAGCTCGCCGGCGATACGGTTAAGGGGGCTCTCGAAGGTGCCGGTGGCCTCGGCGGTGGCCTGGTTGGCCGCCATGGCGGTGATCTCTTCATTGCTCGGGCACAGCAGCAGATCAAGCAGGCAGATGCTGGTGATGTTCTCCGCTGTTTCCGCGATCGTTCCAGAGACGCTGTCGTCCAGCGTCAGGATGCTGATGCCGCTGGCCGTGTCCAGGTCGAAGTCCACACCGAGGATGCTGATCACGTCGGTGGTGGTGCTGGTGACCGGGCCGTAGATGCTTTCGTCGGAGCTGGCCACCTGTTCGATTTCTTCTGCGTACACCACAGAATCCCAGTCGCTGCCGGCGCGGTCACGGAACCCGGTGACGAAGCCGCGCACATTTACCGGGCTGCTGGTGTCGCCATTCTGGAGCACCATGCCCGGGTCGAGTGTGCCGGCGGTATTCTTCACCGTGACGCCGAGCATGTTGAACCACTCACCCGCAAGGGCGCTTTCCAGCGGGCCGGTCAGCTCCACCAGCGGGCTCAGGAAGATGATGCGCTTGGCGCTGAGGATGCCGGTGGTGGTGTCGAGTACGCCTTCCACCTCAATGTGCGTGCCCACGGACAGGTCACCAACGCGGCCGAACACCAGGTCCAGGACGTTGGCTACATTGACCCGTTGGCCGCCCACCCGGATTTCCGGCAGGGCACTGACATCGACGATGATGCCCTCGAACGTGGCCGGCACCTGTTCTGGCGCCTCTGCGCCAATCAGGTCGAAGGCGTTATCAACACAGGTGACGCTGGTGACGGTATCCAGAGTGTCGCCGGCCAGGAACGTGGAGTCCTTGGCGGCAAGCACATGCACCTGGCTGCCGTTACCGAAGCTGTCACAGTTGTCAGGCAGGACACCGCCCAGGGCAATGCTCTGGTTGCCGATCTCGAAGGTGCCCGCACCGCTGTCATAGTTTTGCACGGCGCCCACCAGCTGCCATTGCAGGGGCAGGGTGTCGCGTTCGGCGACGCGGCTGGCCCGGATCAGGCCGCCATTGTCTGCTGGCCCGGCTACCGCGACGATGTCGCCGTTCACCAGGTTCTCCAGATCGCCCAGTGTGTTGCCCAGGGCCGTTTCGACACTGGTATCCGCGGTGCTCTGGACCGGCTGGCCAAGCACTTCCAGCGGGGCCACACCGGTCACCGGGCCGATGACGCGGTGCCAGGCACGCAGGCGCGTTGCGGTGCCGCTGGTCAGCGTGTCGTTGGCATCCTCGGCGAGGAGATAGTCCACGGTGACACCTTCCGGCAGGCCCATATCGGTGGGATTGACGCTGTCGGCTGACAGGGCAACGCCATCAAGGGTCACCAGGGCATCGGGATCCACTTCAAAGTGGCGCATCTCATTGATGTAGATGGAACCATAGCCGGTGGCGGTGCCAGAACCGGAGCCACCGATGCCGCCCTCGGCCGTTTCGGTGCCGCTGGAGGAACCACCGACGCCACCGCCGGCAAACGGGTCGCTGCCACTGCCACCGCCGCAGCCGCTGATGGCTGCGATCAAAAGGGTCAGGGCAATCTGTCGAAGCATGGGCAAGCTGTCCATAGTCATGCCTCCTGTTGTTCTTCGAAGTAGTAGATGCCCACGCCGGCGCGCATGCGTCCGGAGCCGGAGGCGTCAGGGTTGCTGTCACGGTCGTGCTGGCGCAACCACTGGTCGAAATCTTTCAGTACGCTGTAACCGCGCTGGGAAACCATGTCATGGAAGTCGTTGAGTGCTTCCTCGGGCAGGTTGTCGTAGGCCACCTTGAGCTGGAAGCGGCTGTCCCGGTCGCTGGCATGCAGGTTATGGACGATGGTCTCGCCCAGGTCGCCGACGTCGGTGCCAAGGATGCGCATGATCTGGGCGGCGTCCTGGCTGGGTACATAGGCCGTCTTGAGCAGCCGTACATTACGGTCGTCGTCGATGCTGACCACGCCGGCCTGGGTCAGGTCGTCAAGAATGGCGCGCGGCGGCATGTCGCCACTGTGGCTGGCCACCAGTGCCGAGAAGCTGTTGTCAGCGCCATCGAAGGGCAGTACTGCCGGCTTGCTGTCGCTGTCCATGAAGCGTTCCTCGCTGGTCCAGGCAGACACCACGCGTGCGGCCCGATGGAACTGCTTGCCCAGGTCCCGGTCTGCCAGGGGCTCCAGGCGCTTGATGCGCAGCACTTCCTTGCGTGACAGGCCGGTCACTACCGCGATCCGGCTGTTGGTCTGCTTCTTGCCGTCGATGGCAAAATGTTCGTCCGCCACCTCGACAAACACCTGCCGGGCGATCTCATCAAAGGTGGCGTATGACACCTTGTTGTGCAGCAACACCCGGACGATCGGTCGCAGGAGCCGGGCGAGTGCAAGCAGGATTGTCGACGTTTGCGTTTCCATATTTGGGAAATTATTCCCAAAAACGACGGGGGTCAATGCGCGCGTCAGGCCAGCTGACGAACGGTAGCTGACCAGATGTCTAGTGCCGGCGATGCACACGGTCATTGTGGGCCGCCCGGTGGGGGCGCTAGTCTGCCGCCATTAACGCCCCGTAGCAAAAGGAGAAGACCGTGGCTGAAGCCTATATCGTGGATGCGGTTCGCACCGCCGGGGGGCGCCGTAACGGGCGCCTGAGTCGCAAGCACCCCGCCGATCTCGGCGGCATGGTGATTGATGCGCTGCTGGACCGGACCGGCGTGGACCCGGCAAAAGTGGATGACGTGGTGTATGGCTGCGTCAGCCAGATCGGCCCGCAGACGTTCAATGTGGCACGTACCTCCATCCTCAGTTCGAAACTGCCGGAGTCCGTGCCCGGTGTGTCCATTGACCGCCAGTGCGGCTCGTCCCAGCAGGCCATTCATTTCGCTGCCCAGGCGGTACTGTCGGGCACCCAGGACCTGGTCATCGCCGGGGGCGTGGAATCCATGAGCCAGGTGCCGATCGGCTCGCCCATGGCCAAGGCCATGGACCTGGGCACGCCGTTTGCGGGCGAGATCAGCAAGCGCTACCCGAACGAGACCTTCAGCCAGTTCGTCGGCGCCGAGCGCATGGCCGCCAAATACGGGGTGACGCGCGAAGAACTGGCGCGGTTTGCCTACAACAGCCATGTCCATGGGGCAGCGGCCACCAAGGCCGGCAAGTTCAAGGACGAGATCATTCCGGTGGATGTGGAGATGGAAGACGGCACCACCCTGGTCCACGACACGGACGAGGGCATTCGCTGGGAGCCGGACTATGACGCCATGCTGGGCCTGGACCCGATCCAGGAGGGCGGCGTGATTTCCGCGGCCTTCGCCAGCCAGATCTGTGATGGCGCGTCAGCGGTGCTGGTGGCCAGCGAGAAAGCGGTGAAGGAATACGGGCTCACGCCACTGGCCCGGGTGCATACCATGGCCGTGGTGGGTTCTGATCCGACCATGGTGCTCGAGGGGCCGATTCCGGCCACGGAAAAGGTGCTGGAGAAGTCCGGACTGAGTATGGCCGACATGGACCTTTACGAGGTCAACGAGGCATTCGGCTCGGTGCCACTGGCCTGGGCCAAGGCGCTGGGTGCGGACCTGGAAAAGCTCAACGTCAATGGCGGCGCCCAGGCACTGGGCCATCCCCTTGGCGCCACGGGCGCCAAGCTGGCAGGCACGCTGATCTACGAGCTGCGCCGTCGTGGTGGTCGTTACGGCCTGCTCGCCATCTGCGAGGGGCTGGGCACGGCGAACGCCACCATCTTCGAAATTATCTAGCGTCAAAACCATCTGGCCCGGCTGAACGCCGGGCAGGGTGATCCGTGCAGACTCAGGCCCGCCCGCTAACGGCGGGCTTTTTCATGGCTGGCACATGGTCGGTAAATGGGTGACTGGCAGATCGCTGAGGCACTGCCAGCGTTTGCCGTCATCGCGCGCTTCCAGGGTGATCTGGCGGCCTTCCATGTTTTCCAGGGCGGTGGAAAACTCATACAGCAGTTTGCCTCCGGCCTGGACCTCCACCCGACGCATGGCGTAGCTGCCCAGCTTGAGCGGGTCAGCCAGGTCGAGCGCGTCATGCCCTGCCGGCCAGCGCCCATGGCGGCGCTGGTAGGCGATCATCTTGTCGCGAATGTACTGGCTCTGTTTGAGCTCCTGGGTCAGTACCCGGCGCAAGTAGTTGGCCGGCGGCAGGTCGGCCCCGGTGGGCGCTGGTTGCGGTGTGGTTTCCGGCGCGGCGGCCGGTGCAGGTTCTGCTGCCGGTGGTTCGCAGGTGTCCGGCAGCCACCTGGCGGGCAGGGTGCCGCCACGGCATTCCCAGCTGGGCAGTTTGCCGCTGTCACTGGCGGGCACAAAAAGCAGGGTGTGGCCGCCGATGCCGGGGAGCTCGTCACGGAACGCCAGTGCGATCATGGCCTGGTTGCCGACGGTGATGCTTTTCAGGCTGTCATCCGCCAGTGCCTCGGGCCGTGGCAGTCCGGCGTCGAGGTTGCTGTTGGGCCAGAAATTGGTGCGCTGGATAAACGCGGCAACCTGTTGCTGGATATTCCCGGCACGCGCCATGGCCTTTTCCACATGCTGGTGCGATGCAGAGCGCGCCTGAATGGCGTCGCTGGCGGCGTAATACAGGGGAATGCCAATGGCGGCCAGCATCAGCAGCAGCATCACCATGATGATCACGGAGCGCACCATACGGTTGCCCTGGCGGGCGCCGCACCAGGGGCAGAAGCTGCTGCCCGGGGCCAGCTCGCGCATGCACTGGCGACAGGGTGCCGTGGCGCCGGACGTGGCTGAAAAGTCGGCAGTGACCGGGGCATTCGGGGAGTCGGGCGTGACGGGTGGCGCGGTCGGCTCGGCTGGCGGGGCGGCCGGTGTGGGCGAGTGCTCCACAGGCGCCTGCGGCTCGGACGCCGAATGCGGGTCGGTCTCGATGCGGGTGATGATGCCCGCACCTTCCAGTTCTGCCTGCAGGGAGAACGCGTCGGCTTCGGACAGTTCACGGGCCAGTGCCACCTTGCGGCCGGACATCACCTTGGCCGTGGTGGCACTGTCCAGCCGGAAGCGCCGTGCCAGTACGCTGGCGGCGGCGTCAGGATCACTCCCGGTGGCTATCTGGCCACGGAATATGAGCCGGAATGAGGCAGGCATGACGGTGTTCGGTCTCCCTTGTGCTGTTCTGCGAAGCAGACCACGAATCCGGGCTCGCGGACAACCGCCTTACTGGATTGGCCCGTCACAGGCCGGTGGTAGATGATCACCCGGCAGGGTAGCGCCGCACTTCCACTGGCCCAGGCCGCCGGCCTGCAACCAGAAGCGGTGGCCTTCAAGGCCGGGTGCGCCGCCACTGAAGCGGTACTCGATGCGCCCAGCGGCGGTGACCTTGACCGACTGGATGTTGCCGCCACCCAGTCTGTTTGGTGGAGGCAGGTCCAGGTAGGCGTTGCTGGCGGGCCACTCGCCGCCGGCCGAGGTGTAATAGACCATCATCTTCAGGCGCAGCTTGCGACTGTCCGCGATGATGTCGCTGATCTCGTCCAGGGCCACCTGCTTGCGGCGTGCCAGCGGGTCGTCACTGCTGCCGGCCGCGGGCAGGGTCGTTGCCAGTTCCTTGATCTCATCCAGGTCCACGGCGTGGGTATCGTCCGGCCGCGACAGCACCAGCTTGTGCACGCAGCTTTGCGGCCGCCGCGCGGCCGGCAGGGTGCCGCCTTCGCAGCGCCATTTCAGGACATGGCGGGGGTGCTTCTCGGGCAGGAAAATCAATGTCTTGCCGCCCACCAGTGGCAGCTGCGGTTGTAATGTCAGGGTGATCTGGGCACTGGAGCCGACGCGGATGCTGGCGACAATGTCGTCTCCCAGCTGGGCGGCGCCGGGCAGCTTGGCATCCAGGTTGGTATTGGGCAGGAACCCGGTGCGCTCGTAGACCGCGGTGACCGCCTCCTGTGCCTCCGCCACGCGCGCCGTGGCGTGCGCCAGGTGCTGCTTGCTGCGGTACTCATCCAGCCACGGGGCCAGGTAGGCCTGCCACGTCCACGCCAGTCCTGCGGCGACCAGGGCGAGGCTGGTGAGCCACACCCCGAGGCGTACCCGCCGGCGGCGACGGTCGGCCTGGCATTCCCGGCACAGGCCGCTGCGGGCCCCCAGGGGGCGCTGGCAGCCGGTGCAGGTGTTCTGTTGCTGTGAGGGTTGTTGCATCGCGTTTCTGCCCACTGTCCGGATGTTGTGCACCACGGGGCTGTGCCCGGTTGTCGCTGTTGCCGCGACATTCTGGCCAGCGATATCTTTTCGGGCCAATATGGGTGGTGACGGTTGCGCGGCCGCAGGGCGCGCGGTAACAAGGGCAGCATTAAAGCAGACCAGGTGTAATTCGGCTATGCAGGTAACCTCAGGCAAGGTGGAAAGCAACGGCATTGAGCTGTTCTATGATGCGCGCGGCCCGGAGCAGGGCGAAGCCATTGTGTTCGTCATGGGACTCGCAGCGCAGATGGTGTTCTGGCCGGAGCCGCTGCTGGATGACCTCGCCGGGCGTGGTTACCGTGTCATCCGTTTCGATAACCGCGACGTGGGCCTGTCCACGCGCCTGCGGGCGCCGTTGCGTCACAGCCCGATGGGTTTGATGGGTCGTTACATGACCGGGTTGCCCATTGCGGCGCCGTACACCCTGCATGACCTGGTTGAGGACACCTGCGGGTTGCTGGACGCCCTGGGCATCCAGAAAGCACACCTGGTGGGTGCTTCCATGGGCGGCATGATCAGCCAGCTGATGGCAGCACACCGGCCGGACCGGGTGGCTTCCCTGACGTCGATCATGTCCAGCCCCAACAGCCGTCTGTTGCCGCCGCCCAAGCCAGCGGCGCTGAAGACGCTGGTGGGTCCGCGTGTGGCCATCAACAGCGCGGACGAGTATGTCACCCACGGCATGCGCGTCTGGCGTGTGATTGGCGGTACCCTGCAGCAGGGCGATGACTTGCTCGAGGGTATTTTCCGGCAGGCTTTCGAGCGCGGCCTGTACCCGCGCGGTGTGCTGCAGCAGTTCACCGGGATCATGGCCACCGGCGGTTTTGCCCGCGACCTGCGCCGGGTGACTGCCCCCACCACCGTGATTCACGGCAGCCATGACCCGCTGATTCGCGTGGCGGGCGGCAAGGCAACGGCGCGTGCCATCCGGGATGCGCGCCTGGCAATCATTCCCGGCATGGGCCACGATTTGCCGCAGGCAGCGCTGGCCCAGATCGCCGACCTGATTCATGACAATGCCCTGCGTGTTGAACCGCAGGGCGCCCCGGTGGCGCTGGCCTGACGTCTGTCAGGCGTTATCCCGGGTAAATGCCATCACCCGGTCAATGCGCTGTTCGCCACTGGCTGCCATGAGCAGGCGTTCCACTCCCAGGGCAACACCGGCGCAATCGCCGATGCCGTGTTCCAGCGCTGCCAGCAGGTGTGGATCGACACTGGCATCCGGCAGGCCCAGGGCTGTGCGTCGGGCCCGGTCGGCCTCGAACCGGGCGCGTTGCTCCGCCGGGTCGGTGAGTTCATCGTAGCCGTTGGCCAGTTCCAGTCCGTTGAAATAGATTTCGAAGCGAGCGGCCACGGTGTCGCCCTCAGGATCTGTCTGCAGTCGCGCCAGGGCAGCCGCCCAGGCGGGAAAATCCTGCACCACCACCAGTGTGTCCCTGTCCATGGCCGGCTCCACCACGAATCCCATCAGCCAATCCACCAGTTGCGGGCGATCCATGTCGGGTACGTGCTGGCCGGCGGGTATCGCCTGTTGCAGGCTGGCCATGTCGGCGCTCAGGGGGTCGAGGCCGGTGACAGCCTTGAACAGGGCGCGGAAGCTGACCCGCTTCACCGGCGGCTGGCCCAGTAGCGGGGCCATCAGGGCACAGGTCTCGTCTATCAGGCGGGGCAGGGAAAACCCGGGCCGATACCATTCCAGCAGGGTGAATTCGGTGTTGTGGCGGGCGCCACTTTCACCCTCGCGAAACACCGGCGATATCTGGTAAATGGCGCCACTGCCGGCAGCCAGCAGCCGCTTCATGTGGTATTCCGGGGATGACTGCAGTACGCCGTGACCGGGTACCTGGATGCACTGGATGGCGGGGTCGGTGACGCCATGCCGGCCCAGCACCGGTGTGCTGACCTCCATGACGTCACGGGCCTCGAAGAAGGCTCGGATGTGCTGGTAGAGGCGGGCGCGCTGGCGCAGCGCCGGCAGCGGCGCCAGTGGACGCCAGTCGCTCCCGCTCATGCCGGTCAGTCCTTGATGCGGCCCACGTATTCGCCGGTGCGGGTGTCGACCTTGACCACCTCGCCGGTCTGCACGAACAGCGGCACGCGGACAACGGCGCCGGTGGACAGGGTGGCCGGTTTGCCGCCGGTGCCGGCGGTGTCGCCCTTGAGGCCCGGGTCGGTTTCGGTGATTTCCAGTTCCACGAAGTTTGGCGGGCTGACTGACAGCGGCGATCCGTTGTAGAGCGTCACCGTGCAGACATCCTCTTCGCGCAGCCATTGCTTGGCGTCGCCCACAGCCGATTCCTCGGCGGCCTGCTGCTCGAAGGTGTTCGGGTCCATGAAATGCCAGAACTCGCCGTCGTTATAGAGATACTGCATGTCGGTATCCATGACGTCGGCGCCTTCCAGGCTCTCGCCCGACTTGAAGGTGCGTTCCCATATCTTGCCGGTCTTCAGGTTGCGCAGACGCACGCGGTTGAACGCCTGGCCCTTGCCCGGTTTGACAAACTCGTTCTCGACGATGGCGCAGGGATCGCCATCAAGCATTACTTTCAGACCGGATTTGAATTCGTTGGTAGAATAAGTCGCCATGTAGTACTCGCAGGATGTTGAATGCCAATGCCTTTTCAGCGGAGCGCAATGATAACGCAGACAGTGCCGTGCGGCGACTGGCAGCCGGCCGGCGCCGACCTCATCACTGATCTGGCAGAGCTGCGCCGCGTGCTTGATCTTCCCGATACGTCATCGCCGGACGCCCTGGCGGCGGCTGACGGTTTCGCCGTGCGGGTGCCACGCAGTTACGTGGCGCGCATGCGCAAGGGTGACCCCGATGACCCGCTGTTGCGACAGGTGCTGGCATCGGCCGAGGAAGTGGACGTGGTGCCGGGCTACAGTGCCGACCCGCTCGAGGAGCGCGACAGCACACCGGTGCCCGGTATCCTGCACAAGTACCATGGCCGCGTCCTGCTGATGGTCACCGGCGCCTGCGCGGTGCATTGCCGCTACTGCTTCCGGCGCCATTTCCCCTATGCCGAGCACGTGCCCGGGGGCGAACGCCTGGCCCGGGCCCTGGACTGGCTGGCCGGCCGGGATGACATCCAGGAAGTGATCCTGTCCGGTGGTGATCCCCTGTCCGTCAGCGACCGCCGCCTGCGCCAGCTGCTGGACGCCCTGGCCGGCATCCCCCATGTGCAGCGGTTGCGCATACACACCCGCCAGCCCGTGGTCATGCCCGAGCGGGTCAGTGACGGCCTGCTTGCGATGCTGGCGGGCTGGCCCGGTGGCCGGGTCATGGTGCTGCATGCCAATCATGCCCGGGAACTGGATGACAGTGTGCGTAAGGCGTGTCAGCAACTGGCGCAGGCTGGCGTCACCCTGCTCAATCAGGCGGTGCTTCTCAAGGGCGTAAACGATGGTCTGGAACAGCAGTTAGCGCTTGCAAACACTCTTTTTGACGCGGGAGTGATGCCCTATTACCTGCACCAGCTGGACCGGGTCCAGGGGGCAGCGCATTTCCAGGTCAGTGATGACGCGGCCCGCCGCTTGCATGGGCAGTTGCAGGCCCGGCTGCCTGGCTACCTGGTGCCGCGCCTGGTGCAGGAGCTGCCCGGCGCGGCGTCGAAAACGGCGCTGGTCTGACAACCAGACCGGCGTTGCGGCGATTTACAGCGTCGACGTGATACCTTAAAGTCGAAGATCAAAACAATTGCAGTCAAATCAATTAGTTGTAAAAACAAGTTCAGTCGCGATGTGAATAGGCCGCCCAGCGGTCAGCGCGACTGCCAGAAACCGGGACCGGGAACCGTCCGGCATGGATCAGCAGCCACAGAAAATTCGATTGAAGTTGCCGGAGCAGGACCTTCAGGTACTGACGGTCGGCAGCGATCAGCCCAAGAAGCTGAAAGCGTGGGTGGATGAGTTGCCCCTGGTCAACATGGGTGAAACATCGCGCCAGCTTTATCAGTTCATCCAGGAATTGAACCGCCTGCAGATCGGTACGCCGCAGCGGTTGCAGTTGCTGGAGGTGGTGCGTCCGGTGATCGAGCATGTCTGCTCGTCCCTGGGCAAGCATTACCTGAACCAGTCGCTGGTGCTGCCGGAAAAAGCGCGCCGTGTGGCCAGCCTTGCCCAGGCCCTGCAGAACCACCTGGCGGGCGGATACAAGATGGTTGCGGTGCGGCAGCTCAAGCGCTTGCGCGAGCGCGACGGCAAGGCCAACCTGGCCCTGGCCATTCATCGCGCCATGACCGCACTCACGGAAACCCTGGTGCGCAGCTACCAGCTCTACTTCCCCACGCCCCGACACCTGTGGCTGGAAATGCACCAGTTGTACCTGTTGGCCGAGATGCATGGCGTGCAGGACATGGAAGTGGCTGACGCCGAGTTCCGGGACATTGAAAGTTCGTCCGTGGCGGATGCCTATGCCCGGGTGCTGTTGCTGGCGACGGCGAAGCCGAACCAGCTCCGCCAGCAGGAAATCGCCGTGCTCTACCGCGCCACCGAGGAGTGGAGCGGGTATGTGGAGATCAAACACGCCTGGGACGAGGATGACCTGTTCGTCTTTGACCTGCAGCAGGACCGGGCACCCACCTACCGCACGCACGTGTCTGTGGCGGGTGCGGAAAGCCGTTACATCGATTCGCGTCTGTTGATTGGCAAGCTTGGCCAGGTGGCGGCGGGTACCACACCCGAGGGCTTCCATGTGCCCAAGGGGATCAATGACAACCTGCTGGCCCATCTGCAACAGGCATGGGGGGCGCTGACCGAGCGCTCCTTCAAGCGCGTCGGCCAGACCGGTGACGTGGATCTCAGTCTTGGCCTGAACGCCCTGCACCTGCATCTGGCCGGTGGCATGGAATTCGAACGCGTGCTCAAGGGTGATCGGCTGGAGGTGCTGGCGGATGGCGCTGGCGAGAACCCATTCCTGATCAACAAGCAGGCGGGCGGCTCTCCGCGGCCTGGTATGCAGGACGATGATGCCTGGTCGCGGGCATTTGATGGTGGTTCCCATCGCATGTCCAATGACCTGGCGGTGGACACCATCGACTTCTCGCACATCACCTCGGCCATGAAGCAGGCGGCCGAACAAAACCAGTCAACCGCCAAACTGGAGCATTTGAGCTGCCAGAAAGTGAACGCCAGTCCGGGCGGTTATTGCCTGCAGTGGCAGGGTGAGGCGCCGGCACAGATGCGCACCGGGGAGATTCTCGGGGTGCGCGAGATTGGCCAGAATGAGTGGGCCATTGGTGTGGTACGCTGGGTCAAGCAGCTGGCGCAGCAGGGGGCCCAGTTCGGTGTGGAATTGCTTGCTCCCCGTGCCATGCCCGTGGGTGCTCGCGTCATTCGCAAGACCGGCGATGCCGGCACCTTCATGCGCGCGCTGGTGTTGCCCGCCCTGCATGCCATTGGCCAGCCGGCCACCTTGCTGGTGCCGTCGGTGGGTTTCCAGAGTGGTGCCAAGGTGGAAATGGCAGTGGCGGGTGAATCCCAGCGTATCGTGTTGGGCAGAAAAGTGAACAGTACGGCCAGTTTTGGCCAGTATGAGTACCGACAGGGACAGGGTGGTACAGCGGCTCCTGACGCCGAGGAAAGGGAAGGCGGTGAAGACTTCGACTCTATCTGGTCAAGTCTGTAACGGAGTTGCGTTTGGAGGGAGCCTTTCCGGTTCCTTGTCTGGGGTGACAGTATTTCCGGCCTTAAACCATGAGTTACACCGAAGATACCATTCGGCTTCTGATAGCCCACGATTCGCAGGATGACGCAGAGCAGCTGATCAATGCCCTGCGCAACGCTGGCAAGGTCACCCGTGCCGAACTGGCGCTGACGGAAGACGACTTCGTGCGTGCCCTGAAATCCGGCGCATGGGAGCTGCTGTTATGTCGCCCCTCTTTTGGTGGCATCAGCTTTGAAGACGCCCTTGCCACCGAGCATCGGCTGGGCAAGTCCGTGCCGATGATGCTTCTGGTGGACACCATGGATGGTCTGGCCATGCGCGAGGCCTATGAAAAAGGCGTTCGCTTCGTTGCGCCGGCAGATGACCGGGACCTGCTCAGCCTGATCCTGGATCGCGCCATGGAGCTGGTGCGCCTGCGCAAGGACCTGCAACACAGCCAGATTGCCCTGCATGAGGCGGAACGCCGTCTCTCGATCCTCATGGACCAGTCCCGCGACGCCATTGCCTACGTGGTGGACGGCATGCACATCCATGCCAATGACACTTATCTTGAAATGTTTGGCTACGAGACGGCAGATGACCTGGCGGGCGTGCCGATCATGGATATGGTCTCGGCGGAGAATCACGAAGCGCTGAAGAAACTGCTGCGCAGCCGCGCCCAGGACGAGAGCCAGACCAATGAACTGCCCTGCAAGGGTGTGACCACCGACGGCAAGGAATTCGATGCCACATTTGTTTTCTCGGCATCCAATTATGACGGTGAAGCCTGCACCCAGATTGTCATCCGTGCCGAGGGGTTCGACGAGGAAGCGATGGAGGAAAAGCTGGCAGAAATGCGCCAGACCGATCCTCTCACCGGTCTCTACAACCGTGGCTGGTTCCTGGAAAAGATGGACCAGGCTGTATCCGATGCCGTGCGCAGTGGTCAGTTGTACAGCGTCTTCATGGTCCGTATTGATGATTTCGAACAGCACCAGACTTCCATCGGCATTGATGGCTCTGACGAGCTCCTCGCTACGGCGGCAATGACGCTGGAGAAATTTGCAGGTGATGAGCCGCTTGCCCGTATTTCAGGCGAGGATTTCTCAATTCTGCGCAAGGTGTCGGACCTCGATGAAGCACGGGATATGGCTGAGCGTATCCGCGATGCCTTTGAACACCTGATGCCTGCGATCAAGTCCAAGACCGTGAAGGTGACGGCAAGCGTCGGTGTTGCCTTCGTCCGTGAAGACAGTCATTCCAGTCATGCGGCCCTGACAAAGGCGATCGAGTGCTGCAACAGGGCCTCTGCTGAAAATGACGGCAAGGGTAATGCCATCCATGTGCACAATCCCATGGATGATGTTGAGGCCGGCTCGTCCGAGGCTATCGCCATGGTGCTGCGTACGGCGCTGGAGAAGAATGCGTTGAGCCTGAAGTACCAGGCCATCATGGCCATGGAAGACGATGGCAAAGGTTTTGCGGAGGTGTTTGTATCATTGCCGCAACCAGACGGTTCGACGTTGTCCGCGGCACAATTCATGCCGGTGGCGGCGGAACGGGGTCTTGCCGGAAAGATTGACCGTTGGGTGATTCTCAATGCCGTAAAGGCGGCGGCCGCCTATTCCGATGACGTTCGCATCCTGATCAATCTCAGTGGCTACTCCCTCGAGGATTCTGCCCTGTCCCAGTGGGTGGGCAAGGCGCTGAAAGCCGCCAAGCTTGACCCGTCGCGGGTTGTTTTCCAGTTTACCGAAGCGGACCTGGATAGTTACCTCAAGCAGGCCGGCACATTCATCAGTGCCATTCACGAACTGGGAGCAAAGGTGTCTGTCAGCCGCTTTGGTGGCGTGCCTGACCCGATGAAGCTGTTCAAGCATGTGCCAGTGGACATGGTGAAGTTTGACGGCAGCTACACGGAAGAGCTGGACAAGAAAGAAAGCAAGGACGCGTTCAGCAAGTTGATTGCGTCGGTGAGTGACAGCGGCAAGACCGTCATGGTGGGCTTTGTCGAGAGTGCGGCACAGATGCAGTCAATCTGGACCCTGGGCGGTGTCGATTACCTGCAGGGCATCTATCTGCAGCCGCCAGGCGACGCCATTACCCTGGGTGAAGATTAAGGGTGGTCACTGCCTGGGGCGGCCGCGGGTGAGTAGCTCGGCCTGGTCACGGTCGCGCACACCAATCAGGTAGAGGATGCCGTCCAGCCCGAGGGTCGAGATGGACTGCTCGGCGGTTTCCTTGACCAGCGGCTTGGCGCGGAACGCGATGCCCAGGCCAGCGATGCCGAGCATGGGCAGGTCGTTGGCGCCGTCGCCCACGGCGATGACCTGTTCCAGACTGATCCCTTCCTTGGACGCAATCTCCCTGACCAGCTCGGCCTTGCGGGCACCGTTGACGATGCGCCCGACAACGCGCCCTGTGACCTGGCCGTCTTCGATCTCGAGCTCATTGGCGTGGACGTGGTCGATGCCAAGGCGCTCCTGCAGCCAGCGCCCGAACCAGGTAAAGCCACCGGACAGGATGGCAGTGCGGTAGCCCAGTGCTTTCAACGTACTGATCAGTCGCTCCGCCCCTTCTGTCAGGGAGATACGTTGCCTGACCCGCTCAAGCGCAGCTTCATCCAGTCCTTTTAGCTGGGCCACCCGTTGCCGGAAGCTCTCGTCGAAGTCCAGCTCGCCGCGCATGGCCTGTTCGGTGATGGCGGCAACCTGCTCGCCGACACCGGCCTCCCGGGCCAGCTCATCAATGACTTCAGACTCGATCAGGGTCGAGTCCATATCAAACACCACCAATCGTCGATTGCGCCGGAAGGCGCTGTCTCGCTGAAAGGCAATGTCCATGTTTCGTTCATTGGCAATGCGCAGGAATGCGGCGCGCATGGCCTGGCTGTCTGCAGGGTTGCCGCGCACCGAGATCTCGACGCAGGCACGCGCATCCTCATCACCGGCCTCGCCCTCGAGGTGAACCCGGCCAGAGAGCCGGTTGATGCTGTCGATATTGAGTTCGTTGGCCGCGACAACGGCGGTGACATCACTGAGCTGTTCGGCCGTGATCTTCCTGGCCAGCATGGTGATGATATGCCGGTCCTTGCCCTGGCCTGCGACCCATTCCTCATAACGGTCATGATCGATCGGCCGGAAACGCACCGAGGTGTTGAGTTTGTGCGCCTCGAACAGGAGGTCCTTGAGCAGGGATGAGCCTTCCTGTTGTGGCGGAATTTCCACGAGGATGCCCAGTGACAGCGTGTCATGAATCACCGCCTGGCCAATGTCGAGCACGTTCAGGTGGTACTGGCCGAGAATGCGAGTGAACGCTGCCGTAAGGCCGGGGCGGTCGCCGCCGGATACCTGGATCAGGATGATCTCGCGCACGTGGGTAGGGCTCCTTGGATGCTGTCTGGCGGTCTCAGCGCCAAGGGTACCAGTATTCTGCCGCGCCCTGAATATAAGACCGGGCGCGCCTTGCCCGATCCGGTGCGTGGACGGGTATACTTGGCCCCGGCAATCACTTATCACAGTTTCTACCAGGAGAGGGTATGACCGGGCAGACCAACCGGTGGCGGGCATTGATGCTGCGTGAGAAGCGGCTGCTGACCGACCTCAGCCTGATGATTGCCACCGCCCTGATCATCGGCATGTACTTCCTCGAAAACGTCAGCGTGACGCTGGAGCATACCCAGCGCCAGAGCAACGAGGCGCTGGCCCAGCAAGTGGCCAACAGTGCCAGCGAATACCTGGTGACGTCCAACCTGGTCAGCCTCAATGTCATCGCGACGCACACCGTTAACCTGAAGCCGGTCTCCCGGGTGGAGATCGTCAGTGCGGCCGGCGATGTCCTCGCCCGCGCCGGCGATGAAGCACCCGACATGCAACCGGTGAGCCGGGGTATCCGTATCGACGAAGACGTGCTGGCAGGTGAAGTGCGCATCTGGCCTGCCAGCGATGTGCGCCTGGTCGCCGAACGCCTGGAAACGCGTTTTGTCCTGATCACCCTGTGTTTGCTGGCGTTGCGGGTGCTGGTGTCGCTGGTTCAGCGGCGTCTTGAAGCCAGGGATGCCGCCACGGACGACGAGACTGATGAGCAGGATATGGAAGCAGATATCCTGCCGGTACTGAGCATGGGCAGTGCCGCATCGGGTGGCGCAAAAGCGTGGCTGCGCATCAGTATTGTCAATTTTGACCGCTACCGGGAACGTTTTACGGACGCACTGATGACTGAAATGCTGGCCGGCTACCAGCAGCGGTTGCAGCAGGTAGCCAGTGTTTACGGCGCCCGCGTGGTCAGCCCGCTAGGCGAGCAGGCGGCGCTGGAGTTCTCGGCCGGGTCACGGTCGGATGCCTGTTTCCAGGCGCTGTGTGCCGGCATGCTGTTGCGACAGTTGGTGCGGGAATACAGTGATCACCGCAAGAATCACGACAAGACACCGCTGGAGTTCAAGCAGCTGGTTACAGGCATGGGCAACCAGGACACCAGTTGGGCGCTGTGCAGTGCCGGTCTGCCGGGGCGTGTGCATGTGCCGGAACAGGAGCTGGTCAGCCTCGAACTGGACGCCCGGGTACTGTTCAAGCCGGAACGGTGCCTGGTGATAACCGCTGTCGGTCATGAGCTGCGTGTTCAGCCCATCGAGCAACTGGCCCAGCGTTACCAGCGACTGGTGAGTGAGCAGGCCCGCAAGCTTGGCGCAGCCTCGCCGGCCTGAACAGTCTCAACGGCCTTGTTACGACGCCTCCGGCGCCCTGAAGTGCCCCAGGTTTTCCCCCATGCGTACCGGGCTGTCTTCAGACAGGGCGCTGCTGAAGCCGGCGCTGTTTTCAGGGAACAGCATGATCACGGTGGAGCCCAGCAGGAAGCGGCCCAGCTCGTCACCTTTCTGCAGTGTCACCGGCGCATTCCTGTCATAGCGCTGGCGCTGCACTTGCCTCGGCGTCGGTGTGACCTGCCCGGAAAAAACGGTTTCGATCCCGGCAACAATCATGGCGCCCACCAGGATGACCGCCATCGGTCCGGCATCGGTGTCGAAGATGCACACGGCACGTTCGTTGCGGGCAAACAGGTCCGGCACATTGCGCGTAGTGGCCTGGTTGACCGAGAACAGGCGTCCCGGCACGTAGATCATTTCCCGCAATGTGCCGGTGTATGGCATATGCACACGGTGGTAATCACTGGGTGACAGGTAGATGGTGCAGAAGCTGCCGTTGCTGAATGTGCTGGTGAGCTCGCCGTCACCACCGAGGAGTTCGTAAAGCGAGAAATAATGACCCTTGGCCTGCAGCACGTCGGCACCCCGGATCGGACCCAGCTGGCTGACGGCGCCATCGGCCGGGCTGGCAATGGCATCAGCTTCTGCGGCAATCGGGCGGGCACCGTCTTTCAGGGCGCGGGTAAAGAACGCATTGAAATTGTCGAAACGCTCCGGCTGTTCGATTTCCGCTTCTGACAGGTTGATATCGAACCGTTTCATGAACACCTGGATGAAGGTGCTCTTGATCCAGGGTGTCCGGCTGCGGGCCAGGTAGCCCACCAGGCGTGACAGCAAATGGTGGGGCAGCACGTACTGCAACGCGGCGAAAGCTTTCTCGAAGAAGGGGTTCACGGGGTGGCGGTCCTGTAACGTTGATTATTCAGGGCGTTCAACCGGCGTGTCCGGATGATGACCCCATTCTGACCAGCTGCCCGGGTATGCCTTGATGTCCAGTCCGAGCAGGCGACCCACCAGCCAGGTGAAGCTGGAGCGGTGATGGGTCTGGCAGTGGGTAATGATTTTCTTGTCCTCGGTAATACCGAGCTGGCGAAGTTCCTCGCGCACCTGCTCGAGATCGCGCACGCGCAGGTGACGGCTCTTGTCCATGGCTTCGGTCCACTCATAGTGAACCGCACCGGGGATGTGCCCCGCCTTCGGTGCGAATGCACGGACGCCGGAATACTCTTCCTCCGAGCGCGCATCCCAGATCACCACGTTGTCGTCATCCAGGTGCTGGAGCACATAGTCCAGGTCCACCTGCGCATCGCAGGGTCCGGCATCGATGCTGTAGCTGCCCGGTGTGGGCTCGTTGGCGCGCGCCTCGGTGGGCAGTCCTTCGGCCAGCCAGGCATGAATGCCGCCGTTGAGGTAGGAGTAATGGCGATGGCCGATACACTCCAGCACCCACAGCAGGCGACCGGCCCAGCCGCCACCCTCGTCATCGCAGGCCACCACGTGGGTGTCGGGGGTCAGGCCAAGGCTGGAGAACAGTGCCTCCAGAGATTCCCGGTCAGGCAGCAGCCCCGGCGCTGGAGGCTCTCCGGCCTGCAGGGCCTTGAAGTCCAGGTGGATGGCGCCGGGCACATGGGCCTGCTGGTACACCTGTTCCTTGCTGAGGTCGATGACCATCAGGTTGGTTTCGCCCAGTCGTCCGGCGAGCACTTCCGGCTCGAGCAGCAGCGGCAAGTTGGCAGTCATCAGGTCTTCCCGGTCATGTGATTGTGCGGTGGCATCGCGAATCGTCCAGCCGCTAGTGTAAAGCACCACAGGCCCTGTTTGCAGTGGGCCTCAATCGGCCTGGTAGCGCTCGCGGCGGTCTTCTTCTTCCAGCGATGCGGCGATGGCATAGAAGTTGTCCAGTCGCTCGCCGGCGATCAGGCCTTCATCGGCAGCGGCCTGCAGGGCACAGCCCGGCTCCTGGTGGTGGCTGCAGTTGCGGAACCGGCAGCGGGTGGCCAGCTCGGCCAGCTCACGGTAGCCGCTCAGCAGCTGCTGTTCGCTGATGTGCCAAAGGCCGAACTCGCGGATCCCGGGCGAGTCGATCAGGTCACCGCCTTCCGGCAGGTGGAAAAGCCGCGCTGTGACGGTGGTGTGCTGGCCAAGCCCGCTGGTGCTGGAGATGTCACCCACTTCAAGATCAGCGTCGGGCAGCAGGGCATTGATGATGGACGACTTGCCGACCCCCGACTGCCCCACCAGCACACATGTCTTGCCGGCCAGGGCCTTGCGCAGGTCAGCCAGACCATCGGCGCGGGTGGCGGAGGCCTCCAGGAAAGCGTATCCCAGCGCCCGGTACAGGGCTTTAAGTTCATCAATGATGTCGCGGTCATCGGCGTCCAGGAGGTCGGCCTTGTTGAGTAGCAACAGGGGCTCAATGCCGGACAGCTCGGCTGCCACCAGGTAGCGGTCAATCAGTATCGACGACGGTGCCGGCAAGGGGGCGACCGTGATCACCATGAGATCCACGTTGGCAGCCACGGGCTTGAGCTTGCCGTACGGGTCCGGCCGCTCCAGCACACTGTGGCGCGGTTCCATCGCCGTGATGACGCCAAGGCCGTCGTCGTTGCTGCGGTCTTCCGGCAGCTGGTAGATGACCCGGTCGCCGACCACCAGTTGTGCCAGGTTGGCGCGGAAGTGACAGCGAAACCGTTCCTGCCGGTCGTTCTCGACAATCACCTGCTGGCCAAAGTGGGTGACCACGCGGCCATGGTCCGCGGGGCCCAGGTGCATGCCCGCCGTGTCCCGTTCTGCCTTGCGTTCTGCACGGGCGAGACGTTCCTGCTGAATTTTCTCGATACGCCATTTCTGGCGCCGCGACAGTTTCCGTTTGGCCATGGGTGCCTGTGGTCGTATGAGTCGGTGGCGGTGCCGGTTGATACGCGGCGCCATCCCTGTAGGCTTCATTATCCAAGAGACCGGGCGGCCATGCTATAAAGGAACACCATCAATTCCGGCGCGCCCCGCCTGCCCGTGACAGAACAGGAGGCTTCACCATGAGCGCAGACGCCATGAAAGGCAAAGTGGTCGTGATTACCGGCGCCAACAGCGGCATAGGCAAAGTGGCGGCCACGGCGCTGGCTGGCATGGGTGCGCGGGTCATAATGGCCTGTCGCCGTCGCCAGGCCGCAGAAGCCGCCATGCAGGATATCCGTCGCGAATACCCGCAGGCAGACCTTGCCTTCGTGCCCCTGGACCTGGCCAGCCTTGATGCCGTGCGCGCGTGTGCCCGCCAGCTTCGCGACATGTGCCCGCGCCTGGATGTGCTGGTGAACAACGCCGGCATCGCCAATATGACGCGGGAAACCACGGTGGATGGCTTCGAAAAGACGTTCGCCACCAATCACCTCGGCCCTTTCCTGCTTACCGTGGCGCTGGTGCCCAGCCTGAAAGCGGCGCGTGGACGGGTGATCAATGTGGCATCGGATGCCCACCGCATCGGGCGCATGCACTGGCAGGACCTGCAGTTGCACCGGGGGTACTGGGTGCTGAAGGCCTACGCCCAGTCGAAACTCTGCAACATTCTTTTCACGCGGGCGCTGGCCAAGCGCGTAGCCGGTGACAACATCAAGGTGAACTGCCTTCACCCGGGTGCTGTTTCCACCAGTATCTGGCCGGAAAAACACTGGTGGGAGCGGGCTTTCAGTCGCGTCCTGCGGTTGTTCCTGATCAGTGCAGAAGAAGGCGCGCGCACCACCATCTACCTGGCCAGTGGCGAGACCGGCGGCAAGGCCACCGGCAAGTATTTCTACCGTTGCCAGGAAAAACAGCCGGCAAAACACGCCCTTGATGACAAGGCGGCAGAGCAGCTCTGGCGCCTGTCAGAGGAGCTCACAGGAGCACACTTATGAGCAAGGCCACTGACAATCGTCGTGACAACCTGATCTGGATTGACCTGGAAATGACCGGCCTCAATCCGGACACCGACCGCATCATCGAGATCGCCACCATCGTCACCGACAAGGATCTGAACGTATTGGCGGAGGGGCCGGTGATCGCCGTGCACCAGAGCGATGAGTTGCTGGCCGGCATGGACGAGTGGAATACCACGCAGCATACCGGGTCGGGTCTGGTGGAGCGGGTCCGGGCCAGCGGCCATGACGAGAAGCAGGCCGAAGAAGAGACCATCGCATTCCTCGAGCAGTATGTGGACCGTGGCATGTCACCCATGTGCGGCAATTCCATATGCCAGGACCGGCGCTTCCTGTGGCGCACCATGCCGCGCCTGGAAGGTTACTTTCATTATCGCAATCTGGATGTCTCCACGCTGAAGGAACTGGCCCGGCGCTGGAAGCCGGAAGCCCTCGAAGGCGTGCGCAAGGAAGGCAAGCACCTGGCGCTGGACGATATCCGCGACTCCATCCGTGAGCTGGAGCACTACCGTTCAGCGTTGCTTGACGTATAACTGAAAAAGGGAACAAGGATGTCGGAAAATTTCTATGCTACGCCGGAGGCGGACCTTGATCAGGTCTCAGGAAAGGCGCCTTTCTACGTGGTCTCCACAGGCAAGTTCATGACCCTGATGGTGGCAACGTTGGGTCTTTACGGCATCTACTGGTTCTACCGAAACTGGACCGGGTATCGCGATTACTCCGGGGAGCGGATCTGGCCTGTACCTCGGGCGATCTTCGCTATCTTTTTTGTACATGCGCTATTCCGCCATGTTATCGAGAAGGCTGAAGAGGAAGATGTGACGGTTCCCTTCAAGCATGGCAGCAGCACTTTTCAGTACGTATTCATCGCCGTGCTTTCTTTTGTCCTTAGCCAGTTTTCACAACGTAACATAGGCTCACCGCTGACGGATATCGCCGGTGTCCTGCTTATGTTCCTGCTGGTCTGGGTAATGCTGCCGGTCCAGGAGGGTATCAACCGGGTTTGCGCGGATGCCGAAGGGGAGGGTAACAGCCAGATCACCACCGCCAATGTGCTATGGATCCTGTTTGGCCTTCTCATGTGGGTGTTGATGATTATCGGCGTTTTCACCAAGGTCTGAGAGGTTGCCGATGGCCGGCAGTCCCGCGCGGCCGAGCACCAGCAGGGTGTCCAGCACACGCTGGTCGCGCTGGCCGCTGTCGTCGATGTGGGCGTCCAGTGTCTGCCCGTGGAACACCTGGATCAGCATGTGCACCAGGTCTTCAAAAAAGGGCAGCGTTGCCAGCGTGTCCGGGAACAGTTGCCGTGCCAGGTCCATGTTTTCCTTCTGGTTGCGCAGGAACACCGGGCGAAACCCTGCCCGCAGGGCATCATCCGTGCGCGCAGCCTGCTGCACCTCGAACCAGGCCACCTGGTCGTGCGAACGTGTCACGTCACGCAGGGCCAGCACCGCCACGCTGATGTCATCCGCGCCGCTTGCGCGAATACGGGCGACAGTGTCCCGGTAGCGGGCAATGAAGCGGTCGGCAATCACCTCCATGGTGGCCACCAGCAGGGCCTGGCGACTGTCAAAGTGGCGGAAGATGGCACCCTGGGACAAGCCGGCCTGCTGGGCGATGGCGGCGGTGGTGGTGCCGCTGTAGCCGAGAGTCACCAGGCAATGCACAACCGCATTGGTGAGTCGCTCAATGGTCAGGGCTCGGCGCTGCGCCTGTGAACGGCGCACGCCGGAGTCTGTAGCCCGGGCGCTCATGCGCGAGCGCCGCCGCGCGGCAGGAAGGTGCCGAAACCTTGCTTGCGTCCGAGGTCCGGATGGAACGCCTTGCCGTCCCAGGCCACCCGGCCATTAATGATGGTGGCCTGAACCACATCGTCATTGCGGTTGACCACCCGCATCAATCCACCGAGCTCCTCGAACGGTGCTTCCGCGTAGGCCTCCAGGTCAGCCTGCTCGAGTGCCTGCGGGTCGATCAGGGTGATATCCGCGCGTTTGCCCTCGGCGATGGTGCCGGCGTCAATATTGAACCATTCGGCAATCTCCCCGGTGCAGCGCCAGACAGCGCGCTCCGGTGTCAGGGCCGGGTCAGCGGTGAGGGACATCTGCAGCATGTGCAGCGGGAAGTTGTAGAACGCCATGTTGCGCAGGTGAGCGCCGGCATCGGAAAAACCGATCAGTGCGCAGGGTTCATTGACGTTGCGGCGCACCACGTCCTGGCGGTGATTGGCGATCACGGTGCGCCAGCGCAGCTTGCGCCCGTAGTCGATGATCAGGTCAAGGAAGGTGTCCACCTCATGCTCGCCGCGCTCGGAAGCAATCTGCGAGATGGACTTGCCCACCACGCTGTCATCCGGGCATTCCACCACCCAGGCATCGCCGAAGTCCCGGTGCCAGACGCGGCCGCCGAAGCGTTTGCGATAATCCTTCTTGAATTGCTCGCGGTAACTGGGGGCACTGAACAGCTCATTGCGTTGCAGGTCTTCCTGCAAATGCAGGGCCATTTCCCCGGCAGGAAACTCCTCGAAAACGATAAAGTCGATGCCGTCCGAGTAGACCTTGAACGGGCTGGGCAGCGCCTGCCAGCGGAAGTCGGCGCCAAACACCCGGTTGAAAAAGTTGGCACCGGCCGCGGCCAGGCGTGACAGCCACGGGTCTGCTTTCGGGTCCATCAGGGTGATCAGGGTGGTGCGCAGCGTGCGCCGGAACCAGAGGCCAGCGGAAGTAAACAGGAAGAACAGCGCATTGATCTTGGTGTTGAGGTTGGGCGCCGACTGCAGGATGGCGCCGTTGCGACGCAGCAGGCGGTGCAGGCGCCGGTATTCGCGCCAGTGGGCATAGACGGACGGCAGGGCACTGGAGCGGTAGCGGTCACCGTCCACCTTGTCCCAGGGGTTGGTCATGCTGGACATGCCGAGCAGGCCGGCATCGATACCCTCCTGCAGGAGCTGTTCCATGCGTGCCATCTCATCGGCCGTGGGACGGGTCTTGCCATCCACGGCCCGGCCCAGACCGAGCACGGCGGTGCGCAGGTCGGAGTGGCCCACGTAGCTGGCAATGTTGGCGCCGAACGGCTGCTGGCGGAGGAAATCCACATAGCCGCGTGCATCGTGCCAGGTCTTGCGCTCATGCAGGATCGGCAGCACGTGTTCGCGGGGAATGGATTCCACCCGGGTAAAGATGTCAGACGCATCTTCCGGCTCGGAGAAGATCATGCTGATGGAACAGCTGCCGACGAAGCAGGTGGTGACGCCATGGCGCACCGACTCGCCCAGCGATGGTGCCACGATCATTTCCGCATCGTAGTGGGTGTGCAGGTCGATGAAGCCGGGCGTCACCCACTTGCCGGTGGCGTCGATGGTTTGTTCCGCCTCGGCGTCGAGGGCCTCGGTGCTGATGCGGGCGACCTTGCCGTCCTTGATGGCGATGTCGGCAATGAAGGAGTCGCCGCCGGTGCCATCAAACAGGCGGCCGTTGGCAATAATCAGATCGTAGCGCATGGATCAACTCACTTAGATAGTAGTTGCTCGCTATCTTATCTGTCGCGACACCGGCTGCAAACGGGGTGGCTGCAATTGGCCTGTTCGGAATGACATCAATGGCCGGGCCGGAACCGGCGACGGTACTGCGCCGGAGACACCGCCACCTCCTTCTTGAACAGGCGCCGGAACGAGCTGACGTCGCGGTAACCGACCCGGTGAACGATGTCTTCCAGATGTTCGTCGGTGTCTGCCAGCAGGCGTTTGGCGGTGTCCAGCCGCATGCGTTGCAGGTAGTGCCCTGGGGGCATGCCGGTGGTGTCGCGAAAACGGCGGACAAAGTTGCGCTCGCTCATGGCCGCCAGCTGGGCCAGTTCCGACACCGGCAGGTCGCTGTCCAGGTGGCTGCGCATGTGCTCGATGACACGCTCGAGCACGTCGTCGCGGTTGACGGTGAGGTGCTCGGCGTCCAGCAGTGGCGCCTGGGTGGCATCCGGATCCACCAGCAGGATGCGGGCGCAGGCCTGGGCCACCTCATCATTCATGTAGCGGCGCACCAGGCGCAGGCAGACATGCATCCAGGAGCTGGCCGAGCCGCCGCAGTAGCGGTTGCCGTCCTCGGTGGCGACCTCGCGCGGATGCAGGTCCACCGCCGGATAACGGCGCCGGAAGGCCTTGGTCAGCCACCAGCTGGTGGTGGCGCGATAGCCATCAAGGAGCCCGGCCTCGGCGAGCACGAAGGAGCCCGAGCAGATACCGCACAGCACCCGGTCACGGCGTGCCTGGGCGCGCAGCCAGTCGAGGTAGCCATCCGGCACATTGGCGACGAAGTCGCTGACATCCCGGCCGCTGCGGTGATTGAAGCCGGGGATGATGATGATGTCGGCGTTGCTGGCGAGGTTGTAGTTGCCCGCCACGGGGAGCATGAACCCGGCGGAGCTGCGCACGGGCTTGCCGTCCACGGACACCACGGTCCAGGTAAATCGCTGCTCGGGCGGCAGGCCGAGCACGTCGGCCTGCACATTGGCGATGTTGAAGGCCTCCAGGGGGCCCGTCACGCCCGTGGCAAGAATGTCATCAATGGCGAAAACTGCAACATTTGGCATTTATGGCACCGTGATAATGGCGTAAATGGCACTAATAATGTCAATAACGCCACTTAAGCGGCCCGCTGTCAAGGACTAGTCTGGTTCCTGTAGCAACAAGTTGGGCGCATGCCCCGGAGGTGTTCCATGAGTACCGCTTTTTTTGACAGTCACGATCTTGATGAACGCATCGGCCGCGAGCTGTTTGACCGCAGTGCACGGGCCAGCACGGCACCGGTGGTGGCCATGCGTGGTGCCGGCATGGCCCTGTCCGCGCTGTTGCCGGACCTGGCGTTCCTGCTCGGCGGGGTGGCATCGCTGGCGCTGGCGGCGGCGCTTGCCTGGCTTCCGGCCGGCACCTGGCAGCCGGTACTGCTGCTGGTGCAGGCGACGGTGATGCTGGCGCTGGGTATCGGCGGCGGTTCGACGCGCTGGCTGGTCACCGCGGCGCTCAATCTGGCCGTCAGTGTTGCCGCGGTGTACGCGCTCAGCGCTGGCGCTGTGGGTATGGCTGAGGTGGTGCTCTGGCAGACAGTGCTGGCGGGTATCGCCTTCACCGGCGCCAATCAGGTGCCTGGCTGGCGCCAGGCACTGGGGGCGCAACTGGGCTGGCTGGTGGTGATCAGCCTGGCCATCTGAGTATCGAATCTCCGTTCGCTGGCCGCCCACGGGCGGCCTTTTTTTGTGCAGGTGCGCGTCAGTTCAGCTTGGTGCCCTCGCGCGCCATGGTCTGGGTGCCGACAATGATCATGCGCACCATCACCACCATTTCTTCAAGGATGCGGGGGTGCTCACTTTCCGGCAGGTCCATGGCGGTGGCGCCCATGGCAAAAACCAGCCGTGTGATGGCCTTGGCCACCAGTGGGGCGTGGACGATGCCGGTGTTGTTGATGTCCGCCAGTCGTACCAGGTCCGAGCACAGTTCCTCCTCGAAGTAGAGCAGTTGCTCCTCCACCGCCTGCTTGAACGCGTCCGAGCCCACCGTGCCCTCGCGCAGCAGGATGGGCAGGAACTTCTCGTCCGGGTTGAGCTGTTCCATGAACGTCTCGATGGAGCTGCGCACCACCGAGCGTTCCGTGGTGGCGCGGGTGCGGGACTGGCCGATGATGCGACGCAGGGCGCTACCGGCCTCCTCGATCAGCACCACCGCGAGTTCGTCGGTGTCACGGAAGTGACGGTAGAAGCTGTTCGGGGCGATGCCGGCCTCACGGGCCACTTCCCGCAGGCTCAGCGTGGAAACGCTGCGGTGCGGACCCAGCAGTGACAGCGCGGCCGCAATCAGGTCCTCTCGCGAGATCACGGCGCGGCGGCCCTGCGGCGCGCGGCGGTTGCCTCCCGGTGTGCTGTTTTCTGGCATCAGTGATCCCCTGAACCGTCATTCGCCGGGCAATGATAGCGGTTTGCCCGCGCTCTTGCCCACGATCCTGGTCTGTTCCTGCCAATAATGCACATGTGTATAGACAAACGTATAGACGTAGGTATAGTGGCGCCCATTATGGGTCAGCCGGGGTCTGTGACACCGGTATGCAGGAGGGAATGGCCGTGTCTGACGGAGTACTGCACAAAGCCATGGCGCCGCTGGTGGCACCGCCGGTGTTCGACTTCTGGGTACAGAAGATCAATCGGACCCTGAGCTGGGAGCGGCCCCTTGCCCGGGTGGTGGGGCGAGAGGTCACCGCGCGCGGCACCGTCACCCTGACCCTCAAGGCTAACCGCCATTTCCGCGGCTATGCCGCCGGCCAGCATGTGCCTGTCAGCGTGGAAGTGGATGGTGTGCGCCTGACACGCACCTACAGTCCGGTGACGCCCTGGCAGGGTGACCGGCGGCTGGCCATTACCGTCCGCGAGGTGGATGGCGGCAAGGTCTCTGCTGCGCTGGTGCACGCGCTGTCGGTGGGTGATGTGGTGGAGCTGGGGCCGGCGTTTGGCGACATGGTGCTGCCGGATGGCGGCGCCAGCCGTCCCTGGCTGCTGGTGGCCGGCGGCAGTGGTATCACCCCTTTGATGTGCCTGGCACGTGCGCTGCTGGCCGAGAACCCGTCTGCGGATATCACCCTGATGATGTGGGCCCGTGAGCGTGCGGACCTGTGTTTCTCAGGTACCTTTGCCGACCTGCAGGCACGCCATCCAAACCTGCGTGTGTTGCCCGTGCTGACCCGGGAATCCCGCTGCCTGCCCAACGAGCTGTCGGGGCGCCCCGGCGCCGAGCTGTTCGCTGCACAGGTGCCGGATATCGCCACCCGCGCCGTGCGCGCCTGTGGTCCCTGGGGATTTGTCGAGACAGTGTCTTCACTGCTGGCGCCCATCGCCGCCGATTTTGACAGCGAATGTTTTACACCGCCGCCAAGAGCCACGCAGGCGGGCGAGGCCGTCACGGTGACCCTGCTGCGCAGTGAGCGCCAGGTACAGGTGCCCGCCGGGGCGCCATTGCTGGAAAGCCTGGAAGAGCAGGGCGTGCAACCGGCTTACGGCTGCCGCATGGGGGTCTGCAATACCTGCGTCTGTGACAAGCGCGCCGGCACCACCGAACACGTCTACAACAGCGAGCAGCATGCAGAGGCCGGGCCGGTCCGGCTGTGCGTCAATGCTGCCCGCTCCGATATCACACTGGATCTGTAACGGATAACAGGACCGATCATGAAACAGAGCAAATCACGTCCGCTGACACGCGAGCAGGTGGATCAATTCGGTGCCGAGCTGGATGCGCTGCACACCCGTGTGCGTGACGACCTGGGCCAGCGCGACGCCGATTACATCCGTCGTGTTTTCGCCGCCGTGCGCTACACCGAAGCCGCCGGCCGCGTGCTGTTGTATTGCTGGTTCTTGCCGCCACTGTGGGTACTGGGTGTGCTGTTGCTGGGCCTGTCCAAGATTCTCGACAACATGGAGCTTGGTCATAACGTGATTCACGGCCAGTTCGACTGGATGAATGATCCCTACCTGCGCGGCCGTGACTGGGAGTGGGACATTGTTGCCACCGGTGACAACTGGCGCGAAACGCATAATTTCCGCCACCACACCTACACCAACATCAAGGGCATGGACGATGACATCGGCTATGGCCTGCTGCGCCTGTTCCCGGAGCAGCGCTGGCGGCCGTTCTATCTTTTCCAGCCGCTGGTTGCGGTGATCTTCGCGCTACTGTTCGAGTGGGGCGTGGCGATCCAGGACCTGCGACTGGGCCGCTACTTCAAGGGCAAGATGGCGCCGGGTGAGATGGCGGCGGCGTTCCGACCGGTGGGGCGCAAGATGCGCCGGCAGATGATCAAGGATTACCTTGTCTTCCCGCTGCTGGGTGGGCCGCTGTTCCTGCCGATACTGGCGGGCAACGCGCTGGCCAATATCATGCGCAGCCTGTGGACCTACATGATCATCTTCTGCGGGCACTTCACCGCCGACGTGGACGTGTTTCCCAAGAGCGTCATGAACGGGGAAAGTCGTGGCCAGTGGTACCTGCGCCAGATCCGTGGTTCGTCCAACCTGCGTGGTGGCAAGTTGTTCCACATCCTCACCGGTAACCTGAGCCACCAGATCGAACATCACCTGTTCCCGACGCTGCCGGCCAACCGCTACGGTGACATTGCGCCGGAGGTGCGGGCCATCTGCCGGCGCTACGGGGTGCACTACAACACCGGATCACTGTGGTTGCAGTTCGGCCAGGTGATCTGGCGCATTCTGCGCTACTCGTTCCCGAGCAAGCCGGTGCCGGTCAATCGTGTGCGATTGCTGGCCGAGTGAATCAGCGCGCGCTGTCGGCGCGGGCGGACAGCTGCTCCAGGGCCCAGCGTATGTGTTCGGCCACCAGGTCTGAGGCACCCGGCAGGCGGCTTTCCAGCACGTCGCGGGCGGCCGCTGTTGCCGGACCGTTGCCAATGGCGACAGCCAGGTTTCGCAGCCAGCCCTGGTAGCCGGTACGGCGGATGGCCGAGCCGGCGGTGCGTTCCAGGAACTCATCCTCACTCCAGCAGAACAGCGTCAGCAGGTCAGCATTGTCGAGATCGTGGCGTGGCTGGAAGTCATCTTCGCCAGTGATTTGTGCGTACCGGTTCCAGGGGCAGAAAATCTGGCAGTCATCACAGCCGAAAATCCGGTTGCCCATGGCGGCGCGCAATGACTCCGGGATGGCGCCGCGGTTCTCGATGGTGAACCAGGAAATGCACTTGCGCGCATCCAGCTGGTAAGGGGCGATGATGGCGTCGGTGGGACAGACCTCCATGCAGGTGGTGCAGCTGCCGCAGTGGGCGCTGCCGGATGAATCCGTGGGCAGCGCCAGGTCGGTGTAGATTTCGCCGATAAAAAACCAGCTGCCGGCCTGGCGGTTGATCAGCAGCGTGTGTTTTCCCTGCCAGCCCAGTCCCGCCTTTTCGGCCAACGGTTTTTCCATCACCGGGGCCGAGTCCACAAAGGCGCGGGCCAGTTCCGAATCAGCTACGGCCTCACGTATTCGCTCCGCCAGCCGTGCCAGGCGCTTGCGCATCAGTTTGTGGTAATCACGTCCCAGCGCGTAGCGCGAGATATAGGCTTTGGCCGGGTCATTGAGTACATCCTGTGGATCGCGGCCGGCCGGCAGGTAGTCCATGCGGGCGCTGATCACGCGCAATGTGCCGGGCTCCAGCTGTGCCGGGTGAGTGCGCTTGTCGCCATGCTGGTGCATCCAGTCCATGTCGGCATGATGGCCGGCATTCAGCCACGTCTGCAGGCGTTCGCTGGCCAGTGTCAGGTCGGTATCGGCAATGCCGACGTCCTGGAAGCCAAGTTCCAGCGCCCAATGACGGATATTGTCGGCAAGCCGTTGCATGTTCATGGCGCAAGGATAGTCAATATCCAGACGCTTGTGTGACACGTATACTGGTCCGGACGCATTTTTCCGGCAGGAGCCCCATGGCCGAGTTACCCATCGCCGTGCATACCGCCGCCCAGACCCGGGCACTGGACAGTGCCGCCATCAATGACTTTGGTATTCCCGGCGCCACCCTCATGGGGCGTGCCGGTGAAGCTGCGTTCGCGGCCCTGCGGCGCCGCTGGCCGGAGGCGCGCCAGATTGCGGTGGTCTGCGGCGGTGGCAACAACGGCGGTGATGGTTTTGTGGTGGCGCTGGCGGCACAGGCCGCCGGTCTGTCTCCGACACTGTATGTGCATGTGCCGTTGGCGAAGCTCTCGGGTGATGCGCACGACTATGCCGCCCGGGCACGCGATGCCGGCATCGACTGGCAGCCGGTTGAGGACAGCCTGGCGGACATTGGCAGCGCGGATGTGATTGTGGATGCCTTGCTGGGCACGGGGCTGAATGGGCCGGTGCGCGACGACTACCGCGCCCTGATCGAGGCGATGAACGCGGCGCCGGCTCCTGTGCTTGCCATTGATGTGCCGTCCGGCCTGAACGCGGATACCGGCATGTCGGAAGGGGCCTTGGTAACGGCCGCGCTGACGGCCACCTTCATCGGCGTCAAGCAGGGTTTGCTCACCGGGCAGGGACCGGCGGTCACCGGCGAGCTGGTCTTCGATGACCTGCAGGTGCCGCAGGAAGTGTTTGCCAGCGTGGAGGCGTCGGCCCGCCGCACAGTGGCTGCCGATGTCGCCGCATTGCTGCCGCCGCGGCGCCGTGATGCCCACAAGGGGCATTTTGGTCACGTGCTGGTCATTGGTGGTGATCACGGTTACGCCGGTGCGGTTGCCATGGCGGCACAGGCAGCCATCCGCGCCGGTGCGGGCCTGGTCAGCGTGGCTACCCGGGCGGCACATGCGCACATGGTGACCACGCGACAGCCGGAAGTAATGGCCCGGGGCGTGGAGAGTGTGGAGGATCTGCTGCCGCTGCTGGATCGCGCCACTGTGGTTGTTATCGGGCCCGGCCTTGGTCGGGGGCACTGGGGACAGGCCCTGCTTCGCAAGGTGCTGGCCACGGACCTGGCCAGGGTTATTGATGCAGACGGATTGAACCTGTTGGCGGAAGCCGGCGTCAAAGCAACACAGGCGGCAACGGTGCTGACGCCGCATCCTGGCGAGGCAGCGCGGCTGCTGAATACGGATACCGCAGCCGTGCAGCGCGACCGTTTCGCCAGTGCACGATTACTGCAGGAAAAATGGCACGCCACAGTGCTGCTCAAGGGCGCTGGCACACTGGTGGCAAGTGCCGGTGAACACGCCCTGGCGCTGGTCAATGCCGGCAATCCGGGTATGGCCAGTGGTGGCATGGGCGATGTGCTCAGCGGTGTCATTGGTGCTCTGCTGGGACAGGGGCTGGCGCCCCATGACGCGGCAAGAATTGGCGCCTGGTTGCATGCGACGGCGGCGGATGATGCGGTGGCTGAAGACGGTGAACGGGGACTGGTGGCCACCGACCTGCTGCCGTGGATACGGCGCCGCCTGAATCGCCCGGGAGGAAACAATGGCAGATGTTGAAGAATGTTTTTTGCCGGATGAGCAGGCCACCGAAGCGCTCGGCGCGCGGCTCGCCGGTGAAGTGGGCGAAGGCTGTGTGTTCCTTGAGGGCGACCTTGGCGCCGGCAAGACCACCCTGGTGCGGGGCTGGCTGCGAGCGCTGGGGCACGAGGGCGCTGTGAAGAGCCCCACCTACACCATCGTCGAGCCCTATGCGCTTGGCGGGACAAACGTATATCATTTTGACCTGTACCGACTCGCTGATCCGCAGGAACTGGAGATGATCGGCGGGCGCGACTATTTTGCCGAACGGGCGCTGACCCTGGTGGAGTGGCCGCAGCGTGGCACCGGTGCCTTGCCGGCGCCAGTGTTGCGGATCGCGTTGCAGGCAGACGGCGACGGCAGACGCGCCCGCCTGAGCCGGGCAGCAGACAGTCGCCGTTCGCACAGCGTGGCAGGGCAGACCCTATGATCAAACGCAGCGTCATTGCGATTACCGCCATCCTGGCCATGGTGTCGTCGTCGCTGCTCTTTGCTGCGCAACAGATCGAGTCAGTGCGCCTGCACCGGGCGCCGGACCACACCCGCGTGGTGTTCGACCTCAAGGGCCCGCTGGATCATACGCTGGACAAGCTGGCCAACCCCGACCGCATTGTTGTCGACCTGCTTGATGCGGAAATGGATTTTGACGTCGCCGACCTTTCCCTGGAGACCACGCCGATTACCGGTATTCGCGTGGGCAGCCATGAAGGCAACCGTACCCGGGTGGTGTTCGACCTCAGCCAGGCCGTGCGGCCACGCACCATGGTGCTCAAGCCGATCGATCCGCACGGCTGGCGCCTGGTGCTGGACCTGTTCGACAAGGGGCAGTCCGAGCCAGTGAAATCGGTAGCACCCGCGGACAGCTCATCCAATGTCGCGCGCTCGGTAATCGTTGCCATTGATGCCGGCCACGGTGGCGAAGACCCGGGCGCATCCGGGCCGCGTGGCACGCGGGAAAAAGATGTGGTCCTGCAGATTGCCCGCAAACTGCGCGATGAACTCAACGGGTTGTCCGGCCTCAAGGCGGTGATGGTGCGTGACGGTGACTACTATGTGCCCCTGGCCGACCGGCGTCGTATTGCCCGTGAGAAACTGGGTGCGGATGTGTTCCTGTCGATTCATGCGGACGCATTTACTGACAAGCGTGCCCACGGCGCCTCGGTATTTGCCCTGTCCCTGCGAGGTGCCACCAGTGCCCGCGCGCGACTGCTCGCCGACATCGCCAACGATTCCGACCGCGTCGCAGGTGTGTACCAGGAAGAAGCGAGCAATGACCAGTTGCTGGGGGTGCTGGCCGATCTCACCATGGAAGGCTCCATGACCCACAGCCTGACCATGGGCCGGCTGGTGCTGGAGGAAATGGCCCGGGTGACCAAGCTGCACGGCAACCGTCGCAAGGTGGAACAGGCCGGATTCGCGGTGCTCAAGCAGCCGGAGATGGTCTCCCTGCTGGTGGAAACCGGATTCATTTCCAACCCCGGCGAGGAGCGCAACCTGCGTGATGCCGGCTTCCAGAAGAGGCTGGCACGGGCCATCGCCGCCGGCGTGAAGAGCTACTGTGAAACCTACCCCAAGCCAGGCACCTGGTTTGCGGTGCAGCGCAGCCAGGGCGGTAGCCAGGCCAGCAGCCATCGCATCGCGCCCGGGGAAACCCTGAGCTCCATAGCCCGGCGCTATGCCGTCAGTGAAACGGCGTTGCGGCGGCACAACAAGCTTGATTCCGATTTGATCCGCGTGGGCCAGGTGCTGGAAATTCCCCGCTGAATCCGGTCCGTACTGGCGAGGCACGGACACGCTGGCTACACTCGCACCTTTGAGATACCCCGGGACGTCCATGACGCGCATCCAGTTACTTGATTCCCGCCTGGCCAACCAGATTGCTGCCGGCGAAGTGGTTGAGCGGCCGGCATCCGTGCTCAAGGAATTGCTCGAGAACGCCATCGACGCTGGTGCCCGCCAGGTCAGCGTGGACGTGGAGCAGGGGGGTGTGCGCCTGATCCGTGTGCGTGACGACGGTGGTGGCATTCCCCGCGATGACCTGCCTTTGGCCCTGTCCCGGCACGCCACCAGCAAGATCCATTCACTGGAGGATCTTGAAGCCATCGGGTCGCTGGGTTTTCGCGGCGAGGCGCTGGCAGCGATCAGTTCCGTCTCGCGCCTGACGCTGACATCGAACAACACCGAGGCCGCCGAAGGCTGGGAGGTGCAGGCCGAGGGCCGTGACATGGCGCCGGTGCTGAAGCCCGCCGGGCATCCGCAGGGCACGACGGTGGAGATGCGCGACCTGTTCTTCAACACGCCCGCCCGTCGTCGTTTCCTGCGCACGGAAAAAACCGAGTATGCCCACCTTGAGGAAGTGTTTCGCCGTATTGCCCTGAGCGAATTCGGGGTGGCGTTTCGCCTCAGTCACAACCAGAAGGTGATTCACCAGCTGCCGGCGGCAACAACGCCGGCCCATCGCGCGCAACGGGTGGCCCGCCTGTGCGGCACCGCTTTCATGGAGCAGGCCCTGGATGTGGATGTGGAGATCGGCGGCCTGCGTCTGCACGGCTGGATGGGCCAGCCGACCTTTTCGCGCTCGCAGGCGGACCTGCAGTATTTCTTCGTCAACGGCCGGGTGATCCGCGACAAGGTGGTCAGCCATGCGGTACGCCAGGCCTATCGGGATGTGCTTTACCATGGCCGTCATCCGGCCTATGTGCTGTTCCTGGAGCTGGACCCGGCGCAAGTGGATGTTAATGTGCATCCCACCAAGCACGAGGTGCGTTTCCGCGAGCAGCGGATGGTGCATGATTTCCTGTTCCGCACCCTGCATCGCACCATTGCCGATGTCCGGCCGGGCCAGGGCGCCGCGCCCACCGTGGCGGAAAGCCCTGCCATGGCCGGCATGGACAGCGGCCCGTCGGGCCTGTCATCCGCCGGCGGCATGCCGTTTCGCCAGCCGGGCCTGGGGTTGGGCGGGCAGGCGCCCAGTGCTGCCGAGCAGGCGTCCCGATACGGCGGCCTGGTGGCCGGCGGGGCAGCACCCATGCCGGCAGACAACCCGTCCGAGGCGCCCCCGCTGGGGTTTGCCATTGCCCAGTTGCACGGCATTTATATCCTGGCTGAAAACAGCGACGGGCTGGTGCTGGTGGACATGCACGCCGCCCACGAGCGCATTACCTACGAACGCCTGAAGGCGTCCTGGCAGGAGGACCGTGTCCGCTCGCAGCCGCTGCTGGTGCCGTTGTCCATGGCGGTCTCCAGTCGCGAAGCCGATTATGCCGAGCAGCATGGCGCTGTTTTCGAGCGCCTGGGGTTGCGCATTGACCGCGCTGGCCCGGAGTCATTGACGGTGCGTGATGTGCCGGCCTTGCTGCGCGGGGCGGACACAGAGGCGCTGATCCGTGATGTGCTTTCCGACCTGCTGGCCCAGGGCAGCAGTGACCGCATCGAAGCGGTGCTGGATGAATTGCTGTCCACCATGGCCTGTCACGGCAGTGTTCGTGCCAACCGCCGCCTGACCGTGCCGGAAATGAATGCCCTGCTGCGGGACATGGAGGCCACCGAACGGTCCGGCCAGTGCAATCACGGTCGCCCCACCTGGACCCAGATGAGCCTGGCTGAACTGGACCGCCTGTTCCTGCGTGGCCGCTGAGCAGATGGCAGCGGACCGGCCAGTGGTGGTGTTTCTCATGGGGCCAACCTGCTCCGGCAAGACCGGGTTGGCCGTGGAGCTGGCCCAGCGCCTGCCGGTGTCCCTGGTCAATGTGGACTCGGCGCTGGTCTACCGGGGGCTGGATATCGGTGCGGCACGCCCGGATGCGGATACCCTGGCCCGGGCCCCCCACCGTTTGATGGCGTTTCGTGACCCGGCAGAGCCGTACTCGGCCGCGGAATTCCGTACCGACGCGCTGGCAGAAATTGCCGATATTCACCAACAGGGGCGGGTACCCCTGCTGGTGGGCGGCACCATGCTTTATTTTCGCGCCCTGCAGCAGGGCCTGGCTGACCTGCCCGCCGCCGACCCGGCGCTGCGGACGCGGCTGCTGGCAGAGGCGGAGGAGCACGGCTGGCCCGCGTTGCATGCGCGCCTGGCGGCGCTGGATCCGGACACCGCAGCCCGGCTGCAGCCCACCGATGGCCAGCGTATCCAGCGCGCCCTGGAGGTTTTCGAGCTCAGTGGCGTGCCCTTGTCGGAGCACCATCGTCGCCAGGCCGATGTAGAATTGTCCGACACCGGTGGCGGGGCGCATTCCGCCTTTCCCTATACTGTCATCAGTCTGGCAATTGCCCCGGCGACGCGTGAACTTCTCCACCAGCGCATTGCCGAACGTTTCCGGACCATGCTGGACGACGGTTTTGTCGAGGAAGTCCGGGGTTTGCGGGCCCGCGGTGACCTGCACCGGGATCTGCCGGCCATAAAGGCGGTGGGCTACCGACAGGTCTGGGATTTCCTGGATGGCCGGTACAGCCACGACGAGATGGTGGAACGCGGTATCATTGCCACTCGTCAGCTGGCCAAGCGCCAATTCACCTGGTTACGCGGCTGGCCCGGCCTGCACTGGCTGGACAGTGACGACGCGGACCTGGTGGAGCAGGCCATGGGCCAGCTTGCGCCCCTGATCGAATAGGTGTTTATTCGGTAATCAGGGGAGCGAGGGACCTCTATGCGCTGTGCGGTCCCGACTGATTTGCGCTGACATTGCTCACGGGCTTGCCCGGTTGGAGCACCACTTTTTACTGACATTTCAAGGAGAACTCCGATGTCAAAAGGGCACTCTCTACAAGACCCTTTCCTCAATGCACTGAGAAAAGAACGCATTCCGGTTTCCATCTTCCTGGTCAACGGCATCAAGTTGCAGGGCCAGATCGAATCCTTCGACCAATACGTGGTGCTGCTGAAGAACGCAGTCAGCCAGATGGTCTACAAGCATGCCATTTCCACCGTCGTGCCGGCGCGTAACCCGCGTGCAGCAGGGCCGACTGGTGCCGGTGGCGCTGCCCCGCAGGGTGAGGGTAGCTACGGCGCTTGATTTCGCCGTAATGCCCCCCATCTAACAAGGCCACGCCTCCGGGCGTGGCCTTGTGCGTTCTGGACTGCCAGAATCACAGTCATTCACGGCCAAAGACGGTACCCGCAACCTGCATGGACTTATTCGACAAGACCGAAGCCACCCTCACCGGTGAAGGTGAGCGCGCCCTGCTGGTCCATATCGACCTGCCGGACGGTGCCGGTCGGGAGGACCTGGAGGAGTTCCACCATCTGGTGACCTCCAGCGGTGTGGTACCGGTGGCTGAAGTCACCGGTCGCCGTGACCGGCCCGACCCGGCACTGTATGTGGGCACCGGCAAGGCGGAGGAAGTGGCGGCGCTGGTCAAGGCCGAAGAGGCCGATGTGGTGCTGTTCAACCACGCGCTGTCACCGGCCCAGGAGCGCAACCTGGAGCGCCTGCTCAAGTGCCGTGTGCTCGACCGCACTGGCCTGATCCTGGATATTTTTGCCCAGCGGGCCCGTACCCACGAGGGCCGCTTGCAGGTGGAGCTGGCGCAACTGCGCCATATGCAGACCCGGCTGGTGCGCGGCTGGACGCACCTGGAGCGCCAGAAAGGGGGTATCGGCCTGCGCGGTCCCGGTGAGACCCAGCTGGAAACCGACCGGCGCCTGGTGCGCGAGCGTATCCGTGCCATCGAGGGACGGCTGGAAAAAGTGCGCAAGCAGCGCGACCAGGGCCGGCGGGCACGGGCGCGGGCGGAAACGCCGCTGATTTCCCTGGTGGGCTACACCAACGCGGGCAAGTCCACGCTGTTCAACCGGCTCACTGAATCCGAGGTCTATGTGGCAGACAAGCTGTTCGCCACGCTGGACCCGACCCTGCGCAAGGTCCGTATTCCCGGTGTGGGGCCGACCATTCTTGCCGACACGGTGGGCTTTATCCGCCATCTGCCCCACCGGCTGGTGGACGCGTTCCGGGCCACCCTGGAGGAAACCGTAAACGCCACCCTGCTCCTGCACGTGACCGACTGCGCCGCGGACGAGCGCGACGAAAACATTGATGCGGTCAACCAGGTGCTCGGCGAGATCGGTGCCGACGAAGTGCCCACACTTCACGTATTCAACAAGGTTGACCTGCTAGAAACAGAGCCCAGGGTCGACTATGACGATGAGGGCATGCCGGTGCGGGTATGGGTGTCATCCGTGACTGGCGCCGGGCTGCCATTGCTGTACGATGCGGTAGCACAGCGTCTGGCCCATGAGTGGGTGGATCGCTGGGTGCGACTGCCGGCGTCTGCCGGCCGGTTGCGTGCCCGCTTTCACGAGGCGGGTGAGGTGGTGGACGAGCAGTCTGCCACCGACGGCAGCATGCTGATGCATGTGCGTGTCAATCGTGTGCATTTTGAACGCCTGCTGCGTGAGCAGGGTCTGTCGCTGGATGAACTGGCGGTGGAGCCGGGCTCGGTTGCGGGCGAAAGTACGCCTTCCTACAATCCCAAGCGCTCGCACGAGGCGGGCTAGACGGAGAACGAAATGGCCTGGAATGAACCCGGGGGCAACAAACCCCGAGATCCATGGGGAAATCGCGGTGGCGATCAGGGGCCGCCTGACCTGGACGAGGTGCTCGAGAACCTGCGCAAGAAGTTCTCCGGCCTGTTCGGTGGCGGTTCCGGCGGTGGTGGCAGCTCGGCAAACAAGCCGCCGGCGTTCCTTTACGCGATTATCGCAGCGGTGCTGGGCGTGCTTTATCTGTTCTGGGGTGCCTACACCGTTGAGCAGCAGGAGCGTTCCGTGGTGCTGAGCTTCGGCAAGTACGACCGCACCTCCGGCCCGGGCCTGCGCTGGCACTGGCCGCCGGTGGAGCAGATGTTCAAGGTCAACGTCGGCCAGACCCGCAGCTACCGGCTGTCCGAGGAAATGCTCACCGAGGATACCAACATCGTCGGTGTCAGCCTGGAAGTGCAGTACCAGGTCATTGACCCGCAGTCCTACCTGTTGCGGGTGGCAGAGCCCGAGGCAGTGCTGCATCACTCGACCGAGAGTGCCCTGCGCCAGGTGGTGGGTGCGTCGACCATGGACGACGTGCTGATCAACAACCGCCGTGAGATTGCCATCCAGGTGGGCGCCCTGCTGCAGGAATACCTGGACAAGTTCAATACCGGCATCGATGTAGTGGATTTCGTCCTCACCGACACCAAGGCGCCGGAGGCCGTCCGCGAGGCCTTCAACGATGTGGCCAAGGCAAAGGAAGACGAGGAGCGTTTCCGCAAGCAGGCCGAGGCCTACGCCAACAGCGTCGTGCCCGAGTCGCGCGGTCGCGCCCAGCGTCTGCGCGAGGAAGCGCTGGCTTACAAGGAACAGCTGGTGGCGCGCGCCGAAGGTGACGCCGACCGTTTCCGTGACCTGCTCACCGAGTACCGGCGTGCACCGGCGGTGACCCGTGAGCGCCTGTACATTGAAACCATCGAGAATGTGCTCGGCAACACCAGCAAGGTGCTGGTGGATGTGGAAGGCGGCAACAACATGATGTACCTGCCGCTGGACCAGATCATCAAGCAGCACCAGGCCCGCCGTGACGGTGAGGCTGCTGGCGCTTCCAGTGCGCCCGAATCACAGCCGGCGACGCCCGAGAGAAGCGCCTACGGTAGCCGGACAAGGGAGCTTCGCCAATGAGCCCGAAATCACTGATTGCAGTCGTACTGATTCTTGCCGGCCTGGTGCTTGGGAGTGACGCCTACTACGTCGTCAACGAGACGGAAAAGGCGGTGCTCAAGCAATTTGGCCGTATCGACAAGACCGACATCCAGCCGGGCTTCTACGGCAAGTGGCCGATGATCGAGAAGGTCGTGCGTGTGGATGGCCGCACCCTGACCTATGACGTGCCGACGCAGGCATTCCTGACCGCCGAGAAGAAGCCGCTGAACGTGGATTTCTTCATCGTCTGGCGTGTGGTGGATGTGGAGCGTTACCTGACCGTGCTGGGTGCCGGTTCGTCCAACCCGAGCCTGATCCGTGGCGATGCTGAAAGTCGCCTGGCGACGCGGGTGGAGAACGCCCTGCGTGACGAGTTCAGTTCCCGCACCGTTGATGAGGTGGTGGCCGGCGAACGTGCCCAGGTCATGGACCAGGTTGCCCAGCAGGTCAACGAACTGACCATCCAGGATTTCGGCTTCGAGGTGGTGGATATCCGCGTCAAGCAGGTGGACTGGCCCACTGAAGTGCGTGATCGCGTGTTTGCGCGCATGCGCGCCGAGCGTAACCGGGACGCGGCTGAACACCGTGCTCGCGGCCAGGAGGATGCCGAGCGGATTCGCGCCGAGGCAGACCGCCAGGCCACGGTGATCCGCGCGGAGGGGTATCGGGACGCCCAGCGCCTGCGTGGTGAGGGCGATGCCAAGGCCGCAGCCATCTACGCATCGGCCTACAACCAGGACCAGGAGTTCTTCCGCTTCTATCGCAGCCTGCAGGCCTACCGGGACAGCCTCGGTGGCGGCGGCGATATCATGGTGCTGGAGCCGGACAGCGACTTTTTCCGGTATCTCAAGGATGCCGGGGGCAAGTAATGTGCCGATGGCGCATCAGCAATGCTAGAATAGGAAAACCGGGTGCATGCACCCGGTTTTTTGTGGGCTGATGGACTGGATGCTGATCGGCAAGGCCCTGTGCCTGGTGGCCGTTCTCGAAGGGCTGGCCTATGCCCTGGCGCCACGGGGCATGCGTGATGCGGCTGCCATGGTGTCACGGCTGCCAGCCGCTACGCTGCGCCGGGTCGGACTGGTTACCATGGGTCTGGGGGCGGCATTGCTGTACCTGCTCAGCCACTGACGTCGCACTGGCGCATCTGCCAGCGGACATCCGGAAGACAGAATTTACACAGTGCCCGTTAGCGGGCAGGGGAAGGAAGCGGGCCAATGAACCGCGAAGACAGCTGGCTGCTGCCGGAGGGGGTGGAAGAGATCCTCCCGGAGGCGGCTGAAAACATCGAGAGCCTGCGTCGACGCCTGCTGGATACCTATGCCAGCTGGGGCTACGAGCTGGTATTCCCGCCATTGATCGAATTCCTCGATTCGCTGCTCAATGGCGCCGGCCGTGACCTTGAGACCGAGACCTTCAAGATCACCGACCAGCTCAGTGGTCGCCTGATGGGGGTGCGCGCAGACATCACGCCGCAGGTGGCGCGTATCGATGCCCATGCCCTGCGTCGCAAGGGGCCCGTGCGGTTGTGTTACTGCTCCAGTGCCCTGCGCACGCGAAGTGCCATGCCGGGCGGCACCCGAATCCCCTACCAGGCCGGGGTGGAACTGTTTGGCCATGCCGGTCTGGAAAGTGACCGCGAGGTGGTGGCCCTGATGGTGGAAACCCTTGCGGCGGCGGGGGTGCCCGCGTTTACCCTGGATCTCGGCCATGTGGCTGTCTTCCGCGCGCTGGTGGATGCCGCGTCGCTGGACAACGAACAGTCGGACGCCCTGCGTGCTGCCTACCTGCGCAAATCCCGCGTCGAGATTGATGAGCTGGTGGCGGATTTCGCGGTCAGCGATGCATTGGCCGTGGCGCTGCGGCAGCTGCCATGGCTGGCCGGGGATGCGGCGGTCATCGAGCGGGCGGATGAGACGCTTGCCGGTGTGGCGCCGGGTGTGTCCGAGGCAGTGGACGAGCTGCGTCAACTGGCCGTGTTCCTGGCCAGCCAGTACCCGTCTGTGCAGTTGCATGTGGATCTGGGTGAATTGCGCGGCTACCACTACCACACGGGTTGCCTGTTCGCGGCGTACCTGCCGGGGCAGAGTGAACCCCTGGCCAAGGGCGGCCGCTATGACCATATCGGTGAGGTGTTCGGCCGCGCACGTCCGGCCACCGGGTTCAGTGCCGACCTGAAGTTGCTGGCGGGGCAGGCGAATGCGCTGCCCGTCAACGGTATCCTGGCCGAGGGGGAACTGGGTGACGCCCGGTTTTCCGAGGCGGTTGCCACTTTGCGTGCTCAGGGAGAGCGCGTACTGGTCATGCTTCCGGGCATGACCAATGATGCGACGGAGTTGCGTTGCGACCGACGCCTTGTGTTCCGCAACGGCGTTTGGGAAACCGATCTGATTGACTCTTGATACGAAGCGGGCCATGGGCAAGAACATTGTAATTCTCGGCACCCAGTGGGGTGATGAAGGCAAGGGCAAGATCGTCGACTTGCTCACTGAACAGGTGTCCCTGGTGGCACGGTTCCAGGGTGGCCACAACGCGGGCCACACGCTGGTGATTGATGGCAAGAAGACGGTCCTGCACCTGATTCCATCGGGCATCCTGCGTGAGAATGTCACCTGCCTTATCGGCAATGGTGTGGTGCTGGCGCCGGATGCTTTGCTGCGTGAAATCCACGGCCTGGAAGAGACCGGGGTGCCGGTGCGCGAGCGCCTGCGGCTCAGTCCCGCCTGTCCGTTGATCCTGCCCGTGCACGTGGCACTGGACCAGGCCCGTGAGAAAGCGCGTGGCAACCTGAAGATTGGCACCACCGGCCGTGGTATCGGTCCGGCCTACGAAGACAAGGTCGCCCGCCGCGGTGTCCGTCTGGGAGACCTGTTCCAGCGCGAGCGTTTCGCCGCCAAGCTGGGCGAGGTGCTGGATTACCACAACTTCGTGCTGCGCCATTACTACAATGCCGAGCCGGTGGATTTCCAGCAGAGCCTGGATGAGGTGCTCGGCATGGCCGAGGAGCTCAAGCCCATGGTGGCCGACGTCACCGCGATTCTGCACGATGCCCGCGAGAAGGGCCTGAACATCATGTTTGAGGGCGCCCAGGGGACGTTGCTGGATATTGACCACGGCACCTATCCCTATGTGACCAGCTCCAACACCACTGCTGGTGGCACCGCCACCGGCTCCGGGTTTGGCCCGCTGTACCTGGATTATGTGCTCGGCATCACCAAGGCATACACCACCCGCGTCGGGTCGGGGCCTTTCCCCACCGAGCTGTTCGATGACACCGGTGCCTACCTGGCGGAGAAGGGCCATGAGTTCGGTTCCACCACCGGCCGGGCACGCCGTTGTGGCTGGTTTGATGCGGTGGCCCTGCGTCGCGCCATCCAGATCAACTCGATCTCCGGGTTGTGCCTGACCAAGCTGGATGTACTGGACGGCCTGGATGCCGTGCAGATCTGCATCGGTTATGAGTCCGCTGACGGGGAAGACCTCTCCAGTGCCTGGGATGCCGACAGTTATGCCGAGGTGAAGCCGGTATATGAAGAGATTCCCGGCTGGAATGAATCCACCGTGGGGATTCGCTCGGTGGAAGAGCTGCCGGCCAACGCCCAGGCCTACATTCGCCGCATCGAGGAAGTGACGGGCGCGCCCATCGATATCATTTCCACCGGGCCGGACCGCAACGAGACCATCGTCCTGCGCCATCCGTTTGATTGACGGGCGTTTTCGCAGGCGGTGGGAAAAGGGCGCTTCGGCGCCCTTTTTTGTGTCTCAGGCGTGCTGGGCCAGCTGGTGTTCCACCCACTGGATCAGCTGCTGTGAGGGCAGGGCGCCACTGACCCGGGACAGTTCCCGGTTGCCGGCGAACAATGCCAGGGTGGGAATCGAGCGGATCTGGTATTTCTGCGCCAGGGCCGGGTAGGCCTCGGAGTCCAGCTTGCCCAGCCGCACGCGGGGCTCCAGTAATTGCGCGGCCTGTTTGAAGGTTGGCGCAAACGCCTTGCAGGGGCCGCACCAGGGCGCCCAGAAATCCACCAGCAGGGGCAGGTCGCTGTTCAGGTGGGCGCTCATGGCGGCGGGGTCAAGGTCCACCGGTGCGCCCGTGAACAGGCCCGCCTTGCAGCGGCCGCAAAGGCTGCTGTCTGTCAGGCGGCTGTTGGGCACGCGGTTTCTCTGCCGGCAATGCGGGCAGGTAATGATCAGGCTGTCGGTCATACGCTGGGCCTCCGTTCTCCCCGCTATATGGGGTGGTGGGGGCGTTTTTCAAGCGTCTGGCGGTCAGCGCCTGCGGGTGACGAAGATGATGATGACCAGAATGACGAGGGTGATCACCGGGAAGATCATCAGCACGCGTTTGGGGTTTTCCACCGCCCAGGCGGGCTCGGCAAAACCGGTAAGCAGCAGTGCCATGACAAGGCAGGCAGAGATGTACGGGGAGGTCGGCTTTTTCATGGCGCAAGAATACCGTCTCTGCCGTGAAAAACCAGTGCCGCCGGTGCTGGCGGTTTTCCGCCGATCCAGCTGTGAGCCGGCAGTCCGACCGGGAAACAAAAAAAGCACCCCGCAGGGTGCCTTCCTTAATTGGTGCCGAGGAGAGGGTGGAAAGCATGCTTTCCACGCCGGGTGCCGAGGAGAGGACTTGAACCTCCACGGGGTTGCCCCCACTAGCACCTGAAGCTAGCGTGTCTACCAATTTCACCACCTCGGCAGGTCGTGAGCTCCACAACGTGGAGGCCGCGTATTTTAGTAGATGAAGGCGTCATGTCAACGGGCTGGAGCGAAAATACTGTCTTCACGCTATCCGGCGGCCCGGCCCTGCGTTAAGCTGGCAGCACCACGGGCCGGCAACCGCCTCGCCCGGACCAATCAGGAGTCATTGTCTTCCCTATGGGAAAGAAGAAAACCTACCAGGACCCCCACGCCGCGCGGGAAGCGCGCAAGTACGAAAACCCCGTTCCCAGCCGCGAGCTCATCATCCAGGTCCTTGGCGACCAGGGTGCGCCCATGTCTGCCAAGGACCTGTTGCGCCATCTCAAGGTCAAGGGCGAGGAATCGGAAGAGGCCTTCCAGCGGCGCCTGCGGGCGATGATCCGTGATGGCCAGCTGGTGCAGAACCGGGCCGGCCAGTTCGGCATCGCCAGCCGTATGGACCTCATGTGTGGCCGTATTCAGGCTCATCGCGACGGCTTCGGCTTCTTTGTGCCCGAGGACGCCGGCGCGGAAGACCTGTTCGTGGCCCCCCGGCAGATGCAGACAGTGATGCACGGTGACCGGGTGCTGGTGTCGGTGCAGGGGCGTAATCGTTTCGGCAAGCAGGAAGCCCGCATTGTAGAAATCGTCGAGCGCGGCACCACCGAACTGGTGGGCGTCTATCGCAAGGAGGCGCGGGTACATTTCCTTGAACCGCAAAACCGCCGTATCAGCAAGGATGTGCTGATTACCGACATGAACGGGCTCAAGCCGGCGCCCGGTGACCACGTGCGCACGGAAATCCTGCAGTACCCGGGCGACGGCCAGCATGTCCAGGTGAAGCTGGTCGAGATCATTGCCTCGCCGGATGAGCCGGGCATGGAAGTGGATGTGGCCCTGCGCAATTTTGAAATTCCCCACCACTTCCCCGGTGAGGCGCTGGACGAAGCCAATGCCATCAGTCCGGAAGTGGCCGACAGGGACAAGCTGTCACGGGTGGACCTGCGCGACCTGCCATTGGTCACCATCGATGGGGAGGACGCCCGTGATTTTGATGACGCGGTGTGCGTGTTCCCGCGGCCCCGCGGCGGCTGGCGACTGATTGTCGCCATCGCTGACGTGTCGCACTACGTCCATCCGGATGCACCGCTGGACCGGGAAGCGCAGAGGCGGGCCACTTCGGTGTACTTCCCCAACCGGGTGGTGCCGATGTTGCCGGAGAAACTCTCCAATGGCCTGTGTTCCCTGAATCCGCATGTGGACCGGCTGTGCCTGTTCTGTGAGATGCAGATATCCGCACGCGGCCGTATCACCGGATTTGTTTTCCGCGAAGGCGTCATGCGTTCGCGTTATCGCCTGACCTACACCGAGGTCGGTGCGGTGATCGAGCAACCGGAGTCCAAACTGGCGGCAGAGGTCACAGCGCGTCTGGACGACGAGGCGCTGGATATGCTGTGGCAGTTCCATGAGCTGTTCGGGGCGCTCAGCGAGCAACGCCAGCGCCGTGGTGCCATCGACTTCGACAGTGTCGAGACCCGCATTCTCTACGACGACAACAAGAAGATCCGCGACATCGTGCCAGTTGAGCGCAATGTGGCCCATCGCATGATCGAGGAAGCGATGCTGGCGGCCAATATCTGCGCCGCGCGGTTGCTGGAAGACGCGCAAGTGCCGGCCCTGTTCCGTAACCACGAACCGCCGTCCGGTGAGAAGCTGGAAACCCTGCAGTCTTTCCTGGGGCCGCTCGGCCTGTCCCTGGACTGGGGCAGGGCGAAGAACAAAAATGCGGATCCGTCGCCGGCCGTGTTCAAGCAGCTCACCGAGCAGATTGCCGATCGCCCTGACCGCAGCGTTATCCAGGTGATGATGTTGCGCTCCCTGACCCAGGCCAAGTACGAAGCTGAAAACAAGGGCCATTTCGGGCTTGCCTACGAGTCCTATGCGCATTTCACCTCGCCCATCCGGCGCTATCCCGATCTGCTGGTGCATCGGGCCATCCGTTACCTGATTCGCAAGGGCAGTAACGAGCACGCAGATAACCCGGGCAAACTGCCACGGTTGGCCAAGAAGGACATCCTGCCCTACGCAACTGCCGACATGGTGACGCTGGGTGAGCATTGTTCGATGGCAGAGCGGCGGGCAGACGATGCCACCCGCGATGTGGTCAAGTGGCTCAAGTGCCAGTACATGGAGCAGCACCTGGGCGACGAGTTCGAGGGGCTGGTCAGTGGTGTGGCCAACTTCGGCTTGTTTATCGAGCTGAAAAACCTGTACATCGAGGGAATGGTGCACGTGGCCAACCTGGGCAGTGACTACTTCCACTACGATGAGCTCAGTCACGCCCTGGTGGGTGAGTCGTCCGGCCAGCGCTACCAGCTGGGTGATGCAGTCACTGTGCGCGTGGCGGCGGTGCTGACGGAGGACCGCAAGATCGACCTTGAGCTGGTCGGCGTCATCAAGGCCGCGCGTGGCGCCCGCAAGGGCGGCAAGAAAGGCTCCGGCAAAGGGGGCGCGGGCAAGGCGGATTCAGGCAAGGGTGGGCGCGGTGTTCGAGAGGCGCTGCGCAAAGGCAAGATTCCCGGAGATGGCAAGGCTGCGCCGAAAAAGAAGGCGGCGCGCCGCAAATCCGCTGCCGGGAAATCCGGCGGCCGTCGGTCCAAGTCCGGACGCGGCGCCTGACTCGGCATCAGCAGGTCAAGGAACTGAGCAGTGAACAAGCCCCTGATGTATTCCGGCTACCATGCCGTCGAGGCGTTACTGCGCCACCGGCCTGAAGCGGTACTCGAATTGTTCGTGCAGGATGCCCGAGCTGAGCGTGGCGATGCCCGCCTGCAAGGCCTGATCGACCAGGCAAGAACCATCGGCATTGCTGTGCAGGAGGCCCGCCGGGAAGTGCTGGCGCGGCATGCGGGCCCGCAACACCAGGGCGTGGTGGCGCGTGCCCGCCCGCGCCGTCCCGGGGACGAGAAGGCGCTGGAAGAGGTGGTCATCCGGGAGGGCGCGGCCTTGCGCTTGCTGGTCCTTGATGGTGTGACCGACCCGCATAACCTGGGCGCCTGCCTGCGCAGTGCCGACGCCACCGGGATTCACGGTGTCGTGGTGCCACGCAAGAACGCTTGCGGTCTCACGCCGGTGGCCTGCCGCAGCGCTGTCGGTGCCGCCGAAAGCGTGCCCTATTTCGAGGTCGGTAGCCTGGTGAAGGTGTTGGGCCGGCTCACGGAACTGGGCGTGCTGGTGGCGGGTACGGCGCTCACCGAGGACAGTACAGGCCTGTTTCAATGGCACCCTGACGGCGCAGTGGCAATGGTCATGGGTGCAGAAGGCGCGGGCATGCGCCCGGGTGTGATGGAATGCTGCCAGGCGTTGGTGGAAATACCCATGCATGGTGAGGTGCAGAGCCTGAATGTGTCGGTTGCCACGGGGGTTGTGCTCTACCACCTGAGCCGCTCGCGGCCCGGCTGACACAGATTCAGTCGAGCCGGCTCTGGATGGCCGGGCCCTGTTTTATACGTGGGGTGGCCAGGGTGTTCTGGAGCCCGTCGCCCACCAGGCTTTCCTCCGGCAGGAAGGGCTTGCCGGGCTCAAGCAGGTATTCCTCCGGCGGGATGGCAGCCATGCCCTCCGGAATCGTGACTTCCACCCGTTTTTCCGCCAATTGCTCCCGCTCCAGTTTGCTCAGCGGGAAACTCAGGTGGGTGGTGCGATTGAACCGGTACGTCTGTTTGTAATCTGGCTGGACGTAGCCTTCGGCATTACGCAGTGCGGTTTCGAGATCCTCGGGGCCGGTCACGTGATGCCAGTCATGGCCCTGCTTGCTGGTATTGCCGGCGTCCTCTGCGTCCCCGGGAGCCTGGGGCTGTGACGCGCGACGCTTCTCCCAGGCCAGGACATCCCGGATAAAGGCGTCGCGATCCTGGTAGTCGTTGATGTCCGGTCTGGGCCCGAGGGGCTGCCCTGCGGATGCCACAGTTGTTATCAGGAATAACAGGAGTGGTAGCAGGGCCCTCATGGTGATCCGGTCAGTCGATCGTCATGTTCATGGAGAACTGGCCGCAACTGCTCAGGCAGGATTCGGATTCAGACAGTCCGGCGTCGAACAACAGCAGGGTGCCTTCCGGGTCGTAGAATGACGTTGAGCCGCTGGGCGACACAAGCGCTGTATTGGAGCCGCCTGCGAGGATGAACGGGATGCTCTGGTCAGTGAAGAACAGGTTCTGGGTGAGTTGGCCGAGGGTAATGTCCTGCCCCAGGTGGCCGTCTTCCGTGTTCGGCATGACCCCGGAAAGCACCAGGATCGCCTGCTGTTGCTCGAGACTCAAGGCATCCTGGCCGTCGAGGTTGCCCTGATCAAGGGTTGCCAGGGAAGTCTGGACCAGGCTGTCGGCCAGCTGCTCCGCATTGATATCGGCCAACGCAAAGCTCTGCGAGGTGGTACGGCCGTACCACTCGTCTGTGGTGCCGTAGTTCAGCGACGGGAATGAATCGGAGCGGTCCACTGCAGATTCCAGGGTTTCCGGCCCCTGGGTCACGGTCGGATCATCAATCCAGACTGTTGGCGGACGCAAATAAAGCTCAGGGCATGACTTGCGGTGCTGGTCCTGCTTGCGCTGCTGGGCCTTGTACTCCAGGGCCGCCGCAATAAAGGCGTTGAGCTGGCTGTGATCGCTCATTTCCGGCTTCTTGCCGAGCTCGATGGGCACGTCGCAGTCGCCGGAATCCTTGGCCTGCAGGGGCAGGGCGAGGGCCAAGGCAACACACAGGCTGGCCGTCTGGATCAATGTGCGCAGATTCATCACTGCGTCTCCGTTGTTATTTTCGTTATCTGTGTTGTTTGTCTGGTCGTTATTTAACCTAGTTTCTCATCAGAGCGCATACCGTCCAAGGATACGGTGTCGCCACCTTTATGGCAATGTCGGTCTTGCCGGTGAGTGGGCACTCGGGTAGAATTCCGCGCCCTGCCTGGTTTGACCGGGCAGACTCCTTGCCTCACCGCCGATTGCGGGAGGCTGACTGAACCCATAAGGAGCTTACAATGCGCCATTATGAAGTTGTGTTCCTGGTCCACCCGGACCAGAGCGAGCAGGTGCCTGCCATGATCGAGCGGTATACCGCCCTGATCAAGGAAGGTAACGGCACCATCCACCGCCTTGAGGACTGGGGGCGCCGCCAGCTGGCCTACCCGATCAACAAGATCCACAAGGCCCACTACGTCCTGATGAACATCGAATGCGACGGTGACACCCTGGCGGAGCTGGAGAATACCTTCCGTTTCAACGACGCCGTGATTCGCAATATGGTCATGCGCCAGGAAGAGGCCGTTAGCGAGCCCTCGCCGCTGGCCAAGTCGAACGAGAAGGAGGAGGCAGTCAGCTGAGCTCCTCCATGGAGGAAAACAGTTGCACCCTGACGGGGGTGATCGCGAGCCTCGAGGCTGTACGACACACTCCGGCCGGTGTTCCCCGGCAACGCTTCTGGCTTGAGCACCGCTCGCGCCAGCAGGAAAACGGGGAGCCCCGCGAAGTCCAGGCCCGGCTGGCGGTGATCGTCACCGGCGGGACGGCCCAGGCCCTGAATGAGGGGCAGCGGGTGAAGGTGACGGGGTTTCTGTCCCGTGCCGGCTACCGCGGTGAGGCCAGGGATCGTATGCAACTGCACGCAACTCGGATTGATTGCCTGGACTAACAGGATTCCCAGGAGATATTGAAAATGGCACGTTTCTATCGTCGTCGTAAGTTCTGCCGCTTCAGTGCGGAAGGTGTGGTCAAGATCGATTACAAGGATCTGGACACCCTGAAAGCGTACATCACCGAAACCGGCAAGATCGTTCCCAGCCGGATCACCGGCACCAGCGCGCGCTACCAGCGCCAGCTGGCGTCTGCCATCAAGCAGGCGCGCTTCCTGGCGTTGCTGCCGTACACCGACAGCCACGACAACTGAGCCCGGACTGAGAGAGGTAACCGATCATGCAAGTGATTCTGCTGGAAAAGATCACCAATCTTGGCGAGCTGGGCAGCGTTGTTGATGTGCGCGCCGGCTTTGGCCGCAACTTCCTGATTCCCCATGGCAAGGCACTGCCGGCCACCAAGGCCAACCTGGCCGAAGTGGAAGCCCGTCGTGCCGAGCTGGAGAAGCAGGCTGCCGAGCAGCTGGCTGCTGCCCAGGGACGCGGCGAGAAGCTCGAGGGTGCCGAGATCACCCTGGGCGCCAAGGCCGGTGACGAAGGCAAGCTGTTTGGCTCCGTCGGCACCCGCGACATCGCTGAGGCCATTGCTGCCCAGACCGGTGTCGAGGTGGAGAAAGCGGAAGTGAAACTGCCGCTGGGCGCCATCCGCACCACCGGCGAATTCGAGATCGACCTGCAGCTGCACCCGGAGGTTTTCCTGACGGTGAAGCTGGCAGTGGTCCCGGAAGAGTAAACAACGCCTCCTACCCGGAGGTCAGTTGTGCCACAATGCGGGCATCGGCGGTGACGCCGGTGCCCGTTTTGTTTTTGCAGACCTGAAAAATGACCGAGTCGACATCCCTGGACCAGCACCTGCCTGACAGCCTGCGTATTCCGCCCCATTCAGTGGAGGCCGAGCAGGCCGTGCTGGGTGGCCTGATGCTGAGCAACGACGCCTGGGACCAGGTGGCCGAGCGTTGCTCCGGCGATGATTTCTATCGCAAGGAGCACAAGCAGATATTCGGCGTCATGCTGCAGCTGGCCGAGGAAGACAAGCCCCGTGACCTGGTGACGGTATCGCAGGCGCTGCAGCACCTTGGCCAGCTGGAAAGCGCCGGCGGCATCGCCTACCTGAGCGAACTGTCCCGCAACACGCCCAGCGCCGCCAATATCTCCGCTTATGCGGAAATCGTTCGCGAGCGCTCGATCCTGCGCCAGCTGATCGAGATTTCCAACCATGTGGCCGGCCGGGCCTTCAATCCCAAGGGCGCGCCCAGCGGCGAGATCCTTGATGACGCCGAGTCCTCCATCTTCAGTATTGCCGAGCAGCAGAAGAAGGGCTCCGGCCCGCAGGCGATCAAGGATGTGCTGACCCGCACGGTGGAGAAGATCGACGAGCTTCACCGCAACAAGTCGGCCGTCACCGGGGTGTCCACGGGCTTCGACCTGCTCGACAAGAAGACCTCTGGCCTGCAGCCGTCGGACATGGTGGTGGTGGCGGCGCGACCGTCCATGGGTAAAACCACCTTTGCCATGAATATCTGCGAGTCGGTAGCGATCAAGGGCGGCAAGCCGGTGCTGGTGTTTTCCATGGAAATGCCCGCCGACAGTATCGTCATGCGGATGCTCTCGTCCCTGGGCCGGATCAACCAGCAGAACCTGCGCTCCGGCCAGCTTGAGCAGGATGACTGGGTGCGCATCACCTCCGCCATGCAGCTGCTGACGCCACAGAAAATCTACATTGATGACACGCCAGCCCTGTCGCCGCTGGAAATGCGCGCCCGGGCCCGTCGTGTGGCCCGTGATGCCGGTGAGGACCTTGGCTGCATCATGGTGGATTACCTGCAGCTCATGCAGGTGCCCGGGGTGGAAAACCGGGTCAACGAGATTTCCGAAATCTCCCGCTCCCTCAAGGGCCTGGCCAAGGAAATGAACTGCCCGGTGATTGCCCTTTCGCAGCTGAACCGCTCGCTGGAACAGCGCCCCAACAAGCGCCCGGTGATGTCGGACCTGCGTGAGTCCGGGGCCATCGAGCAGGATGCCGACGTGATCATGTTTCTGTACCGCGACGAGGTGTACAACAGCGACACGCAGGACAAGGGCATTGCCGAGGTCATCATCGGCAAGCAGCGTAACGGCCCCATCGGTTCCGTACGGCTGGCCTTCCGCGGTGAGTTCACCCGCTTTGATGACCTGGCCCCCGAGTACTACCAGGACTACGACGAGTAATCGCCCCTCGCGGCAAGGACAGTGAAATGCCCCGCGCCACATGCCTGACCCTGAGACCCGCTGCACTGCGCCACAATGCCGAGCGTGCCCGCACCTTCGCCGAGGGGGCCCAGCTGTTCGCCATGGTCAAGGCGGACGGGTATGGCCATGGCCTGGGCCTGGCGGCACGCAGCATGGTGGACCATGTGGATGGGTTCGGGGTGGCGGTGCTGGCCGAGGCCGTGAGCCTGCGTCACGGAGGCATCCACAAGCCCATCATGCTGCTCCAGGGTGTGCTTGATGAGCATGAGCTGAGTACCGCCCTGAAGCTGCACCTGGAGCCGGTGGTACACAGTGAGTGGCAGGTGGACCTGATCGAGCGTAGCGGTGACGGCTTGCTCAGTGTCTGGCTCAAGGTCAATACCGGCATGCACCGCCTTGGCGTGGACCTGGATGCGGCCCCGGCCATCATAGCCCGGCTGCGGGAGATTCCGGGGGTGCGCCTGGCCGGGGTGATGACCCACCTTGCCTGTGCCGACATGCGTGATGACGGCCTCAGCAATCAGCAGGTAAGCGCCATTGCCCGCCTGGCGGCCGATCACGACCTGCCGTTCTCTGCCGCCAATTCGGCCGGCCTAGTGCGTTATCCGGACAGCCGTGGCAGCCGCGTGCGCCCCGGCATCATGCTGTACGGCTCTTCGCCGTTTGCCGACCGGGATGCCCATAGCATGGGGCTGATACCCACCCAGCGTCTTAGCGCACGACTGATTGCGATCAATACCGTCGCCCCGGGTGGCAGTGTTGGCTACGGTGCCACCTGGACGGCGGAAAAGGAGACCCGTGTCGGCGTGGTGTCCATCGGCTACGGGGATGGCTATCCGCGACACGCCCCCAATGGCACGCCGGTGGCAGTCAACGGCCAGCGCACCCGGCTGGTGGGGCGGGTGTCCATGGACATGCTCACCGTCGACTTGTCCGGCCTGCCTGATGCCCGGGTCGGGGATGAGGTGGAGCTCTGGGGTGACACCGTGCACGTTGATGAGGTCGCCCGGCAGTGCGGCACCATCAGTTATGAACTGTTCTGCCAGGTGACTGCGCGGCCGCGGAGGAAAGTGGATGGCCAAACGTAAGGTGGCATTCGTGTGCACCGAGTGCGGTGCCGATGCGCCCAAGTGGCAAGGCCAGTGCCCGTCCTGCAATGCCTGGAATTCCATGACCGAGTTTGTCACGGATGCCGCCACCCCGGTGACGCGCGGCGCCGGTCGCAGCGGGTTTGCCGGCGCGCTGGCCGACGTGCGCCGGCTGGACGAAATCGAGCTGGCCGATGCGCCGCGCCTGGAGACCGGTATCAGCGAGCTGGACCGGGTGCTGGGCGGGGGCCTGGTGCCCGGTTCGGCGGTACTGATCGGCGGTCACCCGGGTGCCGGGAAGTCGACGCTGTTGCTGCAGGTCATGTGCCGGCTGGCTGCGCAGATGCCCTGTCTCTATGTCACCGGTGAGGAAAGCCCCTCGCAGGTGGCAATGCGTGCGGAGCGCCTGAAGCAGCCCCGGGATGCCCTGCGCCTGGCAGCGGAAACGGATGTAGAGCGCATCATTGAGCTGGCGCAGAAGGAAAAGCCGAAGATTCTGGTGATCGATTCCATTCAGGTCATGTACCTGGCCGGTCTGCAGTCTTCGCCGGGTAGTGTGGCCCAGGTGCGGGAAAGTGCCGCTGCGTTGACCCGGTTTGCCAAGCAGACCGGCACGGTGTTGTTCCTGGTCGGGCATGTGACCAAGGACGGTACGCTGGCCGGCCCGAAAGTGCTGGAGCACATGATCGATTGTTCGTTGATGCTGGAAGGGTCGGCGGACGCCCGTTTCCGGACCCTGCGTGGTCTCAAGAACCGCTTTGGCGCCGTCAATGAACTGGGTGTGTTCGGCATGACCCAGGAGGGCCTGCGCGAAGTAAAGAACCCCTCTGCCATTTTTCTCAATCGTGCCGAGGAAATCGCCAGCGGTTCGCTGGTCACTGTTGTCTGGGAAGGCACGCGGCCGTTGCTGGTGGAGCTGCAGGCACTGGTGGACCAGAGCCATTTCGGCAATCCGCGCCGCGTCTGCGTGGGGCTGGAGCAGAACCGGCTGGCCATGCTGCTGGCGGTGCTGCATCGCCATGGCGGTATCCAGGTGGGCGACCAGGACGTGTTTGCCAATGTGGTGGGTGGCGTCAAGGTCGTGGAGACCGGCGCTGACCTGGCCCTGCTGCTGGCCATCATTTCCAGTTTCCGCGACCGGGCCCTGCCGCGTGATCTGGTGGTCTTTGGTGAAGTGGGCCTCAGTGGTGAGATTCGTCCGGTGCAGCAGGGCCAGGACCGTCTCCAGGAAGCTGCCAAGCACGGTTTCCGACGCGCCATCATCGGCAAGGCCAATGCGCCGCGGGAGCCGATCAAGGGCATGCAGGTGGAGGCCGTGGCTACGCTTGCCGAGGCCCTTGAGCGGATTGACTGAGGGCGTTGCTCACTGCGGTCCAGGTGCTGACGCAGTAGGGAACCACCATGGTCAGTGCCGCCTTCCAGGCATTGAATGCTGTCGTCCCGAACAGCGCATCCCACTGGTTGATCAGTATCAGCAGCGGTCCCACCACCAGGGCCAGCCGGGTGGCCGTCAGCACTGTTTGCCGGCGCATGGCCAGGCGCAGAGCAGGGAAGTGCTGCGCGTTCATGCCTGTCGGTCGAGCCTGTCCAGGACGCGGCGAACCTCCTCGTCCGTGCTGTCCTCTGCCACCTGTGGCAGTGCCCCCATCAGGACCCTGAGCTGGCGCACGTAGCGCCGGCAGTGGTGGCACATCAGCAAATGCATGCGCAGCGAGAAGCGCTGGCCCGGGGTCATGTCCCCGGCCAGGAGCAGTTCGGCATGTTGTGGCACATCGCGGCATTTCAGCATTCGCCCGTCTCCTGATAGTGCTCCACCATGGCAAACAGGGTGGTCCGTGCCCGGTGCAGCAACACACGGGCATTGGATGCGCTGATGTCGAGCATATTACAGATGTCGTCGAAGCCATGGCCCTGGATGTCCCGTAGTTCCAGCACCAGGCGCTGGTTTTCCGGCATGGCATGCAGGTGGTGCTTGAGGCAGCGTTGCAGGTCTTTCTCTTCCAGCAGCTGCTCCGGCGTGCTGAATTCCCACGCGACCGGAGGGCGGCGCCAGTGACCGTTGTCCTTGAAGCGATCCACCAGGGCATCCTGTTCGTCGCTGCTGATATCCAGGTTGATCTCGCGGCCCGACTTGCGCAGGCGCATCTTGCACTCGTTGATGACGATGCGCGTGAGCCAGGTCTTCAGGGCCGAGCGGCCTTCAAAGCGGGAGATGTTGCGGTGTGCCGAGATCCAGGCGTCCTGGACGGCTTCCTCGGCGTCGCCGCCAGAGAGAAACGAGCGCGCCACCGCCAACAGGGCGCCGTGATGCCGGCGCACCAGCTGGTCGAAGGCTGCACGGTCGCCTTCCTGCAGGCGCGCCAGCAGGTCCTTTGCGTCGGCGTCAGTCATTTCCGGGCAGTCCCGTGCGGGTGGTCAGGATGATTGCCTGCTCTGCCAGTCATGCAGGCTGTTCAGTCGGAAAACCTGGCCAGCTCTTCGCCGTCATCCAGGTTCAGCTCGACCAGCCGGCGCAGGTGCTGCATGTGCTCGACATCCACCTGGACGAACTCCAGGCCGGCCCTGCCGCCGGATGTGTGGGTGACCCGGCTGTGCAGGGGGATGCGCAGGTCGGTGTCATCGAGTTCGAGGGTGAGCTCGACATCGGTGCCCACTTCCACGTCGGCATCACCGGGGAGCAGGATGCGGGCACCCTTGAGGGACAAGTCTGCCAGCTCCACAGGGATTCGCTCCCCATGGCTTTCCAGCCAGGCGCGCCCGTCGAACGGTGCGCGTGCAAAGCGGCGCTTTTCCTCCACCGTGTTACACCTCCAGCTTCTTGTACTTCATCCGCTTGGGCTGCAGAGCGTCTTCGCCCAGCTTGTTGCGGCGGTATTCCTCGAACTCGGTGTAGCCGCCCTCGAAGAACTCCACTTCCGCGTTGCCCTCGAAAGCCAGTATATGGGTCGCCACGCGATCAAGGAACCAGCGATCGTGGGAAATCACTACTGCACAGCCCGGGAAGGCCAGCAGGGCCTCTTCCAGGGCACGCAGGGTTTCCACATCCAGGTCGTTGGTGGGCTCATCCAGCAGCAGCACATTGGCGCCCTGCTTGAGGACCTTGGCCAGGTGCAGGCGGTTGCGCTCACCGCCCGACAGGTCCCCGACGTGCTTCTGCTGGTCGCCGCCCTTGAAGTTGAAACGGCCGATGTAGGCCCGGGACGGCACCTCATAGTTGCCTACACGGAGAATGTCGTTGCCGTCGGAGATTTCCTCCCAGACGGTTTTCTTGCTGTCCAGGTCCTCGCGGCTCTGGTCCACATAGGACACTTCCACCGTCTCGCCCACTTCGACGCTGCCGCCGTCCGGCTGTTCCTGGCCGGTGAGGATGCGGAACAGGGTAGTCTTGCCGGCGCCGTTGGGGCCGATGATGCCCACGATGGCGCCACGCGGGATGCTGAAGCTGAGGTCGTCGTACAGCACCTTGTCACCAAAGTGCTTGCTGATGCCGTTGACCTCGAACACCTTGTCGCCCAGGCGCGGGCCGGGCGGGATGTACAGCTCCTGGGTCTCGTTGCGCTTCTGGAAGTCCTGGCTGGCCAGTTCCTCGAATGCGGCCACACGGGCCTTGTTCTTGGCGCGCCGGCCCTTGGGGTTCTGGCGCACCCACTCCAGCTCCTTTTCCACCGTCTTGCGGTGGGCGCTTTCAGCCTTGGCCTCCTGCTCAAGGCGCTGCTCCTTCTGCTCCAGCCAGGAGGAATAGTTGCCTTTCCAGGGGATGCCCTCGCCGCGGTCCAGCTCCAGGATCCACTCGCAGGAGTTGTCGAGGAAATAACGGTCGTGGGTCACGGCCACCACGGTACCCGGGAATTCGTGCAGGAAGCGCTCCAGCCAGGCCACCGATTCGGCATCCAGGTGGTTGGTGGGCTCGTCCAGCAACAGCATGTCCGGTGCCGACAGCAGCAGGCGGCACAGGGCGACACGACGGCGTTCACCCCCGGACAGGTTCTTGACGCCGGCATCCCAGGGCGGCAGGCGCAGGGCGTCTGCGGCGATCTCGAGCTTGCGCTCCAGGTTATGGGCGTCCGCCGTTTCGATGATCGCCTCGAGTTTGGCCTGCTCTTCGGCCAGCTTCTCGAAGTCGGCATCTTCCTCGGCGTAGGCCGCGTAGACTTCTTCCAGCCGTGCCTGGGCACTCATGATCTCGCCCAGCGCCTCTTCAACCACCTCGCGCACGGTCTTGTCCGGGTCCAGCTCCGGCTCCTGTGGCAGGTAGCCGATATTGGTGCCTGGCTGCGGCCGCGCTTCGCCAATGAAGTCGGTGTCCACGCCAGCCATGATACGCAGCAGGGTGGATTTGCCTGCGCCGTTCAGGCCCAGCACGCCGATCTTGGCGCCGGGGAAGAAGGACAGGGAGATATCCTTGAGGATCTGGCGTTTGGGCGGCACGATCTTGCCGACCTTGTTCATGGTAAAGATGTATTGGGACATGGGATTTTCAGCGCAAATGTCTGTGGGGAAATGTGTGCCAAGGGTACGGCAAAGGCCGGGACAGGGAAAGGTGCCCGGCCGGGCAATGCGCCGGCAGCTGGCCCTTCGGCCGGTCAGCTCACGGCTGTCAAAAACGCACGTTCAGGTCTACGCCGAGAGACGTGATATCCACATCGCGACGCAGCGCGCTCGCCCTCAGTGTCAGTCGGGTGACAAACAGCTCCATGGAGAGTCGTTCCCCGGGAGGAGAAATGCGCATTCTGGCGCCGTAGTAGGGGTCCGAGCCCGACAGGTCGGTGAGAGTGGTGACGCCAATATCCAGGGACTGTTCCGCGTCCCAGTGGGTGGTGCCAACGGTGACGCCCAGCAGGAATCTTTCCGAGACGGGCGCCAGCAGGTCCGCGTCGATGAACCTGCCGGTGACATACAGGCTTGCCTCATAGCCCCTTCCGTCCACGGTCTGCTCGCCCCAGGTCCGCAAGCCTGCCCGGAGGCGGAACCATTCGGCGGGTACCAGCCCGGCATACGCCCGTATGCCATCATCGCGGCTCAGGTCGCCCCCGGGGAACGCATCGTCATAGTTGGAGAAGTCGGCGCTCAAGCCCATGCCGACCATGAACAGGCCGGGAGGAGTTTCATCAGGATTGCCAGCGTTTGCTGGCATCGACGCCATGCCCAGTGACAGGGCCAAGGACAGGAACGGCAAGGAATACAGCAACCGCAATAACATGGCCGGGCCTCCTGCCGGTGGATTAGTGTGCCGGAAGGGACGCCGGCACGGCGCTGGCAGACCCGCTGTCACGGGTCTGCCGGCGGGGCCATCAGAAGTGCAGGTTGATTCCGGCACCGATGGACAGGAAGTCGATATCGCGGGTCAGCTCATTGTCGCTGAGCGATATCTGGGTGACGAACATGTCCACTGACATGCCGCCCTGGGGAGGGATGACACGCAGCTTTGCGCCGTAGTAGGTGTCTGCGCCGGAGACATCCCCGCTGAAGCCGGCAAAGCCGATATCGATGGACTCGTCCAGGTCCCAGTCGGTTCTGCCCGCGGTCACACCCAGCAGGAACTGGTCAGTGATCGGCGCCAGCAGGTCGGCCTCGACAAATGTGCCGGTCACGTCCAGCTCGGCTTCATAGCCTGAACCCTCGACCGTCTGCAGGCCGTAGGAGCGCCAGCCGGCCTTGATGCTGAACCATTCGGCCGGTGACAGACCGGCATACAGTTGTATACCCAGGCCAGGCAGCAGGTCGGCGTCGGGGAAATCATCGTCATAATCGGAGACATCAATACTGCCAGCAATGCCGGCCATGAACAGGCCAAGCGGCTCGCGTTCCTGTTCTGCGGCCACGGCCAGCGCGGATGACAGGCCCAGCAGCAGGGCCAGGGCGGGCTTGATAACACGGGTAAGCATATAAAGTCCTCGTTGTTCTCTTTTTTTGTTGCGCCGGCGTCCGAGCCAGCGGCTGGCGATGTTAGCGGTTTTTGCCCGCCATATGAATGCCTGACCCATGAGTCAACGGCATATACACATGCCATATTCCCAAGTGCCATTCACGTTGCCTTTGGGTAGAATGGCGCCTCCCGAAAACCCATGACCGACCGGAAGCCAGCACATGTTCCCGAAATCCATGACCATCGCCGAATTTGACCCGGAAATCGCCGCGGCCATCAGTGCCGAAGAGACGCGCCAGGAGGATCACATCGAGCTGATCGCCTCGGAAAACTACGCCTCGCCACGGATCATGGAAGCGCAGGGTACGGTGCTGACCAATAAATATGCTGAAGGTTACCCGCACAAGCGCTACTACGGCGGTTGCGAGAATGTCGATGTTGCCGAAGACCTGGCCATTGCCCGTGCCTGTGAACTGTTCGGCGCCGACTACGCCAACGTGCAACCGCACTCCGGCTCGCAGGCCAATGCAGCGGTGTTCCTGGCATTGCTCAAGCCCGGCGATACCTTGCTGGGCATGAGCCTTGACGCTGGTGGTCACCTGACCCACGGTGCAGCACCCAACTTTTCGGGCAAGACCTACAACGCGGTCCAGTACGGGTTGAACACGGACACCGGACTGCTGGATTACGATGAAATTGAAAAGCTGGCGGTGGAACATAAACCGAAAATGATCATTGCCGGTTTCTCTGCCTATTCGCAGGTGCTCGACTTTGCCCGCTTCCGCGAAATTGCCGACAAGGTGGGTGCATGGCTGATGGTGGACATGGCGCATGTGGCCGGCCTGGTGGCTGCGGGTGTGTATCCCAACCCGGTACCGTATGCCGATGTGGTGACCACCACGACGCACAAGACACTGCGTGGCCCGCGCGGCGGCCTGATCTTGGCAAAGCATAACGAAGAGCTGCAGAAGAAGTTCAACTCTGCCGTGTTCCCCGGTGGGCAGGGCGGCCCGTTGATGCATGTGATTGCCGCCAAGGCCATCTGCTTCAAGGAAGCCATGAGCGATGACTTCAAGCGCTACCAGGAGCAGGTGGTAAAGAATGCCAAGGCCATGGCCGAGGTGTTCATTGAGCGGGGTTACGATGTCGTATCCGGTGGTACCGAGAATCACCTGATGCTGGTCAGCCTGGTGAAGCAGGATATCACCGGTAAGGACGCAGACGCGGCGCTGGGTCGTGCCCACATTACGGTCAACAAGAACGCCGTTCCCAACGATCCGCGCAGCCCGTTTGTGACTTCCGGTATTCGCGTGGGCACGCCGGCAGTGACGACGCGTGGCTTTGACGATGCCGATTGCCGTGCACTGGCGGGTTGGATGTGCGATGTGCTTGATGCCCTTTCTGCAGATGAGAATGTGGACGCGGTTATCGACAGCGTGCGCGGCAAGGTGGCGGAAATCTGTGGCCGTCTGCCGGTATACGGCAAGTAACGACGGAGACCAGCACGGATGCATTGTCCTTTCTGTGGCGCCGATGACACCAAGGTGATTGATTCACGCCTGGTGGCAGATGGCGCCCAGGTGCGCCGGCGCCGCGAGTGTCTCAGCTGCGGAGAGCGTTACACCACCTTCGAGACCGCCGAGCTGGTCATGCCGCGGGTGGTGAAATCGGACGGCACCCGCGAGCCTTTCGATGAAAACAAGCTGCGCGCCGGGCTGTTGCGTGCGCTGGAAAAACGGCCGGTGTCCATGGAAGACCTTGAGGCTGCCGTGACCCGCATCACGCACCGCCTGCGTGCGACCGGTGAGCGGGAATTGCCGGCACGGGACATCGGTGAGCTGGTGATGGAGGAATTGCGCCAGCTGGATACCGTCGCTTATGTGCGCTTCGCGTCGGTATACCGTTCGTTCCAGGATATTTCCGAGTTCCGCGATGAAGTGGAACGACTGGAGAAAGCCGGCAAGGTAAAAAAGAAGAAGTAGGAAAGACAGGCTGCTCGTCGTAAAGAGTTACGGAACGATACCCTTTCCACACCTGTCTTGACGACACCCTGACCCACCGTTGGTTTATCCTTGGCCTTTGTTTTCCAGAACCGTTCTTTAATGAAGTTCCATTCATCTGTTTGCAGGGGGTGCCTTTATCTTCCGTTTCTTTCCTGTTTGGGCGCTTCTTGCCTTTGCACTGTCGGGTACGTCCGCCGCCGAATCAGGCGCCCCGCTGGTCAGCATCCGCTATGAAAACGATGCCTTCGCCAACCAGGATGGCGGTTATACCAACGGCTTCCAGTTTACGGTGATTCCCGAGGGCAATGCGCCTGAGCCATTGCTGGACGTGGCCACGGCATTGTCACCGCTGTCGAGTTCCGATGGTGCACTTCCCTGGTCATTTACGCTCAGCCAGCTGATGTTTACGCCGCGTGATATCTCCGAGCCTGAATTCCCGCCAGAGGATCGCCCTTACGCCGGTTGGCTGAACGCCAGTCTGTCCGTTTTTTCCCTGGCCAGCGATCGTCTTGAGCGTTTCCGTATAGGGCTGGGGGTGGTGGGTCCGTCATCGGGTGCGGAGCAGGTGCAAAAGCAGATACACGAAATGGTCGGTGCCAATCAACCCGAAGGGTGGGACCGGCAGGTGCCCGATGAGGCGACGTTGCAATTGTCCTATGACCGGCAATGGCGTGTGCCGCTGTTCAATGGCGGGCTGGACTGGGAACTGTTACCTGGCGCCGGTATCAGTGCGGGTAATGCCCTGCTGGGCGCCGAGGTTGGTGCCGTGATTCGCGTCGGCCAGAACATCCCGCTGGACTTCGGGCCGCCACGGTTGCGCTCCCTCGCCGGGGGGTCGGCATATCACGGCTCTTCAACCGGATTCGGGTGGTTTGTGTACGGCGGTTTTGCCTACCAGTACATCAATCACGACATCACGCTGGATGGCAGTATCTTCAGCGACGAAGGGCCCTACGTCAGCCGCAAGGACTCCCGTCGCCAGTATTATCTCGGCGCCGCCGTCTTTACCGGTGACGTGCGTTTCGCCCTGGCAACCGCGCTGGAATCCAGGGCCTTTGCGGCCCAGAATGGCAACAGCCGTTACGGTGGTATGACCGTATCCTGGCGTTGGTGATAATCCCGAGGGTGCGCCTGACCAAATCGCTCAGTCCTGAGCAATCCTGCCATTGATCGGTGTAAGGGTAGTCGCCACGATGCTGGCCTCAGACTACACGCCAACCGAACACAGGAAGTCGATCATGGCAGACGCTTACGTTCCCAAGCCCGTGGCACCGATGATGCCGCGCACCCTGTTCAATGAAGACCACGAGGCATTCCGTGCCACCGCACGTCGCTTCTTTGAAACCGAAATCGCGCCGTACCACGAGAAGTGGGAAGAGCAGCAGCATCTGGACCGGGACTTGTGGAACAAGGCCGGGGAACTGGGCATGTTGTGCCCCACCATGCCCGAGGAATACGGCGGCTCCGGCGTTGACCGGCTTTACTCCATGATCATGATGGAAGAGCAGGCGCGGGTGGGTGACTCCGCCAGCGGGTTTTCCCTGCATTCTGACATCGTGGCCAACTACATCCTCAACTTCGGTAATGATGACCAGAAGAAAAACTGGTTGCCGAAAATGGCTTCCGGCGAGGCAGTCACCGCCATTGCCATGACTGAGCCGGGTACCGGTTCCGATCTGCAGCGCATCAAGACCACGGCAAAGCTGGAAGGCGATCACTACGTGGTCAACGGCTCGAAGATCTTCATCACCAACGGGTATCTGTGCGACATGGCCGTTGTCGCGGTCAAAACCGGGGATGCTTCCCAGGGCGCACAAAGCGTTTCCCTGATGATCATTGAGGCCGATCGGGACGGCTTCACCAAGGGCAAGCCCCTGAAGAAAGTGGGCATGAAAGGCCAGGACACCTGTGAGCTGTTCTTCGACAACGTCAAGGTGCCGAAAGAGAACCTGCTGGGTGCCGAAGGCATGGGCTTCATCATGCTGATGAAGGAACTGGCCTGGGAACGCATGATGATTGCCATCATCTGTGCATCCGGCGCAGAGTTCGCCCTGGCGACGACGGTGGAGTACGTCAAGGAGCGCGAAGCGTTCGGCAAGCCGGTGGCTGCCTTCCAGAACACCCGTTTCAAGCTGGCGGAAATGCGCAGCGAGATCCAGATCGCGCGGACCTACGTGGACAAGTGCATGGAGCTGGTGCTTGAGAATGCGCTGACCCCGGAAGCAGCCTGTGCGGCCAAGTACTGGGTGTCCGACCTGCTCAGCAAGGTGGTTGACGAGTGTGTGCAGCTGCACGGTGGCTACGGCTACATGCTCGAATACCCGATCGCGCGCGCTTACATCGATACCCGTGCCAACCGTATCTATGGCGGCACCAACGAGATCATGAAGGAACTGATTTCCCGGTCATTGTGACTGGTTGGCAGTTGAACCTCCGTGGGGCCTTCGGGCCCCTTTTTTTGGCCTAAAAAAAGCGCCCTCAAGGGGCGCCAGTCACTCGTCAGGAGATCGACACGGTAGAGCTTTCAGGCGAGCCCTTTCTTCAGTTCGATGAGGCTGACGATGGAGCGCAGGTCAGCCTCATTCACGGGTTTGGTCAGGTAATTATCACAACCGGCACCGCGTCCCTCGCGGTGCGCCTCGGCCGAGGTGCGGCCGCTGAGCATGACGATACGGGCATCACATTCCCGTTTCTTGAGCATTTCGCAGGCTTTCAGGCCGCCGATGCCGGGCATTTCCACGTCCATGAGGATCAGGTCGTACTGGCTGTCCAGTGCCATGTCCAGGGAGTCCTCGCCGCACTCCGCCGTGTCTACAGTCATCGGGTGCTGTTCGGCCAGGTGGTTGAGCACGGAGAGGGTGAACTGGCGCGTCAGCGCGCTGTCGTCGACGAGCAGGACGCGCAGGTGGGCGGACTGGCCCTGGTGCGTCTTGCCGGCATGAAAATTGGCGTGGGTAGTGGCTGCGGTCACGGGGAACCTCCTGGTTGCGCCGATCGGTGGTTGTTGGTCTGGTCGGGTAATCCGTTATCCCGCCATGAGCCCCTCACGCTACGCTCATGTTCTTAGTTTCTCATATTGCCTACGATAAACGGGCTACCATTGAGGATGAGTGGATCATGGCGTGGTGCCATCACCGAGAGAAGTGTGATAGGCGTCACATTTTGGTGCCGAGGGTCAGGATTGATCGTCGCTGGCGGAGAACGCCCGGGCGGTGGCCATGAAGAAGGTGGCAATCACCCACAGTCCCACCAGTACAAACACGGCTGAGCCGGCGAGTGGTTGCCACAGGCGCGTGCTTGCATCTGCCAGCTGGCGGGCAAACTGCAGCTGCCGGGCGCGGTTGCCGCTGTCATCAAGTTGCCACAGGTCCTGGCCGAGCCAGACGCGGCGGCAGGCCAGGGCAACCAGTTCCACCGCCTCACCGGCGGCGGGCCGGTGCTGCCCGGCGGCACTGGCATCATCAAAAAACACTTTCTTATCCCCCAGCCACAGCCAGAAATGGCCGCGACCCGGTTGTACCTCGCTGACGGTGCCCCGGACCGTGGTCTGCGGACCGTCGCAGCGCGCCATGACGATGGCCGCCTGCAGGTAGCCGCCCAGCTGCCCCAGACCGAGGGCAAACAGGGCGACGAACAGGGCCAGCAGGGACAGGGTCAGGGGGCGCGCCACGCGTGGCGGCAGTTTACTCAGGTGGCTGGCGGTGCTCATGGCGGCGTCCTCGAAAAGGGCCGCCAGTGTAGGCGCCGCCCCGGCTCGGCTCAAGCGCGGCAAGCCCCTGATTTGCGGCGGTATTCGAGGAATTCCGGTACACTGCGGCGCATGATTGCTGACGCCTGCACCGATGCCGATCGCGAGTACATGCAGCGTGCCCTGACGCTGGCGGCCCGCGGCCTGTATACCACCGACCCCAACCCACGGGTGGGGTGCGTGCTGGTGGCCGGCGAACAGGTGGTTGGCGAAGGGTTTCACCAGCGTGCCGGCGAGCCGCATGCCGAACGCCATGCGCTGGCCCAGGCGGGTGACAGGGCGCGCGGGGCGACCTGCTATGTGACGCTGGAGCCCTGTGCCCACACGGGCCGGACCGGGCCATGCGCTGAAGCGCTGGTGGCGGCCGGTGTATCGCGGGTGGTGGCTGCCATGCAGGACCCCCACGACAAGGTGGCGGGCAAAGGCCTGGAGAGACTGCGCGCGGCCGGCATTGATGTGGCCTGCGGGCTGATGGAAGCCCGGGCACGTGCCCTCAACCCGGGTTTTATCCGCCGCATGGAGACAGGCCGTCCGTTTGTGCGGGTGAAGCTGGCCATGAGCCTGGACGGGCGCACCGCCATGGCCAGCGGTGAGTCGAAATGGATTACCGGTGCCGAGGCCCGGGAACAGGTCCAGTTCCTGCGTGCCCGGTCGTCCGCCATCGTTACCGGCGTGGGTACCGTGCTGGCCGACGACCCGGCCATGACGGTACGTCCGGACCAGTGGCGCAGCGCTGAATACCCCGTCGACCCGGTGCGCCAGCCACTGCGGGTGGTGCTGGACCGGTCGCTGCGTACACCGCCGGGCGCAAACATTATCTCCGGCCCGGGCGAGACCCTGCTGGCCACCGGCATGGCAACGGACTCGGCCAGCGCCGCCGCTCTCTGTGCCGCCGGTGCGCAGGTGGTGCAGCTGCCGGCCTCGGGCTCGGGCGTGGACCTGGCGCAGTTGCTGATGGAGCTGGCGGCGCGGGAATGCAATGAGGTGCTGGTGGAGGCCGGCCCCACGCTGGCGGCGGCCTTTGTCAGCGATGACCTGGTGGATGAGCTGGTGGTGTTCATGGCTCCTGCGCTGCTGGGAAGCAATGCGCGGCCATTAATGCTGCTTGATCAGCTGGATACCATGGCTGACAGGATTACTTGGCAATTTGCTGACGTCGCCCGGGTGGGCGATGACGTTTGCCTGACGCTGACCCGCGCCCGGCAGGCCTGATCGGAGGGGTACATGTTTACCGGAATTATCGAAGCAGTAGGCACCATTGTTGCCATGACGCCGAAGGGCGGTGACATGACGCTGAAGGTGCGCACCAACGAGCTGGACCTTTCCGATGTGGCGCTGGGTGATTCCATTGCTACCAATGGCGTCTGTCTGACGGTGGTGGCCCTGCCCGGGGACGGCTTCAGTGCTGACGTCTCCGGTGAAACCCTGTCGCTGACAAGTCTTGGCAATCTCCAGGTAGGCTCGCGCGTCAATCTGGAGAAAGCGCTGACACCGACCACCCGTCTTGGCGGGCACCTGGTGTCCGGGCATGTGGATGGTCTGGGCACGGTCCTGAAACTGGCGCCAGATGCGCGCTCCACCCGTATTGATGTGGAGGCGCCGCGGGAGCTGGCCCGTTACCTCGCGCAGAAAGGCTCGATCACAGTGGATGGCATCAGCCTGACCGTGAACAGCGTGGAGGGGGCCGTGTTCAGCCTCAATATCGTGCCGCACACGCAAAGCTGGACCAATATCGCCGACTGGCAGCCGGGGACGCAGGTGAATCTGGAAGTTGATATCATTGCCCGCTACCTGGAGCGGCTGCTGCTGGGCGACAAGGCCGCGGACAGTGGCGCCGGTGAGGGCATCAGCATGGCGTTCCTGGCCGAGAACGGCTTTCTCAGGCGCTAGGCAGGCAAGGCAAGCAACACGCGAGCAACGACCGCAAGCGCCCAATACAGACATCGGATTCCGCCGCAAGGCGGTATCTTCGTTTAGCTGGAGACAACATGAAGCTCAATACCGTCCGCGAACTGCTGGATGACCTGCGTGCCGGGAAAATGATCATCCTCATGGATGACGAAGACCGGGAGAACGAAGGTGACCTGGTCATGGCGGCCGAATACATCACCCCGGAGGCCATCAATTTCATGGCCAAGCATGCCCGAGGGCTGATCTGCATGACCATGGAACAGTCCCGCTGCGAGCAACTGGAATTGCCCCTGATGGTGGGCCGGAATGGCACACAATTGGGCACCAACTTCACCGTCTCCATCGAGGCCGCCGAGGGTGTCACCACCGGTATTTCGGCGGCTGATCGCGCCAGGACCGTACAGGTGGCCGTGGCCCGTGATGCCAAGCCCGCCGATATCGTCATGCCCGGCCATGTGTTTCCCCTGATGGCCCAGCCCGGTGGTGTACTGCATCGCGCCGGCCACACCGAAGCCGGCTGTGACATGGCCCGGCTGGCGGGTTGTGAGCCGGCGTCTGTCATCGTTGAAATCATGAATGAAGACGGCACCATGGCTCGGCGTCCGGACCTGGAAGTGTTTGCCGAGCAGCATGGACTCAAGATAGGCACCATTGCGGATTTGATCGAATACCGCATGCTCAACGAGAAAACCGTGGAAAAGGTCAGCGAGAACACGCTGCCCACTTTCTATGGCGAATTCAAGCTGGTGGCGTTCCGTGACACGGTCGATGACCTGACACACGTGGCGCTGGTGAAAGGTTCGCCGCAACCCGAGGAAGTCACCACTGTGCGGGTGCATCAGGTGGATCCACTGCGCGACCTGATGAGCGCCAAGATTGACGGCCGCACCGGCTGGAACATGCATCTGGTGCTTGAAGAGCTGGCAAAAAGTGACGCCGGCGTTGCCATTATTCTTGGCCAGGACTATGTGTCCAACGATATGCAGTTCATGATTGATGAATATTTCTCCGGCAAGCGACGTACAGTGAATCCGTCGGGGCCGGCCTACCGCAATATCGGCACCGGCTCCCAGATTCTCCGCGAGCTGGGGGTGCGAAAGATGCGTCTTCTTTCCTCGCCGATGAAGTTCAACGCGCTGTCAGGCTTTGACCTGGAGATCGTCGAGTATGTGGAAGCCGACTGACAGGGTCGCTTCCCGGTCGCATCGGCGGCGCACTGGGCGCACTGTATGAAATGGTCAATAACAGAAAAAGCTGTCATTGCTGTGGGCCTGTCCGGCTTGGGATGCTTTGCCTGACCACTCGCCGGACAGGGCCATGACATGCACTCGCTTTCCAGAACCGTCGCAGGATGCGCGATCCACTATTTTCAGCAGGAGGGTGACGGTGACCCGCTGCTGTTCTTTCACGCTACCGGCTTTCATGCCGGTGTCTGGCGCAAGATAGCCGCCGAGTTTCCTGACCGGCCGCTCTATCTGGTGGATATGCCGGGCCATGGCGAAAGTGGCACCCCTGACATGCCATTCCGCTGGGACCACGCCGGCGATCTCATGGCCGCCTTCATCGCAGAGCTTGGTCTCAAGCGGGTTACCGGTATCGGTCATTCCATGGGCGGGCATGTGATGTTGCTGGCGGCGGCCAGCCAGCCGGAGCGCTTTAGCCAGTTGATCCTGCTTGATCCGGTCGTGCTGCCACTCAAGGTAATCCCTTTCATGAATGCGTTTGATACCAGTGCGCTGGCGCGTCGGCGCAACGACTGGGCATCCAGCGATGCGTTCTATGATGCGTACAAGGATCGCGCACCGTTTGACAGCTGGGACCGCGATGTACTGAAAGACTATGCAGACGGCGCACTGGTGAAAGCCGAAGCGGGCAAGGGTTATGTGCTGGCCTGTGATCCGGCACTGGAAGCAAGTGTGTACCAGAACCATGGTGCCGCCCATTTGCACAGCTGTTTCCAGGATATTGCCTGCCCTGTGCATATCATCCGGGCAAAAAGTCTTGGCCCCGGGGACAAACCCACCGACTTCCGTCTTTCGCCAACGGCACCGACCCTGGTCAACAAGCTGTCGCTGGCAACCGATGAACAGCGCGAGGATTTCACCCACTTTTTCCCCATGGAATACCCGGGCTGGGTGGCGGAAAAGATCCGCTCGCACCTGCGCTGACTGGCGTTAGTGCCGGGTCTCGATTACTGGCTTTTGCAGTTCATCGCCGGGCCGGAGACGGGAAAAATCCACATCCGGGTTGTACTGGCGCATAAGCCAGGACGGTATATCGGTGCGGGGCTCGGTGAGTGACCAGAGGCTGTCGCCCGGACGAATGCGGTACGTTGTGGCGCCGGCGATGTGGTGGCTTTCAAAGAAGGCACCCTGAAGGTCGCTGTGGTAGCTGCGTCTGCGCTTTTCAAATGTCTGCCTGTCAATCTCCTCGAATGACAGTGCCAGGCGCTCACCAATGACGAGTGGTGTGCCATAGCGCAGGTTGTTGATACGCCGCAGATCGCTGGCGCGCAGGTTCAACCATTCGGCGTAATGGCCCAGGGTTTCAGTGGCCTGTATCTCGATGCTGCCGTCGTCTGCAACGCTGTAGTCGCTGGGGTCGGCGGACAGATCCGGTTCCGTGCCCTCAGGATCAGGGCCTGCGTCTGCCACTAACGGCGCCTCCTGTCTGGATCGCTTTACAAACGGTTCCAGGGCGGTGCTTGCCTGTTGGCCAAGGCGTGTAATGGTGGCGGCAACGTCCGGTTCAGGCATGGTTGGCCTGTTTCCAGCACTGGCCAGGCTGAGGGCAGCAGGGATGTCCGCAGGGCTGGCAGGTTGTGGGGACGGCGTATCAAGGGATGCCGCCGGCAAACCGTCGACGCGCAGCACGTCACCCGGCTGCAATACGCTATCCACAGACAGCCCGTTGGCCGCGGCAAGGTCGTGCGTGCCCATGCCCACTTCAGCGGCGATGGTGGAGAGGGTGTCGCCAGCGGTAACGCGCCAGGTCTCTCGTTCCGTCATGTCCGGGCCATGGACCGGCAGGCGTAATGTGGCGCCAGCCCGAATCTGGTCCGGGCTGCGCAGGGAATTCATCAGCATCAGTTCGCGAACGGATATGCCGTAGCGGGCGCCGATGACAGACAGGCTTTCGCCCCGCGCCACAGTGTGAAAACGGTCCGGTATCTGGGCAAAAAAGCGCAGCTTGTTCGGCACCTTGGCCAGCAGACTGTCTGTTGCCTGGGTATTGCCTGCCGGCAGGCGGACGGCGTAGCCGCGCGGCACGTATTTCTTTCCTGCCCAGACCGGCGCCAGGAGGCCACGATTCAGCTCTTTCAGCGTCGCCCGGTCAACATCAAAAGCATCCTGCAGGGCATCGATGCTGGTGTAGAAGGGCAGCTCCACGGTGCGGGTCCGCAGCGGCGCCGCACGCTGGATGTCGCCGAAGTAGCGGCTGGCATTTTCATCCACTTCCACCGCTGCCAGGAAAGCCGGGTAGAAATTGCGCGAGGCGAACCCCCAGTTCCGGCCTTCATAGCGGGCAATGATGTCCCCAATATCTTCCGAGCCCACCGTCCGTGCCGCCCGCCGTATGCCTGCGAGACCATGGTTGTAGGCCGTAATCGCCAGGCCCCAGTCGTTGGTGACGGAATGGTTGAGTTTCAGCAAACGCCCGGCGGCCTCGGTGGCGGTGAACGGATCCATGCGCTCATCGATGATGTGATCCACACGCATGAAGCGCTTGCCAGTCAGTCGCGTGAACTGCCAGATGCCCGCTGCGCCAACGCGCGAATAGGCATCCGGGTTGAAACTGGATTCCACGTGGGGCAAGGCGGCGATCTGCTCAGGCAAGCCCATCTGCTCCAGCAGTTCGCGCATGTGCGGCTCCCAGGCACCGCTGCGAACCAGTCCCCGGCGGAAGCGGTCCGACTGGCCAAGCTGGAAGCGGATGTCCCCCGCTGCCTGGCGCAGGCGTTGCGCGGTCACGTCTTCTGGCCAAAGAGACAGGACACGCTGTTCCTCCGTATCGAGCCCGGTCCGTTTGCCGCTCGCCAGGGTCTGCAGGATGGCAGCGAAATGCGCGCGCCTGGCACGAATCTTTGCTTCGCGAGCCGGGTGCCAGAGGTTGACGTCGAAATTGAGTGTCTCGTAGACCACGCCCAGGTTGTTGCGATCGTGCAGCAGCCCCTGCTGGGTATCCACCTCACTGTAGATGCGCGTCCAGAATTTCACCGCCGGCTGTATCGACGCTGGTTGCGGTAGAACGTCGGGCGTCTCCTGCGCAGTTACAGGTGAGGAGATGCATAGAGCGACAAGAGCTAGCAATAAAAAACGCACAACATATTCCCGTTCCGGATTTGGCCGATCCCCCCATGGGGCAGGCCTTGCCTAGTGTGACCCCAGCAGCTGACGAGGGTTCGTGAAGACGGCCCGTTGTATCATTCATGTAACGGGTGTGCGGTCTTGTCACTGCCTTCACGGCCGGCCCTCGACGCTGGTCAAAGCCGCAAATCAGCGGGTCACGCTACCAGATTAGCGCTGTCCCGGGGAGGGAAAAGAAATGATCAAGAAGCTATGCACACTGGCGGTTGCCGGCGTTTTCCTGCAGGGCTGCGAACGTGGGCCGGGCGAACACACCATGGAGGTGACTGCATCCGCCTACACCATGGCCGAATCAGAAACCAAGAAGGGCAATGTGGGGCTTGCCGCCTGGGGCGACCAGCTGGAGCCGGGCATGAAGGCCATTGCTGTCTCCCGTGACCTTATCGATGAGGGCCTGACGCATGAAACGCCGGTGCGTATCGAGGGGCTGGAAGGTGAATACCTGGTGCTGGACAAGATGAACAAGCGCTGGGAAGAGAAAATCGATATTTTCATGGGGACCGACCAGAAAGCTGCCCGGGAGTGGGGTAAGCGCACGGTGACCATCAGCTGGGTCATTCCTGAAGAACAGGAATGACTGTCTGGATCGTCCGCAGGGCCCGTCTCCAGGGGCGCCTGTGGCGTCCCATAACATGTCTGATTCAGCCCGATAGCCAGCGTCCATTGGCCTGCTACGTCCTCCGCCCGTAGCCTGATGTTGAATAGCTGAAGGGAGGAGTCATGACTGAGATTGATATCGGCATTGCAACCGACGACAGGTTGGCCATTGCAGATGGCCTGAAGCGCCTTCTTGCAGATTCCTACACGCTTTATCTGCAGACGCACAACTTTCACTGGAATGTGACTGGCCCCCAGTTTCGCGAGCTCCATCTCATGTTTGAAGAGCACTATACGGAGCTGGCAGAGGCGGTGGATGACATTGCCGAACGCATCCGTACGCTGGGTGTGGTGGCGCCAGGCACCTACAAGGCGTTTGCAGCGCTGAGTGAGATCCAGGAGGTGGAAGGGGTGCCTGAAGCCGATGTCATGGTCGATATCCTGACGCGCAGTCACGAGCAGGTGGTCAAGACGGCGCGGCGGGTACTGCAGGTGGCCCAGAAAGGGGCAGATGAGTCCACGGCGGCCCTGGTGTCGGACCGCATGCGCATTCACGAGAAGACTGCATGGATGCTGCGGGCCATTCGTCAGTGAGTTGCCGGACGTTGCGCCTCAGGTAGCCGTAGTGATGTGGCGACTGCCTGCGGCGCTGCCGAACTCACGGATGTCCAGCTTCTCCAGAATCTGGTCAAGCGTGCGGGCAATGATCGTGGCATTTCGGATCTGCGCCAGTTTCGGCCAGGTAGAGCGTTTGCCGGCATTGATCAGGCCGGTGATTTCCTCGTCTGATTCGTAATCGAACAGCACGTTCATCCATCGGAAATCCTGTTTCGGCAGGATGATGTTGATGTCTCCGGTGTACTTCTGGTCCAGCACGGCATGGGCAAGAAGTATCGCCGGGCTCATGAAAGAGGCGCCCAGCCGGGAGCCGTAATTTTCCGCCGCCAGCAGCACATCCTTGACCGCGTTGATGCCGGCGGCACTGAGCATGCTGCCCAGGCTCCGTCGGCGCGCTGTCTTCGGGTCATTCACGAACGGGACAGCCAGGGGGTTGATCAGGCTGACCAGGTAGTGGTTGACGCCGAAGAGCCGAGACAGGCGTTTGGCCGGAAGGTCCTCTGCAAATGAACCGTCCACCCATTTGCGTGAGGGAAGATAGGGCTTGGGTCGCCCATCTGCACCTTTGGCATACAAGGTGACAGGCGGAACCACGCCCGGGATGGAGCTGGACGCATCGATGGCGGAGCGGATGTAAACGTTTGGCGAAGTAATGGCGTTGAGCAGGCGCGATGACTGGTGCTTTTCCACCGGCGCGATTGAAACGTTGATGTAACGCCCGGTGTGTTCAAACGCTTCCTGAAACGTCATGTCGTGGCAGAAGCTGTCAATGGCCATTTCCTTGACTGTCTGGGGCGACGCCTCTTCTTCCATGCCCGCAAGCACCCTGAAAGGATTGAGGTGAGTGGGCAAGTCGTACCGGAAGGTCTCGAAATAACCGCTTTTCAGTTCTTCGTCAGTCTGGGTGCCAATCTGTGCGCACAGCCAGGAGCCGGCACTGGCCCCAGACAGTACATTTGGCAACAGGTCCTCGTCGATCAGCGTCTGGACCACACCATGATGGAAGTAGATTACCCCGGCGCCACCGCTCAGCATGAGCGCAGACCGGCCGTAGCAGTGACTGGCACGGCGGAAAAAATCCACTTTCTCGGGCAGCGGGATATCCGCTTCGCGGGCGTCTGCAATGCAGTTCAGCGCTTCGACGATGACATTGACATATTCATCCACCAGCAGCTTTGTCCCTGAGCGCGCTTGACTGTAAAGAATGCCGCGTCCCATGCCGCCCATGTTGCCGTGTATGCCTTCATTGAGTGCATACAGCAGCTCGTGGGTATTGCCGCTGTCGATCAACTCCCGAAGCCTGTTGTAGCGGATTCGAATTTCGGCGCTGTCATAGAGGGAGCTGTCTTCCTTTTGCCGCCACCGGTCCATGCCGGACAGGGCGTCATGCGCATTGGCGGCCGCCATCCAGGATGCGTAGTCTGTGGCGGTGTCGAGTTGCTTGTTCAGCTCCCGCAGCGAGCTGCCGCGGCGAAAGGGAAGTCCTGCCATGATGCTGTCTCCAGATTTTCAACGCCCTTGATAGCATAAAAAGGGGCGCGTTTCCTGAGGTAAACACATTCAACAGAACTGTGCCGGGTCAGCGCTTGCGCTGGTCCGGGTGAAGGCTCTTGCCGAGTATGTGCTCGCTGCTCCCGACAACATGACCACTATGGCCAACAATCAGGGGGTCAGGTGCTTTCACTACCCGCTCTTCCTTGTCCGGGTAGGGCAGTGCGGCGAGAAAATGGCGCATGCAGTTGATGCGTGCCCGTTTCTTGTCGTCCGACTTTATGATCGTCCAGGGTGCATCTGCGGTATCTGTGTAAAAGAACATCGCTTCCTTTGCCTCGGTGTAGTCGTCCCATTTCCCCAGCGATGCTTCGTCCACTGGCGACAGCTTCCATTGCTTTAGGGGGTCCTTTTTGCGGGCATTGAAGCGGCGCCGCTGTTCTTCCTGCGTCACCGAAAACCAGTACTTGAAGAGCCGAATGCCGGAGCGGGTAAGCATCTGCTCGATGTCCGGGCACTGGCGCATGAACTCCAGATATTCCGCCGGGGTACAGAATCCCATCACCCGCTCGACGCCCGCGCGGTTGTACCAGGAGCGGTCGAACATGACGATCTCACCGCCTGATGGCAGGTGTTTGAGGTAGCGCTGGAAGTACCACTGGCTCTTTTCTTCGTCGGTGGGTTTCTGCAGTGCGACCACACGGGCGCCGCGTGGATTGAGATGTTCGTTGAAGCGCTTGATGGTGCCGCCTTTTCCGGCCGCGTCACGGCCCTCGAAAAGTACCAGAATTCGCTCTCCTGATGCCTTGACCCATTTCTGGACCTTGAGGAGTTCAACCTGGAGCGCTTCCTTTTGCTGTTCGTACAGGCGCCGGGACAGCTTCGTCCGATACGGGTATTCCCCGGTCTCGAATGCGATCCTGATCGCTTCCGGATCATGGCGCAGTGCCGACAGGCTGTGCTTATTGCCCGGAGGCCGGGTGGCGTTTATGTATTCGTGGATCTCGGACTTGTCCGGCATTTTCTGCTTGTCACGTTCAGGCATCAGCAATGTCTCTTTCAGGCGCGTTATTCCCCCAGAATGGCACGCTCAGGGTGACTGTTTTTGATCTGGCTCAAGCGGTGTATGCTCCGTGCCCGAACGGGCCGGTTTCGCCGGCGATTCACGGCCTGGGCGTCAGGCTGACCTGATCCTTTCCCTGTCTGGTGAGAGAACGTGACTGAGTTTACCCCCTTGCCCGCCCTGGCGGGCGGCGTCCTGATTGGCCTTTCCGGGGCCCTTATGCTGCTTGGCATGGGTCGTATAGCCGGGGTCTCCGGCATTATCGGCTCGGCCATCCGTGAGCCTGGCGCAGGTGCCTGGCGCTGGTGCTTTCTGGCCGGACTGATGCTGGGCGCGGCGGTATACGTGATGAGCGCCGGGGCGCCGGTAGTGGTAACGATTGATGCGAGTACCGCTACCCTGGTTGTGGGTGGTCTGCTGGTCGGTATTGGCACCCGCATGGGTGGTGGTTGCACCAGTGGTCACGGTGTTTGCGGCCTGTCCAGACTGTCCCTGCGTTCCCTCGTGGCTGTCCCGGTGTTCATGCTGTCCGCCGGGGTGGTGGTGTTTGTCGTACGGCATGTGCCTGGAGTCGGCGGATGAGGGGCAATATCATTGCCCTGGTGGCCGGGGTGCTGTTTGGCCTGGGCCTGGCAGTGAGCCAGATGACCAACCCGGCCAAGGTGCTGTCCTTCCTGGACGTGGCGGGTGCCTGGGATCCGAGCCTCGCCTTTGTCATGGGCGGCGCCGTGCTGGTCATGGCGCTGTCCTGGCCACTGCAGGGCAGGGGCCGGTGTGCCTCTCTGGTAGCCGGTGAGAGTCGTGCATCCCTCACCGACGTTGATCGGCCACTGGTGTTTGGCGCCGCGTTGTTCGGTATTGGCTGGGGCCTGGTGGGGTATTGTCCGGGGCCCGCCGTGTCTGCCCTGGTCCTGGCAGGGCTGGAGCCGCTGGTGTTTGTCCTGGCCATGGTTGCAGGCATGCTTGTGCATGACCGGCTGTTTCAGGCGAAGAAATAAAGCAACGCTGTCGGCGCATTTGTGGTAAGGTGCGGCCACAGCAACGTAAACCAGTCTCCGTGCTGTCCTCTTTTTTTGCGTTAGATCGCTAATCCCGTCTGCCTATGACTGGCGCCCGCACTCGCTGCACGGCGACAGGCCGATGCTTTACTTGGAAATACTGATTTTATGTCTTTTGACTCTCTCGGCCTGCGTGCCGATATTCTGCGTGCCGTGCGTGAACTCGGCTATGACACTCCCACGCCGATCCAGGCGCAGGCAATTCCGGCAGTGCTCTCCGGCGGTGACTTGCTTGCTGGCGCCCAGACCGGCACCGGCAAGACGGCCGGATTTACCCTGCCCATGCTTGAGCGCCTCATGGCCATGCCCAAGCCTGAAGGCAAGCGCCGGCCCATCCGTGTGCTGGTGTTGACCCCGACACGGGAACTGGCCGCGCAAGTGGAAGAGAGCGTGCAGCAGTACGGCAAACACCTGCCGTTGCGCTCAATGGTGATGTTCGGTGGTGTCGGCATGCAGCCGCAGATCGACAAGCTTCGTCGTGGTGTGGATATTCTTGTCGCCACCCCCGGACGCCTGCTGGATCACCAGCAGCAGGGAAACCTTGATTTGAGCAAGGTGGAAATGCTGGTACTGGATGAAGCCGATCGCATGCTCGATATGGGCTTTATCCATGACATCCGCAAAGTGCTGGCGCTGCTTCCGCGCCAGCGCCAGAACCTGCTTTTCTCCGCCACCTTCTCGGATGACATCAAGGCGCTGGCTGACCGACTGCTGAACAAGCCGGCCCTGATCGAAGTGGCCCGACGCAATGCCACGGCAGAAACAGTGGCCCAGAAGATCTATCCGGTGGACCGTGAGCGCAAGCGGGAGCTTCTGTCGAAACTGGTGCGTGACAATAACTGGTACCAGGTGCTGGTCTTTACCCGCACCAAGCACGGCGCCAACCGGCTTGCCGAGCAGCTCGGCAAGGACGGGATTTCCGCCATGGCGATCCACGGAAACAAGAGCCAGAGTGCGCGCACGCGAGCCCTGGGTGCATTCAAGGCGGGTGAGCTGCAAGTGCTGGTTGCCACCGACATTGCTGCACGTGGTATCGACATCAGTGAGTTGCCGCATGTGGTCAACTATGAATTGCCCAATGTGTCCGAAGACTATGTCCACCGGATCGGTCGTACCGGCCGCGCGGGCAGTAACGGCGAAGCCGTGTCGCTGGTGTGTGTTGACGAGCTCAAGTTGCTCGCGAGTATCGAGAAGTTGATCAAGCGAAAATTGCCGCGTGAAGTCGTGCCCGGTTTCGAGCCCGACCCGAATGCCAAGCCTGAGCCGATCCCCAATGGTCGCAACAATGCCGGCAAACGCCGTGGTCCGCCCCGCCAGAACGCCTCTGGCAAGGCGCGGCCCTCTGGTGGCCAGCAGCGCAGGCGCCGGTCCCGTAGTAAGGCCGTTACTGCCTGATCAGGGAACGCCCGTCTGTCCCGAACAGACGGGCATGCCCGCGCAGCAGGCTTACGCTGTACGTGCCCAATCCAGCAGTAACATCGGCGACGGCATTGTGGCATCCGTGCCTGTGGCAGTAGCGCGGCAGTGAATGCGGTAAATCTGTTCGCTGGAAAGGCCGGCCAGATGTGGTAGCCACGCGTGAACATGCGCGGCTCCGGGATCGTGGCGGAAGAACTGCTCCAGGATCGCGAACTGGCGCCCGCCACGCGCATCATGACCAACGCCGGCGATGTACGCCCAGTTACCCCAGTTGCTGGCAACGTCATCATCAAGCAGGTAGTGCTGGAAAAACTCTGCACCCCAGCGCCAGTCCAGGCCCATCTCGTAAATCAGGAAACTTGCCAGGAGTTGCCTGCCACGGTTGGATATCCAGCCGGTTTCCATCAACTCAACCAGCGACGCGTCTATCCAGGGCAGGCCGGTCTCTGCCCGGCACCAGCGTGACCAGTAGGTGCGCTGTCGAGAGGTCAGGGCATCGTGTTGTCGGGTATCATCCTCATCGAGGCCGCGGTAACGGAACAGGGCAGTGCCGTGGTGCCGCAGCGACCAGTGAAAGAACTCGCGCCACAGCAACTCAAAGCGCAGCCAGTAGCTGCCTGTACAGGCGCCATGCTCCACTTCCCAGTCCAGCAGTGCGTGCCAGGCGGTACGTGCAGACAACGCGCCAGCGGAAAGATAGCCACTGAGGCCGCTGGAAAAGTTTGTACCGGCTAGCTGGTTGCGGGTTTCCTTGTACTGGCGAACTGCAGGGACATCCGCCAGGTATTGATGCAGGTGGCGCAATGCAGCGGTCTCTCCACCCGGGTATGCCGGGATGCTGCCGGTCCTGTTGTGGTGGCGCTGTTGCAAACAGTCAGCCGCTGGTGGCAGTTGATGCAATGGGGGCGGAATATCGTCAACACCCTTGAGCGGCACGGGCGCTGTCATCGGCCGCTGCGGTACCAGGCGCGCATCTTTTTCGACACGGCGACGAAAGCGGCTGAAGGTCGCGGGAAATGTTTCTGTTTCGGATGTGATATCAGCCGCCGTGAACAGGCTCTGGGTGGCTGCTGTCGAAACAGCAACGCCCTGTTTCTGCAGCCGCTCCAGCCAGGCCTGTTCTTCCGGTGCCTGGGCTTCGGCTGTGACTATGTGTGCTTGGCCACTGCCAGCCAGCTGCACGAGAATGCTGTCAGGAGCGCCAACAACATCCACCAGCGGCACACCAATCTGGCCCAGTTTGTCGCGCGTGTCTTCCAGGCATTGGGCGAGGAAGCCTGCTTTCGCTGCGCCCAGACGATCAAGGCCGCTGGCGCCTGGCAAAAGCCAATGCCGTGGCAGCACATACAGTGCCAGCACAGGCTCCCCCCGTTCTGCTGCGCATTGCCATAGCGCGTTATCGGCAATGCGCAGGTCCTGTCGCAGCCAGACGATTGTGGTCATGTGTTCCGGCCTCCGGCCATACGGCAGCGTTTGCTGCAGTAAAGCACCTGGTCCCAGTTGTTACGCCAGCGCTTTCGCCAACTGAATGGACGGCCACAGCGGCGGCACTGTTTGGTTGGCAAGGTCTGCTTGAATCCCTTCATGGCGCCCTACAGCTCATCGACAGTGGACAGAAGTTGCTCGGCACGCTGCAGGGTGCGATCCCGCTTTTCTGCATTCATGCGATCATGGGTGCGATAAATCATGCGCATGCGCGGGTTCTTTTCGAAACGCGGGCGGTGACGATTGATGAAGTGCCAGTAAAGGCTGTTGAAGGGGCAGCTGTCCGCTTCATCCGCGGTTTTCACGTTGTAGTGGCATGTCTTGCAGTAATCGCCCATGCGATTGATGTAGCTGCCAGAGGCGGCATAGGGTTTGGAGCCGAGATAGCCCCCATCTGCATGCATGACCATGCCCAGCGTGTTGGGCAACTCGACCCAGTCGTACGCATCCACATAGACCGCCAGATACCAGTCACAGATTTCCCGTGGTGTTACCCCGGTGAGCAGGGCGAGGTTCCCGGTGACCATGAGCCGCTGGATGTGATGGGCGTAGCCGTTCTCGAAAGTATTGCGCAGACTCTCGCTGACGCAGTGCATGCGGGTATTGCCGCTCCAGTAAAAGGCAGGCAGTGGCCTCTCATTTGCGAGCCTGTTCTCGTCGGCATAGTCGGGCATGCACAGCCAGTAGATGCCACGGACGAATTCGCGCCAGCCGATGACCTGCCGGATGAAGCCTTCCACGGCATTCAGGGGGGCGGATTTGTCATACCATGCCTGCTCTGCGGCCTGGCAGACTTCCATGGGATCGAGCAGGCCGGCGTTCATATACGGTGACAGCAGGCTGTGAAAAAGCGTGTCTGCACCGGTAGCCATGGCGTCCTGGTAGTGACCAAAGTGTGGCAGGCGCTGCGCCACGAAATGCTCAAGGGCGCGTAGCGCGTCGGCGCGTGTGGTGGCCCAGCTGAAGGATGCCAGGGAACCGGGGTGATCAGGAAACGTTCGTTCCACCAGCGTAACGACATCGGTGTCGATGTCATCGCGTGAAAAGACCAGTGGCTCGGGTAACGGTGGGTCGCCGCTCCAGCGTTTACGGTTGTCCTGGTCAAAGTTCCACTGGCCGCCTTCCGGTTGGTCGCCGGCCATGAGCAGGCCGGTGCGGCGGCGCATCTCCCGGTAGAAAAATTCCATGCGCAGTTGCTTGCGCCCCCGGGCCCATTCACTGAACAGGGGCCTGGGACAGATGAAGCGGTCGTCCTCAAGGCAGGTGACCGTGACGCCCACCTGCTTCGGCCAGTGGTTCTCGATGGCCTGTTGCAGGCGGTATTCACCGCATTCGGTGACGACCACGGCGTTCGCCTTGTGCACCCGCACCTGTTCGCCAAGCACCGCCGCAAGATCCGGGTGATCGTGTTCGCCGAAGCGGTAGTAGTCGACCTGCCAGCCGGCCTCGATTAGCCGGGCGCAATGATGGCGCATGGCGCTGAACAGGAACGCGATTTTCTGTTTGTGGTGGCGGACATAACGGGCCTCAGCAGGCACTTCTGCCATCACCAGGTGGTCCTGTCCGGGCTCCAGGTGCCGGAGCGTGGCCAGGTTGTCGCTGAGCTGGTCACCCAGTATGAGCCCGATCCTCATGTGTAATGCCACCATGCAGGGGATGAGGGTCGAGTATCGGCGGGTGCGGGTAGTGAAAAAGTGAATCCGGGTTCGTCCGCGAATTGGCGCGCCTGACGGGTCAGTTCAGGGTCGGCAGCAACGCTTGTACTTGCGGCCGCTGCCGCACGGACAGTCCTTGTTGCGTTCGGGTGCCAGCGGCAGGTGGGACACGTCGCCGTCCAGGTAATACCAGTGGCCCGCTTCGCGCGTGAACCGGGCTTTTTCCTGCAGGATGCCCCAGCGTTCACCCTGCTGCCAGGTGGCGCTGAAGTGAATGCTGCCGGTGTCGTCTGTATGGTCGCTGTGAGAGACGTCAAGGTGGCGCCAGAGCAGGCCAGGTTCGTGGGTCAATTCGGCAGGTCGGGTGCTCGGGTGCCAACTGGCCATCAGGAAGGTGTCCTGGTGGCGGACATAGGCGCTGTAGCGGGCGCGCATGAGCTGCTCCGGCGTCTGTGCCGGTTGCCCCCGGTGCAGTGGCTCACAGCACTCGCCGGCGTTCCTGCCGGAGCCGCATGGACAGACGGTGGTCATCGTTTCTTGCGCAGAGTTTCTTCGCCGGTGATGGGCGACTGCTTGCGCTTCGCCGGCTTTTTCGCACTGCTCTTTCGGGCAGGCGTCTTTCGCTTGGCGCCGGGCTTTTCCACCGCTTTCTCGCGTTTTTTCTTGCCCACGGTCTTGCCCGATTTACGGGTCTGTTTCGGGCCCCGGAATTTGCCCAGCAACGCCTCAACTTCCATCCGTTCGAATGTCAGCTTCAGGTAGCGCTGGATGTCGATCATGCGGTTCCACTCGCCGGGCTCCACCAGCGAGATGGCAACCCCTTCACGGCCCATGCGCCCGGTACGGCCAACGCGGTGGGTGTAATCATCACCGCGGCGTGGCAAATCCACATTGATGACCAGCTCCACGTCGGGAATGTCGAGACCACGGGCGGCAACGTCGCTGGCAATGAGGATGTTCATGCGGCCATGGCTGAAGCGTTCCATGATGGCCTTGCGCGCATCATGGCTTTTTTCCCCGTGCAGCACGCCCGCCTCGAGGTTTTGTGCCCGCGCCAGTGTAAACAGGCGCTCGGCGTTCTCGCGGGTATTGGCAAACACCAGGGCGCGTCGGAAAGGCTGGTTGCGCAACAGCCAGACCAGCTCCTCGTTCTTGTGACTGCGGTCATCGGCAAGCATGACGCAATGGCGGATGGTCTGGGCCTGTTCCGCGCTCAGGTCGATGCGCAGCGGATCGCGCAGCAACGTTTTCTCCAGCGCGCCCATTCCCGTGCGACCCAGCGTTGCAGAAAGCAGCAGTGTCTGGCGCTCAGGGTTTGCCGCACCGGCAATGGTTTCAATATCCTGGCCGAATCCCATCTCCAGCACGCGGTCGGCTTCATCCACCACCAGCACCCGCAGTACGCTCAGGTCCACGGCCTGTTTTTCCATCAACTCGAGTAGCCGTCCTGGGGTGGCGACCACGATTTCCGGTGCCTTGCGCAGTTCAGCCACCTGGATCTTGAATGGCTCGCCACCGGTCAGGAGCAGCGTGTTCAGGGGTGTACGGCTGGTCAGCTGTTCGGCCTGCCTGGCCACCTGTCTTGCCAGCTCCCGCGTCGGCGCCAGGATCAGGGCCAGGGTGCCGGGGTGGCGGGGCAGCGTATCGCTGGCCAGGGCATGAATGGTTGGCACCAGGTAGGCGAGCGTCTTGCCCGTGCCTGTGCGTGCGCCCACCAGCAGGTCCTTGCCCTCGAGTGCTGCCGTGACGGTCGCCGCCTGGACATCAGTGGCTGTGTCCAGGCCCAGGTCTTCCAGGGTCTTGCGCAAGCCGGGATACAGGTCCAGTTGTTGAAACACAGGAGTTGCCTCGTTGCCGGTGGACGTGGATTGAAACGGTGGCCAGTATAGGGCAGGCAGGCTTTCTGCGCCTAACATCGTTGTCCGCCGGCCTGGCCCGCCAGGGCGTGCCGGCGGTTACCCAGTCAAGGAGATCGGTTTATGAAGCCCGTATCAGTTTTTGCCAGTGTTGTCCTTTTTCTCGCCAGCGCCCTGGCCGGGGCGGAACAGGAGGCGGATGCCGCGGTGTACTTTATCTCGCCCGCGGATGGCGCCACAGTCAGCAGCCCGGTGAAGGTTGTGTTCGGATTGTCCGGCATGGGCGTGGCTCCGGCGGGTACCGATCGGGCAGGCACGGGTCATCACCACCTGCTCATCGACACCGGCCTCCCGCCGCTGGACCAGCCGATCCCTTCCGATGCCAATCATCGCCATTTTGGCGGCGGCCAGACTGAAGCGCTGGTTGAGCTGGCGCCAGGCACCCACACCCTGCAGCTGCTGCTCGGTGACATGAAGCACGTGCCCCACAATCCGCCGGTGGTGTCGGAAGCCATTACCATCACGGTGGAGTAGCGCCGCAACAGCCGGCCCCCGCCGGGCCGGCAACAACGCTGACGCGGATCATGGTTTGCCAGTGCCCGGCTGTGTGACCATGCCTGTACGTCGTGGCCACAGGGAACCAGCATGAAGCTCAAGGCGATACGCATGGGTATCGATACCCACCAGGAGTTTGTCGTCTATATACGGGCGGATGCGGCCGTGGTCCGTGCAGAGGGTTTCACCTCCAGCGTTCGTGTGATGATCAGTGATGAGCGCCAGGAGGCGATTGCCACGCTGAATGTGGTGGATGCGGACAAGCTTGAGGATGGCTGTGTCGGCATGTCCAATGCGCTCTGGGACGTGTTTGATCCGGAGCACGATGTCGCTATCAGTCATGCGCCGGTGGTGTCCTCCATGAGCCAGGTGCGCGCCAAGATCTATAACCGGCACCTGTCTGCCCCGGAGCTGTCAGACATCATCCGGGATATTGCCCGGGGCTATTACTCGGATGTGCAGATTTCCGCATTCCTCAGTGCCTGCGCTGGCAGCCGGCTGTCGCTTGATGAGATTACCTCGCTGACCAGCGCCATGGTGAACGTCGGGCACCGTCTCACCTGGCCCGGTATTTCCCACATTTACGACAAGCATTGCATCGGCGGCCTGCCGGGCAATCGCACCACACCACTGGTAGTGGCAATCGCCAGCGCCTGTGGCCTGGTGGTCCCGAAGACGTCCTCGCGCGCGATCACATCGCCGGCCGGCACCGCCGATACCATGGAAGTCATGACACCGGTGGACCTGGGCATCGACGACATGCGTCGCGTCGTGGAGAGCACCGGTGCCTGCCTCGCCTGGGGCGGCGCCATGGGGTTGTCGCCGGTGGACGACCTGCTGATCCGGGTGGAACGCATCCTTGACCTGGACAGCAAGGGCCAGATGGTGGCGTCCGTGCTGTCGAAAAAGATTGCGGCCGGGTCCACGCATATCCTCATCGACGTGCCAGTGGGCGCCACTGCCAAGGTGCGCAACCTGGATACGGCCCACGGGCTGATGGCGTCGTTCGAGCATGTCGGCAATGCCCTGGGTGTCCACGTCCAGTGTGTCATCACCGATGGCAGCCAGCCGGTGGGCAATGGTATCGGCCCGAGTCTGGAAGCCCGAGACGTACTGGCGGTGCTGCGCGGCGATGCCGGTGCGCCGGAAGACCTGCGCCAGAAAAGCCTGGAGCTGGCAGCGCACATGCTCACCATGGGCCTGGGCCTTGCTTATGACGATGCCTGGGAAAAAGCCCGGCAGGTACTGGACTCCGGCCAGGCGCTGCAACAGTTCGAACGTATCTGCCGGGCCCAGGGTGGCTTCACGGAGCCGGTGCCGGCGCCCTTCACCCGTGTGCTGGCGGCGCACCAGGACGGTCACGTCAATGCCATCGACAGCCGCCGCATTGCGCGCCTAGCCAAGCTGGCGGGTGCACCCAAAGTCCCTGTCGCCGGCCTCGACCTGCACGTCAAGCTGGGTGACAGGGTGAGCAAGGATGATGCCCTGTTGACCATCCATGCCCAGACAGAGGGCGAGCTGGATTATGCCCTGCTGTACTACCTGCATAATCGCGACATGATTTTCCTGGAGGACAAACCATGCCCCGCGTCCTGATCAACCTCAACGGCGCCGCGTCGGTGGCGCAGGGACTTGGCCGAGGTGTCGATGCACAAACACTGGACCTGGAGACGCGCCATTTCCCGGACGGCGAACACTACCTGCGGCTGGCTGGCCCGCTGAAAGGCGCTGACGTGATCGTCCTGTGCGGGCTGGAGCAGCCCGACCGGCACCTGTTGCCGTTGCTGCTGCTGGCGGCCGAGGCACGCGAGCAGGGAGCGGCCTCCATCGGCCTGGTGGCGCCGTACCTGTCGTACATGCGTCAGGACAAACGTTTCCATGCCGGTGAGATTGTCACTTCCCGGCACTTTGCCCAGCTGTTGTCGCGGCATTTTGACTGGCTGGTGACCGTGGATCCTCACCTGCACCGGTATCATGCCCTTGAGCAGATCTACAGCATTCCGTGCCGGGTGTTGCACGCCGCAGCGCTGCTGGGTGAGTGGCTCACGGACAGCAATGACGTGTTCCTGGTCGGCCCGGACGCGGAAAGTGAGCAATGGGTCAGTGCCATGGGGCGACACGCCGGCCTGCCCTGGGTGACAGCATCAAAGCAGCGCCTGGGGGATCACTCGGTGCAGGTGACCCTGCCGGACCTGGAAGCCATGGCGGGGCGCCGGCCGGTGCTCGTGGACGACGTCATTTCCTCAGGCATGACCATGCTGCGCACCCTCGAGGGCCTGGCCGAGGCCGGCTTCAGTGCCTCGACCTGCCTGTGCATCCACGGTCTTTTTGCCGAGAACAGCGATGACCTGCTGGCGAAGGCCGGTGCCACTCTGGTGTCCTGCAATACCATTGCCCATGCCAGTAACAGGCTGGATGTCACCGGCCTGTTGGTGCCGGCGGTGGCAGGGCTGCTGGCCACGGATCGCTGACGGCGGCCCTTGTTGTCCGGCAATTTCGGCGAGAAACCGGGCGCAAAGGCAGGTACAATGAGCCCCCCACAGGCCATGGGCCAAAGGCAGAAAGGGTTTGCTATGAAAGACATCAAGACCTACGAAGGCACCTTCACCGATGCGGCGGGCCGCTACGCGCTCGTCGTCGCCCGTTTCAACAGTTTCGTGGTGGAGGCCCTGCTGGAAGGGGCTGTTGATGCCCTCGTGCGTCATGGCGTCAGTACGTCTGACATTGCCATCTACCGCGTACCCGGTGCCTGGGAGCTGCCGCTGGCAGCGAAGCGCATCGCCGAGAAAGGTGGTGTCGATGCCATCATCACGCTTGGCGCGGTCATCCGTGGTGGCACGGCGCATTTCGAATACGTCGCCGGTGAGGCCGCCAAGGGCATAGCCGCCGTGCAGAACAGCACGGGTGTGCCGGTGGCATTCGGTGTGCTGACTGTCGACACCATCGAGCAGGCCATCGAGCGTTCCGGTACCAAGGCCGGGAACAAGGGCGCCGAGGCAGCCATGTCCGCGGTGGAAATGGTCAGCCTGTTCAAGCAACTCTGATGAGCGACAGCGGTAACCCTTCCACTCCAGCGGCGCGTCGCAAGGCGCGCCGTTTTGTCATGCAGGCCATGTACCAGTGGCAACTGACCGGCCACGACGTGGCCGATATTGAAGTGCAGTTCCGTCGCGATAACGACATGCGCAAGGTTGACCGTGAATATTTTCACGCCCTTCTGCATGGTATTCCGGCCCGCGTGGATGTTCTCGATGAGGCGCTGCAACCCCTGCTGGATCGCAAGCTCGAGGAACTGTCCCAGGTGGAAAAGGCCATCCTGCGATTGGGGGCCTACGAACTGATGGACCGTATCGATGTCCCTTATCGGGTGGTCATCAATGAAGGCATCGAGCTGGCAAAGATGTTTGGTGCTGACGACTCGTTCAAGTATGTGAATGGTGTGCTGGACAAACTGGCACGCACCGCCCGCGCCGCAGAAACAGCCTCGCGCTGATTGTCACCGGCTGCGCCCGGCGGCCCGGAGACAGAGCATGGATGAATTCAGCCTGATCCAACGATATTTTTCCCGCCATGCCCGCGCCGGGCACGAAGGCGTTGTGCTGGGTGTGGGCGATGACGCCGCCGTGCTGCGCCCATCGCCCGGCCATGACCTGGTCATGGCCACCGATACGCTGGTGTCAGGTCGTCATTTTCCGGCAGACATGGCGGCGTTTGATATCGGCTGGCGCAGCCTGGCCGTCAACCTTTCCGACCTCGCTGCCATGGGCGCCCGCCCGCTGTGGTGCCTGTTGAGCCTGACCCTGCCGGAAGCGGATGAGCGCTGGCTGGCGGGATTCGCCGACGGTTTTTACGCCCTGGCCGATGACACTGGTGTGGCCCTGGTGGGGGGAGACACCGTGCGCGGCAGCCTTGCCGTGACCATACAGGTGGTCGGGCAGGTGCCGGCCAACAAGGCGCTGCGGCGCAGCGGTGCCTGCCCGGGTGACCGGCTATGCATCGGTGGCACGCCCGGTGAGGCCGCCCTGGGGCTGCGCCAGTGGCAGCAGGGCATCCATCAGGGCGATGCCGTGGAACGGTTGTGCCGGCCGGCGCCACAGCTGGTCCTGGGCGAGAAGCTACGCAGTGTCGCCAGTGCCTGCATTGATGTCTCGGATGGCGTGCTGGCGGATCTTGGCCATCTGCTGGATGCCAGCGGCGGCCTGGGTGCGGACCTGCGGGTGGACGGGTTTCCGGATACGCCCCTTTTTGCCGGCCTGTCACGGCAGGAGCGACTGGCGTTGCAGTGTCATGGCGGCGATGATTACTTGCTGCTGTTCACATTGCCGCCTGTGTTCAACCGGCCGCAGGGCTGCCTGGAACTGGGCCGTGTGGCAGCACAGCCAGGCATCCGCCTGCACGACGGGAACGGCGAGTTGCTGTCCCTGCCGGGCAGTGGCTGGAATCACTTTTCATCACAGGGAGACGGGTGATGTGGAACGGTGAGCCGGTGGCAATCATCGGTGCCAACATGGGAGGCATGGCGGCAGCACGGGCCCTGGCCGGGCGCGTCGAGGCGGTGGTTTACGACCCTGGTGCGAGCCTGCAATGGTTGCCCAATATCCATGAGTTGTTGTCCGGCCTGAAGCGGCCCCAGAACCTGCGGCTGCAGCGCGCGCCGCTGGTGCATCGCTATGGCCACCAGTACCAGCGTCATGCCGTGACCGGCATCAACTGGCGCCGTCACATCCTGTCGCTGGATGACGGCAGCGAGCAGTTTTTTTCCCGTGCCATTGTTGCCGTGGGTGGCGTCAACAACACCTTCGGCGTGCCCGGTGCCAGTGAGCATGCCATGCCGTTCAAGTCGGTGTTGCAGTGCCGGCGTATCGCCGTGCGTTTGCAGGAGACGCTGGGGCGGGGCGATGCCCTGAATGTGGTCCTGGTCGGCGGGGGCATCGAGGGGGTCGAAGCACTGGGCGAGATACTGCGCCGTTACCGTCATCATGCCGGCCTGTCGCTGACCGTAGTGGACGCTGCCTCGCGCCTGTTGCCGGCCCTGCCGGCGGGCGTGGATGAACACCTGCGCGCGTTGTGCCCATCGACCGTGCGCTTCTGTTTTGGTGAGCACGTCACCCGGGTCAGCGCTGATTCGGTCAGCCTGGGCGATACCGGCACGCTGCCGGCCGATCTGGTGATATGGACCGGTGGTGCCGGGGCCCATCCGCTACTGGCTGATTCGGGCCTCGCGGACGACACGGGGTTTGCCCCGGTGCGCAAGACATTGCAGAGCATTCACAATCCCAATGTGTTCGTGGTCGGGGATGCGGTGGCCGATGTCGACGGTGCGCGCATTTCCCCGCAGGCCTACCATGCCATGGACATGGGTCGGCTGGCGGCGCGCAATGTTGATGCGCTGATCCGGCATCGGCCGCTGCAGGCATTCCGGCCCGCGCACAAGCCGCAGCTGATAACGTTCGGCGACCTGGACACGCTGCTGGTGACAGACGACCGCGTCTGGGCCTCTCCGGCACTGCGCTCCCTCAAGGAAGCTGTCTACCAGCTGGGCATGGCGCAGCTGGACGGGCGCCGTCCGTGGCGTCGAGGCACGGCGCTTTTCCGCCGGGCCCTGGAGGGCGGCATTGATGAAGCCATCGACCTGCTGCGCGCGCCCCCGGCGCTGGGCCGCATGGCCGGCATGAAACAGTGGAGGAAGGACGGATGACGCCAGCCAATATGCGTAATCCCGTACATTTTCTGGCGTTCGGTTTTGGTGCCGGCCTGTCGCCGAAGGCGCCGGGCACCTTTGGCACCCTGGTGGCCGTGCCGCTGTGGTGGTTGTTGGCGAGCTCTGCCGGCACCTGGGGCTACCTGGCCGTGACCCTGGCCGTGATCGCTGTCGGCCCATACCTGTGCGGCCGGACATCGCGGGACATGGGGGTGCATGACCACGGCGGCATCGTCTGGGACGAGATCGCCGGCTTCCTGGTGACCATGTTCCTGATGCCTGTGACGCCATTGGCGGCACTGGCCGGCTTCCTGTTCTTTCGCCTGTTCGACATTGCCAAACCCTGGCCCATCGGCTGGCTGGACCGTCGTGTGCATGGCGGTACCGGTATCATGGTGGATGACCTGGTGGCTGGCGTATATGCCTGGCTGGCCACCGCCGCCAGCCTGCAACTGATCGCCAGACTCTGACCGTCCGCCGCACGGTGGTGCGCCAGCATCGGTATCACGTAACACCCCACGACGAACATGTGCTAGCGTTCCAGTTACTGTGCCTGCACCGCGTCGTGATCGGGCCATAACAACAACGAGATCTCTGTGCGCATGGATGTTTTGCCTGATAGCCCGGGCAGCACGAACTCGCTGGCCGATGAGGCCCGTAACCGGGAATACCGAATCATTCTTTCGCAGCTCCGGCGGCGCGGTCTGTGGATGACCCTGCCGGAGCCGCTGGAAACGGCTTTCTGTCGCCAGCATGATGAGCGGGCCGCGACGGCATTTTCCAGTACGGCAACCACGATCTTCGTGCTGTACGCCTCCCTGGGCATTGCCGCCCTGGTGCTGACCGGTGGCCGCGGCCTTGGCTATTGGCCGGTGAGTTTCGGTGTCTTCCTGGTCTTCATCCTTATCGCCTGGCTGCTTTCCTTCACGACGTTGATTCATGCCCGCTACCAGCAGGTGGTGGCATCCCTGGCGGCGGTTGCCGTGGCGGTTGCCGTGGTGCATCCGCATTTGCTTGGTTCTGGCGGCATCCAGCATCTGGTCCACGAGGGCACCATCTACGTCATGGTGATCGTCTACCTCGGCCTGAACCTGCGTTTCTGGTATGCCGTCAGTGCCGCCACACTGGCGGGCGGCACGGCCTTCCTGGTGACATGGTTAAGTGGCGTGGACATGCAGTGGCAACTGGGCATTGCCACCTACGGGGGTGGCAGTGCCCTGGGCATGGTGCTGCGATTTCGCGATGAGCAGCGCGAGCGCCGGATATTTCTTCATACACGGCTGCTGGCGCTCGACAACCAGCGTATCCAGGTGCTGGCTGGGGAGCTGGAACGGCTTTCCTTCCTCGATGGACTCACCGGCGTGGCCAACCGGCGCTACTTTGATACCACGCTGGAAAAGCACTGGCGTGCCTGTCTGCGTGACAACCGGCCACTGACACTGGTGATGCTGGATGTGGACTTCTTCAAGGCCTACAACGATCACTACGGCCACCAGGACGGTGACCAGTGCCTGCGTACCATTGCACAGACCTTGTCGAGGCAGGCAGCGCGGCCCCAGGACCTGGCCGCCCGCTATGGCGGCGAGGAATTTGCGCTGGTGTTCCCCGACGCTGATGCGGCGGCGGCAGAACAGTTGGTGAGTCGGATACTTGATGCGGTAAGGCAGCTGGAACTGCCTCACGCGGTGTCCGAAGCGTCTGACGTGGTCACCCTCAGCGCCGGCGTGGCGACCATTGTTCCCACCGTGCATGCCACGGTGGAGGACCTGGTGAAAGCCGCGGACCAGGCCCTTTATGATGCCAAGAATGCTGGTCGTAACTGCTGGCGACTGCGGCAGGTCAGGGCGTTGAACGCCTGACGCCGGCGCCGGGGCCGACGATGACGGCAAGACGTTCGCGGGCGCTGTGGACGATGCCGTCAGCATCCAGGCCCTGCTGTGCGAGCAGGGCGTCACGTTTGCCGTGATGGATGAACGTATCCGGCAGGCCCAGGTTCAGAATCGGCGTCATGATCGATTCCGTCGCCAGGAACTCGTTCACGGCGGAGCCTGCGCCGGTCATGACCTGGTGGTCTTCCAGGGTGACCAGCAGGGTGTGCCGACCGGCCGCCTGGCGGATGGCATCATGGTCCAGCGGTTTCACCCAGCGCATGTCATACAGGGTCGCATCGAGGCGGTCCGCCGCTTCCCGTGCGGCGCCCAGCAGGGCCCCAAAACTGAGAATGGCCACCTCCGGGCTGCCTTCACGCAGGAGACGCGCCTGTCCGGGCACCAGCGCCTGCATGTGCGACTCGATCGCCACGCCCGGGCCGGTGCCGCGCGGATAGCGCACCGCGGACGGCCCCTCATGCTCATAACAGGTGTAGAGCAGCTGCCGGCACTCGTTTTCGTCAGCGGGTGCGGCAATGATCATGTTGGGCAGACACCGCATGTAGCCCAGATCGAAGACACCGCCGTGGGTGGCGCCGTCCTCGCCCACCAGTCCGGCGCGATCAATGCCGAAGGTGACGTCCAGGTTCTGCAGGGCCACATCATGAATCAGCTGGTCGTAGCCACGTTGCAGGAAGGTGGAATAGATGGCGACCACCGGCTTCTGCCGTTCACAGGCCAGGCCCGCCGCCAGGGTGACGGCGTGTTGCTCACAGATGGCGACATCATGAAAGCGCTCCGGGAACTGCTTGCTGAACGCGACCATGCCGGAGCCTTCGCACATGGCCGGCGTGATGGCGACCAGGCGTGGGTCCTCGGCGGCCATGTCGCACAGCCACTGGCCGAACACATCCTGGTACTTCGGCCCTTGCGGCGCAGTGGGTGCGTCGGGCCCGGATGTTTTCTTGGGTTCGATCTTGTTGATCGCGTGATAGCCCACCGGGTCCGCTTCGGCCGGTGCAAATCCCTTGCCCTTGGTGGTGTAGATGTGCAGCAGTTGCGGCCCTTCCAGGTCACGCATGTTGCCGATGGTCTGCACCAGCTCGCGCAGGTTGTGACCGTCCATGGGGCCGATGTAGTTGAAGCCGATGGACTCGAACAGCGCGTCCGGGCTGACCATGTTCTTCATGCTCTCTTCCGTGCGGCGGACAAAGTCCCACGCACTGGGCACGGATGACAGCACCTTCTTGCCGCCCTCGCGCAAGGCGATATAGGTCTTGCTGGACCAGATCCGGGCAAAGTGGGTGGCCAGGCCGCCCACGTTGTGACTGATCGACATGTTGTTGTCGTTGAGGATCACCAGCATGTTGGCGCGCGTGTGGGCGGCATGGTTGAGGGCCTCGAATGCCTGGCCAGCCGTCATGGCTCCATCGCCGATGACGGCGACCACCCGGCGGTCTTCGCCCGACATCTGCGCGCCCAGTGCCATGCCCAGCGCCGCGCTGATGGAGGTGGATGAGTGGCCCACGCCGAAGGTGTCGTACTCCGATTCGCTACGCTTGGGAAACCCGGACAGGCCGCCCTGCTGTCGGATGCTGGTGAGTTGCTGGCGCCGGCCGGTGAGAATCTTGTGCGGGTAGCACTGGTGGCCCACGTCCCAGACCAGGCGATCAAACGGTGTCTGGTACAGGTAATGCAGCGCCACGGTCAGTTCCACCACACCCAGGCCTGCGCCGAAATGGCCACCGCTCTGGCCCACCGACCAGAGCAGGGAGGCGCGCAGTTCATCGGCAACCTGCTCGAGCTGGTACTCCTCCAGCGCGCGCAGGGCAGCGGGGTTCTCCAGCGAGTCCAGTAATGGCGTGGCTGGTGGCGTCAGCGGTATCTGGTCGAACGTCTTGGGCATGTGCCTGAGTCTGCCTGCTTGAGAGGGCGCCAGTATACAGCCCGGGCGGTGAAGGTTCAGTACCTGCCGCCGGGCATCGCGGGCGTGCGTGGCGCAGTGTTCAATAGGGTCGGTCGATGATGTAGCGGGCCATGGCCTGAAGGGTGGCAGCGGCCCCGGACCAGGGTTCGAGCGCCTCGCAGGCGTTGTCACAGAGCTGCTTTGCCCGGCTGATGCTGTCTTCCAGGCCGATCAGCCCGGGAAAGGTACTCTTGCCGTGCTTGAGGTCAGAGCCCTGTGGCTTGCCCAGCGACGACGTTTCGGCGGTGACGTCGAGGATGTCGTCCTGGATCTGGAACGCAAGCCCAATGGCATCGCCGTAGCGGATCAGGGCGTCAATCAGTGCCTCGTCGCGGCAGTCTGCGGCAATGGCACCCATGTGCAGGGCGGCAGTAATCAGGCGGCCTGTTTTCAGGTGATGCATGCGCTCCAGTGCCGGCAGGGTCAGCAACTGGCCATTGCCCTGCATGTCCTGCATCTGGCCGGCGGCCATGCCGGCGGCGCCGGCCGCCTGGCACAGGGTGCTGATCAGCGTGACCCGCTGCCCGTCGCTGTACTTGCCCTGTCGTGCAAGCACCTCGAAGGCCAGCGTGTGCAGGGTATCGCCGGCGAGGATGGCCGTGGCCTCGTCGTAGGCGCGGTGACAGGTGGGCTGGCCCCGGCGCAGGTCGTCGTCGTCCATGGCCGGCAGATCATCGTGGACCAGTGAATACGTGTGCAGCAGCTCGATGGCGGCAGCGGCCGCATCGGCCTGCTCCAGGGCGCCACCGCACAGGTCACAGGCGCCATACAGGAGGATCGGGCGGATCCGTTTGCCACCGGCGGTCACGGCGTAGCGCATGGCCTCGCTCAGGCGGGGCGCCCCGGCCTCTCCATCGCCAGGCAGACACGCCAGCAACTGGTCATCGACGCGCTGTCGGCAGGACTGCATGAATGCCGTCGGGGCAGGCGTTTCAGTCATTTTCGGCGTCCGGCTCGAACGGTTCCGGTTCGGCGGATTCGTCTGCCTCCATGAGGATGCGCACTTTCTGTTCAGCCGCCTTGAGGGCCTGTTGGCACTCCCGGGTCAGTTTGACGCCCTGTTCAAACGCCTTCAGCGCGTCCTCCAGGGACAGGTCCCCGGATTCCATCTGTTCCACCAGGGACTCGAGGGAGTCCAGGGACTTCTCAAGGTTCAGGGGTGCCGCTTTGCGTGCCATGGGCCAGGGTTCTCCATCGCTGGGCGCCGGAGGCCGGCGCGCTGTGTGGGCGCATTGTACTTGCTGTGACGGGCAATGCCGAGGGCTTCCGCACGCGCCGTAGAAGTGAGTGCTTACATACCCGGCAGCACTTTGCAGTGCCGGATGTTGTCCTTGTATCTCACTGATTTTCCGGAGGTTTTAGGCAGGTTGGCCAAGGCTGCCGTATCCATTCCAAAACGGCATAAAATCACTATTCCACCCCGGGCCACGGGGCACTATAGTGTTTCTCCCTCGTCGGTCACTCCGTACAGGAGATTGCGACCTCCTGAGCTATAGCGTGGCATTTACGTCGTGCCGGCGGGGCCTTATTCCTGCGGTGTCCCCTCGTTGGAGGCCGCTTGCCAGTGCGCCTGCAATGCCGCCCTGGCGTCATCCGGGATTGGCGCGGCGCGCCGGCTCCGGGCATCAAAATTCACCAGTGTCGTCAATCCGCGTGCCGTGACCGTATCGCCCTGGTGCACTTCCTGGGCAAGCCGGAATGAACTGTTGCCGATGTGGCTGACCACCGTGTGAATGGACACATCCTCGCCAAACCGTGTCTCGGCCAGATAGTCCAGTTCAACGCGCACCACGGCAATGCCGCCACGCTGCAGGTCTGCGTCCGGCGCAAACATTCGCAGCACCGGCTCCCTGGCCTCGAGAAACCAGACCGGGATCACGGTGTTGTTGATGTGGCCCAGGGCGTCGGTGTCACAGAAGCGGGGGCGAATGGTGTGCGTCAGCATGGCGCCAGTGTATCGCCGCGACTGGTGGTCGTCACCTTCCTGACTGCCGGTCTGTCACGGGCCGTTGGAATCACTACAATGCGCGCATGAAAATTGTTCTTGCTCCCATGGAGGGCCTGGCGGATTTCTGGGTGCGCCAGGCCCTGACAGACATCGGCGGATACGACTGGTGTGTGACCGAGTTCGTGCGAGTCAGTGGCTCATTGCTGCCGCCGCGGGTGTTCTACCGCTGGTGCCCGGAATTACGCACCGGCGCACGCACGCGCAGCGGTACGCCGGTACATGTGCAGTTGCTTGGCTCCGATCCTGCCTGCATGGCGGACAATGCCGCCCGCGCCGCGGCGCTGGGCGCACCGGCCATCGATCTCAACTTCGGTTGCCCGGCGAAAACGGTTAACCGCCATCGTGGCGGCGCTGTCCTGCTGGACGAACCGGCGCTTGTCGGGCGTGTGGTGGCAGCGGTACGTGCAGCGGTGCCAGCGACAATCCCGGTGTCGGTGAAGATGCGTCTGGGCAATGATGATCATGGTCTTGCCCGGGACAATGCCCTTGCTGTTGAGGAGGCCGGCGCAGCCTGGCTGACGGTGCATGGGCGCACCAAGGTGCAGGGTTATACGCCACCGGCCTACTGGGATCGCATCGGCGAAGTGCGCGAGGCGCTGGCCATTCCTGTGATTGCCAATGGTGAGGTATGGACGCCGGCGGATGCTCGCCGCTGTCTGGCGGAGAGTGGTTGTGATGATCTCATGATCGGCCGCGGCGCGGTGGCAGACCCGTTCCTGGCCCTCAGGCTGGGGACGGACAGGCAGCCGGCATGGCCGGCGGTGCTGGACGTGCTGCATGATTTTGCCGAAGAGATTCGCGCTTCAGGCAGCGAACGGCAGACCACCGGGCGGCTCAAACAGTGGAGCAATTACCTGCGCCGGCGCTGGCCGCAGGCGGAGTTGCTGTACCAGGACATCCGGCGCATGCAGTCCCTGGACGACATCATTGGCCGCATGGGTGTGTCAGGCGGCCAGGCGGCATGACCGTCACGGACGGCTGCTGCTGAACCAGAAAGGCTCCCCGGGGCGGACGACCATGAAGCGGCTGTTGGTTTCTGCCATCGGGTCGACCAGGGCCGAGAAAGAGCCGTTGAGGTGCTCGATGATCCAGGGCAGTGGTGGTGTTTCACCGGCCGGACGCAAGGCAACGAAGAAGTCATCCCAGTGGATCGGCACCACCAGCGAGGCGCCACTGGCCGTCACCGTATTTTTCACGTATCCCCGCTGGAACGCATCACTCTGCCGGAACAGCCCGGTGCTTGAGACCAGGGCGAGGTCGGCCTGGCGACCGTCCAGCTGGCCATCGCGGTAGCCGGCGCTGCCCTGGATCAGCACGTTGCCGCTGGGGTGCTCAACCAGTACGGACCAGGAAACCCCTTCCTTCCAGGCGTTTATCCATGCCGGCGGCTCCAGCGGTGCATCGATGGTCTCATTCATTCCGGTAGCCCGGTCCACCAGCGCATTCTGCGGCACATGGTCAGAGGCGATAAAGGTGACCCTGAAATCGCCATAGGTGCGTGTATCCCCATCAATCACGGTATCGATGGCCTGCTCGGCCAGGCCCATGCCGCGGCCAACATTGGCTGTGGATGCCGAGCCGGTCAGGATGGCGCCGGTGCGACGGGCCACCAGCGGGGCGTCCATGGCATGGTCATAGTGGGAGTGCAGCACCAGAACGGCATCAACATGCTCGATGCCATAACCTGCCAGTGCCTCATCTATGCGTTCGGCATCCGGCGCCACCGGGCCGGTGGCCAGCGCGAAAAGGGATGGCCGGCTGAAAAAGCCGTCGGTCAGCAGGTGGGTCTTGCCGTCAGTGATATGTACCGTGGCCGTGCCCAGCCAGTTGATGCGCAGGGCATTTTCTCGCGGCGTCCTGTCGCTGTCGCCAGCGAGATAGGCCTGCCAGCGCCCCAGGCCGGGATGGGTGTGCAGGGCGACCAGCAATGCCGCCACGCAAAACAGCAGGCCGGCGAGGCTGACCTTGGCGAGTCGTTTAAACATAGTCCATTTCCTGCCTGTTCATGTGGCGGCCATCCACGATTGGCTCCACGGTGGCGTCGGTACCTGACGGTCCATTATACCGCCTTGCGCTGCCGCGGCGCTCAGGCCTGCGGCGCCTATGTTGTCTACCCTAACCGTGGACACCGTGTCTGTCATGGAGACAAACGCTATTCGTGCCAGACGCCGGAACGCATTTGCACGGCAGCTGTATGGGACGCCCTGTCTGTTAACGGGGCCTGCTGTAACGGAAAAAGGCCGCAATAGCGGCCTTTCTCTCGCGGTTTTCAGTGAGCCACTGTATCAGTCGCTGACCGGATCCGCGTCAAGCGCATAGACGCCGTTCTCATCGTGCACTTCCTTGCCATGCAGGGCAGGGTTGAATGCGCAGGCCAGCTGCATGTCCGTCTTGGCACGCAGATAGTGCTCGTCATTCTTGTCGAGGATGTACACGGTGCCAGGCTTGATCGGGTGGACCTTGCCATCGGCAACGGTCTCCACTTCACCTTCACCGGAGATGCAATACACGGTCTCCAGGTGGTTCTGGTACCAGATGTGGGTCTCCGTGCCTGCGAAGATCGTGGTGATATGGAATGAAAATCCCATGCCATCATCTTTCAGGCTCAAACGCACAGACTCCCAGTTTCCGTTTTCTGCCGTTACCCGGCGTTCGGAATTACGGGCTTCTTCCAGGGTACGTACTATCATCGGTCTGTTGCTTCCTCGTTATCTGGCAGGTGAAGGAGAATGGCGCCATCGCGGGAAAGTCCCGGTGAGATGGCACCCATGAAAATGGATGAGAGCAGTAAAAATCGACTTATCCGTATTTCTGCCAATGCAGTTACCTTTCCTCTTTTGTCGTGTGATGCGCCGCCGGCTTGAATCCTAGCTGTCCAGCACCTCGTCCACCTGGTCGCGGTTGAACGGGCCGATTCGCAGCAGGTGCTCATCAGTGTGTTCGCCGGAGAAGTGGATGCGCCCATCAAACAGGATGAACTGCTCCGTCTTCCAGCGGCGGCGATAGGCGAAGCGACTGAACATTTTCCAGGCCGCATCGTTCTCGGGTGTGACTGTCGTTTCAATGAACTGCACGTCCTCGCACGCGTCACGATTGAGCAACTCGGCAAGCATTTTGCGCGCCAGGCCCTTGCCGCGGGCGCTCTCGTCGACGGCGATCTGCCAGACGAACAGCACGTTCGGCTGCTTGGGCAGGATGTAGGCAGATGTCCAGCCGGCCAGCTTGCCGTCGTCCGTTTCGGCCACCACGCAGGTGTCTGCGAAGTGCGTGCACTGCAACAGGTTGCAGTAAGTGGAGTTGGGCAGCAGCGGCTTGCTGCGCGCGACCAGCTCGTGCACGTTGGCGCCGTCAGAGGCGTCGGGCTTGCGAAAGACGTAGTCCTCCAGTTTGCCGGGTTTCTTGTCCGGCTCTTCAATGGTTTCGGTAAACATGGTCCTGGTCTCTTTCAGTATGTCGTGGTTCGTCTGCCAAACTGGCTGGCGCGGCATTACTTCTGCTGCTTGGCGCTGCCCTGGGCATTCAGTTCAACTGTTGGCTGGTGTCGGTCTATCGCGCCGACATCCAGCACCGGGGACGCATCAATGGTTTCCGCATCCATCATCGAGGCGACGCGCTGGAGGGAACTCAGAATCAGCGTTTGTTCCCACTCGGCGAGTTGCTCGAATCGCTCCATGAACTCCTCCTGCAGCGGCGTCGGTGCGCGCTCGAGGATGTTCATTCCTTCCCTGGTCAGCTTGGCGTACACCCGACGCTTGTCGGTGTCGCCGCGCTGCCGCGTGGTCAGTTCCCGTTTCTCGAGCCGGTCGAGAATCGTGGTCACGGTAGCCTGGCTCAATGACACTTCAGTGGCGATCTCGCCCATGGTCATTTCGCCGTTGTTCCTGATGGCCTGCAGAATCAGCAGCTGCGGAGCCGTCAGTCCCGCCTGCTTGCTCAGGCGCCGGGAATACATGTCGGTGGCGCGGATGATGCGCCGTAATGCGATAAGCACGTCTTCATGCCTTGCCATGCCGTTTCAACTCTAAGCAACTGATCGTAAAGTGCAGGTGAAGCAGACGGGCGCCGTCTCGCGACTACGCGGTGGCGGTTGAAAAACGGCCTGTTATTCAGTCATTTACGCCCTAATCTGGTACAGTATTTTAGCGTTAAAACATTTAGATGTCAAAATAAATGGAGCCAGGCCATGTTGCTGGGCAGTTTTGCCTTTTGTCTCGTTGTTTTCCTGTTGATCGGTTTTTCCTCGGTGCTGGTACGCCAGAAGCAGAGTGAGGACTACCTGGTGGCCGGCCGCTCGGTCAAGCCGGCCCTGGCGGGCCTGTCCGCCGTGGCGACCAACAACAGTGGTTACATGTTTATCGGTGTGATCGGTTACACCTACAGCACCGGGTTGTCGGCCATCTGGCTGATGATCGGCTGGATCGCCGGCGATTTCATGGCCTCGCAGATGGTCCATCGGCGTCTGCGTGAGGCGGTGGAGTCCCATCAGGCGCTGACCTTCCCGGAGATCCTGGCCACTTGGTGGGGGCAGCAGTACCCGCTGCTCCGCCGCCTGGTGGCGCTGATTTCCGTATTGTTCCTGGGCACCTACGCGGCGGCGCAGTTCAATGCCGGCAGCAAGGCCATGCATGTGCTGTTCGAATGGGATTACACCAGCGGCGCCATTCTGGGTGCGGTAATGGTGCTGTTCTACTGTTTCAGTGGCGGGTTGCGCGCCTCCATCTGGACAGATGCGGCGCAATCGGTGGTCATGATTGTGGCCATGGCGGTCATGGTCTGGACGGCAGTCGCCTCGCAGGGCGGTATCAGCGAGACGCTCGTGCGCCTTGACCAGGTATCCGACACCTACATGAACTGGTTTCCCACGGACCTGGCCTTTTCCGGTGTGTCCGGGCCGGTCCTGTTTGTGCTGGGCTGGATGTTCGCCGGCTTCGGCGTGATCGGCCAGCCGCACATCATGGTGCGCTTCATGGCACTGGATAATGTCCGTAACCTGAACCGGGCGCGGCTGTACTACTACCTCTGGTTCACTGCCTTCTATTTCCTCGCCAATGCGGCCGGCCTGCTGGCCCGTTTGTTGATCCCGGAGAGCGGCTTCGATGCCGAACTGGCATTGCCCACCATGGCACGTGACCTGCTGCATCCGCTGGCTGCCGGCCTGGTGCTGGCGGGCCTGTTTGCGGCCACCATCTCCACCGCTGATTCACTGGTGCTGAGTTGCTCTGCGGCGTTGAGCCGGGACCTGCCATCCGAGCGGTTCCAGAGCTACACGCTGACGCGCATGAGCACGTTGCTGGTGATCGTGCTCGCCCTGGTCATCGCCCTGTATGGCGACAAGAGTGTGTTCAACCTTGTGATTGTGGCCTGGGCCGTGCTGGCGGCTGCCTTCGGTCCGTTGCTGGTGGTCTATGTCTTTGGTGCGCGGCCGTCCCAGCCGACCGCCATCCTCATGGTGCTGACCGGCATCGCCACCGTTTATTTGTGGCGCGATCAGGGTCTGTCCGGCTCGATCTATGAGATCATGCCGGCAATGATTGCCGCCTGGCTGGTGTTCGCTGCCAGCAAGGGGCTGGATGTGCTTGTCATGAAAGGTGTGCGGGGAGAGCGTCAATGAAGCGGTTTTTTGCGGTCCTTTTTGTCCTGCTGGTGAGTGTGGCCGGGCCGGTGCTGGCGGAAGGGGAAAGCAAACCGGCACCGGGGTCGCAACCGGCGGGGGAAAACCGGGTGGATTCGTTGGGTGCATTCCGCGAAAACTGGATCCTCTCTGAGCTGCGCAGTATCCGCTCCGACATGATGGAGTACCGCACCGAGATGCAACGCATCGTCATTGACCGGGAACTGGAAGTGGCTGACAAGGCCATGGGGTATGCCACCAACACTGTGACCTACTTCTTTTACCTGATCGCCGGTGCGGCCTCCATTCTGGCGCTGGTGGGCTGGTCCACGATCCGCGACCTGAAGGACAATATCCGGGTCTATGCGGAACGTGAGATGTCCCGCCTGACGGCCGAATACGAGCAGCGCCTGGCGGACCTGGAGAAGGAATTGCGGCGCAAGTCGCGCACCATTTCCGCCAACCAGGAGGAGATCGAGCGCACCAACGAGATCCACAGCCTGTGGCTCAAGGTGAGCAAGGAAACGACACCGGAAGGCAAGATCGGTATCTATGACCAGATACTGGAGTTGCGACCGGAGGACCATGAGGCCATGGGCTGGAAGGCCGATGCCGTGCTGGAGCTGGGCGAGCACCGTTGGGCACTGAATCTCTGCGACGAAGTGCTTGCCGCCGATAGTGAAGACTCACAAGCGCTGTACCAGAGGGCCTGTGCACACATGGGGCTTGGTGAGCATGAGCAGGCGCTGGACGACCTGGCCATGGCCATCGCCTCGGCGGACAGCCTGCGCGACCTGGCGCGGGAGGAAACCTTCTTCGAGCCGCTGCGCGATGACCCGCGGTTCCTGTCCCTGCTGGGTGAAGGCGCTGCCTGAGGCTGGACCGATAGGCCGGCGCTATGCCGGCCATTCACATGACCCCACCGCCCGGGCGTCTATTCTGTGACCGTTTTCTGCTAGACTTGCCGCCCCCTGACCGGACGTGGCCAGTCTGCGTTATCGGCACAGCAAGACGGAGTAGCGATGAAACGCGATCAAACAGACGCTGCACACAGCATGCCGGATGTGGCCAGCAGCAAGAGCCGCCACATCCAGACCACCCTCGACTGGGTGGGCATGAGCGAAATCCACCTGCCCGCCAGGCTCAGCGATACACTGGCCGGGGAGCGTCCTATTGCTGCCTCCATCCAGGCGTACGTGGACCTGGAGGACGCGGATGCCCGTGGCATCCACATGTCCCGCCTGTACCTGACCCTGGAAGAGACCTTCGGTGATTGTGCGGTCAGTGCCGGCTCCATTGATGCCCTGTTGCGCACCTTCCTGAATACGCACAAGGGATTGAGCAGTCATGCCTTTGTGCAGCTCGATTTCGAATACTCCGTGCGGCGCCCTTCCCTGAAGAGCAACTATTCAGGCTGGAAGAGTTATCCGGTCAGCATTGCCGGCACCCTGAACGGCGATGACCTGCGCATCGAGCTGAGTGTGGAGGTGCCGTATTCCTCCACCTGCCCGTGCTCTGCAGCGCTGGCCCGCCAGCTGATCCAGGACGCCTTTCGTGAACAGTTCGGTGATGTTGGCACCATCAGTGCGGAACAAGTGGCCGAGTGGCTCGGCACCGAGCAGGGCGTGTGCGCCACACCGCACAGCCAGCGGTCTGTCGCGCAGGTCAGGGTGCTGCTGGATCACGCCGAAGAGCAGGGCTTTCCCATCACGGCACTGATCGACCTGATTGAAGGGGCGCTGAAGACACCGGTGCAGACGGCGGTGAAACGTGAAGACGAGCAGGAGTTTGCCCGTCTGAACGGCCAGAACCTGATGTTCTGCGAGGATGCCGCGCGCCGTCTCAAGCAGGCGCTGAATGGCGATGAGCTTTACCAGGATTTCTGGTTGCGCGTGAACCACCTGGAAAGCCTGCATGCCCACAATGCGGTAGCCATCGTTACCAAGGACATTAATGGCGGTTACTTGCCGATCCCCTGAAAGGTGGTCTTCGGGACATAGAAAAGCCGGGCATTGCCCGGCTTTTTTTATTGCCGTCCGCTGTCAGAAACGGCCACCAAAGCCGAGGCTGAGGTTGCTGATCTCGTCGCCGGAACGGTCGATGGCGCGCAGGTATTCGAGTGATACAAACACGTTGTTTGCCACACGCATGTCGGCGCCAATACCCAGGGAAATATCGGTGTAGTTCTCGCCATCACTGCTGATGCCGGCCTTCTCTGTGGTTTCCACGCGGGTCACGCCGAGCAGGCCATAGGGGCGAACAGGCAGGGTGTCTGGAAACTGGCCGCGCAGGTAGGCGCCGTAGTAGCGGTCGATTTCCACTTTTACCCCGGTACGGCCATAGCGGTCGTCATCAGTGCCCAGTGCAGCGCGCAACTCGCCGGCGAATGTCTGCTCCGGATTGAACCAGGTGCCAAACTTGAACTGCAGTGCTTCGACGTCGGCGTCTTCGATGCGCTCGTCGGGCTCAATGGTGCTGAACACGTAGTCCACCCCGGCATAGCCTGCAGCATGTGACATCGCGGGTAACAGTGCAGCGATGATGACCGGCAACCACTTCTTCATGTATCTCTCCTGGATCCTGTGAGCAATGCTGGAGGCATTCTAACCAATGCGTGCCCGGCCCGCGATGCTCATTGCCCGGGATGCGACTACCATCACCAGGGCCAGTGCAACCACGACCACCGGTCCGGTGGGCAGATCCCAGTGCAGGCTTGCCAGCAGGCCTGCCGCGTAGGCGCTGACCCCGAGCAGGTAGCCATAGGCCAGGGCTTTGCCGGCCGGCAGCAATCGCACGGCCAGTGCCGGAAAGATCAGGCTGGCAAAAACCAGATACACCCCCACGGCCTGGACGGCGGCGGTGATGGCAATGGCGAAAGGCAGGTAGAACCGTAGCAGGGGGTTGGTGCCAAGTATCATTCCCAGTAGTGCGACGGCGCTGCTGCCGGCCAGGGCCCAGAGCTGGGGGTTATCTACCCAGAGAATCTGCCCGGCGAGCAGGTTCTGGATGTGCTCGCTGCCATGCGCGTCCTGGCTGGTAATCAGTACGGCACTGCTGGCGAGTACCACAAAGCTGCCGCCAATCAGAGCTTCCTGGATGGCGGCGGCCCGCTTTTCCAGTTCGTGCAGGAACAGGGTCATCAGCAAGGCCGCGACCAGGGCGCAGGTCTGCTGCAGCCAGGGCTCGGCATGATCGAGCAGGCTGGTGGCGAGCAGGGCACCGGTGGCCGCGGCCTGGGCAACGGCAAGGTCAATGAAGATGATGCCGCGCGCCAGCACCTGCCGGCCCAGCGCCACATGGGTCAGCAGTACCAGGGCGCCGGCGGCCATGGCCGGGCCAAGGATTGTCAGCATGTCATTCATGCGCGCACTCTCGTCGTGCCCGGCTGATGTCGTCCACCAGTCGCTGATAGAAGGCCATCAGCGTGTCGGTGCCTGCCTCGGCACCGACCGTCAGTGGCAGTTCCAGGGCGCACAGGCGGCTGTGATCCGCCAGCCAGCGGGCGGCGTCATCGCCATTGTAGTGCGTGTACAGCACCAGTTCCGCGGCGCTGTCGCGTACCGTGTCCAGAACGGCCTGCAATGTGCCCGGACTCGGCGGGATTCCGGGACGCGGTTCCAGCGAGGCGATCGCCTTTATGCCCAGCCATTCTTCCAGGTAACGGAAGTTCTTGTGGTGAACGACCACCTCCATCCCTTTCAGGGGCGCGGCACGCTCAGACAGTGTCGCCAGGCTGTTGCGCCATTCTGTCTGCATGGCCGCCCATGCAGCCTGGTAGGCCTCTGAGTTGCCAGGGTCCAGTTCAGCGAGCCGTTGTGACAGTGCGGCTCCCACCTCCAGCACCCGTCGGGGATCCATGTAGAAGTGGGGGTTTCCGGCGGCATGGACATCGCCGTCGCTGCGACTGACAGAGTCGGGAATGTCGACCAGAGTGACATGGTCCGCGGCATAGAACAGGCCGGGTGCCTGCCGGATGCGCGGGTTGGCGCCCTTGTTCAGCAGCACCGGCAGCCAGCCCACCTCCAGGTCTGCGCCGGTGCAGACCACCAGGTCGGCCCGGCGTGCCGCACTGATCAGGCTCGGGCGGGCCTGTACCCGGTGCGGGTCCTGGGTGGCACTGGTGGCCACCGTGATCCGTGCCCGGTCGCCGGCCAGCTCCTCTACCAGGGCGCCCCATTCCGGCTCACAGGCCAGCACCTCAAGTCCTGCCCGCGCAGGCAGGCTGGCCAGTAAAAACATTGTGATCAACAGATAACGCATGGTGAATCTCCTGTGCGGGCCGGCTGTGCCGGCCCGCAGGTCGATCAGAAGGTGTGAGCGCCGTGGGCACCCAGGCTGATGTTGTATTGCAGCATGATCTGGTTGAAGCCCTTGCGGCGATCCTCAAGCCCGATGTCGTTGCGGTTGCCCTGCAGGCGCAGCAGGGAGAACTCGCTGGGTCGGAAGGTCAGCGCCGCGCTGTGCTGGCGGCTGATGCGCAGCTCGTCCTTTTCCGTGCCTTCAGTGAATTCGGCGCCAATCCCGGCAGCGGCACTGCGCAGGCCGAATGACCAGCGTGGTGCAAAACCATAAACGGCTTGCACATAAGCGGCATCCTGTTCCATTTCCAGCGGCAGGCCCAGCTCATCCACATCGGTGTGGTAGGTGGCATCCTGCTCGGCGCTGAAGCTGAAGTATTCTGCCTGCAGGGTCAGCCCACCCTTGCCGTAGGCCCCTGTGGCAAAGCGCTTGTAGACGGCGTGGAGACCGTAGACAGTGCCGTCGCCTTCGGCGACGAATGCCTCGCCGGCATCCTCTTCTTCATGGAAGGATTGCATGCGACTGTGGTGGCCGATGGAGGCACCCAGCTGCAGGGCGTGGTCGGTACCCAGGTCCGGGCCGAAGCGCATGAAACCCACGGTCAGCTCAGGCCCGTTGGCCTCGCCCAGGCCCAGCTCCTGCGCAGTGAGGTCACCGTCGCCATCCGGGTCATAGAAGCCGGGGAACTCGTCTGCGATTTCTTCCGCCAGTTCATCGTACTCATCCAGGGCGGTGCCGAACTTTTCCAGTTCGTCACCCTGGGCCACTTCCACACCGAATTGCAGGAAGCTCTGTGTCGGTGCCAGCCAGGTCAGCTGGGCGCCGGTGCTGACCAGGCCGTGATCGCCGAACAGGCTCAGCTGGGCCAGGTTCTGGTCGGCAAACTCCCAGGCGTGCAGGTGTTTCTCGTTCTCGTAACCGATGGCGCTGAGGAACTTACCGGCCTTGACTTGCAAGCCGGCGGGCAGGTTCTGGGTGCGCACCCAGGCTTCCTCCACTTCGATGTCGCCATCGTTAATGGCCGCGGTAAACCAGGCGTCGAAATAGGGGTCCACGCCGCCGGAGAAGGTCACCTCGGTTTCCCGCAGGTTGAAGCCCTTGTCCAGGCCGCCGTGTTCATGGTCGTGATCCTCACCACCGTGGTCGTGGCCGTGCAGTACGCTGTCGTGCTCCTCGGCAATCTCGAGGCCTTCGCCTTTGACGTTGTCGTGGTAGTAAACGCCGTCAAGGATGACAGACGCCGCGGGGTTGAAGTCTTTCAGGTTTTCAATGGCTGCCTGTGACGGGCCGGCAACGGCCACCGCCAGGGCGAGCGCGCAGATACGCGTTTGCATGGATATCTCCTGCCTGCAAAACAAAATTGGATAGGTTGGTTGTCAGGGTCAGGCAGGCAGGGGCGGGGCGCGCGCCAGGGGGCGCAGTGCATGATTGAAGGTGTGCGAATGATCCGTCAGCGGGTGCCATTGCGGGCTGGCGGCGGGAGCAATGGCTATGAGACTCGTGCCTGGCAACGCCGGTGCGTGCGCCTGGCCGCCCAGTTGGCAATCGTCCTGGGCCAGTACGCTGCCGCTGGAGACGTCCGTGTTGCCAGTAATGTGCGAAGGACCGTGATAGGCGAGAAAGCCCTGCCCCGTGAGCAGCGCCAGTACCAGTAACAGGTGCGTCATGCGCGGAGACATGTCAGGTGCCCTCCCCGGAATGGCAGTCACGGCCGGGGCACAGGTGTTCGCGGCCGGGCACCGGATCGAAGCCACCGGGATGCCACGGGTGGCAGCGCAACAGGCGGCGTGCCGCCAGCCAGCTGCCGCGGCCGGCACCGTGGTCTTCCAGCGCCTGTCGAGCGTACTCGGAGCAGGTGGGATGGAAACGGCACTGATTGCCCAGCCAGGGGCTGAGCAGGCGTTGGTATGCCTTGATCAGTGTCAGCAGCAAAGCGCGCATGAACGTTTCCGGGTGGTTGTTTTTTGTACGCCTGAAGCATAAGCATTGTGCCGTTCAATTGCCACTCCCGAGGCGATGCGTCACCCTTGGCCCATGAGAGCGCTGGGTTGTTTTTTCCTGCTGTTGGCCGCAATGGTCCATGCAGAAACCGTTGCAGTGAGGTTGGAGCCATTGCCGCCGTTGGTGGTTGACGAGGACACTGGCCTGACCATCGAATTGCTGCGGGCGGTGGAGGCTGTCAGCGACTTACGTTTTGCCATTGAGGTGGTGCCCTACAGTCGCGCCAAGTACCAGCTGCGAAACGGCCAGGCCAGCCTGATTGGCCATACACCGGTGGGGTTCGAGAGCCCGGGTTTCTATCACTATGCCCAGGACCTGGACTGGCAGGTGGCCACCGGGGCGGACCTGTTTGCCCGTGATCCGGCCATGCTGGCCCTGGAGAACACCGAGGATATCTATATCGGCACGCCCCTCGGCAATGCGGCTTTTTTTGCCGAGTTGACCGGCGTGCCGATCCAGCGGTTTGTCGAGGCCTCGTTGCCCAACCTGGTGCAGATGCTGGCCCACGGAAGGGTACAGATTTTGGTGTTCGAGGCGGTGTCTGCGCGCCGGGCGATCAGGGACGCAGGGCTTTCCGGGGTCCATTACCGCCATCTTGCGGATGTTCATGCGGGGTTGGCCGTGCGCCGTGATGACGCCGGCAGTGAATTGCGCCGGCGACTCGATGCGGCCATAGACAAGGTCGACCTTGAGGCGATCTTTGGAGACTATCTGGAGGAGGCCGCATCCGGCGAAGCGGGCGTCGTGTTATTGCCGTGACCAGCGTGTGCCCTCGCGGGTGTCTTCCAGCACGATACCTTGGCCGGCCAGCTGGTCACGAATCTCGTCAGCGCGGGCGAAGTTCTTTGCCCGTTTCGCATCGTTTCGTTCTTCCACCAGCGCATCAATGGCCGCACTGTCCAGTCCGCCCTCGGCGCTACCCTTGCCCTGGAACCATTCGGTTGGATCGTGCCAGAGCAGGCCGAGCAGACTTGCTGCAGCCAGCAGCTCTGCCTTGAGTGCCGGCTTGTCCGCCATGTCTGCCTTGTTCAGCCGGCCGGCAATGGCATGCAGGGCGCTGATGGCTTCCGAGGTGTTAAGGTCTTCTGCCAGCGCAAGCAGCACCGGATGGTCCTCTGGCAGGGAGAAATTTGCGGCGGCCGTGACATTTTCACCACGTCCCAGCAGGGCGTAGTAGAGCGTATCGAGGCTGGCTTCAGCCTGCTCCAGCAGATCCTCGCTGAAATTGAGCGGCGACCGGTAATGCGAGGACAGCAGGGCAAAACGCAGGATCTCGCCGTCGTAATGCTTCAGCAATTCGCGCACCAGGCGGAAGTTGCCCAGTGACTTGGACATCTTTTCGCCATCAATATTGATATAGCCGTTATGCACCCAGTAGCGCACGTAATCGGTGCCGTGGGCGCAGCAGCCCTGGGCGATCTCGTTTTCATGGTGGGGGAAGATCAGGTCCTGGCCACCGCCATGAATGTCGATCACCTTGCCAAGGTGCTTGTTGATCATGGCCGAGCATTCTATGTGCCAGCCTGGTCGGCCGCGGCCCCAGGGCGACGACCAGCCCGGCTGGTCATCACTGCTTGGTTTCCAGAGCACGAAATCACCGGGGTATTTCTTGTAGGGCGCCACTTCAACCCGTGCGCCGGCGATCATGTCATCCAGGGAGCGTTTGGACAGACGGCCGTAGTCCGACATGCTCTGCACGGCAAACAGGACATGGCCTTCGGCTTCGTAGGCATGCCCCTTGTCGATCAGGGTGCTGATCATGGCGATCATTTCGTCCACATGGTCAGTGGCATGGGGAACGATTGACGGTGGCAGGGCGTGCAGGGATGCCATGTCTTCGTCGAAGGCGGCGGCGAAGCGGGTGCTCAGCGCGTCAATGGCTTCGCCGTTTTCAGCCGCGGCCTTGATGATCTTGTCATCTATGTCGGTGATGTTGCGGGCGTACAGCACATGGTCATCGCCGTAGACATGGCGTAACAGGCGAAACAGCACATCAAACGCCACCACCGGGCGAGCATTGCCGATATGCACATAGTTGTAGACGGTGGGGCCGCACACATACAGGGTGACGCGATCCGGATCCTGCGGCACAAAGGTTTCGCGCGTGCCGCTCAGGGTGTTGTGCAGGGAAATATCCAGTGTCATGCCGCTCACCCCGGAAGCTTCCCGTAAAGGTCGTCCGGGTTGGCCTGGGTGTCCTTGTCGAGTACCACCTGGTCGCCATCCACGCGCCAGTAGAAGCAGTCCCGCCGGCCGGTATGACAGGCCGCGCCGGTCTGTTCCACCTGCAGCAGCACGGTGTCCCCGTCACAGTCCACGCGCAGGCTTTTCAGGGCCTGCTGCTGTCCCGAGGTCTCGCCCTTGCGCCACAGGGTGCCGCGTGAACGGGAGTAGTAACAGACCTGGCCGCTGCGCAGCGTTTCTTCCAGCGCCTCGCGGCTCATCCAGGCCATCATCAGGACCTCGCCACTGTCGTGCTGCTGGGCGATCGCGGGCACCAGGCCCGCCTCGTTGAAATTCAGTTGCTCGAGCAGTTCTTCAAGGGGCAGGGTGAAACCGCTGTCCTCGCGCTCGTGCTGTTTGAAGAAGTCCCTGCTCACGCCGGCACCTGCGCGTCGTCCGCGAGCTGGCGGATGGCATCATCCCGGGACAGGGTGTCCGTGGCCTGGCTGCCGAGGCGGCGAATGGCCACCAGTCCGTCGGCAGCTTCCTTTTCCCCGATTACCAGGATCACCGGCACCTTGGCCCGGGAGTGCTCGCGTACCTTGTAGCCGATCTTTTCGTTGCGCAGGTCCGCTTCTGCCTGCAGGCCCGCCGCCTGCAGGTCGGCCACCAGCTGCTCGGCGTAGGCGTCCACGGCGTTGGTGATGGTGGCCACCACCACCTGCTGGGGCGCCAGCCAGAACGGCAGGTGCCCTGCGGTGGATTCGATCACGATGCCCAGGAAGCGCTCCAGGGAGCCGAGTACGGCACGGTGCAGCATCACGGGTCGCTGACGCGAGCTGTCCTCGGCGACGTATTCGGCATCGAGACGCTCGGGCAGGACGAAATCCACCTGCAGCGTGCCACACTGCCAGTCACGGCCAATGGCATCGCGAAGCTGGAACTCCAGCTTGGGGCCATAAAAGGCGCCTTCGCCGGGGTTGAGTGTGTAGTCCAGGCCGACACTTTCCACGGCCGCCTTGAGCGCTGCCTCGGCCTTGTCCCAGGTTTCATCGGAGCCGGCACGTACATCCGGACGGTCAGAGAACATCACCTTGATCTCGGTAAAACCGAAGTCGGCATACACTTCCTGCAGCATGGTAATGAACGCTGCGGTCTCTCCGTTGATCTGCTCTTCGGTGCAGAAGATGTGGGCGTCATCTTGGCCGAAGGTGCGCGCACGCATCAGGCCGTGCAGGGCGCCGTGGGCCTCATTGCGGAACAGGGTGGTGAACTCGCCCAGGCGAATGGGCAGGTCGCGGTAGCTTTTCAGGCCCTGGTTGAAGATCTGCACGTGACCGGGGCAGTTCATGGGCTTGAAGGCCAGGTCCTTGTGATCGTGGGTGCAGATGGTGAACATGTCGTCGCCATACTTGTCCCAGTGGCCGGACTGTTCCCACAGCTTGCGGTCCATCATCTGCGGCGTGTTCACTTCCTGGTAGCCATTGCGCTCCATCTTGGCGCGAATGTAGTTTTCCAGGGTACGGCGGGTGCGCCAGCCGCGCGGATGCCAGAACATGGAGCCCACCGCTTCTTCCTGCTGGTGGAACAGTCCCATCTCCTTGCCCAGCTTGCGGTGATCGCGCTTGGCGGCTTCCTCTAGCTGCTTGAGGTGGGCGTTGAGTTCCTTCTTGTCACGCCAGGCGGTGCCGTAAATGCGCTGCAGCTGGGGATTGTTGCTGTCGCCACGCCAGTAGGCGCCGGCGACCTTGGTCAGCTTGAAGCCGTCACCGAGCTTGCTGGTGGCGGGCAGGTGGGGGCCACGGCACAGGTCGATGAAGTCGCCCTGGCGGTACAGGCTGACCTCCTGGTCGGCCGGCAGGTCGCGGATGATTTCTGCCTTGAACGCTTCCCCCTGGTCGAGGAAGAACTGGATGGCCTCATCCCGGTCCCAGACCTCGCGGCGAATGTCCTCGTTGCGGCGGACGATCTCCTGCATGCGCTTTTCGATGGCAACGAGGTCTTCCGGGGTGAAGGGAGTTTCCCGGAAGAAGTCGTAATAGAAGCCATTCTCGATGGTCGGCCCGATGGTCACCTGGGTGCCGGGGAACAGCTCCTGCACCGCCTCCGCCATCACGTGAGCGGCATCATGGCGAATCAGCTCCAGCGCATCCTCGTGCTCACGGGTGATGATTTCCACGGCCGCGCCATCGGGGACAGGCAGGTAGATATCAGTCAGCGCACCGTCCACCTTGATAGCCAGGGCCTGTTTGGCCAGCTTCTTGCTGATCTGGCCGGCAATGTCGAGGCCGCTGGCGGGCTGGTCAAAGGCCATGGCCGCGCCGTCAGGCATGCGATAGGAGACACTCATGTGTGATTCGCTTGGGCTGTGTAGGACAAGACCGGGAATGGTAGGCAATCGCCCCCCTGCCTTCAAGCAGGACCGGCCCGGCTTTTGCATCCATGTGCCACTCATGCCTATCCTTGGCCTGTTGGTACGGCCCGGGGCAAGCGCAATTGCCTGTTCTGCCTGCCGGCCCAGGGAGACCGCGTGACCCGATGACCTGACTGAGCGCCGGAAACGGCCCGGGACGAGCAAATACATGGATGCCCTCGACAAGATTGCCCCGAAACACCTGAAACGGCTGGTGCAGGTGGCCCAGCGGGTCACCGCCCAGCACGATATTGCGCGCCTTTGCGAAACCATTCTCGAGGAGGCGCGGGTGCTTACCCATGCGGACGGCGGCACCCTCTACATGGTGGAGGGGCATGGGACGACCCAGCGTCTGGAGTTCGCGATCGTCCGCAACCGTACCCTGGGCCTGACCCTGGGTGGCTCCAGCGGCCGCAGCATGAGCTACCCGCCCATTCCCATGTACCGCGATGGCCAGCAGAACCACCACAATGTGGCCAGTCATTCCGGCCTGACCGGGAAGCTGGTCAATGTGGCGGATGTGTATTCCGAGGCAGAGTTTGATTTCTCGGGCACCCGCAGTTTTGACGAAAAGTTCGGCTACCGCACGCGTTCGGTGCTGACCGTCCCCCTGACCACGGATTTCGGTGAGCTGGTGGCGGTTCTGCAGCTGTTGAATGCCTGCGATCCGGATACCGGAGAGGTGGTGTCATTCGCCTCTGAGCTGGAGCCAGTGGTGCAGCTGCTGGCCCAGTTTGCCGCTATTGCGGTGCAGAAGCAGCGCGCCATGCACGACCAGAAAGAGCTGCTGGTGGCGCTCTCTGGTGAGCCCAATACCGGGCGTTTGCTTGAGCGCATCCTGACAGAAGCGCAGGGTATCACCCATGCCGACGGGGGCTCGCTGTACCTGCTCCAGGACGAGGCAGACAAGGCGCCAGAACTGCAGTTTGCGATGGTCAGGAACGACACCCTGCATATCAACCAGGGCGGTTCATCCGGTGAGGCCGTCAGTCTTCCCCCGATCCCACTGCGGACAGGCGACGGTGCGGAAAACCACCACCATGTGGCGGCCCATGCGGCGCTGACAGGCCAGGTGATCAATATCCCGGATGCCTACCAGTCGCAGGAATTCGATTTTTCCGGCACCAAGACATTTGACCAAAGCCACGGCTACCGCTCCACTTCCTTTCTCACCATCCCCCTGATGAATCACCTGAACGAGGTGATTGGTGTCCTGCAGCTGGTCAATGCCCGGCACCCGCAGTCCCGGGAAGTGATCCCGTTTTCTGAGCATGTCGAGCCGCTGGCACGGGCCCTGGCAAGCTACGCCGCCATTGCCCTGAACAACCTCATTCTTGTGCAGGAACTGAAGGACTTGCTGGATGCGTTCATCAAGGTTATCGCCAAGGCCATTGACGCCAAGAGTCCGCATACCTCCGGTCACTGCCAGCGGGTGCCGCTGCTCACCGAAATGATTGCCCGTGCGGCCTGCGAGGACGACCAGGCCTTTGCCGATTTCAGCTTCAATGAAGATGAGTGGTACGAGCTGCATGTGGCGGCGTGGCTGCATGACTGTGGCAAGCTTGCGACACCGGATTCGGTACTCGACAAGTCCACCAAGCTGCACACCTTGTGTGACCGCATCCACGGCGTTGCCACCCGGTTTGCATCACTGAAGCAGCAGCTGCGTGCCGATACGCTGGAGCGTATCGTCGCCACCCCGGACCAGCGTGAAGCACTCGAGGCGGCCCTGGATGAGAAGCTTGGCGGGCTGGATGATGACCTTGCGTTTATTCGTACCGCCAACAAGGGCGGAGAGTTCATGGCCGATGACAGCAAGGCGCGCGTGCGTCGCATCGCTGCCATCGAGTGGCTGGATGCTGAAGGCTGTAAGCAGCCGCTTCTTACCGAGGATGAGGTCTATAACCTGTGTATCGAGCGTGGCACGCTGACGCCGGAAGAGCGGCAGGTGATCAACGATCATATGCAGGTGACCATCGACATGCTGGAGTCCCTGCCGTTCCCGCGCAAGTTGCGCCGGGTGCCGGAGTATGCCGGTGGCCACCACGAGAAAATGAATGGCAAGGGTTTCCCCCGTGGACTCACCCGTGAGCAGATGTCGGTGCCGGCAAGGATGATGGCCATTGCTGATATCTTTGAGGCGCTGACGGCAAAAGACAGGCCTTACAAGGATCCCATGAAGATCTCCCAGGCCCTGTCGATTCTCAAACGCATGCGGGAGGACGACCACATCGATCCGGACCTGTATGAACTTTTCCTGCGTGGTCGTGTCTGGGAAAAGTATGCCGGCCAGGTGCTTGATCCTGAGCAGCTGGATGTGACCGATGTGTCGTCGTATTTCTGAAAGGTAAGTTGTCTATGCGGATGTTTTCCAGAATCGGACGCCTGCTTGCAGGGCTTTCGCTGTTCGCCGCTTCAGCGGCGCTGGCCGAGGTTCCCCTTGCGCTGCGCGGAGAACCCGCCCCGGGCAGTTTGATGATCGGCAAGACGGATCCGTCCGCTCGTGTGCTGCTGGGTGAGCAGCCACTGAAGGTCGATAGTGACGGCTGGTTCGTGTTTGGCTTCGGTCGTGATGACAGCGGCAAGCACACCCTTGTTGTCGAGTCCGGGAGCGAGCGTCTGGAAAGAGTGCTTCAGCTCACGCCGAGGGACTGGTCGGTGCAATACATCGAGGGCGTTCCCCAGGAGACTGTGACGCCGCCTCCGGAGCGGCTGGCGCGCATTCGGGCCGAAGCCGCCCTGGTGCGCGAGGCACGCGCCACCGATTCATCCCTCAGTTTTTTCCGGGATACCTTCTCCTGGCCGCTTGCAGCGCCCATTACGGGTGTCTACGGCAGCCAGCGTGTCTACAACGGCACGCCCAAACGGCCTCACTTCGGTGTTGACCTGGCGGCGCCAGTGGGAACACCGGTGTACGCGCCAGCGGGCGGCAAGGTGACGTTGGCGCACCCGGACATGTTCTACTCTGGCGGCACCTTGCTGCTGGACCACGGCCTGGGGGTGTCCTCCACGTTCATTCATCTTCACCGTATTCATGTGAAGGAGGGGGACATGGTCGCGCAGGGCCAGCTGATCGGTGAAGTAGGCAAGTCAGGGCGCGCCACCGGGGCGCATCTGGACTGGCGAATCAACTGGTTTGCCGAACGACTGGATCCACAATGGTTTCTTGGCGGCACCGGTCTGGACGTCATATCCGAGGATATGGTGGTGAAACAGCGCAAGCAGTAAGCCGCCAGGGTTACAGTGTGCGCAGTTCGTCGTTCTCATGGATGGCGACGACGCAGTTACGGCCCTGGCTCTTGGCGTGGTAAAGCGCTTCGTCGGCCCGGGCGATAAACTGGTCGCACCGGCTGACTTCGGGGGTCATGCCTGCCATGCCGACGCTGATCGTAACCACCGAAGACGCCCGCGATGACTTGTGCTCAATGCCCATCTTCTCAATGCGGGAACGCATTCTCTCCGCGAATACCAGGGCGTCGTTCTGCTGGATGCCCGTGAGCACGACGACGAACTCTTCACCGCCGTAACGGGCGACGAAATCCCGGTTGTTCTGGATCAGTTGTTTCGTGGTGGCAGAGACCTTGCGCAGACAGGCATCGCCGGCAAGATGGCCGTAGCTGTCGTTGTAGTGCTTGAAAAAGTCGATATCAAAAAGCAGCAGGAACAGGCCACCTTCCCCTGCCGCCTGTGAGCGGTATTCACGGATCAGGTTGCTGAGGCGGGTTTCCATACCACGCCGGTTGACCGTCTGAGTCAAAGCATCCTCGGTGGCCTGGTTTTCCAGCACCTGGTTGGCGGAATGAAGCTCACTCCGGTGCAGTGCCAGCACCCGCTCAGCCAGGAAGTGCTGACGTTGCAGTCGCTCATGGAAGTACTGCCCGATCAGGCACAGTACCCCACCGCTGAAGACGAAGAAGAAGACCACCAGTATTTCCGGTCCGGGCAGGTGGCTGAAACCGAGCAGGGACACGATCACCAGCAGCATTACCAAGCCGCTCACTGGTAACGTCCAGCGCATGGTAATGCGGAAGAGGGAGCCCATCAGCAGGATCGCAAACAGGTTGATCAGGTAATAGGAATAGGACAGGGCGTGCTCGACGGTGGCGCCCAGGTAGTTATTGGTAATCGAGAGGGCGACCGCGAACACGGCAACGGCCGGTTGCAGGTACTGATGGCGTTCCCTCGATTGCGCCGCGATCCAGACGCCGCCCGCGGCAAAAATGGAAAGTAACCGGGGCCGCCACGTCAGTTTGACGTTCTCAGGTTCCACCAGGAACTCGACACCCGTGCCAGCGACGAACAACAGTGCAACAATAAAGAAAGAGCCGGCGATGATGCGCCGTGAATGCTCGAGAAAATAGGCCTGAAAATCGCGCTCAAGTGCGTCCGGCAGCTGGAGGTGCCAGGGTATTGGCAGGTCCGTTCCACTGGGCAGCGGTTTTTCCGGCTGCTTGTCCTTTTCCAGCGCCATCGCATGTTCCCTCATGCTCGCCGGTTGATGGAGTGTGACGTCAGCGCAGGGGCGCTGTCCGCGACTTGGCCGCGGCACTGACGGTGCACGATTGATAGACAATTGCCACCATATCGCTTGCGGGGTGCTGGGTCGAGCCCTCGTTCGCACGCGGAAAAATCATTCCAATACAAGGCGTTGCGAGGCGTGCCAGTATTTTGCCATTGATTAGACGTTGAACTGACAGCATTTTCTGGCAACTGATTCGCGGTTAGATATGCAAGTACGCAGGCCGGCGCTTGCCGGGGCCTGGCGTGAGTCCTGCGCCCTGTACCCGGCGGCATCGGGACTGACCGCCAGTGTGCCATGCTGCCCGTAAAAAATCGCCCATCAGGTTCTCGCCGGTCTGGATGACGTACCAACCCCTAGTCTCCGGAGACCGACATGACTGCATTACCCGCAAGCCAGCTGCAACCCGCCGAGGGAGCGCGCACCGTGCTTCCCGTCCTTGAGCAGCGCATGAACAGTTTTTATAACAATCGATGGCGTGAACAGTGGAAGGGACGACACATCATGCGCGGCCGCCAACCGGGTGTGAACAGCATCCAGCTGATGAGCAACGACTATCTCGCACTCGCCGGGCATGAACATATTCGCCACGCTCAAATACGCATGCTTGAAGACCGTGAACAGGACGTACTCATGTCCGGTGTCTTTCTTGGTGAAGGCTGCTCGCAACACCAGTTCGAACAACGCGTGGCGGACTGGTCCGGCTTTCCTTCAGCCGTTCTTTGCCAGTCTGGTTACGCCGCCAATGTTGGCCTGTTGCAAGCGGTCACCAACCAGAACACGCCGGTGTACATTGACATGAAGGCCCATGCGTCCCTGTGGGAAGGCATCCAGAGTGCGGGGGCACGCGCCTGCCCTTTCCGGCACAACAATGTTGGCCATCTGGAGCGACAGATACGTGTCCATGGCCCGGGGCTTATCTGTATTGATTCAGTCTACTCGACCAGTGGCGCCCTCGCGCCCGTGGCCAAGATGGTTGCGCTGGCACGCCAGACTGGCTGCATGATCCTCGTGGATGAGTCCCACTCCCTGGGCACCCACGGTCCCGGCGGAAGTGGTCTGGTGGCGGAGTTGGGCCTTCAGTCACAGGTGGATTTTGTTACCGCGAGCCTGGCCAAGGCGTTTGCCGGGCGGGCGGGCATTATCCTGTGTGCGGACGATTTTCCTGACTATTTCTGGTTCACTGCGCGCCCGGCGATTTTCAGTTCCTGTCTTCTCGGCCACGAGGTGGCGGGGTTGAATGCAACGCTGGACCTGGTCATTGAAGATGACTGGCGTCGCCGGGTGCTGGGGTGGAATAGCGAGTATCTGCGTCAGGGGCTTTCCGCCGCAGGCTTTAATGTCGAGGATTCGCAATCCCAGATTATCGCCCTGGAAGCGGGTGATGAGTACACCACGTTGCGTATGCGTGAAGCGCTGGAGAGGGAGGATATTTTCGGCGCGGTTTTTTGCGCTCCCGCGACGGCACGCAACAGGTCCATGATCCGCCTGAGTGTGAATGCCGGTCTCACCATCGATGAGCTGGAGCGCATCATCCTCGGCTGTACACGTGCTGGTGAAGCAACGGGGATGCACCAATGGGCATCCGCGCGGCGCCTGCAGCGGGGCGTGCGTGCCGAGGTGGCCTGATTCAGCGGCTGTCCATCTCCTCGAGGAAGGCAGAGTAGCTGGATATGCCGCTGTCGTACTCAATGTCGGCGGGAGGGTTCTGGATCAATGCCATGAACCATGATCGCTCGGTATTGATCGGGCTGGCAGGAAACAGCACATCAGACCAGTCGAAGGGATCTTCATCGTATTCGTCCGGTTCAATCCAGAGCCAGGGAATGGCCTTGCCGGTGGTGACGTCCTTGAGTACGTGGTCAGGGGCGTGAAGGCCCTTGAGGGCAAAGGCGCTGCGCTGGAGTTTGCCGGTGTCAGCAATCACCAGCCGCATGAGGCAGCCGTCATCCGTCACCAGAAGGAAGCCGGCGGGTTCGTCAACGTAGAAGTACTCCACAATGCGGTGCTTGCGGCACAAACTGCTGAAGATATCGACAAAATCCGGATCTGACAGAACCTCTGGCGCCTTTAGCGTCAATGTTCGCTGAATGAGGGAGGATACTTCGGAAAAGTAACGCGTCTGCAGGTCATTGATGGTGTTGCTGACCTTGTCGATGACCTCCGGATCACTCTTCATGAGGAACGCATCGATCAAGCCTTCATTGAACGCATGAACGGCAATTTTTTCATCGGCCACGCCGGTCAGCAGCACTTTCTTGATGCGCGGGTCCGTGATGCGGGAGCAGAACTCCAGTCCTGTCATCTCGGGCATGTCGTAGTCGACGATTACCACCGAGATATCGGCAAACCGCCGGGCATCACTGATCTCGCGTTCGATCAGAGCAAAGTCCAGGCGCAACATGGCCTGTTCAGCATCGCTCTGGATATAGGACAGGCAGCGCTGGTCAAGGCCTGGACGAAGATGCTGCGATTCGATCAGCTCAAGTGCCTGGGCGGGGGAATTGATGGCGACCACCGCCAGCGACTCATCCAGCTGCAGCAGGAAGTTATCGAGAAAGCGCTGGTTATCATCTACCAGATACACACTGGTGGGGTGATAGAACGGAAGAATACGTTGCCTGATCATAGATTTCGCGACGGGAAAGACATGACGAACTCAGTATAGTGCCCCATTTTCGAGCGGCAAGTAATGGTGCCGCCGAAGCTTTCCATTACATGACGGCAGAAAGACAGGCCAACCCCCGACCCCTGGTCAACAGTCTTCGACGTGTAGAAGTGATCAAAGATATGGCGTATTTCATTGGGAGGAATGCCGGGCCCGGTGTCCCGGACCGTGAGCTGGTCCATATCACGGCCGCGCTTTGATGAGATGGTGACATCACCCTTGCCGGCGCTGATCACACTGTGGAGGGCGTTCTTGATCAGGTTGAAAAGAATGTGTGTGACCAGAAGGTCGGAACCAAAGTACTCGAAGTCTTCACCCGGCTGCCAGTGGACCAGCGCCTGCTCCCGCTCTGACTTGAACGGATAGCGTTTCAGGGTAAGGCGAATGGTCCGGTCAATACTGCAGAACCTGAAGTCGTCTGACTTGATATTGGCCTGCCCGGCGCTGAGCAGAAGCATGTCGATAATGGTGTTCGAGTACACGATCTCGTCATCGATGCGGTCAGCTGCCTGAGCCAGCTGGTCGAAGCGCTGGTTGCGTATGGGGGTTACTGGCAGGTTTGCATCACGCGCCAGGCGATAGGCCTTTTCCAGATCCGGCATGTAGCGTTGCAGGGCGGTGGTTGCTGCTTTCATGCCGAGCAACGGGGTGCGTAATTCATGGGCAATATTTCTGCCCACTGCAGCGTACGCATCCAGCTTTTCTTCCTTAACCATCTGTGCGGAGTAATTGAAGATCGACCCGGCGACCACGACGAACAGGTAGATCGGTAATTGCTGCAGGTAGTCACTGAAAGGAATGATCTGGTCCGCTGTCAGGTAGTAGGCCAGCCAGGCAGCGGCGGAGCCGGTGACAGAAATGATTGCCACCATGAGCCAGTCGTACACCGCCAGAACCAGCAGGAACAGGGCGGCCATGATTGACATGCTCCAGACGATGGACATCTGGTTGCGAAGCAGCATGTAGGTGAAGAAGAACGGCAGTGTATACAGCAGCACCATCAGCCAGTAGATGGCGAAACGTCGCTGTAGTCGCTCGGGCCAGAGGTTGTAGAAAAGCAGTGGCAGGCAAACCAGCATGCCGGCGATTCGCAGCTCGAGATTTTCGTAAGGCTGGGGGAAAAGGTCGTGCCAGATGTAGTAGTACAGCGGAAAGCCCACCAGCCCAAGCACACCAACCATGGGCGCGTTAAAACGGCTGTAGTGGGCGCTTTCAACAATCGACTTCACCAGGCGCCCGGTGAGCGCCTGCATCCAGAACCGTGGCTTGATCATGTATCTGTCCGGGGCGTTGGTTCAGGCGTTTCCGGGCTGCCTGGCGAAAGCGGGATGGCCGGCTGGGTGGCTGTCAGCGCAACAGTGCCAGCAGGGCAGCACGCTTGTCCTCATCCATGCGTCGGAAGGCGTCAAGCAGCAGGCTCTCCTGGTCACCGCTTTGCGCCGCCGTTTCCACAGCACGCAGTATCGGACTGGCGGACTGGGCTGTCGGGGTGCTTTCATTCCAGCTTTCCCCGAGGCTGTCCTCAAGGCGCGCCACGATCTCCGAATTCATGCTTCGGCGGCTCAGGCGTGACACCTCTGCAATACGGTCGCGCATGCCCTTGGGCAGTCGGACGACGAACTTCTCCACTTCCTGCTTGCTGGGTGAGGCGTGCTTCTTGGTTATCACGGGCGTACCCTCCACTGGCAACATGATATTGTTTTGATATCAATCATTTGGCGCCGTTCATACTCTGCCCAGCGCGAGCGTCCCAGTAAACGACGCCTGCACCGCGGGGTCAAGGGAGGGACGGTAAGCGGGGCCTTCCAGGGGATGTAATGCCGGGCCAGCGGCGGTTCATGGCATACTGCAGACCCTGTTCGCCAAATGCAGGCCTGTGGACGGAGAAATCTGTGAATATCGCCCGTGTGGACCTCAATCTGCTGAAGTACCTGGATGTCCTGTTGCGCGAGCAGAACGTAACCCGCGCCGCTGAACAGCTGGGTATCACACAGCCCGCGATGAGTAATGGCCTGCGCCGGCTGCGGGAACTGTTCAACGATCCGCTGTTGATCCGCACCAGTGATGGCATGACCGCGTCAGAGCGTGCCCTGGAATTGCAGCCGCTGGTGCGCCAGGTGCTGGCCCAGACCGAGGCCATGCTGACCCCTGATGAGGTGTTTCGTCCGGAAGAGAGCCGTCGTGTTTTTCGCATCATGACCAGTGACTATGCCGAGGCAACACTGGTGCCCCATATCGTGCGGCGCCTGCGGGAAGAGGCCCCCAGTCTGGTGCTCGATTTCCTGACACCCTCTGACGTCAGCTATGCGGATATGGAGCAGGGCCGGGTGGACATGGCAATCAACCGCTTCAACGAAATTCCCCAGTCGTTCCATCAGGTGACACTGTGGGAAGACTCTTTCTCCTGCCTGCTCAACCGGCAGAACCCCATTGCCGGCAACTTCGACCTGCCGGCTTATCTGTCGGCCCAGCATATCTGGGTGTCAAAGACCGGGTTCGGTGCCGGGTTTGGCATGAATCCGGAAAAGCTTGGCGGGCTTGGCTGGATTGACCAGGCGCTGATGCGGCTTGGTAAAAGCCGCAAGATATCCATCTTCACCCGTCACTACCAGATGCCCGCGCTACTGGCGCTCAACAACGACCTGGTGGCCACGTTGCCCAGTCGCGTGGCGAGAATGCAGGCGGAAAATCCGGCGCTGGTGATCAAGGACCCGCCGTTTGATATCCCCGAGTTCGAACTGAAAATGGCCTGGTCGCCGTTACTGCACCACAACGTGGCGCACCGGTGGCTGCGCAAGCTGATACAGGAAGAGTCGGAGAAGATAGCCAGCCTGGCCAGCGACGACGCCTGAAGGTGTCAGACGCGCATCTGGCCGGCTTCGGCCACGGCACCCTTGCCTACCCCTTCGAAGGCGCGCACGCGGAAGTGCTTGCCCGGTGCCTCACGCTCGAGTTCGCTGGCGATATGTGCCGCCAGGCATTCCACGGTTGAGTCCGTGTCGATCAGGTAGCAGTGATCTTCAGGTATCAGCAGTTCGAAGCGGCCCTGCGCTGCCTGGTAGATGAAACGGTGGTGAGGGATATCCTCAATGAAGTAGGTGCCGTCCAGGTCTTCCTCGGTGCCCAGGTAGATGTCTTCCCAGCGATCGGCCCACAGCTTTTCCCAATAACGGCTACGCCGGCCATTCTCGAAAATCTCGATGCGGGACCGATGGCCATGGGCGATGCGCTGGCAGTTGCCATCATGTTTCTTGAGGCCATGGGAGTAGTGGTAGAACGGCGCCGTCCCGGTCTCCTCCTCGCGCAGGGTGACCAGCACTTCGCCCACCGAGTCGGGCACGGCGTCACGGACAACGTCCATCAGGTAAAGGGTCAGGGCCCCTTTGCTCAGCTCCACGCCCGGCACCGAGAGCACACTGCAGACAGGCGCCCGCATCTGGATCTCGCCGGCGGCATAGCGCCATGTCACTTTCAGGCGCCCCTCTTCCGGATGACTGATTTCCAGGTTGTCTGCCTCGGCGGGAACCAGCAGCTTATGATCGGCCGTTTCGTCCAGGGCTTTCTTGACCGCCTTCTTGATGCGGCCGAAATCCAGGACCATGCTTTGCTGGTCGAGCTCGCCGGAGAGCTCCAGATCAACGACCCAGGACTCGCCCACCATGCCACGCTTGGCGTGCAGGTAGGAAAAGTCCAGCACAGTAAGATTTTCCACAAACAGGGTGGCCATAGGCTCCAGCAATGCGTCAATTCCGGTATTGACCGGCATTATGGCAGGGCTGTGGCAGGCTTTACAGAGACCCCTGCCCCATTTCTGTCATCCGGTTTGCGCCGGCCAGCATTGACAGTGGCGGGCCCTGGGGCAACATGGAGTTCCTTCGCCCCAGAGAGGATGTCGTCATGAGTGACACGATTTTCAGCCGCATTATCGACCGTGAGATACCGGCCGATATCATCTACGAAGATGAGCAGGCGCTTGCCTTTCGGGATATCAGCCCGCAGGCCCCGGTGCACTTCCTGGTGATCCCGAAAAAGCCCATTGCGAAGCTCAGCGATGCCACGCCGGAGGATCAGGCGCTGCTCGGCCATCTGCTGCTGGTGGCACGTGAGGTGGCCGCACAGGAGGGACTGGAGGATTTCCGCCTTAATGTGAATAACGGCGCCGGGGCCAGCCAGACCGTTTTCCACCTGCATGTGCATGTATTGGGCGGGCGCTCATTCAGCTGGCCGCCGGGCTGAGCGCCGGGCCCCATGGGCCCGTCAGTCGGCGGCTTCCGGCGGGAAATGCTGGCCCCTGCTGAAAGCGGCAAGGCGGGCGATGGCGTCGTCAGCGCTGTCCAGCATGCCGGCGTGTGCCGGGAAGACGTGCCACAGGCCTTCGTAGACCACCAGATGGGCCTCCGCTCCCGCCGTCTCGAAGGCATCCAGCAGTCGCTCGCTGTCGGATAGCAGGATTTCCCGCGTGCCCACCACAATCAGGCAGGGGGGCAAGCCGTGGAGATCACCCAGCAGGGGAGACACGTAGGGCTCCTGTTGACGTTCGTGCGCATAGAGGTCGGCGGATTTCTCCAGTTGTCCCCAGGACAGCATGACTTCGCCCCGGACCTGGGTGGCGGCGTGCTGGCCGGCGTTGGTCAGGTCGGCCCAGGGGGAGATCAACATCATCCGTGATGGCATCGGCTCACCGTCATCGCGTAGGCGCATGGCCAGCGCCAGGGCCAGTCCGCCACCGGCGGAGTCGCCGGCGATGCTGATGTCGGCGGGGGCATGGCCCTTGTCGACCAGGTCCCGGTAGCAGGCCACTGCATCGTCCAGGGCGGCGGGGAAGGGGGCTTCCGGCGCCAGGGCGTAATCAGGCACCCAGACAGTGGCGTCGCTGGCGGCAGCCAGGTGTGAGGCCAGCCCACGGTGGGTGCGCGGCGAGCCGACGCAGTAGGCGCCACCGTGAAAATAGAGGATTGCCCGACTGCCCGGCCCCGTGGACGGGTCGTGGCGTTCCGCGCTGACACCGCCCAGCGCTTGTGCGGTGCGCTCGACGCCGGCAGCCGGGCGGCTGACTGATGCCAGTGCAGTCAGTCCTGGCCTGAGCACGGATACCGGCACGCGCGGGTGAAATACCGGCTTCATCAGCAGGCGCATGGTCTGGCGCAGTGTAGCCGCCAGCAGGCGCTGGCCGGTGCCGGGGTTGTGCGCGTGATCCAGTCGGGAGGTGCTCATCGGGCGGGCTCGTGTCAGCGGCTTTCCGGCGATTCTAAAGCAAGCCGCCGGCCCTGCCCATGATGGACAGGAGTGCCGGACAATAGCGCGCATTTAAGGGAAAAACGGGGGTGGCTATGGCATATTGCCATCGCCACGGTCCCAGTTCGGGGCTGACCGGTCAGGAGGAAAGGGTGCTGAGGGAGAACGGCGGTCAGACAGCGCAATGGCTGCTACGCCAGCTGCAGTCGCGGAGCATTATCGCGCTGTTGGCGGTGGCTGGCCTGCTGATTACTGCCACTGTTTCCGGCTGGCTCTATCACCTCGAGCACCAGTCCGCGTCCCGTGCTTTCGAGCGTTCCGTCGAGGTGCGTGCCCAGGCCCTGCAGCGCGAGCTTCTTTCCGGCGTCGAAGGGCTCTATACCCTGCGTGAAGTGGTGCGCTACGTGGACTCCCTGCCCGTGCTTGTGTTCGAGGACGTGGCCGCCGCCGTGCTGGCGAGAAATCCCGATATCCTGTCCCTGGAGTGGATACCCAAGGTGCCACTGTCGGCACGGGTGGCCCATGAGCGCAGCCAGCAGCGCTATCTGGAGGGCTACCGGATCCGCGACTTTTCGCTGCCGGACCGGGAGGTCGCCGCCGCGGAACGGCAGGCCTATTTCCCGGTCAGTTATGTCTATCCGCGTTTTACCAACCTGCGCGCTGTGGGCGTCGACATGGCTTCCGATCCACGCCGCCTTGAGGCGCTGCAACGGGCTGCCCGCAGCGGCAACCTGGTGGCAACGGAGCCGGTTGAACTGGCGCTGCGCACCCGCCGCGGAACTGGCGTGGTCATGGTTGTGCCGGTGTATTTCGGCCGGCCGGACACGCGTGAGGGGCGCGAAACCGCACTGACCGGTTACGTGGCCGCAGTGGTGGAGGCGCGAGCGCTTGCCAGTCGCATTGCACCGCAGAAGCGTCTCTATACATTCCTGACCATCGAGGATATCACTGACCCGCAGCGCCCCCTGCAGCTGGCCACTGTTGGCAAGCATGGCGATCACCCCCTGTATTCGGTACCGGTGCCGGACGTGGCCGGGCGCAGTTGGCGGCTGACCATGTCACCGTCGTCACAGTATCTGCAGGCGCAGTTGTCTGTCCTGCCCTGGGCGTCTGCGCTGGTAGGCACGCTGATGGTAGTGATCGTGTGCGGGTACCTGTTGCTGCTGCAGCGCCGTGGCGAACTGGTGGCTGAACTGGTGGATGAGCGCACGGCGGAACTGCGTGAAGCCAACCAGCGCCTGGCACAGATGAGCGTGACGGATCCACTCACCCGCCTGAGCAACCGGCGGGCGTTTGATGACTACCTGGCCCAGGAATGGCAGCGCGCGATGCGGGACAAGCAGCCTCTGACATTGATGTTGCTGGATGTGGACTTTTTCAAGCGCATCAACGACCAGTATGGTCATGAGGCCGGTGACCGGGTGTTGCGGGAACTGGCGCGGGAACTGGCTGCCACGTTCCGGCGGCCGGCTGACCTGGTGGCCCGCTATGGCGGTGAGGAATTCGCCGTGATCATGCCCCACACCGGCCCGGAGGTTGTCGACAAGGTGGAAATGTTCCGGCGTCACATAGCCGGTCTGTCGTTGCCCCTGGGTGATGGTGGGGAAGTGTCGGTCACTGTCAGTGCTGGCCTGGGGACCGTGACGCCTGCTACGGGCATCGAGCCCCGGGTGCTGGTGAAACGCACGGACGAGGCCCTCTACGCCGCCAAGCGGGGCGGCCGCAACCGGGTGAACATGGCTGACCTCTCCACACCTTTGGCCGAGAGCGGCTGATTGTCGTTACCAGGGAATGTCCTGTCCGTCCCAGGCCAGGAATCGCCCGCTGTCCCCGGGTGTCGCAGCATCCATCAATCCCAGCAGGGCGCGAGCAACACGGTGGGCGGGAAACAGCTTTTCTTTGCTGACATTTTTCTGGAACGGCGCGGAAAGGGGGGTGTCCGTGGTGCCGGGGTGCAGCATCAGCACGCACAGGTTGGGACGCCGCCGCCCCATTTCGATCGCGAATGTTTTAAGCAACTGGTTTTGCGCCGCCTTGGCTGCCCGGTAGGCGTACCATCCACCCAGGCCATTGTCACCAATGCTGCCTACCCGTGCAGAGAGGCTGGCAAACAGACAGGGACGGTCCTTTGGCATGAGCGCCAGCATGTCCCGGGCCAACAGTATTGGCATGTAAGCGTTGACAGAAAACAGGGAATGAAGCCCCTCAGCGGTGACGTCTTCGATACGTTTCTCCGGCCACAGTGCCCTGTCATGGTCGTGAAGCAGTCCTGCGCAATTGATGACACGGACCAGATTGCCGGCAGCGATGTTTTCACCCAGGGCCTGGCGGTGCGAATCGCTGCAAAGATCACAGTTCAAGGCGCTGAGCCGGCCCGGGAATCGCGCTGACAGTTGGTCCAGGGCATCACAGGATTGTGCGCCACGGCTCACGGCCAGCACCGACAGGGTGGTGGTGGCGAGCAGCTCGTTGCATATGGCGAGTCCGATACCGCTGCTTGCACCGGTGACCAGGCAGGTATCGGATGGGGATTCGGGCGCGTTCATGAAAGGAGCATGACGGCTGCCGTGAAAATGGCAGGTGAAAGGCGCTGTCAAATTTCCTGACACTGGTGATGGCGGCCTCTGACTGACTGCAGAGTCTGTGACTTCGGTGGCCCCACGGCGCGCAGGAGTGTGATATTTTTCATCCTGTTTGATACGAATCCCGGTGCCAGCCAGCCTGGCCGCCCGGCGCAGGGATCATGGAGTGGATCAATGAAACGGAACCTTCTGTCTGCATGCCTGATGCTGCTTCTGGCGGGGCCGATGATGGCAGCCTCCCTCGATGAGGACATGGCCACCTATCGCAAGGATCTCCTTGAGATCAACAAGCGGCTGTTGCTGATGGAGGAGGAACTGCTTTTCCCTGCCGACACCCAGGTCACAGTTTTTGTCGGTCTGGATGTGGGGCGCTTTTTCACGCCCGATTCCATCACCATCAAACTGGACGGCGAGACGGTGGACAGTTACCTGTACACCGAAAAGGAAGTGAAGGCCCTCAAGGCAGGCGCGATCCAGAAAGTCCACACCGCCAACGTGAAGGATGGTGAGCATGAACTGACCGTTTTCGTGACCGGCCTTGGTCCCAATGGCCGGCCCTACCGGCGGGCAGGGACCCTGAATTTTGACAAGGGCAGCGGGCGGCTTTTCATCCAGTTGACACTGAAAGATGACACGGCCTCACAGCAAGCGCTGCTCGAGTTCCGCCAGTGGCAGTGAAGAAAACCGTTGCCGGCATCTGGTCATGGCGCGCACGGCTCGCCTTGCTGGCCCTTCTCCAGGTTGTCCCGGCAATAGCGGACGACGGATCAGAGCGGGCTTACCGTATTGATCGCCCTCACCCTGTGACAGACCCCGCCTACGGCGACATCCTTTACTACTATTACCAACGGCAGAACTTTGCCGCCATGAGTGCCATCCTCGTGGCCCTTGATCGCGGTGCGCTGCCACAGCAGTCAGAACGCGCACGCGTGCTTCTGGGCGCCCTGTATGCGGACTACGCCATGCCAGGCGAAGCCGAGCGGCTGTTCGATACGTTGCTGGCTGAAGCCGTGGACCAGTCGCTGGCGAATCGCATATGGATCTACCTGGCGGATATCTATTATCGCCGTGGTCAGTACCAGAAAGCCCTGGATATCCTGGATGCCCGGGTTGTATCCGCCCCGGATGACCTGCAGCAACATTTCCTGACGCTGCGCACGCGTGTCCTGATGAAGCTGGGCCGCTATGCGGATACCCGCGAAACACTGGATGCCCTGGAGACCGGCACGGTCAGTGCGTACCTGCGCTATAACCTGGCAGTCAGTCGCATCAACGCGGGCGAGGGTGAGCAGGGCACCCGGCTGCTCTGGGAACTGGTCAACCTGCCGCCGGGTGATGCCGAGATAAACGCCCTCAAGGACAAGGCAATGCTGGCGCTGGGTGTCCATTACCTGCGCACCGGCCAGGGCGAGCGTGCCCGTCACCTGCTGGGCGCCGCACGCCTGGACGGGCCCTACAGTGAAATGGCACTGCTGCTTCATGGCAGGGCCTGGCTGGCAGGTGACTCGCCGCGTACGGCGCTTTCTTCACTGCAGGCATTGAGCAAACGGTCCATGCAATTCGAGGAAGCGCAGGAGGCGGGACTCGCGCTGCCTTTCCTCTACGAGAAACTGAATGACCTGCCGCGGGCCCGGGATGCCTATCGCGCGTCCATTCGTGCCTATACGGATCACTTTTCCTACCTTTCGGCCCTGGACCAGAAAATCCGTTCCGGTGAATGGTTTCAGCAGCTGGTCGGCGACGGACATTGGTCCACGGCAATGGATCCGCTGCCTGTTTTCGAGCCAGCACGGGTGGACAGTTTTGCCACTTTCCGTTCGTTGTTTGCCAGTCATGCCTTCCAGAAGTACTGGCGTGCCTATCATGAGCAGCAGCGACAGGTGAACCTGGTGCAGCGTTGGAGTCAGCGCCTTCCGGCCCTTGACCAATTGCTGACGGCGCACATCCGCAAGCACCGCTCCGATATCCCTGATGCCCTTGCGCTGCTGGCAGAGGTCAATGCACACGGCAGCGAGCAGGCACTGCAGTCACTGCGCGAAAGGCTGGCAAGGGCCTACCAGGACATGAACGCCAAGGTGCTGGCGTTGCCACAGGAGCGCCAGTGGCTGGAGCAGTTGGCACTGGCCCGGGAGAAAGCCGGGAAGTGGGAAGGCAAGCTGCCGGCGGAAAAGGCGGACCAGCTTGCGCTTTACCAGGGGCTGGTGACATGGCAGGTGCTGTCCCGTATCGAGCCGCGACGTTGGCAATATGAGCGGCGCCTGCAGGCGCTGGACGACGAGCTGGCACGTTCATTGCTGTTGCGCGAGAACGTGAAACGGCTTACCGAAGGCGATATTTCCCGGGTCACTGACCTGGGGCATGCTCTGGCCGGGCTGCACAACGAACTGGGTGCCCTGGACCAGCGCGGCAGGCAGCTGCTGGCGCGACTGCAGCGGGTCATCGAGGGGTTGGCGCTGACACAGGTACAACAAACCCGCGAGCGCCTGCAGTTCTTCACAGCCGAGTGCTGGGTGGCCCTTGGCGACCTGCAGCACCGCGCGGTGAAAGAACGTATGAAGCAAAACCTGTCTGGTCAGGCGCCGGGCAGCAAGTCGTCTGAATAACTGACATTACCCTGCCGGTCGATGATGATCGCCGAGACATCGTCAAGGGCATTGACCAGCGTCAGCCCCTTTTCAACCCCGAGGATGAAAACACTGGTAGAGAGCGCATCAGCCTGAATGCCCTCAGCGGCGATGATCGTCACGCTGGCCAGCTCGCCGGCCGGGCGGCCGGTGGCCGGGTTGATGATGTGGTGCACCCGCTCGCCACCTGCCATGAAATAACGCTCGTAATCCCCGGATGTGGATATGGCAACATCCTCGGCGGGAAGGGTAATGGCGACATCCGTTTCGTCGCGTGGATGACGAATGCCAACCTGCCACAGGCGGCCACGACGGTCGCCGAGAACATAGCTGTCTCCGCCCAGGCTCACCCATGCGTGCTCGATGCCCGCCTGGCGCAGGAGCTGGATGGCCCGGTCTATGGCATAGCCCTTTGCGATGCCCCCCAGATCCACCTTCATGCCGTCACGGGCAAACCGGACCCGGTCGTCCGGCAACAGTTCCAGACTGGTGTACGAGATCTTCGGCAAGGCGCTGGCCACCGTGCCGGCGTCCGGCTGAACACCGGCGCGATAGTCATACAGTGAGCCGACGCCGGCAAAGGTGATGTCGAACGCGCCGTCCGTGAGGGTCGAATAGCCCAGCGCCGTCTCCAGCAGGCGATAGCATTCGGCGGATACAGTGACGGGCGCCGCCGGGGTACTGCTGTTGATGCGCGCAATATCACTGTCCGGAATCCACGGCGACAGCAGCGCGTTGAGCCGGTCGAACTCCGCATGGACCGCATCGATCAGCCGTGTGGCCCGTTCGCCGTCCGGCTCCCAGAACTCGACATGAGCACGAGTGCCCATCACATCCCACTGGTCACTGGCCCATTGCGCCACTGACGTGGCACTGGTCATCAGCAGCATGACGGCCAGCGACAGGCGTGGCACATGCCTCATGGCGTTATGGTGCCGCTTACAATCGGATTGAACGCGGTCAGCCGGGCAAGTGAGGTGGCGTTGCCCAGGCTGTGGCCGGAGAAGGTGGACGTGAACCCGGACACATCATCGTGCAATGCCATGTAGTTGAGCAGCACCGTTTCTACCAGCAGGTTTACATTGTTTGCCGCGGGCGTGCCGGCCGTTTCCACAGAGGCATCAGGACGCATCCAGCCCAGCTGTTGGTGCTGCGCCTGCTCCTGTGCGGACCCACCGGCCAGCACCGGCCGGCCGGTGGGATTGTAGACGAGGAAAAACGACGCTGCTGTGGACGAGTTGTCGCCGGTCCATTCACCTTTGCCCTGGCCGTCGACACTGTCATCGATGCGTCCATTGGAAGCCACGGAGCCATCACTGAACACGTATACCATCAGCGGCACGCCGCGGCGGGCAGCGTATTCAAGGCAGCCACCAATGCAGCGGCCGGCACGTTCGTCGCGGCGCTCGCCGGTGCCTCGCTCACCGGTGTGGTAATCGAAGCCTCCCATGGCCACGCAGCCGGCGCCGGCATAGCCTTCAACCACCAGTTTCATGATCGAGGCTGTCTTGCGCAGCTCGCCGTCGTTGATGTCATTGGGCTGGTTGAAGATGCCGCCGCCGGCAAAAATATCCGGGTCGGCCAGTGGATCCAGGGAGCCTGGATTGCCGAAACGGTCGGTGACATCCGCTGCCTTGATATAGCCGCACCGGATCAGGTCCTTGACCACATCTTCGGCGGTAATCTTCATGTTGACCCGGTCAAGTTTCTGCTGGCTGATGCGGGCAATGGATTCCATCACCGCAGTGGCGTCGGACTGGTTCAGCAGGCCCACCAGCTGGCCGGTATCCACCAGGCCGGTGACGTCAGACGGCCGGTCCACCTTGGTAGGCCGTACCGCGGGATCAATCATGCTGGCTGGCGCCATGGAGTTGCCGCCACTGACGGCATTGCGCGAGCCGATCAGCGACAGCAATTCGCCGTCAGCGCCAGCCTGGAAGATGCCATAAAGGGGATTATGCGGGTTGTTGCCGGTATCGTTCTCACTGCGTGCCGGAATGACACAGCCATTGGTGCCGGCCATGGCCCCGGCGGATGCTGTGCTCTGGATGCCGCGAAGGAAGGCTGACTCGGCGTGAAAGGCGATGCCCATGCTGCGGTCGATCATGCCGGGGTTGGCGCCCGGGACACGATCGCCCGGCAGACCCAGCTTCGAATACCCGGCGGTGGAGAGGAAATCTTCCTGGCCGGCCGGCCCGCCCACCAGGACGTTGGAGCCGGCGATGTTGGCGCCGCCTGCCAGGTCAAAACAGATAAACGGGATTTTTCCCGCGCCGGACACGTTGATGCCGCAACTGGCCTTCAGGGCTTCAAGATCGGAGGCCAGGGCCGCGCCAGCCATGCGCGGGCTGCCAAACAGGCTGAGGACACCCAGTGAGCTGACGAGTCCGGTGCCCCGCACCAGGCCGCGCGCCAGGAAGTCCCGGCGAGTGACGGGCGCTGCGTGATCCAGCGCGTCCAGGGGGGCATCAACATGCAGGGCTTTTTTGCTGGTCATATCCTGACCCTCACTGTAGCAACATGGTGGCACTGCCAAGGGTGGCAGCACAGGCGGCCTTGACGGCAGTACGGGTCTGGGTGGCCGGGCAACTGCCGCCACAGCGGGCGAGACCGTCCGGCTGGCCGTCGGTGGCACCCTCCGGCTTGTTGTCGTCCAGCGACAGCAGCAGGCTTTCCAGCTCTGCACTGGCGTCGGCAGGCAGTGGCTGGCTTTCCAGCCCTGCACCGATCATGCGTTCAACCAGCGTGTCGATGACAAGGCTGCGCCAGTCCGCATCACTGATGGCATTGGCATCTTCGGTATAGTCGAGGCCGTTGAAGTAACTGCTACTGGTGGGTGTGTCGGCATACTCGGTATCCACCAGGGCATTGCAGTATTCAATGGCCAGCTGGGCGATGCCAATCTGGTGTGATGTGAGGAAGCCGGCTGCATTTTCTTCCGCCGGCAATTGCTGGCGAATGCGCTGGAACGTATCGGCAACATCCGTCTGGGTGCGCGCGACGCCGGTCAGGGCACTCATGCTGGCGTTGATTTCGTCGAATGTACGCAGTCCCACATCTGGCCGTTCCGGTGCCGGGGCCACCACCAGAGGGGTGCTGGCGGGCTCAGCGAAGACATTGGTGTCGCTGGCAAGTTGTTCGAAGCTGAGGAAGAACTCGTCCTGGTCGGGCCCATTGTCCACCGCCAGGATGGTACCCAACGGGGAAATCGGCTGGCCAGCGGTGTCGTAGCTGGCGCCACCGATGGTGGTGTTCAGCTCGCTCCAGACCTGGGCGGTGGTCACTTCACGGCCATTGATGCCCAGCCGCATGCCGCGCAGGGGGATGGAGGGTGGCGTGGTGATGTTTTCGTCCAGGTTGATGAAAAACGGTTCGGCGAACAGATAACCATAGTTGTCGAAGCGCGATACCAGGAAGCCGATGTAGGAGTCATCCAGACCGATTACGTCGCCAATGCCGAACAGCATGTAAAAGCGCTCGCCCACGCCGGCAGCAAAGTTGGTATCGATCTGGGCCGGTGTCAGTGCCCGGTTATGGAATGCGACAAAACGCAGGACCCCGCCCCAGGGTCTGTCGTTGGAGCCTTCGTTGCCAAAGATGAGCGCGTGGTTGGCGTTCCAGCTGGTGAGCAGGTCCGGCGCGACGGGATCAACCACACCGGTGTCCTGGCCATTGATATATATCCGTCGGCCGTCTTCCACGTCATAGGTGACGACCACATGCTGTAGCGTGGATTGCAGCGAATCTGCGGGTGATGCCAGCACAGGCATGCCGTTGCCGTCGGTGCCCTCATGACGCAGGGCGGCTTCATAGGTGGCGCCGTTCTGCGACAGCGTCACGTTGCGGGAATCGGCGCCCGCGGAGTAGCTGACGATATTGGCCATATCCTGTGCCGGTGTGGCTGGTACCACCCAGGCTTCGAGGCTGAACTCACCACTGGCAGCAATCATGGACGCCAGTTTTGCGCTGCTCTGCGTAGTTGCCTGGGCCTTGCCGCCACTGAAGCGGATGCCCCAGCCGCCGACCCACTCTGTATCGCCGGACAAGGTCAGGTTGATGGCCGGCTCCAGGCCGCTGCGGTCAAATACAGTGCTGCCAGTGCCGGCACGGAATTCGTAACGGGCGATCTCGTTGGTCTGGTAACGGCCACCACTGGAGGCCGGGATGCCATCCTCGAGTCGCAAGGCTCGGCTGATGACCAGGTCGTCCGAGGGCGGCGTCAGCGGTATGCCGTTGGCCATCCTGGCTATGGCTGCCGCAAGTGCTGCCGCGTCAGCGTCGCAGTCATCGGTCCAGCAATTATGCTGGTCTTCGCTCAGGCGCTGGACCACACGGGAGCTGCCGGGGGAGTCCAGGTTGATGACCGGTTGTGCCGCGAGGTAGGCCGCATCCACATCCGGGTCCGCAAAGTAGGGCGTGATCGGGGTGCCGGAGGCGGAAGAGTGGCACTCAGTGCAGAACGGCTCGAGGATGGGCTGGTAGACCTCGGTATCGAACAAAGAGGATGTGGCCGGGAACGCGCGCGTGGAACCGGGTTCGCGGTCCGTGGGCGGCACCAGTTCCAGCGCTTGCGCATCACCATCGAGGCTCGCATTGGCCCAGTTCTCAATCCATGTGGCAAGCAGGTCTGCACAGGCGGCGTCACTTTCCAGCCAGCAGTTGTGGCCGCCTGCGACCTTGGACACCATTGTCGAATTGGCGGGATTGGACAATGACACAATGGTGTTTGCGGAGGCATAGGCCAGGTTGATGTTGTCGGCGCGGGCAAAGGCGGGTGACTGTCCGCCGGCACCATGACAGGCACCGCAGCGTTCACTGTCAACCACGTTGCTCCACAGGTGCAGCTGGAAGGCGGCAACATCTCCGTTGGCGGGCACCGGTCCGCTATACCGTACCGGGCCGCTGTTTGTCGGTGTGTTGGCTTGCACATCGGCACCACTGGAAGAGCCGCCGCAGCCACTGATCAAAACACTGAGGCAGATAATGGAAGCTGTGCAAAGACTGATTTTTCTCATCGGCTTTCTCCTCAGTCCCCGGCACAGTAGACAGCGGCATCAGTGAACAGGTCACGCAGCACGTAGCCGCCGGACTGAAAATCGCTGCTCATGGTTGCCACCGCGTTGATATCGTTGCTGTCCGCAGGCTCCCGCAGGCAGACAGTGCGGAACACCTTGCGCGCCTGGCAGTCGGAGAAAGCGTCGCTGTGGGCGAGTTCCCGGCCCAGTGATGATGCGCCATTGCCGTTGCCGGGCAAGCTGGTATCCCAGCCAAGGTTGGCATTCTGGCCTTCGCGCCAGTAATTGATCCAGCCATCATCCTCGGTGACGTAACCAAACGGAAAGTTGTTGGCGTTGATGCGGTTCTTTGCCTGTACCCGGCTGCCGGTTTCAGGATCGGTCATGCCCGGGCCGTTATACAGCAGTTGGCCGTCTTCGGTGCCTTCCTCACCGCTCCATTCATGGTAGGCGAACGCCTGGGTCAGCGGGTCCATGCCGCTATGGCAGCCGACACAACTGTTCAGGTAGATGCGGCTGTCTCCGCCGGGGCTGCGGCTGACATCCTGGCGCACCCGGTCTGCGGGCCGCGACAGGTCCTTGACCTGCTCGAGGTCGCGACACATGTGATTGATGAATGTGAAGCGGATCATGGCGCGGTTGGTGCCGGCGACAAAAAATGCCTTGGCTGCGGCACGTGACGTCATTACACCCGCCACCGCCTCTGCCGGCGTTCCGTAAGCCGCCGTTTGTGTGGTCTGCACAAGATAATCCTGCAGCGGTACGTTCTGGGATTCCAGCGCGGCAAAATGGTCATTGGTTGTTGCTGACGGTGCGGGCACCGAATAACCATCGGTGGAAAGCGCGCCCGCATCGCCGACATACAGCAGGTTGTCATAGAGTACGCGCCGAAAATCCAGGTCATCCATCACCGCACCAATGACGGTGGTGGTGTAATCGTTAAGCGGGGCGAACGGGTCGCGTGCCTCGTTGGTCCACGGTGTGACAAAATTCTTCAGCGTGGTGTTGTAGAAATCATCCTGTTGCGTAGCAAGAAGGGCAGCTTCATCGGCTCTGTCGTCAGCGACCAGGCTTTCCATTTCATCAAGCAGCAGTTCCGACGGTGGTGTGCCAACCAGACGGTCGTGGATTCGCTTTGCCTGATCGCGGTCGTTGGCCGCTGCGTCAGGTGACAGCACCATCACACACAGCAAGGCAGTCAGTGCTGCCATACTGGTGTGTTGTGTTTTGCCCGCTTGGTACGTCATCCCTGAACCCCGTGTATTAGGTTTTTGTTACGAATAAACTATTAGTCTGCCGTCTACGTCTGCCGGCCTCCCGTGTGCATTGCCGCCCGGAAGACAGGCCAGTGCACCTGATCATGCAATAAGTGTGCGCACTTTTTTGTTCCACTGCTGTGAGGGCCAACGCAGAAAACGGAATTGCTTTGCATGATACTTGCAGGCGCATTATAAAGGCCTCGGACTGCGGGAGCGCGGGTGAATTTCATGTACACAAGTACAAGAATCTGGACCAGGATCGTCCTTTGTGTGACGTCAGCCACAGTTTTGGCCGGTTGCGTTGGCAGTGATTCAGACGATCAGCAGGGACTCACCTATGGTGATGTGCCCGTGGCCTATGTGACGCGCGTCACGCCGCGTGATGATAATGGCGACCCGCTTCCGCTGGAGCTGCGCAATCCCGACAGTTTTTACCCCGGAGCGTCACTTGTGATCCGGGATGCTGCTTCACCGTCGGCGCCTGAGCTCAATGTGACATCATCGCTGTTTGCTGGTGCGATCGATATCAAGGACCTGCATATCTCTGCCGACGGCCAGCAGCTGCTGTTCGCCCTGCGGGCGCCTGAAGACCCTGATCTTGACGACGACGAGCAGCCCACCTGGAATATCTGGCGTTACAGTGTACGCAGCAAGGTCGCGTCCCGGGTGATACCTTCTGATATTGTGGCCGAGGAAGGCCAGGACATTTCGCCCGCGTTCCTCCCCGATGGCCGTATCGTTTTTGCATCCACCCGACAGACCCAGACCCAGGCGCGACTGCTGGATGAGAGCAAGCAGCCTTTTGTTCCGCTTGAGGAAGAGCGGGATGCGCCGGCGTTTGCTCTCCATGTGATGACACCCGATGGCGCCGACATCGAGCAGATCAGTTTCAACGCCAGCCATGATCTGTGGCCGCTGGCGCTGCCGGGTGGAGAGCTTCTCTATATTCGCTGGGACGGAAAGGGGCGGCGGGATGAGCTGAATGTCTACCGGCTTCGTCCGGATGGTACTGCTGTCAGCATCCTGTATGGGGCAGACAGCCATGACACAGTCGGTGATGCCTCTGCCTGGACGCAGCCACGCCTGCTGGATGATGGCCGTTTGCTGGTCATGCTCAGGGACCCGGAATCGGAGCGCTGGGATGGCGTGCCCATGGCCATCGACTTCCGCGACTACATCAATCGCAACCAGTCGCTGTCCGGCCCGGGCGGTCGTGCGGAACAGTCATTGCTGCTTCCATCGGCGGCCGCAGAAGCGGGCCTGTCAGCGTTCGGGCGAATGGCTGCGGTCACACCGCTGGCTGATGGCAGCGGTCGCCTGCTGGCGGCCTGGTCGCCCTGTCGACTTCGGGATGGTGCAGGGCAACTGCTGCCATGCGCGGATCCCTGGCTCAATGAAGCCGTATCCGAAGGCGCGCCGGCTTTCGGTCTGTGGGTGTTTGATCCGGGCAGCGGCACCCGCCGGCCCGTGGTGCCAGGCCGTGCTGGCAGGATTATCTCCGACGTGTTGGTGCTGGGCGGACGCCGTATTGAGCGAGTGCTTGCTGATGCGACGCCCGGCGTGGAGCTGGACCAGTCACTCTATGACGAGGGTGCCGGGGTGCTGGATATCCGCAGTGTCTACGATTTTGCCGGTACCTTTAATCCGTTGGTAACCCCGCCGCCGGGTGTGACAACGCTTGCGGAATATGCCGACCCGGCGCTGGTAACTGCTGATGACCGTCGTGTCCTTTTCCTGCGTGTTCTGAAAGGGGTCCATATTCCTGACGACGATGTTCGCGAGATAGACAATGACGATATTGGTGTTGTCCCGGATCTGGGCATGCGGGAACTGGTGGGCTATGCGCCCGTCGCGCCGGATGGCTCGGTGCGGGTGACGGTGCCGGCCAATGTGCCCCTCGATATCCAGCTCGTGGACAGCCAGGCGCGATCGGTTTTTGCCGAGCACGGCAGCTGGATCACCGTGCGCCCCGGTGAAACATTCTCCTGTGGGGGGTGTCATGAGCCGGATTCGCCGGTGGTTCACGGGCGGCCGGAAGCAGAGCCGGCAAACATCAATGCCGGGGCGCCGGTTACCGGGCTGCCATTTCCGAACACACGGCCTGCGCTGTTTGCAGATGCCGGTGACTCAATGGCCCAGGTCCTGTCGCGCCTGGAGCCGGACAGCCAGCTGCCTTCCGTGGATCTTTCATACACCGACTCGTGGACAGACCCGAATGTTCGCCCGGTTGACCCGGACTGGACTGTACCTTACGCGGACCTGGACACGCCTTCGCCGGCGGATGCTGCCTGCGTGACGGCATGGCAACCGCTGTGCGCCACCGTGATCAACTACGCTGACCATATCCAGCCGCTGTGGGAACTGCCGCGTGCTGCCGGGCTGGGGGACGCCTGTACCGGTTGTCACAGCAACCGGGATGCCATGAATGCGCTGCGAGTGGCCGCCGGCAACCTGAGCCTGTCGGGGGATGTGTCCCCTGAAAGCCAGGACCAGCTGGTCTCATACCGGGAGCTTCTGATTGATGATAACGAACAGGAGCTGGTCGATGGCGCCCTGGTGGACCGGCTGGTACCGCTGCTGGACGAGGGCGGTAACATCGTTTACCAGACCGATGCGGATGGTAACCTGGTGCTGGATATCAATGACCAGCCAATTCCGGTGGAAGTGACCGTGCCCGTGACGGCATCCATGGTTCCGGGCAGCGCCCTTGCTTCCCGTTTCTTTTCCGTATTCGCTGTCGGCGAGAGTCACGAAGGCATGCTGACGGAAGCCGAGCAACGGCTGCTGCACGAGTGGCTGGACATGGGTGCGCAGAACTACAACAACCCGTTTGATGTGCCGCAGTAGGGGTTTTGCTTGAACAGTCGAATAGCCGGTCAATGGCGCTGGGTGATCTTTCTGGGTCTGCTTTTCCCGGCGCTCGCTTTTGCAGAGAAGATCTCTGTGCAGGTGGCGGACCCCTACCTGGACGTTCGTTCCGGGCCAGGGCGCGGCTATCCGGTCTTCCATGTGGTTGACCAGGGCGACTGGATAGAAGTAATCAAGCGAAGAACCCAGTGGATAAAGGTGCGCACGCCCCGTGGACAGACCGGCTGGGTGTTTCGTCAGCAGCTGTCCAGAACGCTGGACGGCACCGGCGATTATGTGGCGCTTGAGGAAATTGACCAGAGTGAATTTTATCGCGCTCATGGTGAATTTGGTGTTGCCATCGGCGAAATTGATGGCATCACCTCACTGACTATTTCGGCGGGCTATTCGTTTACGGAGAATCTGCAGGCTGACCTGCTTTTCAGTGAGGCCACCGGAAGCCGTTCATCGACACGGCTGTTGAGCCTGGGGTTGCAGCACCACATGTTCCCGCGCTGGCGTTACTCCCCCTATGTGCTGGTGGGAGCGGGGGATATCGAAGTGACGCCGCGCACGGTACTGGTCTCGCCGGAGGTGGAAAGCAATCGGCAGGTTCATGCTGGTGTGGGTGTGCGCGCTTATTTGACGCGCACGTTTGTATTCAGGGCCGAGTACAGGACATATGTCGTCCTGACCGACAGTAACGACAATGACGAGTTGGAAGCATGGCGAACCGGATTCAGCGTTTTATTCTGACAGCCCTGGTGCTGTTCACCGGCCCTGCATTCGCCGAGAGTGCTGTTGAGGGCGTCTCTGCGGGAGAGGACCCGTTACTTGATCCGCGTATCGAGCGGCGCAAGGTGCGCGAGGCACAGATTGATTCCGAAAACCTGGAGGTTGGCCTGTATACCGGGTTGATGTCGCTGCAGGACTTTGGTGTCAACAGTTACTCCGGGCTGAGATTTGCCTTCCATGTTTCGGAGGACCTTTTTTTTGAGGCGGCCGCAGGACGCACCAAGGCAGGCGACACGAGTTTTGAGCAGCTCAACCCCGGTGTTGTACTGCTTGAGAACGAAGAGAAGGTACTGACCACCTACAATTTTTCTGTGGGATACAATGTTTTGCCGGGTGAGGCATTCCTGGGCTCCCGACGCGCTTTCAATAATTCGTTCTATTTCATTGGTGGTGCTGGAAGTACTGAGTTTGCCGGTGATGATCACTTCACGTTGAATGCGGGCGTCGGCTACCGGTTGCTTCTTTCCGACTGGCTTTCCGCCCGCATCGAAATGCGGGATCACATTTTCGAGCTGGATCTCTTCGGTGAGGCCCAGACAACACAGAACCTCGTCTGGACTATTGGCCTGGGCGGCTTTTTCTGAGGCAGGAGAATATCATGAAGTTTATAACCACTTTGCTCATAGCGATTACACTGCTGGGGCAGGCCGCCGTCGCGTCGGAGCTCCAGGGCGAGGCCCCTGATTTTACCCTGCCATCCCTGTCGGGCAGCAACATCAAGCTGTCGGAGAAGCGCGGCGATGTGGTCATGGTCAACTTCTGGGCATCCTGGTGCGGGCCTTGCCGCCAGGAAATGCCGCTTCTGGATGACCTGTACAGCGAGTACAAGGATTACGGATTCGTGTTGCTCGGTGTAAATGTGGACGAGGACAGCGAAAAAGCAAAAGATCTGCTCGAACAGGTCAAGGTGTCCTTCCCGGTGCTTCTTGACCCGCAAGGCAAGGTCAGTGCGCTGTATGACATCGATGCCATGCCGAGCACGGTGCTGATTGATCGTGACGGCAATCAGCGCTACCTGCACCGTGGCTTCAAACCCGGTTATGAGGCCAGGTATGAAGAGCAGGTCAAGGCGCTGGTGCTGGAATGAAGCTGCTCTCGTTTTTGGCAATCATTGTTCTGCTGTCAGGCTGCGCTCCGAAGCCCTGGGTCAAGCCGTACGAGCGCGCCCGGCTGGCTGACCCGATCATGAGCCTTAATCCACATCCCGCTTCCGGCAGTTATGAGCATCACGTGCGCCAGGCACGCGAGGGTGCTCGCGGTGCGGAAGGTGGCGCCGGGGGAGGCTGCGGGTGCAACTGAAAGCCCTGTTCCTGATATTTCTTTCCGGTCTGTCGGCAGCGGCGGTGTTGCCGGAAGACCGTGCAGATTTGCTTTATCACCGCTATGAGGGCGGCGGCATGACCATTCAGGGGCCGTCTGTGCTGGTGCGCAAGTCGGTCAAGGAAAAGGTATCCGTCAGCGCCAACTACTATGTCGACAAGGTGTCCGCGGCCTCCATTGACGTGCTCACCAGCGCCAGCCCGTATGAGGAAGAGCGCAAGCAGAAGTCGGTGGGCGTTGACCTGCTTTCCGGAAAAGCCATCTACTCCTTTGGTTATACCGCCAGTGATGAAAGTGACTACAGCGCCCGCACATACAGCTTCGGTGCCAGCCAGGATTTTTTTGGTGACCTGACCACCGTGAGTTTCGGCTATGCCCAGGGGGATGATGATGTCAGCCGCTCCGGCGATCCGTTCTTCTCGGAGGAAGCCAAGCGCCGTCATTTCCGCTTTGGCCTGACCCAGGTGCTGACAAAGACCTGGCTGGCGGCCCTCAGTCACGAGGCGATTACCGACGAGGGCTTTCTGAACAATCCATACCGATCCGTGCGTTATGAAACCGGTACCGGTTACAGTTTCCAGGCGGAAAATTACCCGAACACGCGCACCAGCGAAGCCACCGCGTTGCGCAGCAGCCACTATCTGCCATGGCGTGCTGCACTGCATGCAGAATACCGGCGTTTCGAAGATTCCTGGGGCATAGAATCCTCAGACTGGGGGTTCCGTTTTGTCCAGCCGGTGGGCAAGCATTGGGAGGCTGAGTTGCGCTACCGGGAATATGAGCAGACGGCAGCCGACTTCTACAGCGACCTGTTTCCCTTCCAGGATGCCCAGAACTTTCTTGCCCGTGACAAGGAGCTGAGCACCTTCGATTCAACCTCTCTTGGTGTCGCGCTGTCCTGGGAGTTCTACCGCAATCGCAGCCGGTTCCTTGAGCGTATGGCCATCCGTGTTTCGGTGGATGACTATCGTTTTGATTACAAGGATTTCCGTGATATCCGGGTTACTGGTGTGCCGCCGGGGGCTGAGCCGCTGTACAGCTTCGATGCCCAGGTAACGCAGGTACTGTTGAGTGCCTGGTATTGATGCCTGTTGGCATCACAGGGTGTCGGTGAGCAGGATGCCGACACCCACGCGGGTCTGGTAGTCATCGTAATTGATCAGCGAGTCGCCGTAGCCGGTGAATACCTGAAGCATCCCTTTTACCCGGCTGTTAATGGGGAACGAATACTCGATCTGTCCGGCACCCTTGTTGCCGGTACGCAGGTTGTTGCGCAGCATGATCTCGGCAACGTGGTTGCCAAACGGGCGCGCCAGCGTCAATTCGAAGTGCCCCATGTATCGCTCAATATCCGGGTTGTCGTCGCCGGTGCGGTCCAGGGGCGAGTCCTTTTCCTCTTCTGGGAACCGCCACCAGGGACGCAGCGACCAGTAGTAGTCCCCGGTCTTGAAGATGATATTGACGAACAGGCGGTCCCAGCTGCGCGAAGTGGGTACGTCCTGGCCGTTGGATTCGTGCTCATAGCCATACGCCAGCAGTTCCAGTGACAGTGGCCCCAGTTGCCGGTCCAGCGGTGTGGCGATGAACAGCTCCGGTGAGTAGTTGGTCTCCCTGAACGGGCGAGACAGCCGGTGGTTATAGACCTGCCAGAAGGACTCCATGGTGAAGGCACCGTACAGGGTGGAGTCACCCCAAAGGTCATCCTTGATGGGCAGTTTCAGCGACAGTTGCAGCTTTGCTTCCATGTGGTCCAGGGGCGCATTGGCGGCTTCCCGCTCCGGATCATTCCATTGCGGATTGGACCAGTGGGTGAAGGGCAGGATGTAGTTGCGCCGGTGCGGGGTCAGTACAAACGGGTTGAACTGCGTGAACTCCTCCAGCGCCAGCCGGGCCCGGAGGGCATCCTCGTTGCGTTGCCGCTGGGACGGAGAGGGTTCCTGGCACCAGGCGCGCAGGGTCCTGGCGTCGGTATCGTCCGGCGCCTGGCGGACCGCATTGGCCAGGCACGTGTCGGCCTCCTTGGTGTCCTGAGGTCCCGTCAGGGCCGTGCTGTCTTCAGCCCGGGCTGCGCCACTGGCGACGAGGGCCAGCAGCAGGATGGTGCCGAGGGGGCGGATCACAGCGCGCGCAATTCCTCGTCGCTCAGCTGGCGGGCTTCCTCCTCCAGCAGTACCGGGATGCCGTCCCGCACAGGATAAGCCAGGCCACTGGCCTTGCTGGCCAGTTCGTTCTGCTGTTCCAGCCAGCGCAGGGGGGTCTTGCTGACCGGGCAGACGAGGATGTCGAGAAGTTCCTTGTCGAGCATATTTACTGCCTTTTCACGACGAGAGCCGGATTATGCCACAGCTGGCCCTGAAACGTTGGTTTCAAACGCCCGTTTGACCCGCTGGTCACGCGAGATGCTAGGCCTTGCGTGGACAGGGCGCTAGTATTAGGCCCGCAAAAAGTGGCCTGCAGGCGGTTCTGCCCAGGCGCATTTCTTTCCGGAGGTTTGTTATGGCAGCGTACAAAGCGCCCGTTCGTGATATGCGTTTCGTGATGCACGAAGTGCTCAACATCGAAGATCACTACAAGCAGCTCGGCGTGGAAGACGTCGATGCATCCATGATCGATGCGTTCCTCGAAGAGGGCGCCAAGTTCTCCATGAACGAGCTGGATGCCATTTACCGCAGCGGTGACGAGGAAGGCTGTACCTTCGACAACGGCACCGTGACCACCCCCAAGGGTTTCAAGGAAGCCTACCAGAAGTACGTCGAGGGCGGCTGGCCGTCGATCAATGGTGATGTGGAATACGGCGGCCAGGGCCTGCCCAATTCCTGTGGCATTGCCATTTCCGAAATGACCGGCACGGCCAACTGGGCCTGGAGCATGTACCCCGGCCTGTCCCACGGTGCTGTTGCCACCCTCGAGGAGCACGGGACCGAAGAGCAGAAGGCCACCTACCTGCCCAAACTCACCAGTGGTGAGTGGACTGGCACCATGTGCCTGACCGAGCCCCACTGTGGCTCTGACCTGGGCCAGCTGAAGACCAAGGCCGAGCCGCAGCCTGACGGCACCTACAAGATTACCGGCACCAAGATCTGGATCTCTGCCGGTGAGCACGATATGGCGGACAACATCATCCATATCTGCCTGGCGCGTCTGCCGGGTGCACCTGAAGGGACCAAGGGCATCTCCCTGTTCATCGTGCCGAAGTTCTTCACCGACGGTAACGGTTCCGTGGGTGAGCGGAACGCCGTGGCCTGTGGCTCCATCGAGCACAAGATGGGTATCCACGGCAACGCCACCTGCGTGATGAATTTCGACGGCGCCACCGGTTACCTGATCGGTCCGGAAAACAAGGGCCTGAACTGCATGTTCACGTTCATGAACTTTGCCCGCATCGGCACCGCCATCCAGGGTGTTGCCCATGCCGAGCGTGGTTTCCAGGCCGCCATGGACTTCGCCACTGAGCGACTGGCCATGCGGTCCCTGTCCGGCCCGAAGAACCCGGACGGTCCGGCCGACCCGGTCATCGTGCATCCCGATGTGCGCCGCATGATCATGACCACCAAGGCCTTCGCCGAGGGTGGCCGTGCGATGATCTACTACCTGGCCATGCAGGGCGATGTGGTTCGCCAGAGCAAGGATGAGGAAGCGGTCAAGCAGGCAGACGCGATGATGGCGCTGCTCACCCCGATCGCCAAGGCATTCCTCACCGAGGTGGGTGTTGAATCCGCCATCCACGGCATCCAGGTGTGTGGTGGTTCGGGCTTCATCCGCGAGTGGGGTGCTGAGCAGAATCTGCGTGATGCCAAGATCTCCACGATCTATGAGGGCACCACTGGCATCCAGGCGCTCGACCTGCTGGGTCGCAAGATCCTGATGAGCCAGGGCCAGGCCCTGCGTGTGTTCACCAAGGTGATCCACAAGTTCTGTGAGGCAAACGCAGACGACGAGCAGCTCAAGCCGTTTGTCGAGAAGCTTGGCAGCCTCAACAAGGAGTGGGGTGACCTGACCCAGGCCATCGGCATGAAGGCCATGCAGAACCCGGAAGAGGTGGGCGGCGCTTCCGTCGACTACCTGATGTACTCCGGCTACATCTGCCTGGCGTTCTTCTGGACCCAGATGGTCAAGACTGCCAATGAGAAACTGGCGGCGGGTACGACCGAAGAGGCGTTCTACAAGAGCAAGATCGCCACCGCAGACTTCTACTTCAAGCGTCTGCTGCCGCGTACGATGGCCCACAAGGGCGCCATCGAGGGTGGTCTGGAGTGCCTGATGGCCATCGAGCAGGATCACTTCATGTTCTGATCCGGTCTTGATGCCGCGCAGAAAGGCCCGCGTCATGCGGGCCTTTTTGTCTGTGCGGCTTGACCGGTGGTTCACGCAAATTTCTTTTTAATCAAAGGCTTGTATGAACGGCCAGTCACAGAAATGACTGTCCCCGCCAGCACAAGCTGACTAGAATTTCGCCACTTTCTGTTCCCCGGGAGAGCATTATGGCCACCTACAAGGCGCCACTGGACGACATGCGCTTCGTCCTCAACGACGTATTCGAAGCCGACAAACTCTGGGCCTCCATGCCTGCCACTGCCGAGGTTACCCGTGACCTGGCCGATGCCATTCTCGAGGAGGCCGGCAAGATGGTGGAAGGTGTGCTGCTGCCACTGAACCGCCAGGGTGATGAGCAGGGCTGTACCTGGAACGACGGTGTGGTGACCACGCCTGAAGGCTTCAAGGATGCCTACAACACCTACCGCGAGATGGGCTGGACGGCACTGTCCGGAAATCCGGCGTTTGGTGGCCAGGGCATGCCCAAGTCCCTGGCGGTGTTGTTCGAGGAAATGATCCACGCCACCAACACCTCGTTCGCGCTCTATCCGTTGCTTTCCAATGGCGCAACTTTGTGCCTGGATGCGCATGCCACGCAGGAGATGAAAGAGACCTACCTGCCGAAGATGTACTCCGGTGAGTGGGCCGGCACCATGTGCCTGACCGAGCCGCATTGCGGCACCGACCTGGGCATCATGCGTACCAAGGCGGTACCCAATGATGATGGCTCGTATAACATCACGGGCACCAAGATCTTCATCACCGGTGGTGAGCACGACCTGACGGATAACATCATTCACCTGGTGCTGGCCAAGTTGCCGGACGCGCCTGCGGGCTCGAAGGGCATTTCCCTGTTCCTGGTGCCAAAGTTCCTGCTGGATGACAACCAGAACCCGGGTGAGCGCAATGGCGTCCAGTGCGGCTCCATCGAGCACAAGATGGGTATCAAGGGCAGCGCGACCTGCGTCATGAACTTCGACGACGCCCGCGGCTGGATGGTGGGCGAGCCGAACCAGGGTCTTGCTGCCATGTTTACCATGATGAATTACGAGCGCATCTCCATTGGCCTGCAGGGCGTTGGTCTCGGCGACGTCAGTTACCAGAGCGCGGTGGAGTACGCCAAGGACCGTCTCCAGGGTCGCGCCGCATCCGGTGTGCAGAACGCGTCGGGCCCGGCGGACCCGATTATTCACCACGGTGACGTGCGTCGCATGCTGTTGACCATGCGCGCCCTCAACGAAGGCGCCCGGGCGTTGGCAGCCTACGTGGGTCTGCAGCTGGATACGGCCAAGTTCTCCGAAGACGCTGCCGCGCGCAGTGCTGCCGAAGACCGTGTCGCGTTGCTGACGCCGGTGGCCAAGGCATTCTTCAGCGACCGTGGGCTGGAAACCTGCATCATTGGCCAGCAGGTGTTTGGCGGCCACGGCTATGTGCGTGAATGGGGCATGGAGCAGTTCGTGCGTGATGCACGTATCGCCCAGATCTACGAAGGCACCAACGGCATCCAGGCGCTTGACCTGGCGGGTCGCAAGGTTGCCCGCAACGGTGGCAAGTCGGTGCAGGCATTTCTTGCGGATGCCCGCGGGTGGGTAGATGCGAACGAGGGCAATGCCGGGATCGCAGACGTACTGCCGGCACTGCGTGATGCATTGCAGTTGCTGGATGACCTGACGGCTGACCTGCTCAATAACGCCGGTAGCGATGCGGATGCGATCTCGGCGAGCGCCTGCGAGTATCTGGATGTGTTCGGCTACGTTATCTATGCCTGGTTGTGGGCGCGGATGATGGCGACGGCCAGTGACTGCACGGACTATCCGCACCGTGACGCCAAGCTGCTTACCGGTCGCTTCTATTTCCAGCGTTTGTTGCCGAAGGCGCATGCGCTGGCGGCGCAGATGCGTGCTGGCAGTGAGGTGATGATGGCAATGGATGAAGCGGCGTTCTGATCCACTGCCGAAGTGACAAAAAAGCCCGGCGATTGCCGGGCTTTTTTTGTTTGTCAGAAACGTCCGCTGTTGCCTGTCATTCGGTCAATCAGGGACGGGTCATCTATGTAAGGATTGCGATTGCCCTGGATCCGGAAGATGGCGCTGTTGCGTGCGCGCTCTGCATCGTCCGGTGGATCTTCCTTGTTCCAGCGCTGATACATTTCCATGTTTCCGGCCAGGGGCAGGTCATGCTGTTTGTGCATGTACACGTAGGCGCGGGCAATATTCCCGCGGGCACTCTTGGGCGGATCAAACGTCTGGAACGACAGCTGGTACCCACACTCGGACGTTTCCACGTTATCGGGCAAGTCAGCAAACTTGGTGCCGCGACGATCCAGTTCCACCGAGCGCTCCACGGGATACAGATTGTGCAGGTCGCCAGCGACGTCGGCGTAGCCATCCTTGGATGAGCACTGGCGGCTGGTAATGCAGCCGAACTCGCGCAGCAGTTGCTTTTCCGGATAGATGAAATCCACTTTCAGGCGTGAGGAACGGGTGAATTCCGTTTCGCAATACAGCGTCTTTCCCCCGCCGGCATAGACCTGTTCAAGCAGGACATCCTCAGGGTCATCGGCAGCCGCGAGACCGGAAGTACTGGTCAGGAGCACCGTGGCAATCATCCATTTACGCAACGATAGAGTCCTCATAGCCTTGAATATAGCAAAGTGACATCTAAATGTTAGACGTTGGCTATAGAAATAGTGCCGGCGATTTACACCTTTTTGCAATCAGGGGGCGCCGATCAGGGCTTGCCAGCATTCGATTCGCTGCTGCGCTGCAACTGGTAGCTCACGGGTACCGTGACCAGGCTGCCTGCCAGGCCGACAGGTGGCAACGGCATGGGTGATTTCTGCAGCGCCGCCAGCGCTGCCTGGTCGAGGATGGAAAACGGTGATGGCTGGCTGATGCCGGCGTCGCTGACGCTGCCATCCTCGTTGACCCGGAAAGAAAGGATAACCGTGCCTTCCTGTCCCAGCAGCCGTGCCCGCGAAGGGTAGCGGCTGATCTCCTCAATTCGCTGGCGCAACTGTTCCAGCCACCGCTGCCCCTGCGCCTGGGGCGCCGCTTCACTGGCTGTGCGTGCTTGTGATGTGGAAAGCGGCGCCGAATGCGAAGACGCGATGGCTGTATCGGGCGGCGTTTGCACCGTACTTTGCGGCGACGCCCTCGTGGTTGCCGGTTGTGCCTCGGCGTTGTCCGGTCCGGGTGTCGGCTGGGCTGGCGCCGGCCGCTGCGGTGGCGCTGTCAGCGATACGGGCCCGTCTGCCAGCGCTGGCATCTGAACGCGCACCGACAAAGGCGTGCCGGGTCGTTCGGTTTGTGCTGCCGGGGGAATCAGCAGCAGCGCCAGGTGGGCGGCGAGGGACAGCGCCAGTGCCACGATCAGCCGCGACATCGGGTGCCTTGCGCAGGTGCATGCATCGCCAGGGCAACGGCGGTGCCGGCTTCACCAGTGGTGTGACGATTGAATTCAGGCATGTTGCGGCGTCACCAGTGTCAGGAACGTTTGCAGGCCGGCCTGGAAATCCACCGGGAACTCCAGGTCGTACATGGTGTGGATGCCGATCACCATGGCCACGATCAGCGCAGACAATTGCGTCGCGTCCAGTTCCGGGCGGATGGCGCCTTTGCGCTGGCTCTCGACAATATTCTGCGCCAGGCGCTCAATGCTCTGCTGCGCCAGCTTGAGGTAACGCGCCTGAATCCGTTCCGAGCGGTGACAGGCGTCCAGCAGCTGGTATGGGCGCATGCCGCCGTGGCGTGTCAGCGGGTAGTCGCCGTTGAACAGCGCCGGCAGAAAACGGCTGGCCACGGTAAACAGGTCTGCAGGCCGGGCTTCGTCGCGATCCCCGAGCAAGGTGTCCATCATCCGTTCGCCCACGCGGGTCATCACTTCAAGGATCAGGTCATCGCGGTTGTCGAAATGCACATAGAAGGCGCCGCGCGTGTAGCCGGCATGCTGGCACAGTTCATCCAGGCTGACATCCAGGCCGCGCGCTGGCATCAGCTCCATGCCTGCCTGGATCAATGCTTCCCGTGATGCCCTTTTTGCTTCGGCGCGTGAGCGCCCATTGCGGCTCTCAGCCATGATCTGTTCCTGTGGTCGTGGGCGCGATTGGCCCGATCAGCCGGTGCCCCATATTGACATACGATGGCGTATGTCGACACACTCTCTCACATACGGCATCGTATGTGGAGCTCGGGCGGGCAAGCGTGCCTGGCGGCGACAGAAAACGAGGAGATGGTGGTGGCGAAAAATACAGCGGGCCGGGCGTTGCCCGGTTTTGTGGACACCCTGGTCATTGGGGCGGGCGTCAGTGGTATCGGCGCGGCCATCCGGTTGATGGCTGACGGTTTCAACGATTTTCTGGTGCTGGAGAAGCATGAGGACCTGGGTGGGACCTGGCGGGACAATACCTACCCGGGGTGCGCCTGTGACGTGCCGTCGGCGCTGTATTCCTACTCTTTTGCCCAGAATCCGGACTGGACGCGCACCTTCGCCGGGCAGGCCGAGATACTCGAGTATGTGCGCAAGGTGGCCGAGGACCATGATGTCACCGCGCACATCCGTTTCGGCGTTGATGTGAAGGACATGCAGTGGCAGCCGGCCCGCAAGGCGTGGCGGGTAGAGACGTGCCGCGGTCCCGTGCTGGCGAGGAAGGTGATTTCCTGCGTCGGCTACCTGCACGAACCGATATTGCCGGACCTGCCCGGATTGGCCGGGTTCGACGGGCCGGTATTCCACTCGTCCCGCTGGGATCACCAGTGTGACCTGCGTGGCAAGCGTATTGCGGTCATCGGCACCGGTGCCTCGGCGATCCAGTTTGTGCCGGAGATCCAGCCACTGGCGTCCGAGCTGGTGCTCTTCCAGCGTACACCACAATGGATCCTGCCGAAGCCGGATCACACCCTGACCGGGCTGGAGCGCGGGCTGTTTGCCTTGCGCCCGGTGCTCTCAGCCTGGCGCAAGATGCTGTATGGCGGTTTCGAGGCGTTCGGTATCGGCTTCCGGCAAACGGCGGTGTTAAAGGTCATCGAGCGCCTGGCGCGCTGGCACCTGGGTCGCCAGGTCGCTGACCCGGCGCTGCGCGCGGCATTGACCCCGGATTACACCCTTGGCTGCAAGCGTATCCTGATGTCCAACAACTACTATCCGGCGGTCAGCCAGGATAACGTCGAGGTGCTGCCCACCGGCGTTCGGGAGATACGCGGGAACACCGTGGTGGGGGCAGATGGCAGTGAGCGAGAGGTGGACGTCATCATTCTCGGCACGGGCTTTCATGTGTCTGATGTGCCGGTGGCGCGTTGCGTTCGTGATGCAGACGGGAAATCGCTGGATGATCACTGGCAGGGCAGTCCGCAGGCGTATCGTGGCACCACGATCCAGGGCTTTCCCAATTTCTTCCTGATTCTCGGGCCGAACCTGGCCATCGGCCACAATTCGGCATTTATTGTTATCGAGGCACAGCTGGAATACGTGATCAGGGCCTTGCGGGCCATGCGCCAGCGCGGTCTGGACAGCATTGAGGTGAGGCCTCGGGTGCAGCAGGGCTATAACAAGCGCGTACAGGCGGACCTGCAGTCGACGGTCTGGAACACAGGCGGTTGCTCGTCCTATTACATCGATGCCAATGGCAGGAACTCCATCGGTTTTCCCTGGAGCACCTTTGAAATGCGTCGCATGCTGGCGGACTTCAACCTGGCTGATTACATTGCCGAGGTTTCACTGGAACAGGCACCCGCCACCGCGGGCGCCTGACAGGCGCACTCAGCCCGGAAGGTGTTTGCTGACCACCGCAAGCAGATCATCGGCTTTCACCGGCTTGGTCAGGTAATCAATGGCGCCCTGGCGTTCGCCCCACAGACGGTCGGTCTCCTGGGACTTGGTGGTGACGATGATGACTGGAATATCCTTGGTGGCGTCGTCGCGGGTGATGGCGCGGGTGGCCTGGAAGCCATTCATGCCCGGCATGACGATGTCCATCAGAATCAGGTCTGGTTGTTCTTCCTTGCTGCGTGCCACACCGTCTTCGCCATTATCGCACTCGATCACGGTGTGACCGGCCGATTCCAGCGCTTCCTTGATGCCGTGTCTCTCCGTGGCGCTGTCCTCAATCACCAGTACTTTGGCCATGCGCTTGCTCCTCCCGTTGTTTGTCTGCCTATTCTACATGGCCGCCGGGCTGGTGTACCCGTGTGCCGGGTGTCCGGGGACCGGAGACGCCGGCCAACTGATGACCGGCCGGACAGCCGGGGGTGACTGTCGGGCGGGCGGGTGAATGTCTATAATCCGCGCACGATCAGAGTGATGTGGCCGCAGCATGCAGTACAGGAAGGAAATCGATGGTCTCCGGGCGGTGGCAGTGCTTCCGGTCATGCTGTTTCATGCCGGCGTGTCCGGGTTTTCGGGCGGGTTTGTCGGCGTCGATGTCTTCTTCGTGATTTCCGGTTACCTGATCACCACCATCCTGCTTGAAGAACGGGCCGACGGGCGGTTTTCCCTGCTGGGGTTCTACGACCGGCGTATCAGACGAATCCTGCCGGCACTGTACTTTGTCATGTTCTGCTCCATCCCGGCGGCCTGGTACCTGATGCTGCCGGATGACCTGGAGAATTTTGGCCAGTCCCTCGTTTCCACCACGCTTTTTTCCAACAATATCCTGTTGTGGATTACCTCTGACTATTTCCAGCTGGAGGCGGAATTCAAGCCGCTGCTGCACACCTGGAGCCTGGCGGTAGAGGAGCAGTATTACATCGTCTTTCCCGCCTTGTTGGCGCTGCTGTGGCGCTACGGCCGCCGGCATCTGTTCGCCGCGCTGGCGCTGGTGGCCATAGCCAGCCTGGCTGCCGCAGAGATGGCTTCCCGTTTTTGGCCCCAGGCGGCTTTCTACCTGATCCCGTTCCGCGCCTGGGAGCTGATGGCGGGCGCGTTGGTGGCGATCCACTTCCTCAAGCACCCCGGCAAAACATTCGCCAATGGACCCCTGGCCCTGGCGGGTCTGGTACTGATCCTCGCCAGTGTCGTGTTGTACGACAGCGGAACACCCTTTCCCGGCGTCTATGCCCTGGTGCCGGTTCTGGGCACGGTGCTGTTTATCGTCTATGGCTCTACTGGCACACTTGCCGCACGGGTCCTTTCCCTGCGGCCGATGGTGCTGGTCGGCCTGATGAGTTACAGCCTTTACCTCTGGCACCAGCCGATGCTTGCCTTCATGCGTATATCCAGTCTGGCGGAACCTGGCGCGCTCAAGGTCGCCGCGTTCCTGGCCAGCTCCTGTGTACTTGGCTGGTTCTCATGGCGTTATGTGGAGGCTCCGTTTCGCAATCGAAAGCGCATCGGCAGAATTGCCCTGTTCGCCAGCGCGGCTGTTTCCTCTGCCGTTCTGCTGTCAGTCGGTCTCTATCTGCATGCCACCTCCGGGATGATTTCTCGCTGGCCTGAGCTGATGGACGACAATGGCAACAACCAGATTGGCAGTGGGCTCAATGCCGCTTATAACGAAGGCCCCTATGCACTGCAGGCCGACGTGTTCGCAAGCGATGCAGCGGTCAAGGTGCTGGTCATGGGGGACAGCTTCGGCAGGGACTTCATCAATGCGGGCAGGGAGAACGATTATTTTTCCCGGGCAGATGTTGTCTATCGTTACGGTCCCGGGCTGTGCGCATTCCAGACGCCGCTGTCTGGGGTACTCGAGAACCTGATCCGGGAAGCCGATCATATTGTGCTGGCCGCCACCTTGCATGTGGATGACGCAGGCTGTGTCCCGGCGGCTGCCGACTACCTTGCCGAACAGGGCAAGACGGCCATTGTATTCGGGGCGAAAAATTTTGGCTGGAACAACAACGCCATCATGTTGCTTCCGGAAAGGCGCCGCTACCAGTATCGCGCCATGCCCCTGGCGCGCGTGCGGGCCGCCAATGACGTTGTCGGCTCTGCCGCGGCCGAGTATCCCGCACTGGAATTTGTCAATCCGATGGCTGTTCTTGCAGACAGTGAGGGCCGTGTGCCGGTGTTCACCCCGAGAAAGCAGTTTATTTCCCAGGACCGCACCCATTTTACCCGTGCTGGTGCTCAGTGGGTGGGCCGGATGCTCCTCGCGCATCCCGCAGTGCAGGCGCTGGCAGCGGACGCTGGGAGCGTCGACCTGGTCACTGTTCCAGCTGGCGAATAACCCGGGCCGGATTGCCGCCCACCAAGGTGTTCGCCGGGACGTCACGCGTGACCACGCTGTGTGCAGCGACAATGGCGTTATCACCGATGGTGACGCCCTTGGTGATCAGGCTGCGCATGCCTATCCAGACATTTTCGCCAATGATCACCGGTGCGCTGGCAGGTGGCCCGCGGCGCTCACTGCGGTCAAGTACCGGCGGATGGGAATCATTGTCTATGATGATGGTGCCAGGACCCATCAGGCACCAGTCGCCGATGATGACTTTCTCGCGCGCATGGATATGCGTGCCGTTCAGTTTGGTGCGCTCGCCGATCTCGATAATGGCGTCGGGAAGATGGGTATGCAGGCCGCTGGTGCAGGACATGCCTTCGGGCCAGGACATGATGGCCACGTTCCTGGCCAGGCGGATGGTTCCGTGGTTATTGATGACGATATGGTTGCCGCGTACCTTCTTTCCGTACTGGACGCCGTGCCAGCGTAGTCGCACCTTGAGTACAAGAAGGCGCAGGCTCTTGATCAGTTTTCGCATTCTGTTTGCCTCCCCAGCCAGTCGGCGACATTGCCGGCACCGCACACCGGTCTGGCCATGATGATAGCAGTGATCTTACCGGGGGCACTGGATCCCGTGGGCCTCCCTGTAGGCCAGTCCTTCAGCACTGTGTTTGCGCGTGGCCGCCACTGCTTCAGGGTGGGCTTGCCGATAGGCATCGCGGTCGCGCCGGATCATGGCCTGGTGGGCGGGCAGCATGGCGCTTGTCATCGGCACACCAAACCCCGGCACAGGCTCTCCAGCGGCAAGGGTTTCCAGAACCTTCTCGCCAATCTGGGTCCGGTAATGGGCGGGATCAACGAAGTTCTGCATCGCAGACGTTGTGTCGCCAGCCGGCGGATAGGGTTCACTGGTAATGTCGTTGAAGAATGAGAATGTCCATAACTTGACGTCTGCGTCCGGGTGCTTCTGACGGAACGCCTCTACATGGGCAGCAAGATCCCGCTGCCACTGCTCGTAGGTGGCCCAGAACCCGGTTTCCTGCATCAGGACCCATATCCGCGCATGGACCGGTTGGGTGAACAGTGTCAGTGACAGGTCATTCTCGGCAGCGATCAGCAGCATCTTGTCGAGCTGCTGCCAGGTGTCATAGCCGGTAAAACCATTTGTGTACTGGTAGGCATTGTTTGCGCAGGGAGACCAGATGGCCTGGGCATAGTCCAGTTCGATGGCATCAAATACAGGCGCCAGGCCCTGTCCCTTGCGCAGGTACTGGGCCACTTTCTGTTCATTGTCCATCAGCCCCAGGGGCCCCAGGCGGTTGTACTCGTCCTGGCCGGTCAGGGTGGCACGGCTGGCATCAAGGATATCCCAGGATGGCAACGTGGAAAGCCACTGGGCGGGCAGGTAGCCAATGTCGCCGGGTGACTTCTTGACGACATGGGGAAACATCCAGGGGGTGTTGTTGTAGGCGTTGAACATGAAGAAGTCGATATCGACAACCAGTTCTTTTACCTGCGTGGTGAGCGCGGCATGACGTGCTATGGGCACCATATCCAGCAGCGTGGCCCCCATCACACCGGCGTTGAATGCCGGGCGGTCATTGCGCTTCAGCCAGGGACTCTCAGGGTCCAGGCCGTAGGCGGCGCGCGAGGTGCCCAGAATAAGCAGCTCCGGGTTGTAACGCTGAAGCTGGAGTGGCTTGGCCAGGCGTTCGAAGCGCTGGGCCCGTGGTTTTATCTGATTGAACCCCTCTACGGATACCAGCCGATAAACATTCAGGGGATCAACCACAAGGTTGATGGCAGAGATCAGCACCAGCGGTATCAGTATGGTCGCGAGGACAAGCCGGATGTAGACAGCATGTTTCATCAGTGAATCTCCGCTGTCAGAACTGGAAGTAGAGGAACTCGCTGATGCGGTCAAGCATCAGCAACGCGGCGACGGCCAGCCCGGCTGCAAATAGTGCGGCCTTGCGGGACGGCTCCCAGACCAGGGCTGCCTGCCAGCGCCAGCGCGGCTCCCAGGTAACTTTCTCGATGACCGGGTTGTAGCGGTGCATGATTTGCTGGGTATTGGGCAGTAACCAGGTAATGGCTGCCATGAGAAGCATCGGCTGGACGATGTCATCCTCAACCAGCACGGCAGCCACATTATTGAAATCAAACATGGCGCGCAGCACTTCTGCCCCGCCGGACAGGGTGCTGGCCCTGAAGATGGCCAAGGCCAGCAACCAGAACAGGATGGTCATGAACCACGCGATGATGGTGCGCGCCCGTGCATCAATGAGATGGAGCGGCAGACGTGTCTTGGCGTCCTTCCAGTAGCCATGAATAGCCATGTAACAACCCTGGATGACGCCGAACAGGACAAAGTTGGCTCCGGCACCATGCCAGACGCCAGCGAGAAACATGGTCAGCCAAAGATTGAAGAGATAGCGGGGGAAGCCCTTGCGGCTGCCGCCTGCCGTTATATAGACGTACTGGGTCAGGAACCGGGTCAGGGTGATGTGCCAGCGGCGCCAAACTTCAGCAATATTGGTGGCCTTGTAGGGAGAGTTGAAATTCATTGGCAGGCGAATGCCGAAGAGCCTGGCCAGGCCAATGGCCATGTCTGAGTAGCCGCTGAAATCAAAATAGAGCTGGAAGAAGTAGGCCAGCAAACCCGCCCAGGCATCCAGAAGGCTGAGGGTGCCGCCCTGGTCGGCAACGCCGAAGACGGTTATCGCATAGGGTGCCATGGTGTCGGCCAGTACTACCTTCTTGAATAAACCGATGGCAAATATGGTCAGGCCAACCGAGATGTTTTCAGCCACCGGACGGAACACCTCGGGGCGCTGGAATTGTGACAGCATTTCCCGGTGGTGGACGATCGGGCCAGCGATCAGCTGTGGAAAGAACGTCACAAACAGGCAGTAGTGCAGGAAACTGTACTCGTGGGTTTCATGCTGGTACGCGTCCACCAGGTAGGCGATCTGCTGGAAGGTGAAGAAGGAAATGGCCAGTGGCAGGACGATCTTCTCCAGGTAGAAATCGGTGCCAGCCAGTACGTTGACGCTGTCTACCAGGAAATTCATGTACTTGAAGTAGGCCAGCAGACCCAGGTTGAAGGTCACGCCGGCCAGCAGCAGGAATTTGCCCAGGTGGCGGCCCCGGCCGAGACTGATCTGTCTCCCCAGATGAAAATTGACGCCGATGGACGCGCCCAGCAGAAGCAGGTAGACCGGATTCCACCATCCGTAGAAAAACAGCGATGCCATCACCAGCCAGGCCATGGCCGCTTCGAGTCGCCCGCGGTTGCCCAGCCAGAAAAACACCAGCAGGCAGATGGGCAGGAATCCGAACAGGAAAATATGGGAATTAAACAGCATCTAGTCTGGCCCCTAATCTCGCCGCGCAAGAATAAGGGCCAAGACCGGAAATTGCCACATTCCCGGGCAGGCTGGTGGCGGTTCGCAGGCCTGTGTGGCGTCCGTTAGGGTATTAATTTTCGTTAAAACAAATGGTTAGTTAGGAGGCTGCTGAGATGCGCCCGGAGGACGGAACGCCGCACATCTGTGATGTGTGGCCGGGATAGTCCGTTGAGGTCCAGCGCGACTGAAAGGAGTGGTGGGCCCACCAGGGTGTAGTCCGGTGCTTGAGCACGCAAAGCACAGCTTTGCGAGGACGGAACGCCGCACATCTGTGATGTGTGGCCGGGATAGTCCGTTGAGGTCTGTTCATGTAACCATAAGTTGGCCGGATTCTGAAGGCATAGGTTGTCCGGCCTTTGAGAGGATTGTGATTGGGTGTAAGTGAGTGCTTACGGCTGGTGGCTGGGCAGAGTGGACAACGGTCCAGAGCTTATTGAGGCCGAGTTTTACGACTGGTGCGAGGACAACGATATTAAGGTGGCTTATATCCAGCCGGGCAAGCCCCAGCAGAACGGCTTTGCGGAGCGGTTCAACGGCTCATTCCGGCATGAGTTCCTGGATGCCTATCTGTTCGAAACGCTGGATCAGGTTCGCGAAATGGCGTGGGTATGGATGTTGGACTACAACGATGAATGGCCACACGAAAGTCTAGGGCATATGCCGCCTGCGGTGTATCGCCAGAAAGTGGAAAACTCCAGTTTAGAGGTGTCTCACTAACGGGGAAGTGGACAAGGCCGCTCCGAGGATCTTGGAGGGGCGCTTCCTTTCCCCCTGGTAAGTCCCATAGGCATCTGGAAAGTCTGTCACGGTGCCTTCCACTAGGCTCAGCCGGTGCAGTATGGCCACATCCTGGCCTGTGGCTGAATCCCTGCCTTTATCGAAGGCGAGAGACCAGCCGGAGGGCAGGTACTTCAGGATCCGGCTGGCCGCCGTGTTTCCCTCAACCTCTGTCAGGGCAACGAGGTCAGCATCGGCTCGGAGGATTACCTGGGCGATCCCGTAGGCCTCTAGCTCCACCTGCTTAGTGGTAGGAGGGTTGCCGGCAGGGCCGAAGGCGATATGCCCCTCTTGGGGCGGGTTCTCGTCCCAGAACCACTCGGCGTTGATGGTCATCAGTCCCATGCCCTCAGCCTGGGTAATTGCTGAGAACAGGAGCAGAAGCAGGGCTGTAGCGGCTCTCACGTGTCACCTCCTTATGATCTGGTACCCCAGTATCATGCTGTGTGGGCTGAGGAGTGCAATGCCGGCGCATAGCTATCACAGTCCCGGCATCGGTACCCAGAGTCTCGCCACGCCGCTCACCACTATGTCGCCTATAGCCGACATGGTATGCATTTCTAGCTATTATGTAGCTTTACACGGACATTGGGTGAGCCATGTTTGAAACACTTGCGTCAGATAGCGCTGTGCTGAAAGAGCTTGGGGAGAGAATGCGCCAGCGTCGGGTCCGAGCCGAGGTAAAGCAGCAAGAGCTTGCTGACCGCGTCGGCATAGCGCGGTCCACAGTAAGCCGAATTGAGAATGGGCACCCTGTCCAGACCCCAGAGCTCATACGGTATATGCGAGGTGTATCTCTCCTGGGCGAACTCGATGCGTTCCTGCCTGATCTTTCAGAAAGCCCCTTGGCCAAGGCTAGAGCCCAGAGGAAGCAACCGGCGGTTGCCAGGCGGGTCTACCGTAGTAAGGCCGAGGTCAAAACAGTGGGGAAAGCTGAATTCGTCTGGCCAGAGGACAGAGAGAAGGGACAGTAAGGGCGGCTGATTCACATTGACCAGCAGGAGCAGCAGCACTAACCGGTTTCAGGTGGCAGGGTTTGCCAGCATAGGGTGCACTTTAGACCAGCCCCTGCAGTAGGCGTGAGAGATGTAGAAGATTTAATTGGTCCAATTCGAGACGGCGTTTTCAGTTAATGTGATCTGATTGCGTGTGTTTTGGTTCGAGCGCTTACATTTAATCATTAAATGGGATTGTGGCTTCTCTATAAGGATTTTCGTTATCTTCAAAGCGGTGTGTTGCTGGATTTCTTGGTCTGAGCTCTCTGAGGGTAATGAAATTCTCTGACTCGATTTGTTGCTTGATGATATCAACGTCAGGTTGCACCAAAAGCGTCGAGGTCATTACCCTAAGATGAATTAGTTGGAGTGCTTTCAGTAGGTCTTGCCAGTGACCAATAAAATCCTGATGACGAGCTAATGAAGGGAAGCTTTTATAGGCATGCTTTACCGCTTCTAAATGCAGATCGGCGTCACCTTCAGCTTCCGCCCTCCTGACTAAGTAAAGTATGGCAATGAAGCTGAATATCCCTCCTCGTTGGTAAAGCATGTCCAGATTGTCGGAAAAAATGATCGGAATGGAGATTCCATCGTCTTTTCCTTTGTATTTCTCAGGTAGCCTCCAAAAAAATAGATCATCCGTATTGTCGCTAAAGGGTAATATCAAGCGTCTTAGTTGTGATTTTGTAATAGGTTTGTTTTGCAACAAGTCAAACAAGGGAAGGTTGAAAACTTCACTTGAACCTGTAAGCACCTTTTCTATTTGGCGTACCTTTGATTCAGTAACGCAGTTATCCCCTCTGAACCATTTGTAAACCTGTCCTTTTGGATCAGATCCATTGGAAAGCTTTGACTCAAGCTGTGCCTTATCCAGTTGGTGTTCACGCATAATGCAATCAAGCCATATTCTCGTCTGAAGATTGCTGGCAAGAGTGCGGGACTTCCTGGTTCTGATGTTTACTAATGAGGCAATTTTTTCGAAGGGTGAGGGTGTCATCGTCGTCTGTAAAATATCTTCGTTTTTTTGGCGCTTACTTTACCGGGAATTTTGCACGTAACTCATGTAGATTCAAGGTGTTTTTCGACTGCGTGAGACAGGTGATGCCAGCTGAGAGCAGTAAAGAGATTGATCCTGAGATTTCCCCTGGGAGACTGGCCTCGATTCGAGCGAGATACGGTGAATTGCTGGATTTAGCGCAGCTAGCGGATTTTTATCGATATCCCTCAGTACATGCAGTCAGAAAAGCTCATCAGCGGGGCACCCTTCCGGTGCAGTTACACCGCTTTCCACGGAAAGCAGGGTTCTATGCAAAGGCAGAAGATGTTGCTAGGAGTATCGATGAAATGATCGGTGTCTCAGCGAGTCTCACTGAGTCTTAATAAAGGAATGTATAGAGAGAGTGACTATGGATTAGCCACAAAAAAACCGAAACCCATTACAGGTCTCGGCTTTTAGGGAAGGAATTCCTTCGGTCTGGTAGCCATCAGTATCCCTTCCCCATTTCGAGGCGTCAACGTTTCATATCAAGATCTCGGTCTTGAGGGGCCCCTATGTCTGTTTAGTGGCGGCCTCAATGCTCCGGGAGGGGTACCTTTATGCTTAGTGAAAGCGAGTTTGAGGAGTATTGCCGTCAAGTGGGTCTGTCAGGGCAGGCGAGAGAGTACGTTGAGAGGGTGCGTAGTTCCGAGCCATCCAGGATGGTAGGCGCCAGGGCCAAGAGTAATATCGTATCATTTATGTCATCCGAGAAGATGGGGATGACGATTTCAACAGAAAGCCGGATGCCTGAGCGGGCTTTCGTGACCCTATGCGAGCATGACAGCCGGGTCCTCGAATTTTGGGACCAGCCTGAGCAGATTAAGGTCACTATCCAGGACAAAAACGATAGAGCCAAATGTATCTGGTACACGCCTGACTTTATGGTTATTGGGCGTGACGGTGTGGTTATTGTAGAAGTAAAAGATAAGGGGGCTGCGGAGGAACTGGTTAAAAGCTCTCCCCGAAACTGGGAAATGGAAGAATCAGGCAAGGTCGAGTATGTGCCTGCAAAAAAATGCCTGGCAGACATGGGCCTGGTCCATTCGGTGTTCTGCTATCAAGTTGAGCTGAGATACAAGATCTCTAATCTGCAAAGCCTCCTTCTATCAAGAAAGGAAACCAGGTATACCGAATCTCAATGGAGAGCCGTTCAGCAATCGCTTTCAGACCATGTCTGGATGTCTCTCTATGACCTTAAAGACAAGCTGGAATACCAGGATTACACACAGCTTGTGCAGATGCTCGACGATGGCCTTGTTGTCGGTGATCTTGATAGAGCGCTTATTTCCTCGCCAAAAGGGTTTTTGGTTTCTCTTCGCCAGGACTTTCTGGATGAAGGTATAGCTTTTCTCAATCAGGCGCGGCCTTTTTCAGAGCTTGAGCCAGTTGATGTGGGCATGGAGTTGGCTCCCTCCTCCGCCCGTGCAGCAAAGGCATTGGAAAGATTGAGTCGGATGGAGGCTGGTGAAAATTCCAGAAGCACTCGGCGCTGGCAGGCGAAGGTCAGGGATGGGGAGAAAAATGGGCTGACCCCCTTTCAATCGCTGTTGCCCGACTATCACCTCTCAGGCAACAGACAGCAGAGATTGCCCTCCCATGTAGCAAGGCATCTGCATGATTATCTACATAATGATCATGGGCCCCAAAAAGGCATCTCTGACTACAGAAGCTATATTGCTTATAAAGTTAAAGCAAAGGAACAGCATCCGAACTCGGACCCGGTTTCTTGGGCGACTTTTTGGAGCCATTTGAAGAAGGTGCCGGGCGAGCTTCTGGGGGAGCAGCGAGGTGGTAAACGACTGGCTAATTCAAGGGTCGCAGCGGTACCTGTCCATTATAGAGGACTGAAGCCTTCATATGGCTGGAAAACAGCCTCCGTTGACCATTATACGGCCGATATATTCGTGATCATCTTTAGTGGTGGAGATTATGTCTATGCCGCCAGACCCACCATTACCGGGATGATTGATATCTACTCCGGTGCAGTTATTTCGATGTCGATGTCCTTACTCCCTCCTTCCAGGCGCTCTATTGCCAAGGTAATGCGTGATTGCGTCAGGAGGCATGGCCGGTTGCCATCTGAGCTGATCGTGGATAGGGGGGCGGAATTCAAATCTGTGTATTTTGCTTCACTGCTCGCCGATATGGAGGTCGATTATTCGCTTCGGCCAAGCGCTCATCCTCGTTATGGCTCCGAAATTGAAGGGCTTTTTGGTGACTTCAAGAAGGTGTGGTTATCAAACCGCCCAGGAAATAGTGCAGACTATAAGGAGGTCAGATCAGTAGACAGGAGCTTTTCTCCCGAAAAGCATGCTGTTCTCAAGCCTTATGATTTGCATCGGGAACTGCTGGCATTTATTGAGTGGAGGAACAATAAGCCCGTATGTCCTGGTGGTTACTCCCCTGGTTATCTTCTCAAGACCAGTCAGGAAGAATTCCCATATATAGCCAGAAAGGCCTCCCTTGATCACCGATTTATGATCGCTTCCAGTGTAGAGACGAAGTCCTACAAGGTAGATCCTCAGAGAGGTTTGCATATTGGCGATCTGTACTACTGGGCACCAGAACTGAGTTCTATCACTGGCCGCAAGAAGTACCTGGAGGTAAGGCCCGATGTTGAGAATCCTCACCTTGTCTATGCGGGTATGGGGAATCGATGGGTCACCTGCTTCTCATCCCGTGCAGCGGATTTCGTAACGCTGGACCCAATTGAGCAACACGTTCAGTCCCTTGAGGTTACCGAGGCTCTTAAGGACAAGCGTTTGATTCGGGAGCGAGCAGATGAAGACCTTGTCAGATTGATCAGTGAGATGGATCAGGTCGCTGAGGATGCATCTACTCATGTTATCAATATTCAGTCTGACCTTGAGGAGGAACAGGTTCCGCAAGACATCTTCGCGAGGATCCGGTCAGCCTCGGTTGAGCCTTTGATGACAGAGTCATGGGAGGTGTCGCGATGAAGGCTTCTCAGGTTATCTCAAAGCTGAATAGTACAAAAATCGTGCATCGTAACTGGCAGATGGCACTGGGAGAGGCATTCGCGGCACTTTCCCTAGCTTCCCCCGGTGATGTTGTATGCATCACAGGGCCTTCCCGAGCTGGTAAGACGAAGCTGATCAGCGAATTGGTCGGCTTACTGTGCGGTGAGATCCACTTTGAGCGGGACGGGATTCTTCCTGCTGTTATCGTCGATGCGGAAAATACTGGCCCGCATGGTAGGTTTTCAACGAGGGCATTCACATTAAAGATGCATCAGGCTATCAGGCACCCGATTTTCGGAACTATAGGGGGAGACTTTAATGAAGCGTACTCAAGAGAGAAGGCGGAGCGAGCCACGGAGCCCACCCTTCGTTTTGCATTGGAGAATGCCTTTCGCCTGAGAAAGACCCGCTTCCTATTTATTGATGAGGCTCAGCATGTCCGCTATGTGACCAAAGACTCCCAGGGCGGATACGCGGTGATGGACTCCTGGAAATGTATGGCTAAGACAAGCGGCCTGGTGTTGGTCGTGGTAGGAGCCTATCCCATTCTTCAGGTTATTGGCCATTCACCGCATATGATAGGAAGGAAATCTCAGATCCACCTCCCACGTTACTATGCAACGGACCATGACTTGGCGGAGTTTGGAAAAATCTTGGCCACCTACGACCAGATTATTGCGGACATCGCCACAGACCAGGTTCTGACTCATTCCGCAGAGATGTTATATCACGGCTCTATTGGCTGCATCGGTCTACTCCGCAACTGGATCGGCCGTGCAGTTGCTCGTTCTCATGCCATCGTGAAGCCATTGTCTTCTGAAATGCTCAAAGAGGTTATGTTCTCCAAGTCGGATCTGGCTGCAATCTCAGAGGAGATCCTCCAGGGAGAAAAGCTCATTGAGACACCAGATGCCCACCCGCAATCTAGACGGGATCATTCCAAGGTGGTAAAGGAGCCGAAGAAGACAGGAAAGCCATTTCAGCGTAAGCCAAAGAGATACGCACCGGGTAATCGAACTGGGGAAGACGACTGACATGTTATTTCCAATCGAGTTAGAAGGCGCTGGAACATGTGATGTTGAATCTCTCGCTTCCTATGTGTATCGCGTGGCTTATGAGCACGGGATATTCGTTGGGGAGCTTCTTCGTTACCTGAACAAACACGTCGCAGGTAAGAAACTCCCAGCGGGCGACACCATGGCTGTCCCGACGTTTCTGAAGCCAGCGGAGATGGTCAGGAATAATCAGTCCAGTACATCGCTTCAGAATGCTCTTGAGAATCTAACCGGGCTTTCATTGTCGCAATCAAGGCTCCATTTCATGACTAGTGATATTGGCAGGTCCCCCAATGACGTTGTTTCAGGATTTAGGTGGTGCCCCGAATGTATGAGCGAGTGGCTGGGGTTGGGGCAGCAGCCTTTCTTTAAGTTGATTTGGCACCTCAATGCCGTCACTCACTGCTCGAGTCACCGAACTGAGCTAGTTTCAGCTTGTACTTTCTGTGGCAGCAATCAGATCAGCTACAAAAGAAGGCAGGCTATCGGGCTATGCCAACGATGCGGAGAGAGTCTGGGCGCACGTAATCCAGACAAGCCGCCGCCTGAAATCGCCCGTAGTTGGGTAGCCAATGGGGCGGATGTTCATCAGTTCTTTATGGATATGGCGGAGCACCCGGTTACAGAAGCATTTGAAGGAGGGATCTGGCGATCTTTGCGGGACCTCTTTGACCACTACTGGGACAATCGCAAGGAAGGCGAGCTCTACCAGGCACTGCCACGAGACGAGTGGATCAGCCTTTATCACAAGCAGAGGCCCGTCAGCTTCAGTACAGCACGGCGGCTATCCTATGGTCTCGGTATCGATCTCTACACCTTGATTTCCGGAAATGCGATTCATTCAACACAGGTTCTGAGCCAGAATTGGCTGTGTGAGCTGCCGGAGGGCTTCTGCGAACGAAAATCCAAGAAGAAGCGGAACCATGATGAAATTCAGGAGAAATTGCGTGGATACCTTGGCTCCAGTGCAAGGCCAAAGCCGATAAAAGAGGTCGCGGTAGATCTAGGGGTGTCGGTTGGGTATCTTCGCTACCGGTATCCGACAGCGTTAAGTGCGTTGGTAAAACGCCACCAAGCCATGATTGCCGCCCAGCGACAAAGGACTCGTGAGGAAGCCGTGAATTCCGCCTTGCAGTATTTCACGGATTCATCCTACTCGGGGTATCCAAAATCCAGGAAACAGGCCTACCTATACCTCAGGGAGGAGACGGGGCTGCCGAAGTTCCTGCTCAAGGGCGCGATTGGGGAGGTTTATTCCGTTCTTTATTCTTCCTAAAAAAAAGAAGGGGCCGCAAAGGCCCCAAATCCACTATGCCACCTCATAACGTGGGTAAGCCAAGCTTGTCAAAGAATGCCCTGTTACGTTCTCTGGCCGCTTTCACCAACTGATCGAAACTAATCACCTCGATATAAGCATGAGATGGCTCGTTGTAACCGAAATAACCCATGCCGTCAGATGTAATGCGCAAGTTCGCTCTGCGGCAACGTCGATGCATGGATTCAGTTAGGTCACAGAGCACATAGCAATAGCCAGGGATGTCATTATTGCCTGGAATCGGACGACCGGATTTTGTAGAGACCTTTCCCTCTCGTATTCGCTCTAAATAGCTAAGTGCCTGATCAATCGGGTCCTTATCTTCGCCTTCACGCATGTCGTTGCGCATTGGACGTTTGATTTCGACAACAGGAATAGCTGCAAGGGGAAAACTGGTTTGATCATTAACAAGCAGTGGGTTATCAAACACTCTAAGGCTGAGCAAGTCAGGCTCTTTGGTGGATTTATTGCCAGTAATTGGCATGGCATTCAGTGTTTTGTCTGAGGCCAAATAGTTATGAAATGCCAAGCGCTCATCAATCAGCCAAAGGTTACAAGAGTCCAGGAAAACCTCATCGGAATCTTTACGCATAGGCATGATCAGCTCATGAATCATATCCTCACGGGCGTACTTGCCATCGTTCAGTCGCTCGATAGATTTTTGTAGAAGATCAATAATGACCTTGCGATGCGAAACGTAATTGGCAAGGTCTGATTTTTTAAGGTCTTCTGCCTTGCGTAGATACTCACTCAGCCGCTCTTTGTATTCCTCCACATGCTCCTCATTCTGAGGCTGCATGATGTCATGGCCTTCACTTACCAATTGTCGCTCCACCTCATACCACTGAGCATGCAGGTGTAGTTCGATCTCTTTGTCTGACTTTTCTGGGTCAACAATCAGTAGCTCTTCTGCAACGTAATTGGCAATAGGGCGGTAGCGAGGCGCGTGATTGTTAATAAAATCATCTACCCGTTTGCGACCGGCTGAGACATTCTCTGCCAGAACATCTTGCAAATACTCTTTAGTGCGCTCTAACACTGCAGCGCGAATGTCTTTGAAGCTGACTTCGTTGAGCATATCTTCAACGTCTTCGGCAATATCAAAGGCGGTGCGTTCGCTTCGCACGTGCTCGTTGAGATAATCAGAAGATACATAGCAGGTGTAGGTGAACTCGCCAGACGAGTCTGAAATTTTTCCGTACTGAATCGCCACCAGTTCTCTAGACACTTTCCAGCCGTTCTTGGTGACGCCTTTCATACTCTACCGGCGACAGCAGTTCATTAGAACTGT